>Ga0209570_1000122_pt1 | contig 174920 bp, 158 predicted proteins | sample EBPBio172007_DNA_FD_185861 | JGI IMG/M metagenome (GOLD analysis project Ga0209570, IMG submission 185861) | Wastewater treatment Type I Accumulibacter community from EBPR Bioreactor in Madison, WI, USA - Reactor 1_9/17/2007_ DNA (SPAdes)... | ecosystem: Engineered > Bioreactor > EBPR >... | reverse complement strand
TTAGCAGTAACTGAGGGCACCACACACGTGCGTTTGGATACTCATATCCAAACACAGGGTTTCTCAAAACCCAATTCTATAATCGAGGTTTTGAGAAACCTCGCCCTCGGTTAGTAGTAACCGAGGACACCACACATGTGTGTTTGGATACTCATATCCAAACATAGGGTTTCTAAAAACCCCATTTATTGTACACATTTGAAGATGGTAAACCCAATTTCTCTCAATGACAACAACCTGTTTCTGTGGTTCGCCACTTAGTTTTGATGAATGCTGTGGGAGCATTATTTCAGGAAAGCGTCCTGCGACTACAGCCTTGGAACTGATGAAATCACGCTATTCGGCGTACTGCGTCGTAGCCAGTGATTACTTGATTGCAACCACGCATCTTAGCAAACGGGCTCAGTTTGATAAAGCCTCCATCGAGCAGTGGGCCAAGGAGTCGCAGTGGAAAGGGTTAAAAATTATCTCTACTGCCAAAGGTTCGGCGCTCGATACGCAAGGAGAAGTAGCTTTCCAAGCATTATATATCGACGAAGACAAAAAGAGTCGGGTGCATTACGAACACTCGCTCTTTGTGAGAGAACATAATCAGTGGTTTTATCTTTCGGGAAAAACGATTGCCATCAGCCGCAATGATGATTGCCCTTGTGGTAGTGGGAAAAAATACAAAAAATGCTGTGGGGCTTGATGATTATCACCCCACAATTTCCATCGTACTTTGCCCATTACCATTTTTGAAAAGGCGAATTTGCGTTCCGATGCGTTCTTTCAATGCTTCCACGTGCGAGATGATTCCGATTGTCTTTTCACTCTCCGACTGCAAGCGTTCCAACATACTCAATGCCATATCGAGCGAATCGGGGTCGAGCGTTCCAAAACCTTCGTCGATAAACAAACTTTCAATACTCACGTTTTGCGATGCCAAATCAGAAAGAGCAAGGGCGAGGGCTAAACTAAGGGTGAAAGTTTCTCCACCCGACAACGTATTCACGGCCCGTTGAGCATTGCCTTGGTAGGTATCAATCACAAAAAGACTCTCGGTTTCCTCTTTGGGTTTGTCTAAAATATAGCGGTCGGATAAGTGCCGTAATCGCTGATTAGCCAATCCAATTAAGTTGGAAAGTGTCAAGTTTTGGGCAAAATTGCTAAACTTGTTTCCTTCACGGTCGCCAATGTAGCGATTGAGCAAATCCCATTTTTTTCGTTCCTTACGTAGTTGTTCAAGTTCCGTTTGTAGGGTTGAAAATTTGGCCTGTTGGGCTTCATGATGCGCCAATTTAGCCCCAATCTCCGATACTTCCCTCAAATATTGATCACGTAAACTACGGCTTATTTTAACTTTAAATTCTACATCCTCCAACGGCAATTCAGCTTGGCGAAGTTGGGCCGTTTCCATTAATTGTTCTTCCCAAGTTTTCCGATTGATGGCCAGCTCTTTTTCGCGATCTTCTAGCACCTTACGTTTGGTTCGCAATTTTTCAACCTCTAGGGCTGGCAGTAAAAGTTCATTGGCTTTTTCGATACTTTCAATGCCTTTAGCAGCTAAATGAGTTGACAACACATTGGCCAGATGCGTTACTTTTTCACGCTCAACTGCAATGCCATTTTCGGTTTCATTTTTTTGTTTATGAGCTATCTGCCAAGTTGTTTCCGCATTGGTCAACGTATTCCGTAATGCTTGACTTTCGGTACGAATATCCTTACCAGCATAACGCTGTTGTTTTTCTAATTCTTTCGCCGACTTTCGTATCCGAAGCTCAAAAAGCACTTCATATTGCCCCAACAATTTACCTATTACGGTATTCATGTCGCTGAATTTCAGCCACTTATTAATTTGTTCTTGCAAGTCTCCAAGTTGCCTTTGCTCTTGAGCCAATTGCTCCAGGGTACTGTCCGATGCCAACCCCAAAACTGTCAACGTTTTTTCACCTTCCTCTTTGGCTTTTCGGTACTCCTCGCGAATTTTGACCAAATTTTCAGTCACTTTTGTCATTGACCCCTGCGCTTGGTTTAACTCCGCCCCTACTTTTTGCATTGAAGTATCCACTTCTTTTCTCTCCCTTTCGAGCAAATCTAGCTCCATTTGCACCTTAGAAAGTGCATTCACGTAAGCATGGACGTAGGGATGGTGCGTAGAACCACACAACGGGCATTCTTCCCCATTTTGCAGGGCATTGCGAAGGTCTTCAAGGTTAAATTTTTGCTGTTCTTTTTCCTTCTGCGCTTGAAGAACTTTCAATTTGGCCTCCATTTCAGTCATTTTTTGCTGAAGCGCGGCCCATTGAGGTTGTCTTTCGTTGACTTTTGCCGTCGATTCCTCCAAGGCTTTTTTAGCATCAAGACCTTGGGCGTACCATTCGTTTCGTCGTGTCAAGGTTGCCTTTAGTTCCATCAAAGCGTTTTGCCGATTGGCTAATTGAGCGAGCTCTTTTTCTGCTTCAAAATCTACCCGAAAGCGCGCAACCTCTTGCTGTATTTCTTGTTTTTTCTGCTGAAGAAGGGCATACGCTTCGTCTAATTTTTCAACCGAAAGCGTCCTAAGCCAAGGGTGATTGGTTGCGGAAACTTCTTGTTTTATAGCCGTAAAAACAGGGCGGATTTCAGCATTAAGTTTTTCAATTTCCGTATCGAGTTGTAGGATTTCGCCTTCAAAAACGTTCAATTCTGCCAATAAATGCTCTTTCGGAACCGATTTTTGCACCAAATGAGTGATTTGTTGATGCGAGGTTTCGATGACGGTTGTCTGCGTTTCTATTTGAGTCTCAAGCGTTTTTCTACGTTCTTCCAACCCTTTCAACTGCGTTTGCTGAGATTGTAAAGTCGCCAATTCTCCTGCCCACTCGCTGATTTGTTCGTGCTGGAGGAGTCTAAAAGCGGCTGGTTTAAAGGCTTCTTGCTCATTTTCAACAACTTGAACCTCTTTTGCGACTTTCTCCAATTTTTGTTGAAGGTCATAACAACGCTCCAATACCGACTTTTCTTTCTCCCAAAACTGTACGTCTTTCTCTGCCTGAGCCTGATGCGTTTCGGTGGTGATTTTGGTTTGCTGAAGCTGTACTACTTCCTCTTCCGTGAGCATCGAAACCAGTTTCAGCTCTTTTTCTTTCAGTTCAAGTTCTTCCTTAAAGAGTTTATCTTTCAAATACGACGCGGCTCCAAGTTGCCGATAAATGCGCTGTCCTGTAATGTCTTCCAATAATTTAGAACGGTCGTGGGCTTTGGCGCGTAAAAACTCGGCAAAACTCCCCTGCGCCAGTACAATTGACTTTACAAACTGCTGGTAAGTTAGTCCGATAAGTTCTTCGTTCTTTTTTGGAAACTGCGACAACCCTTTAATATCCAGCAGATTACCCGAAGGGAGCTCGGCGATTTCCATTTGGTAATTGTTCCATTTGTCGTTGCGATTTTTTGAAATACTCCAACGTGAACGAAACTGTCCTCCGCGCACTTCATACTCTACTTCGGCATAGGCTTCTACCTTAGGTTCTTCGGCAGCTTTGAGGTTCACGATGGAGCCTAATTTTTCAATTTCTGTTTTTGAAATACTACCAAAACGCGGAATTTCATTGTACAATGCCAAGGTGATAACATCCAACAGAGTTGACTTTCCTGCCCCCGTTGGGCCTGAAATGATAAACAAACCAGAAATCGCTAAAGGATTGGTTGTAAAGTCAATACACGGATGCTCGCCGTAAAATGAGTTAATATTTTTAAAACGAATGCGGAGAATTTTCATCGATAAAATCAGTTTTGTTCGGCTACTTCACGCCACAGTTCTTCAAAAGCTTCGGCCAAAAGCTGCTGGGTTTCCTCGTCGAGGTTTTCGGTTAAAAGGCGTTTTTGAAAAACATCCCTTGGGGTTAAATCCTGGATCGAAGTACCTGTCACATAAAGTTCATCAGCACCTTGGGTGCGGTTGGTAAACGATAGTCGAGGCTTGATGATTTTGAAAGGAGCCGCTTCAAAATCTCGAATTAAATAACCGAAATACGCTTCTTTTTGAGGGTCAGCATAAGGTTCGGTCACGTGGATTTCTACGTAAGGTGGCAAGGGAGTAACTACTTCGTACGCGTTCAAAGCCGCTTCCACTTCCTCCAAATTCCCCGAAAAACAACGCAGTTCTCGAAAAAGAGGTACTTCAATTGACGCTACTTTTTCAATTTTTTGCCCCTCCACGGTGAGTTCGAGCACGTATTTTTTATCATCTCTCTCGCTAAAACTCAACGGAATAGGCGACCCTGAATACCGCACAAAATCAGAGTTAGCAATGCGTTGTGGCTTGTGAATGTGCCCCAACGCAATGTACTCAAAGCCCTCGGGAAAAAAGTCGGCCGAAAAAGCCGCTTCGCCCCCAATCACGTGAATATCGCGCTCGCTCTCACTCACTGACGCGCCGTTAACGTACAAATGTCCCATCGCAATCACACATTTATCGGGATAACGTTCGGTACTTATCGCCGCCAATTGTTCATAATGCGCTCTGATTCCTTGGCGTAATGCCAACAAACGGTCGTCGTATCCTTCGCCCACGACCGATTTTCGTAAATCGGCATCGCGCAGATAGGGCACTGCCGCAATTACGACGTCTCCTTTAGGAGTGTCGATGTATAACAATTCATCTGCTATGTTTTCTTGCGCATTTCCAATGACTTTGATGTCCAAAAAACGCAACAGTTCCCTTGGAGCATTCAAAACCCCTGGTGAGTCGTGGTTGCCTCCCGTAATTACCACATGACAGCCCGTTCCAACCAATTTTTTGAGGAAACCATAATACTGAGTCAATGCTTGATTAGAAGGATTAGCGGTATCAAACACATCACCAGATACCAACAAAACATCAATTTCTCGTTCTTTAATTTCCCCTACCAACCAATCCAAAAACAAGCTCTGCTCTTCTTCAAGGCTGTATTTATGTAGTTGTTTGCCCAAATGCCAATCGGCCGTGTGAAGTATTTTCATGATTTTTTTCTGCCAGCGTATTGACAAAGTTCTAAAAGAACCTTCCATTTTTTGACAAGTTTGCAAAAATGCCAAAAAGGAACGGTAAATTTGCAGTAAATTTTACGAAAGAAACTATGAGCTCGTCTTTCGCTTTTTTTGACGTAGTACAAAATTACTTGCGTCAACATCACGTAGTCCAAGCAGGTTTGTTTGGTTCATTTGCGCGTGGTGAACAAAATGAGCATAGCGATATAGATTTAGCCATTGAAAAGGAGGGTATGACAATTTTTGAGCTCTTGCAAATGGAAGAAGATTTAGAAAAGCTCACCCAACGCAAAATAGACATTGTCGAATTTAGGGCCATAAAACCCTCAATTAAGCCTTATATTTTTAGAGACTTCATCCAATTGGTATAAAGTCACTTGTTCTTTAACGGACATATTTATCTCAGTTTATAATTTTTTGCAGAATGCTCACCAACACGATTGAACAAACCTATTACGTCATTGATTTCGACAGCACGTTTACGCAAGTCGAAGGTCTGGACGAATTGGCTAACATTGCCCTCGCGGGCAATCCCAACCGCGAAAAAGTAGTTCAACAAATCCGTGATTTGACCGATGCCGCCATGAACGGTGAATTGTCGTTTGCGGAAGGTTTGCGCCAGCGTATTTCGCTTCTTCAAGCAAATCGCAGCCACGTCGAAGCACTGGTTGATTTTTTGCGTACCAAAGTTTCAGATTCGTTTGCTCGCAACCGAGCTTTCCTCCGCGACTATTCCGAGGCTATTCTTATCGTTTCGAGTGGTTTTAAGGAGTTTATTGTCCCAATCGTCACCGAATTAGGGCTGAAAGAAGAAAATGTGTATGCCAATACGTTCCGTTTTGACGCCGATGACAACATCATTGGCGTGGACGACGAAAACGTATTGTCGCAAGATAAAGGAAAAGTAAAATTGCTCGAATCGCTTGCGCTTCCTAGCGAGGTGTGCGTCATTGGCGATGGCTATACCGATTACGAACTCCGCGAAGCAGGCGTAGCAAGCCGTTTTTATGCCTTCACCGAAAACGTCGAGCGTCCAAAAGTAACCAACGTCGCCGACCACATAGTACCGTCGTTGGATGAGTTTTTGTTTTTGAACAATTTACCTCGTTCGCAATCATATCCTAAGAGCCGTATCAAAATTCTTTTGCTCGAAAACGTTCACCCTGTAGCTCGTCAAGCATTTGAGGAACAAGGTTTTAACGTTGAGTTTTTGAAGGGTGCTTTGGATGAAGACGAATTGATTGAAAAAATCAAAGACGTTACTATTTTGGGCATTCGCTCGAAAACAAACGTTACGCGCCGCGTTCTTGAAAATGCGCCGCGTTTGATAGCCATCGGTGCTTTTTGCATTGGAACCAACCAGATTGACCTCAAAGCCGCTACCGAAAAAGGCGTAGCGGTCTTCAATGCGCCTTACAGCAACACGCGTTCGGTGGTTGAGTTGGCGGTAGGTGAAATGATTATGCTCATCCGTAATGTATTCACCAAAAGCAACGGAATGCACGAAGGCAAATGGGACAAATCGGCCAACAACAGTTTTGAGGTTCGTGGTAAAAAACTTGGACTCGTTGGCTATGGTCACATCGGAACGCAGCTCTCGGTCATCGGCGAAGCCCTTGGTATGGAGGTGTATTTCTACGATGTAGTCGATAAAATGCCCATCGGAAATGCTAAAAAACTCAAGTCGTTAGACGATCTTTTACGCATTGCCGACGTGGTAAGTATGCACATCGACGGTCGGAAAGACAACAAAAACGTCATCGGCAAACGTGAGTTTGAGTTGATGAAAGATGGAGTTGTGTTCTTAAACCTTGCCCGTGGCCACGTGGTGGAGGTGGAAGCGTTGGTAGAAGCCCTCAAAAGCGGAAAAGTATGGGGCGCTGGGGTTGACGTGTTCCCGTATGAACCCAAAACCAACAACGAAGCGTTTGAAAGTGAACTTCGCGGATTGCCCAACGTAATTCTGACTCCGCACATTGGAGGAAGTACCGAAGAGGCCCAAGAAGGAATTGGTCATTACGTTCCTGAGCGTTTGTTGGAATACATCAACAATGGCAGCACCACAGGCAGCGTCAACTTCCCAGAAGTGCAACTTCCGCTCCTCAAAGGTTCGCACCGTTTGTTGCATATTCACAAAAACGTACCAGGTATTTTGGCCAAACTCAACAACATTTTTGCCAAATACAATGTTAACATCACAGGTCAATACCTCAAAACCAACGAGCAAATCGGCTACGTCATCATGGATGTAGAACGAAGCTACGAAGATGGGTTCATTGACGAAATTAAGAATGTAGAAGAAACGATTAAGTTTCGGATGTTATACTAAATAGAGTTTATTCTAACATCCCGAAAGTTCAAACTTTCGGGATGTTTTTCTTTCAATTGTATGGTTGCATTTGCCAACGCCAAAATCAATATCGGGCTTCAAATCACGGAAAAACGCCCCGATGGCTTTCACAACATTGCTTCATGTTTTTACCCCGTGGGTTGGTCGGATGTCGTTGAAATCATTCCCTCTGCTGAATTTAGCTTTAGTTCTTCGGGCATAGACATTCCAGGCGACCCCGCCAAAAACCTCTGTGTAAAAGCCTACGAATTGCTGAAGGCTGATTTTGATTTGCCGCCAGTGGCCATGCACTTACTCAAAATCGTACCCATTGGTGCGGGTATGGGCGGTGGATCTTCAGATGCTGCTTTTGTGCTTAAACTCCTAAACGATACCTTTAAACTATCGCTTTCTACAACCGACCTCCAAAATTACGCCCGACGCTTGGGCAGCGACTGTGCTTTTTTTATCGAAAATCAGCCTCAGTTTTGTTTTGAAAAAGGGGACCAATTTGAAGACATTTCGCTTTCTCTCAAAGGCAAAGGCATTGTTCTGGTCTATCCAAACCTCCACATCTCCACCGCCGAAGCCTACGCGGGCGTGGTTCCCCAAAAAGCTGAGATAGACTTGCGCGAAGCATTGCAACGTCCCATCGAAGAATGGCGTCATTATGTAAAGAATGATTTTGAAAATGGTCTCTTTCAAAAATACCCCGTTTTACCTCAAATAAAAGCCAAATTGTACGAAGCAGGTGCTTTGTACGCCAGCATGACAGGCTCAGGCTCAACAATAGTTGGAATTTTTGAGAAAGTGCCCGATTTACAGAACATTTTTAGCCCTTACACCGTTTGGAAAGGAGAACTCACTTGATTTTTGACTTTTACTTGACCCATTAAACACCATGGCAAAAGCATCCACCGTAAAAGAAAATCGTTTCACCAAACGTCGTGAACCTTTCAATTTTATGCTTTGGCTGGGACTCGGTGGAAGTATGCTGCTGTTTACAATTTTGTTGGGCGTATATGTCATGCGAAAGTCAGTGGGAGTCCATTGGACGGATGTGCCACTTCCTTCGCTTTTTTGGGTGAGTACCTGTGTCATTATCGCCAGTAGTTTTACCCTGCACGGTGCTAATCTTGCCTTACAAAAAGATCAATTTCCGAAGTTTCGTTCTTTTATAGGTACTACCCTTGGCTTGGGGGTGCTCTTTGTTGTTTTACAATTCTTGGGCTGGACGCAGCTTATTCAGGCGGGTATTTCAACCGTCAATAACCCATCCGTTGGATTTATTTACCTTCTTTCTGGTATTCATATTTTGCACATTGTTATTGGAGTGGCGGTGCTGGCATGGGCGGTGTATCAAGCTATCAAAAACCACAGCTACGTGGACGCTTTTGTCTTTAGTGTCAACCCTCCCAATCAGCTTAAAATCAAACTCATTACCATTTATTGGCACTTTGTGGATGTGCTTTGGCTGTATGTATTTGCGTTTTTGCTGTACCACCACGGATGGTAAGAAGGTAGGCTTTTTGGTTTAGATTCTCTAACTTCGCGGCCTATCCCATTGCAAACATTCTCATAGCCATGTCTGTAGCCGACCGCATTAACGAACTGACCGAACGCCTCAATTTTTACAACCATCGGTATTACCAAGATAGCGTTTCTGAAATCAGCGATTACGAGTTTGACCAACTCCTCGAAGAACTTGTTTCACTCGAAAATCAATATCCCGACCTCAAACGCCCCGATTCTCCCACCCAACGGGTAGGAGGTACAATCACCAAAAATTTTGCGACGGTCGAGCACCGTTATCCCATGCTTTCGTTGGGAAACACCTACAACGAGCAAGACCTGCGCGACTTTGACGAGCGGGTTAGAAAAGGGCTTAATGGCGCTGACGTTGAGTATGTTTGTGAATTAAAATTCGACGGCATTTCGCTCAGTATGACCTACGAAAATGGCGTACTAGTGCGAGGCGTAACTCGGGGCGACGGTGTTCGAGGTGATGACATCACGGCCAACGTTCGAACCATCAAAACCCTACCGTTGAAGGTACAAGATTCGAAGTCCAATTCTGCCCTTCGCTCTTTGCCCCTTGCTTTTGAAGTCCGTGGTGAAGGTTTTATGCCCATTTCTTCTTTTGAAAAACTCAACAAAGAGCTCGAAGAGGCCGATGAACAAACCTACGCCAACCCACGCAATGCAGCATCGGGCGCGTTCAAACTTCAAGACTCCGCAGAGTCAGCTCGTCGGGGGTTAGACTGTTATGTATATTATTTTTTGAGCGACGAAGACGTGTTTGAAACCCATTCCGACAGCCTCGAAGCCCTCAAAGCGTGGGGTTTTAATGTGTCGCCTTCGTGGGAGAAATGCGCTACCATCGACGATGTTCTTCAGTACATCCATACGTGGGAGGAAAAACGGCATACGCTTCCCCTCGCTACCGACGGGATTGTTATCAAAGTAAATTCGCTCGCCCAACAACGTGAATTAGGCTTTACGGCCAAAAGTCCGCGCTGGGCGATTGCTTACAAATACAAAGCAGAAAACAAGCCTGGCGTTTTGCGTTCTGTTTCGTACCAAGTCGGGCGAACAGGGGCTTTGACGCCCGTGGCTAACTTAGATAACCTCAACGAAGACGGCAAAGGGCTTTGGTTGTCGGGGACGCGAGTAAAAAGAGCCTCGCTCCATAACGCCAACGAAATCGAACGGCTTGGGCTGATGCTCAACGATGTGGTTTTTGTAGAAAAAGGCGGAGAAATCATTCCGAAAATTACGGGCGTGGATACTGAAGCACGGGCATTTCGTCTAACATCCCCCATCTACTACCCAACCCACTGCCCCGAATGTGCTACTCTACTTATTCGTAAAGAAGGCGAAGCTAATCATTATTGCCCCAATGAACGCGGCTGTCCGCCCCAAATTCGTGGTAAAATCGAGCATTTTATTCACCGTAAAGCCATGAATTTGGACAGTTTGGGCGAAGGAAAAATTGAGTTATTGTTTGACAAAGGTTTGGTAAACACCCCCGCAGATTTGTACGATTTGACCCATGAAAAACTATTTGGGTTAGAAAAAGTCATCACCGACGAAGAAACAGGAAAAACCAAGCGAATTGGGTTTAAGGAAAAGACCGTTGAGAATATTTTAAAAGGAATTGAGCAATCCAAACACGTTCCGTTTAAGCAGGTTTTGTTTGCCATCGGAATTCGATTTGTCGGTGCTACAGTCGCTGAAAAACTGGCTGCGTATTTCAAAAACATCGACGCACTGATGAATGCTGACTTAGATACTCTGCGTAACGTCCCCGAAATCGGCGAAAAAATTGCCCAAAGTTTGATAGAATACTTTGCAGATGACCAAAACTGTGCCTATATCGAGCGTCTCCGTGCCGCAGGTCTCAAAATGGAAACCGACGACCTTCCCGTGGTGATGGAATCAAACACCCTCGAAGGGAAAACATTCTTATACTCAGGTACGTTTGCCAGCATGAGCCGCGAGCAACTCGAAAACAAAATTGAAGCCAATGGCGGCAAACTTGTTAGCGGGGTTTCGGGAAAACTCAACTTCTTGATTGTAGGGGAAAAAGCGGGAGCTTCTAAGCTCGACAAAGCCACGAAATTGGGCGTCAAAATGATTTCTGAAACGGAGTTTTTGGAAATGTTGGGCGAGTAACGACTGGTTATTTCTATATTTGTACAAAAACAAAGCACGATGTCAACGATTCAATTGGACACTAGCAGCGATAAGTACTTAATTACTCTTGACAAATCTATGTTTGACAAAGAGTGGTTACTACGTCTAATGGAGAAATTACGCACAGAGGAACTTGCTCATCAACTTGACTTTAACCAATCGGTAGAAGAAATAGGAGAAACTATCAAGAGTGATTGGTGGAGTAAAAATAAAGAACGTTTTATAAATGAGTAAGATTGCGGTAGTAATTGATACTAACGTTGTATTCAAAGCCCTGCGTTTGAAACACTCAACCATAAGAGAGCTTCTTACCCAAGAGCAATATCGATTTTACGCTCCTAAATTTCTAATCGTAGAGATTTTTAAACACAAAGAAAAAATTTTAAAGAATAATACTCAATTAGAAGATGAATTTTACGAATATTTAAATCTTCTTTTGCAGAAAATCACCTTCATTAATGAAGATTTTATCTCAATTGGGAATTTCGTAGAAGCTTATCGACTATGCAAACTCATTGACGAAAAAGATACTCCCTTTGTAGCTTTAGCTCTTCAATTAGATTGCTTACTATGGACTTATGACCAACCCATTAAAGATGGGCTTAAAAGTCAAGGTTTCAATTTATTTTTCGAAATGTGATTGTTACATGAATCAAAATCGCCTTATTCTGAGCAGTCCTTTGCTCGAAATTATGATCAGTCGGCTGTGCCAACAGCTTCTCGAAAACCACCAAGATTTTTCGGATTCTGTCTTGTTGGGTCTTCAACCGCGTGGTATTTATTTTGCCGAACGCGTCGCCCACGAACTTCGCCAAATCACAGGTTCAAACATTCCACTTGGGTATTTGGATGCGACTTTTTATCGCGATGACTTTCGTCGCCGTGAACCGCTAAAAGCCAATGCGACCAAAATCAATTTTGTCATTGAAGGCAAAAAAGTGATTTTGATTGACGATGTACTCGCCACGGGTCGGATGGTTCGGGCCGCACTTGATGCCATGCAAGCCTTTGGTCGCCCCCGTAAAGTGGAGCTTTTGGTACTTATCGACCGCCAATACAACCGCGAAATCCCCGTTGAACCTGATTACACAGGCATGAAAGTAAACACCCTTGATTCTCAGCGTGTACTGGTTGAATGGAAAGAACAAGGCTACGACGCCGACCGCATTTGGCTGGTTGACTAGGCTCTGTTATTCATCATTCGATTCATTCAAACATTTGTCATTCCCATGACTTTAGAACAAGCACAACAAGAAGTAGATACGTGGATTAAAACCTACGGAGTACGCTATTTTAGCGAATTGACCAATATGACCATTTTGACCGAAGAAGTAGGTGAACTCGCCCGTATCATGGCCCGCACCTACGGTGATCAGTCGTTCAAAAAATCCGATTTAGAGAAAAATTTAGCCGATGAAATGGCTGATGTTCTGTGGGTATTGATGTGTTTAGCCAACCAAACTGGCGTCGATTTGACCGAAGCTTTTCAGAAAAATTTGGACAAAAAAACCAAGCGCGACGCGACGCGCCACCACGAAAACGAAAAGCTGAAGTAGTTTATTAACTGCGTTTTGCCAACGCCAAATACGCCCCAAGCCCAAGCATCATCACGCCCGTTACTTTGTTTTGGATACGGGCGAAATTGGGTAATTGGTTCAAATACGAACCTGCTTTTCCAAACAATACCGCCACCAAACAATTGACGAAGGTTCCCGAAAAGTTAAACCAAATCCCTAAACCCAGCACTTGCCATTTAAAATCGGGCGAATGAGGGTCGGAAAATTGGGGCAAAAAAGCCAAGAAAAATAAGGCTACTTTGGGATTCAACACGTTGGTATAAACACCTTGCCAAAACAGCTTTTTCAACGAAATGGTCTCTACGGTGCTGCTGCTTGACAAATTGCTGGTTGTTAGAAGCGCCATTATGCCCAAATAACACAGATAAGCCACGCCCAAGTATTTCACGAGATTAAACGCCAATGCCGATTCGGCAATCAAAACCGAAAGCCCCAACACAGCAGCCAATGTGTGGACTACGCACCCTCCCGCAATCCCCAAAGCCGAAACAATTCCTGCTTGTATCCCTTGCGATGTGCTACGGGTAGCGACGTAAATCATGTCCGAACCTGGCGTGAGGTTCAGCATTAACGTCGCAAAGGCAAACACCAAAAAACTCTGAAAGTCAATCATATAGGTTTTTATTTATTCTTGAGTTTAATAAACATCTTTTAGATGATATGGTAAAACGCGAGTAAGACCTTTATTTTTGGAAAAATGTGAGGCATCCAAAACAGTGAAGAGCCTATTTGGTAGTACGTAGGGAATAAAAAACACCCAATCGTACATAATGTAAGGCCGTTTTGGAAACTAATCAACGTTTCTGTTTTGGAAAGATAAACGATAGAAAACAATAGAAGTATAAAACCATAGGCGTAACTTCTGGAAAAATCTAACACTAAGCTGCCTACAGCTACGATACACATGGCGCTACAAGCGAATAGTAAAAGGTACAACCAGTCTTTTTTTGCAATCATGCCCACTATAGCTCCAAAGAAAAGAAACCAAGCACATTCGTAGGTGACGGTCAAGCCCATCGGAAATGAATTGTACTGATTGGCGTCAAAACCCAGCATCGACTTGTCGGTTGTCAGACCAAACGATTTCATTATATAGATTCTCAACAAGATAAATGCCAAGATGCCTGCTACGGTAGCCCAAGTTGCACGGTATTTTTTGACCGAAAATACGTCGGTAAATGCTATTTTAGCCCCATTACTTTCTTGCCAAAACCACCATACTGCCACCGCACTGCTGGCTACCACGGTTCGTTCGTCTACAAATCCACCAAGTGTAATACTTGTTAATATCAATAGTGGATTGCGAAAATTGACGACGACTAACAGTAAGAGATAGGCGAGGGGGTCGTGGTAAAAAAAATCAAAAAACGTCCACTTGGTCACAAATAAATTGGCAAACATAAACGTAGCGATGGCACTAGAAGTAGGAGTAAGGTGCGTTGAAAGAAAACGAATTAATAAAACAATAAACAGAATCCCGACAATAAACTGGATACCCACATACTGCTTGGCTCTTAAGCCGATTGTATGGAGCGCAACAGGAATGAGCGGGCGAAAAATTCGTTTTTTGAAGTGTGATATGTCCCCTTCGCTTAACACTTCGTTTGCAAATAAATACTCAGGTAAGTTTTGAAAGGGGTGGGTCCCAATCCAATCAATCACCTCAAACCGAGCCTTAAGGCGTTTTCCGCCTGTGTCCATTTTTACCAAAGCTTGATAATCGGGAAATGAGGTCACTAAGATATACAAAACTGAAAAAGCGGCGAGTTTGAGCTTCCAATGAGGAGTACTTGTAAAGGTAGTTAACCAATGGAAAAGTTTGTTACTCCAAAAATTCCAAAAAGAAAGTGCCATATTGAGGAACGTAGAAGGATGGAAAGCGGATGCCTTTGATCTGGTTTAGAATAAAGCTAAGCGCAACAAATATAGATAAAAGGCAGTAATAGAAACGAAAAAGGGCGTCAGAATCTAATTCTGACGCCCTTATGTATGGAATGGGTAGTTTATATCTAAACTGCAAAACTTTCACCACAACCGCATGTACGTGTGGCGTTGGGGTTGACAAATTGGAACCCCTTTCCGTTGAGACCATCTGAAAAATCCAGAATTGTACCTGCGAGGTAGAGAATGCTTTTTTTATCAACAACAATACGAATTCCTTTGTCCTGGAATTCCATGTCGGTTGGTAATTTTGATGAATCAAATTCCAAATTATACATCAATCCAGAACAGCCGCCGCCAACAACCCCTACACGAATGTGGCTATCTTCGGGACGTCCTTCTTCACGACGTAATTCAAGGATTTTATCTTTTGCTTTATCGCTAACTGTGACCATGTCTTTAAAAGATTCAAATGAATTTGAGAGCAAGTTGCTTGTTTTTCTAACCAAAGTCAAGGGGGAAAAGTTTCCTTAGGTAGACTAATGCCTATACGTTTCTAATGAAAAACCTGTGTTTATGGTAAAACAAATCGTAATTTTGAGGGTTAAACCTATGAGGTTTGCTATCATCGAATTAGTGAAACCTCATAGGTTTGTAAAAGAGATTAGCAATTTCGAGGTTTAAACCTATGAGGTTTGCCATCATCGAATTAGTGAAACCTCATAGGTTTGTAAAAGAGGTTAGCAATTATCGAGGTTTAAACCTATGAGGTTTACCATCATCGAATTAGTAAAACCTCATAGGTTTGTAAAAGTTATCGAGGTTTAAACCTATGAGGTTTGCCATTATCGAATTAGTAAAACCTCATAGGTTTGTAAAAATAGTATTATGAAACATTTTCATCTTAAAGTAAAAGAAGTAATTCAAGAGACGCCTGACGCGGTCACGATTGCCTTTTGGCATCCCCTAAGTGAAATGATAAAATACCAAGCGGGTCAGTTCCTTACTATATTATTGACCATCAATGGAGAAAAAGTACGTCGGTCGTATTCAATGAGTAGTTCGCCACATACCGATACTGCTCCAGCTGTCACTGTCAAACGTGTTCAAGGAGGGTTGGTTTCCAACTGGCTCTTGGACAACGTCAAAGAAGGGGATTTTTTGGAAGTACTCGAACCTATGGGACATTTTCAGGTGCTGCCCGATGCCCGCAACGCACGCTCAATTGTACTGATTGGTGCAGGAAGTGGAATAACTCCCCTGATTTCCATTGCCAAATCGGTATTAAAAGTAGAAGCCGATAGTCGAGTGATACTTTTGTATGGTAATCGTCAAGAAGATAGTATAATTTTTAAACAACAATTGGAAGAGTTGCAACGAGTTTATGGAGAACGTTTTGTACTTCATTATGCTTTGAGCCAGCCAACGGGTGAGTGGACGGGTTTAAAAGGCCGTTTGACCCAAACAAATATTTTGGATATACTTGAAGGAGTTGGCGGATTGGGAGGGCCTTCGGTTGAATTTTTCTTGTGTGGCCCTGATGGCTTGATGGAAACGACGAAAGAAACGTTGATGAACTGGGGAATTGTGGAGGAAAAAATCCACCGTGAGAGTTTTGCTACTGCTACTACGCACCCAGTACACGAAGCTGATGAAGACGATGAAAGTCTAAAAACGCAAGAAATAAAGGTGTTGTATGAAGGAGAGGAATACACGTTTAACGTTGAACCTCACCAGACAATCTTAGAAGCGGCTCTCGAACTTGACATTGATTTACCCTACTCGTGCCAAGCGGGGATGTGTACGGCATGTATGGGGAAATGTACCTCAGGAAAAGTACAGTTGGATGAAGAAGATGGTTTGACCAAATCAGAATTAGCCCAAGGGTATATTCTAACTTGCGTGGCCCGTCCCGTAACCAAGGGAGTGGTGATTGAAATTGAGTAATAATTTGGCATTTTTTTTGCCCACCTCTAATATAAAATAGTACTAGTATGGAAATGACAATACGCCCCTACGAACTCAGTGACCGCACCGCACTGGAAGAAATATTTATGATGAATACACCTAAGTACTTTGATCCAAAAGAGTTGGGTGACTTTTTGGAGTACTTAGACATTTTTGGGGATGACTACGTCGTAGCTGTTGTGGAACGAAAAATTGTGGGTGGAGGAGGCTATTGGGTGCGCTCTTTCGACCAACAAGGCGGTCTTTCTTGGGCATTTGTACACCCCGATTTTCAGGGTACTGGTGTTGGGAAGGAATTAGCTTTGTACCGTATTGAGCAAATCCGTCAGTCAGGAGTAGCGAAGACCATTATGGTCGAAACATCGCAGCACTCTTTTGGTTTTTACGAAAAACTAGGATTTAAACTGCTCAATCGACAAATCGATTATTGGGCGAAAGGCATTGACTTGTATTCGGCCGTATTAGAGTTATAAAATTATGTTGTAGAATAATACTTGGCTTATGTCAATCAAAGCCGCACAGGTAGCCTTGCTGCGGCTTTGATTGTATACGACTTTCTTCTTTCAAAAAATGGATAACCAATGGCTAGTCGTCTAAAGTAAACGGTAACTCATACTCCCGAACCGTAGGCTTAGCTTTACTTCTGACTTTGACTTCTACGCGCGCTTTGAGCGACTCACCTACCACCAAGTAGTTTTTAATGTAGGTATCTTCGTGAACATCCCATGAATAATCATTAAGGAGAAGTGTATCAGTTTGTTGCTTGTGAGCTTGGTATGCCCATCGTTCTACGTGCAAAGGCTCAAAATTGATAATAGAGGTCCCGCCCGCAATTGTGTACCAAATCTGAATCCCTGGTACTCCACGGTTTCCCATTTCGGTATTGTGTTCAACATAAATTCGGAGAAGCCCATTGTCTTCAAGGTCACGGACTTCAAACTCGTCTATTTTTGTTTTGATGTTTGACATATTCTGAAAGTTTTTTAGAAGTTTACTTTAAGTAATTCATCGACCCGCATGACGGATTCTTGCTGGTAATATTTTTTGTATTTGGCCCTTATTTGTTCAATGTCACGAGAACGTTGGGCCGAAAGTTTTGAAATGACGATGACAATCTTTGAGGGCTCAGTTATCAACTTACCATTGAAGCCCAGCCATTGCCCTTGACCGTCGAGAATGGTGCAGCCTTCAGTGAAAGTTTTTGAAATAACAGTGTCGGCAAAGGCTTGAAAGTCGGACTTATCAATGTTACTTCCGTCTGGTTTGGTGAGTCCAAAATATAATTCGGTCTTTGTCATTTTTTTCCCTTTCAAAGTCATGCATCCTCCAAGGCTGGACAGTAGAGTAAGAAAAAAGAAAAAACGAAGCCAGAAAGAAAGAGTAATAGGGGGTGTTTTCATCGCTGTATGTTGCGTCTTTTTTTATCGACCTAACAAAGGTGGTGGCAATGAATAGGTGATAAAAAATAAAGAATGAGAAGCGTCGAAAACAGTAAATAAAGCAGGAGAAAGAGAGATTTAGGCGTTAAGCCACAAAAAAAGAGCTCCCTTTTGAGAAGCTCTTTTTGAGAAAAAAAATTCGAAATTATATCCGAGCAACGGCTTGTTGAACAAAGGCAGTTAGCTCGCTACCCGACAACATCCCTTGCGAAAGTAAGGCTAAGTTGTAAGCGTGACGAATCAATTGTTGTTGCTCGTTGTCGTTGGCATTCAAGATTTTTTGAGTGACAGGGTGGTTGGCGTTGATGGCTACATTCAACATCTGTGGCATATCTCCAAACATTGATTTTTGACCAGACGTTGCGGCCATGTCATTCATACGACGGATAAACTCAGGAATCGTAATGACTACTGGCAGCTCGTCGGTAGGCATTGGCTCTACGCTGATGGTCAATTTTGGCGCTCCACCGAGGGTTTGCTCAAACAAACTTTTTGCCTTTTCTTCATCGTCTTTCGACAATACGCTTTCCAGCTTGATTTCTTTTTCGATAAGTTTATCGAGCGTATCGGCGTCTACGCGCTTGATATTTGTTTTTTCAAGTTTGTATTCGATTCCGTTGATAAAGTGCGGGTCGATAACGCTGTCTAATACAAGTACATCATATCCACGCTTAATCGCCGACTGAATGTAGGCATCTTGTTTTTGAACATCGCTAGCGTACAACCAGATAACTGTATCGTTTTTATCGGTTTGATTTTCCTTGATTTTGTCGGTGTATTCTTCAAAAGTAAAGTGCTTACCTTCTGTGTTGCGTACCAAGCAAAATTCTTTCGCTTTTTCGCCAAATTTTTCGTCTGAAATGATTCCGTATTTGACAAACAGGCCGATATCGTCAAATTTCTTTTCGAAACCTTGGCGGTCGTTGCGGAAAATTTCTGAGAGTTTGTCGGCGACTTTACGGGTGATGTATCCACTGATTTTCTTTACGTTACCGTCTGCTTGTAAGTAACTGCGTGATACGTTGAGGGGAATGTCAGGCGAGTCAATAACCCCGTGGAGAAGCGTCAAGAAATCAGGAACGACGTCTTTTACTTCATCCGTAATAAACACTTGGCGACTGTACAACTGGATTTTCTCTTTGCGGGCTGAGAAATCATTTTTCAATTTAGGGAAATACAATACGCCTGTCAAATTGAACGGATAGTCGACATTGAGGTGAATCCAGAAAAGAGGTTCTTCGCTCATCGGATGAAGCTCTTTGTAAAATGCCAAATAGTCTTCGTCTTTTAGTTCCGAAGGCTGTTTTACCCAAATTGGCGTAGGGTTATTGATGGTTTTTCCATCAAATTCAATCTCAACTGGGAGAAATTTTCCGTATTTTTCAAGGATTTCGGAGATGCGGAAAGTACTTAAAAACTCTTCTGAATCTTCAGCAATATGGAGTATAATGTCTGTACCACGGTCGGTTTTCTCAGCAGATTCGATGCTAAATTCGGTGCTGCCATCGCAAGTCCAACGAGCAGCTTCAGAACCTTCCTTGAATGATTTGGTGATAATTTCCACTTCTTTGGCCACCATAAATGCCGAGTAGAAGCCTAACCCGAAGTTACCGATGATGTTGCCGCGTGTATCTTCTTTTTCTTTGTATTTTTCAACAAACTCAGCCGCTCCTGAGAAAGCAATTTGGTTGATGTATTTTTTGATTTCATCAGCCGTCATCCCAATACCACGGTCGCTGATGGTAATTGTCTTGGCTTCTTCGTCGAGTTTTACCGTTACTTTCAACTCGCCAAGTTCCCCGTTGAATTCGCCAAAGTCAGCTAATTTTTTGATTTTTTGTGTAGCATCTACGGCGTTTGACACCAACTCACGCAAGAAGATTTCGTGGTCTGAATAGAGGAATTTTTTAATGATTGGAAAAATATTGTCGGTATGAATCGACAATTGCCCTTTTTCGGCCTGCACGTTTGCTTCCATAACTCTGGTTTACGGTTTTACAGTTTTTTTGGTTTTCTAGGCTAATGATTAAAAAAAGCTATTCCACAAAGTAAAATTCTGACATATTGGCAAAAAATAAAGCTGTCAGGTTTTCAAAACCTGACAGCTTTATTTTTTTAGTCCATGGTTAATAGTCAATAGTTCACAGTTTGGAGCTTTTTAGCTAAGGGCCAACAATCGATGGATTGTACGCTTTGGTAGACCGTCAGTTACTTCTTAACTTCTCAACTACCAACTCCTAAACTATTTCTGCACAAACTTCACCCAAACTTCACGCATAGGTACTTGTTTGCGGCCTGTGGTATCTTTTGGATTTATCCCTGTGCCACGTCCTTCGGCGTCTACTCGCACAAAGCTAATTCCTGATTTTACAAACTGGTCTTTTAGAGCATATACACGCTTAACCGACAATACTTTATTGGTTAGCGGGGCTTTGGCATCATTGGCATAAGCAACGAGTTTAATTTGGGCTGTTGGGTATTTTTTCAATAAATCAGCCAACGCTTGAACTGACGCTGATGCGGTCGTTTTTAATTGAACCGTATTATCTTCGAAATCGACATTTTCAAATTTAAACGCCTTTCCTTTAGGCGCAGCCGCATCAGCCAAATACGAAGCCATTGGGGTTTCGGTTACAGCTGGGGCGGGCGAAGCTGTTGGGGTAGCGCTATCAGGTGTGGCAGGCTTTTTCTCAATGGGTTCCTGAATCGTCCGTGCTTCGGCCAATGTATCGGTTTCTATTTCGGTATCCGCAGACGATGAACTTCTTTGATTCCAAAAATAGATTCCCGCTCCAAGTACCGCTATGATTAATACCCCTACAGCAATCCATTTGAAATCGAAGCGACCTAAACCAGAATCCTCTACATCTACACCTACCAAAAATGGTTGTTTAGTAGCGATAGATTCGGGCGTTTTGGTAATAGCGGTTGACTGCTCAGTACGCGGAACTTCAAATGTTTGTAATAAGTATTGAATGCCAACTGTTTCAATGATACGGTCGTTGAGGTCGGGGACGACGGCGAGCAAATGCTCGCGCTGTTCTCCTAAAAAGGTTGCGAGGCCTTCTGCATCAAACTGTTTTTCTGCAACAATTTTCTGCAACATCGCAATGATAATCGACATAGAAATGCCGCTTAAAGACGACGCAAGCGAATTTTTGGTCCCTGAGTACTTCGTGACCATGCTACAAACGGGGCTTTTAAAGCCAGGCAAAACCGTATTAAGAATTTTTTCACCCGCAGACTTGAAGCTATCTAATTCGGCAGGTGTTTTGATGATTCGGGAAAGTTGGTCGGGGGTGAAACCACTGTTTTTAGCTTGGGTAAAAATAAGTTTCATACCCGATTCATTGGAAGCACGCTTTATCAAGCCACCCACAATTGACGCCGAAAAAGCGTCTAGCGCTTTTTGGATTTTCTCTGGTTTTTCGTTGTTCTGTACCGCAATCTGACCCACGATACCCTCAGTCAATGTCTCCTTCAGAGATGAGAATAAGTTCATTTTCAATGTTTTTTTATGAGTTAGCAACCCAAAAGGAAAGGCGAGTGAGTCCTTATCTTTACCCTACTTCCCTCCAAATTCTAACCAATAGTGACTCGATTTTTTCAAATGGGGCGGAAAGTTACTTAATAGTTGAGAGTCAATAGCCAACAGCTGATAGTTTTTTTTAGCAATCGAAGCTTAGTCGTTACCTTTGTGAAAAAGAAATTTACTTAAAAGCCTACATTTTTGGAGAAGTTGACCGAACCACTCATTTTAGTTACGGGAGCCAATGGCCTTTTGGGCAGCGCGATTGTGAAGCATTTAGTGGCCAATGGGTGCCATGTTCGTGGGCTGCGTCGCGAAGGAAGCGATATGCACTTGCTGAAAAATGTAGCAGCAAAAGTGGAATGGGTCGAAGGAGACGTGCTTGATATCTTATCGCTTGAAAAGGCCCTACAAGGAGTAACCTACGTTGTGCATACGGCGGCGATTGTTTCTTTTATTCCAAAAGATCAAGCACAGATGTACCAAATCAATGTTCAAGGTACGGCCAATGTTGTTAATTTGGCGCTGGAAGTGGGCATCCAAAAACTAGCGTTTGTGAGTTCAGTCGCCGCGCTAGGTCGTCCCGATCCGCGTATGATGGACGCATCAAAACCAACGATCATTGATGAAAATCAAAAATGGGAAGAGTCACCCCTGAATTCTCATTATGGAAAGAGTAAGTACTTCGCCGAATTGGAAGTTTGGCGGGGTGTGGCTGAAGGACTATCGGCGGTGGTGGTTAATCCAAGTATGGTCTTGGGCGAAGGCGATTGGACACGCAGCAGTACGCAGTTGTTCAAATATGCTTATGACGAAAATAAGTACTACACAGAAGGGCTTATAAATTACGTAGATGTGCTGGATGTAGCCGAAATTACGGCCAAATTGTTGTTTTCTGACGTGGTAAATGAGCGATTTGTGCTAAGCGCGGGTACGGTTACCTACCGCGACTTATTTACTAAAATTGCCAATGGGTTTGGAAAGAAACCGCCCACGAAATTGGTGTCTCCGTTGTTAGCTGAAATCATTTGGCGCATAGAAGCCGTTCGTTCGCGTTTGACAGGAAGTAAACCACTCATCACGAAAGAGACAGCTAAAACAGCTCGAACGAAACTGGTATACGACGGTGGAAAAATTAAAAAAGTGCTCGGAGTTACTTACAAGCCGTTGGAGGAAACAGTAGCGAGGGTGTGTGAAGCGTTGAAGTAGTATTCATGCACAGTTAATAGTTAACCATTATCCGTGCTCTTGTTAAACAATTATACAAAACGCTGACGGGGTTTTACCCCGTCAGCGTTTTGTATTTAGTCCATCAACTTCTTATATTTAATTCGTTTTGGAGTTACGTCGGTGCCTAGGCGCTTACGACGGTTTTCTTCGTAATCGGAGAAGTTACCTTCAAACCAATACACTTGCGAATCGCCTTCAAAAGCCAAAATGTGCGTACAAAGACGGTCTAAAAACCAGCGGTCGTGGGAAATAATCACGGCACAGCCTGCAAAGTTTTCGAGGGCTTCTTCCAACGCACGGAGCGTGTTAACGTCCAAGTCGTTGGTAGGCTCATCCAGAAGCAACACGTTCCCACCTTCTTTAAGCATCATCGCCAAGTGAACACGGTTTCGCTCTCCCCCTGATAAGTTGCCAATTTTTTTCTCTTGGTCGCTTCCTGTAAAATTAAAACGGCTTACATAAGCGCGGGCGTTGCTTTGTTTACCACCAAGCATTACCCAGTCGTTGCCCTCAGAAACTTGCTGATACACCGTTTTGTTGGGGTCGAGTTGGTTGTGTTCCTGATCGGCGTACGCAATTTGTACTGTTTCCCCAATAACTGTCGTACCACTATCGGGTTGAGCTTGTCCCGTAATGAGCTTAAACAGGGTCGATTTCCCTGCGCCGTTAGGGCCAATGATACCCACGATACCCGCAGGAGGAAGCGAAAAGGTAAGATTCTCAAACAAAAGTTTGTCGCCAAACGCTTTAGAAACCCCTGCCATCTCAATCACCTTGTTTCCTAAACGAGGCCCAGATGGGATAAAGAGCTCCAATTTTTCTTCTTTTTGCTTCATATCCTCATCCAAGAGTTTTTCGTACGCTCCCAAACGTGCTTTCGATTTAGCTTGGCGAGCTTTAGGCGCCATACGTACCCATTCCAACTCGCGTTGAAGCGTTTTTTGACGTTTCGATTCTTGTTTTTCTTCTTTCGCTAAACGGTTTTGCTTTTGTTCCAACCACGAAGAATAATTTCCTTTCCAAGGAATACCCTCGCCACGGTCGAGCTCCAAAATCCAACCTGCTACATTATCTAAGAAGTAACGGTCGTGCGTTACGGCAATAACCGTTCCTTCGTACTGACGAAGGTGCTCTTCCAACCACAACACCGACTCGGCATCCAAGTGGTTGGTAGGTTCGTCCAAAAGAAGGACGTCAGGTTTTTTCAACAATAGACGACACAAAGCTACGCGACGTTTTTCTCCTCCCGATAGGTTGGCGATGAGCGCATCCGACGGCGGACAACGAAGGGCATCCATGGCACGCTCCAATTTACTGTCCAAATCCCAAGCGTCGAGGGCGTCGAGGCGTTCCTGAACTTTCCCTTGTCGTTCGAGTAATTTATCAAAATCCGCATCGGGGTCACCAAAGGCTTCATTTATTTGATCAAACTCTTTCAATAAATCGACCACTTCTTGCGTTCCTTCTTGAACAACCTCAAGAACTGTTTTGGTGGGTTCGAATTGAGGTTCTTGTTCAAGTAAACCCACCGAGTACCCTGGTGAGAATACCACTTCACCCGTATAATTTTTATCTATGCCAGCAATGATGCGTAAAAGTGTGGATTTTCCTGAGCCATTTAATCCCAAAACGCCTATCTTAGCACCATAGAAAAACGACAGATAAATGTTTTTAATGATTTGTCGGTTGGGGGGAATTGTTTTACTTACCCCCGACATCGAGAAAATAATAGTTTCGTTGCTCATTTTTCGTTTAATTTGTGGTGGCAAATATCGTAAATTGCCCACCAAAACCTTCAAAAGCAGATAAATAAAGTAGACCAGTGATGGAAAATGCCACCTTAATGGACGAATACGGCTATGTCTTAGACGGCAAGGTATTCTTAAAAGGGTATTTAGGGAACCCAGACCGCCAAATTGGCGAAGTGAAACGTACCGAACAAGAAGCCATTGATTATTTTAAAAATCGCTTCAATATTGCTTCGAGTAAGGTAGAACAGTTGGAAAACGATGTGGAAGAGGCCCAAAATAAAGGGTCTTATCTGACAAAGTTGGTGCAGTTGAGAAAAAAACTGCTCAGTTTTGACGGACTCGGTGACTTTGTCCCGTTGCTCGAACGGCTCGACAAATTAGAAGTGGTGCTTGAAGACTTAATTAAGGTCAATCAAGAAAAAAACCTTGAAATCAAGCGAGCTTTATTGGATGAAACCCGTGCCGTCGAAGTAGAAAATGACGACTGGCAGGCAGCTACCGATAAACTGCAAGAAATTAAATCAAAATGGATTCGTACAGGGCCTGTTGATAAAGAATATCAAGAGGAGGTAGAAGGGATGTTCCAGATTTTATTGGACACTTTCTTCCAGCAGCGTCGTGATTATTTCTCAGAACTCAACCGGGTGATTGCCGACCGTATTGAGCGTTATACCGAACTGATTGCGAAGTCAGACTCGCTTATGCGGATGTATGACCTCGACGAAGCGACCCGTATCTTGCGACAAGTAAGGTCTGAATGGAAAGATGTGGGTGAAATTCCTGTGAAACGTTCAGCGAAGCTTTACAAGCAGTTTAAGCGTTCGAATCAGCGGATTATGGATAAAATTAACCGTATTCGTGGAATCGTGACGCAGCCACAGGAGCATCCAATGGTAACTAAGCAGCGCGAAATGTGTCGCGAAGCAGAACAATTGGCTCGTTCTAGTGACATTATACAAGCATCCGAGCGTGCCAAAACATTGTTGAATCAGTGGAAAGAAATTCGCCTTCCACCTAGAGTGGGAGATAAAAATATTGCCGAGCGCTTCCGTTCTGCTTGCGATAAAATATTCGAATTGAGCTATTTGGCTCGGGTAATTACGCGTAAATATCCTGCGTTTGAAATTCGTACGCCTCAAGATCAGTACAATATCAAAATTCGTGAGATGGAATGGCTCATCAAGCGTGAAAAAGCAGATTTGGATGTAACCATTGCCAACGCGCAGAATATGCCTCCTGATCCAGAAGCTGAACGCCAAGTGATGGGTAAAATCAACATCCAGCGCCGTAAGATTACTATGAAAGAGAAAATTCTCGAAGAGTTTAAAACAGCTCTTTCTCGCATTTAAGTGGTGATGCACAGCGAACATTCACTGTGCAAACCTCCTAATTTATCAAAAGCCCCGTCTCTTCAAGAGAACGGGGCTTTTTGTTTCTAATACGTCTTTATTACGTTGGGGTGATACTATTGGTTTTCATTTTTTGGAACATTCCGCCAACAATGACGAGCCAAATGAGCCAAAGTGTACTGCCTAGAAAGCCAGCTACCTCAATCATGGGTAGGTTCGGGATAACGGTCGCTAATAATTCGAGCTGAGCCAGTAAATAAACCAAGGCCGAAACGAAGCCTAAGCCAATGACCCATTTGGGGAAAAGCGTAAGCTGAGCGAAGGCATACGAAATAGCCAAGGTCCAAATGACGGTGAAGAGTTGACCCAGGTGTTCGCCTAAAAGTACTCCTCCAAATTGATGAATGAGCTGAAATCCGACTTTGTTTGCTTCTCTGGTGAGTTCGTTGCCATGCACATAATTGTGTGCCAGTAGAGGAACTACAAATACCCATCGCAGAAGCCCAATCATTTGCACAATAAGCCCCGTTACGCCCAACGTGGTAAACCAGCGTGTGTTGGGGAGTCGTTTCTCTAAAAAAGCGCCTAGTTGAATGTACCCTACTAAGAGAGGTAAGCCCAACAAAGCAAAGGCAAACCACGTCAGGATTAACGACGCTCCGCCTGCGTAGAAGTTGGTTAGAATCACGCCCGTATCTTGGCGCAAAATAGCGGGATAGTCAAAAGTAACGGTGAGCAGCGTGTAAGGAACAATCACCCCTATGGCTCCTACGATAAGTAACCAGCCCGTTTGATTTTTGGTCGACATAAAGCTTAGCGGTTTAGTGGAAGGGTATAACTTAAACTCGGTGTGGGATTGACTTTAAACGAATGGCCTTTTGCGGCTAACCCAATGACGCCCAATCGAGCGTTTAAGCCCTTCCAAATCATAAGCCTAACTCCCGTTTCGATGGCTATGGCATTGGTGTTTTGGTAGTCCAAATTAAGCCCGCGCAAGTACGAAGCGCCTGCGTACAAAGAAGAGCGGATTTCTTTTTTGCCAAAAGGTAGAAACCAGTACGTTACGCCCGTTTTTAGGAATTTAGTAGTAACTCCGCTGGTGAAGGCGGTGATGTAATAACCTCCGTGAACGGAAACGTGTCGGTGCTGGTATTCCAATCCAATGGAGGGATTGCGAAAAACGTTGATGCTAAGGGCGTTTTTAGGAAATGACGTTTGTGCTGCGGCCAAGTTGGCGACAAGAAGTGCAATGCTGGTAATGATTATTTTTTGCATGACGTAATTGTGTTGGTTGATTACGTTGCAAAATTCGGGGAAGGCCGAGGGAAACTACTGGACAAATGTCCATAAATACACACGGCTATATTTTTCCGCGCAACCGACTTAGATGCCGTGGGGTAATTCCCATCATAGAAGCAATGTATTGAAGTGGAGCTTGTTGCAAAAGTTCGGGTTCTTCGTTCAATAATTTCTCGTAGCGTTCTTCAGCGGTGAGCGTGATGAGGTCAAACTTCCCTTTGTCGATGCAGCAAATTTGCCATTCGAGCAACTGCACGTAAAAATCTTTGAACGCAGGCAGGGTGCTTTGTAAATAGATAACATCTTTTTTATCAATGACCCAAAGGGTAGACGGACTCAGAGTTCGTATATTTTCACGCGCGGGAATTTCGGACAAATAGCTCAAAAGCGACGCTACAAAAGTGGAAGGAAGGGAGATATACGTGGTGCGCTCTTCGCCTTTTTCAGTGAGTGAATAATAGTGGAGTAAGCCTGTTTCTAAAAAACCAATTTGTAGTGAAATCTTGCCCTCAGTAACAAAGTACTCGTTTTTGGCTAGGTGCTTGACCGTAAAAAAATGGGCGATGGTGTGCGCGTCAGCTTCCGAAAAACCAATGCTCAAATAGTAACCTACGAGTGGATTCATTGTGGTAGCGTGTAGTAAAATGAGATAAAAAAAGACTTTGTAACTCCCTTTGAAGGAAAGAGAAAGTTACAAAGTCTTACGCAAAAACAGAAACGCTGTTAAGCTCCTATTGGATAGAAGAAAAGAACTGATATGAGCCGAGCAAAAAATCTTGTACTGCCGTAGCGTGGTCTTTACCCTTGAGCGTAATGAGTTCTACATTAGCAGCTCCGCGCGCTTTCATGGCATTGTAAGCGTTTTGGGAGTTAAAATAAAACACCAATTGGTCAGCGTCACCGTGGTACAGGCGGGTTGGCGTTTTTGGTTTCCAATCGTAAACGTCGTTGTCTTTAACGGAATTGAGGAAGCCCGTATCTGTACCGTCGGTCAGCCCCTTGACAAACGCATCCGTAAAAATGGTATTAAAGCTCACATTAATAGTTGCATTGTCTTTCGACGACTGGATTTGGGCTGCCCAGGGATCTTTAAAGTACTGAGTCATGGGGCGATTGAGACCATAAATTCGGTCGTATGTGAGCAATGTCCACAAATAAAGTTGGTTGTATCCGACCACTCCTGTGGTTTTATTGGTGGTAATGTACTTCATAAACGCTGTTTTATCGTACGCACCCGCTCCGCAGCTCGATGCCTTGAGGTTAAACTCCGTACTGGCTTCTTCCTCGATTTTCTTTTGGAGGGCCATCGTTGCAAAACCACCTGCAGAATACCCCGCAATGTACAGGCGCTCATCCCATTGAATTTTTTCTTGATTGACAAACTCTTTTGAAGCCCGAATCATGTCCAAACAAGCAGAAGCTAAACTGGCGCGGTGCTCGTAAGGGTGTGGTACGGTGTTTGAAGCACCATAACCAATGTAGTCGGGGTAGGCAATGATGTATCCCAACGATGCAAAAAGTGAGCCTGCCAAACTCGCCTCCGAGCTAGTGCCAAAGTACGAAGGAGCTTCTTGGTCGGTACGGATGGTTCCGTGCTGTACGCTGATGAGCGCCGAGGCAGTAGTTTTGGAAGCAGGGTAAATCAATGCACCAGAGGCTTGAATCTCCTTGCCATCTGTATTTTTTGTTTTGTAAACTAGCTTGTATACTTTGATACCGTACTGAAGAAAAGGGGCAATTTGGGCAAAGGCTGGGTCGCCTGCTGCAATCCGTTGTACTAGCTGGTCTTTGGTAAATTCGCCAACGAGCGTGCTACTGACTAAATACTGGTTGGTGGGGGTGGGGTCACTGTTTTTGCTACAGCTACTGACAATCACCGTCAGTGCTACCAGCCACAGGTAAAAAGAATGTTTCAAGTGTTTCATACGGAAAATTGAATCGTGTTTGGGTTATGATTCATAACGTACAAAATTAGAGAAAGTTGCCCATCATTTGGGCAACAACCTACAATTTGTCAAGCTCAACGATGAAAATTTGCTTGTTTTCTTGACCCGTTTGTGGATTTTTCAGTGCTCGGTTAAAGGCAATCTTTTTACCATCGTGCGACCAGACTAGATTCGACGGCGAAGGCTGGGTCGAAGGAGTCAGAATACGCATCCGTTTTTCGAATGAATCGCCTCCTAGTGACACCAAAGCGATACTTCCGTTCCAGACGTAGGAAAGGTGTTTCCCGTCGGGATGCCATCGAAAATACCCTTCTACGGAAGAGGGGTGAAATGTTTGTTGGGTAGGCGTGCCACCCAAGGGTGATAGGGTGAAGATTTGTTGAATACCGTGGGCATCTTTGGCTAAAAAAGCCAACAAACTCCCGTCGCTCGACGAACGAACGACCCCCGTGCAGCCTGGGAAAGCTGTGTCGGCAGTATGGGTAAGGCGTCGCTGAACCGTCCCTTTGGGGGGCATGGGCATGACAGTATCTGTGCCTTCCAATGGCCCCCATTCGCTAGGTTGCGTGATGTCGTTTGGGATGTCAACGATGAAAACTTCATCTACTTCTTTTCCATTTTTATCCTTTACTTTTCCCACAAAGGCCCGAGCGACTTGCTTGCTTCCGTCGGGTTTGGTGTAGCCATCAAGACCGACCCAGCTATCGCTGGCGGCGTGGCTTATTTCATCCGAACCAGCTTGGGGCGTAGGCGTGACCCTAACCACGACCGAACTAAACCACTCGCCCGATACATTTTCTCCCTTAGTGTTTTGGGCGACCGTCACGGCTTGGCCTCGTTTTGATACCCCGATGGTTCGTAGATTATGCTTTTGGTGCGTTTTATCTTCGAGTTGTTTCAAAATAGCGTCGTTGTAGGTATAGCCTACCCAGTTGCCATCGCCGCTCCATTCGTGACGGTGAGTTCCACCGCGAAGGGCACCTGCTGTGTAGGGCGCGGTCACATCACGAGCGTCCATAAAAATAGGGACATTGGGGGCTTGGTCTTTGATAATGACGCCTGTTCGACGCCATTGCTGGTAGGGATTGGCCTCGCTGACACTCATAAGCCCGTGGATAAATACTACCGATGTTTCGGTGTGGGCATAGCTCACCGCCCCCGCTCCAGGCCCCCATGCTTGATTGTTGGGCAGGGCATAAAGCACTTTCTTTTCTCTTGTAGACGTATGGACTTTTTCGATGGTGGCCGAAGCCGCTATTCCCCCCGCATCGGTGCGGGTATCGTACACGAGCCATTGGTCATCGGGCGAAAAATTGTCGTTGTTGTCAAGGTCGTGGTGATACGAAAGGTCGTGGGTCAATTGGGTTTCTTTGAGGTATGAGTTGGGGGAGCAGGAGGTCATGGCAAGGCTGGTTAGTACGATAAAAATTTTTCCAAAGTCATTGCTTTGGGGTTTAAAAAAAGAAGAGATGCGCTTATACTTTCTCATACAAATTGGCTTAATACAGATAGATGCCTACCTTTTAACGCGTGGGAGCGCTGATGATTCCCAAGTAACGTCCCATCCAATAGGGCAATAAAAACGAGTCGCCCGCACTTAGTTCACTTTGGCCGTTGGCAAGCCGATCGAGCTTGAATAAATTACGGTTGTGTTTCAACTCGGGACGTTCGTCGGGAGGGAGTACTTGGGTAATGGTTTGTCCACGGAAATTAGCGGGAACAGGCACAATGTCTTGGCGGTGGCTATTGACAACCTGCCATTCCACCATATCCAACGGAAATTCCTTCAAGTACCAAATCGTTTCTTGTTGGTCAAACTGCTGGGCCCCTGTCATGGCGTAGCACAAGTTCCACAAACCGTTTTTTTCGGGACGCTCAAGCTCCCAATGCTCTTTGATGGTGGCAAAATACTGCTTTTTGAGTTGGGGCGTAAAAGCGTACGGATACAAACACCAGTACGCTAGAAAGTACATTTCGTCGTCGGAGTGGTTCCATTCTTCCGAAAGCTCAGCGGCAAGTTTTCCTTCTTTTTCATCTACACGGCCAATGTCCGCCATCGGGCGTAAGAGGTTTTCCAAGTAGCCGTGTTTTTGCATCAGCTCGTACGCTTTTTGTTTATAGATTTCCTTTTTGGTGAAATGATAGGCCGTTTGTAAGAAACCAATAATATTGGACGAATACAATTTTCGATCACCAACCGTCTTTGAAAATCCGTTGACGTATTCGGGATTCCATTTGCCCCACAACGTAGGTTTTCCGTCAAAGTCAATCAAGTACCAGTCGTTTTCGATGATATTCGTCATCAACTGATCCATAAGCGTAATGGCTTTTTGTTTCACTTCGCCGTCTAGGTTTTGTGCCAACAGGGTCAAGGCAAACATCTGGCCTACCGTTTGGTCGCTACTGGTCGTACCTCGCCAATCCCACACGCTGTCTTTGGCCTGTACCCAGCCGTTGGTCATGCCACCGTCCCACGGAATCGCCTTGAATTTATGGTAACCGTGCCGTTCAAAACCTCGGGCAAAATAGCCTTTTTTGTTGGTAATGCTAAACAGACGCTGCATGGCTTCAAATGATTCGAGGCAGTTATCGAGGGCGACTTTTTCACCCGTAACTTTGTACCGAAACAATTGACTCACAAGGTACATCGAGGTCCAGAGATTATCGCTGTCGCGTTGACCCATTTCAAAGGTAGATAAATCGCCGTTTTTGAGCGTTGACACATCGCAGTTAAACCCGTATCGAATGTGGCGTTGGCGAACCTGATTTTCGTAAATCAATGCTTTTTCGTGGAGGGTCATTTTGTCAAAATGAATCTGGCCTACTCCTTTGTCGGTTAAAATGTGGACAGTTGAGTGGGGACCTTCGGCCATCGAAATGACCTGATTACTCGGTAGCCAACGTTCGCCATAATAATAATTGAATCCTCCTTCGGGGCGACGCATAAACGCCCCCAATTTTGAGCCAAACCAAAGCGACCCGTTGAGGTAAGCAATGGCCGTCAATGCTGGGCAGGGTAATTGGTGGTTCTTAGAGCTGGCAACAAATGTCTGGGCCGAAAGGGAAAAGTAACCGTTTTGAGTACCTACAAACAGTGAGTCTTTAGCTACCGTAAAACACGTCATTTGTGCCCCTTGGTAGACCGTTTTGAGTTCTTTGGTGGCCAGTGTGTACGTAGAAATTGCTTGAGGGGTCAGTAATAAAAATCGGTTGCGGGGAGCGTCAAAAACCATATCTAGAATCGGTTGTTGAGGGGCTGCTTTTTCGTCGATGATGGCATTGTTAGCAATTAATACCAAGCGATGAGTATCGGCTACCAAAAACGTAAAATTGGGAGCCGCTGCTACACGCGCAGCCGAGCTAAGCGAGTGGGGGGCGTATACTTTACCCGCCCAAGCGTTGCTCAATACCGCACGGTCGTCCAAAAAAACAAGTTGCCCGTTCAACAAGGTCATGCCTGCCAACTTCCGATTGACCATAGGAGTATACGAACGGTCGGGACGGAGTTGGCCTGGGTACTGAAACTGGCCGCCAGTTGGTTGCATCAACCCCGCCGAAGTCAAAATTCGGACGCGCCCGTCTTTGTCGGTACAAATGGAGCGGAGTTGCACCGTACTATCTTGCAGGTAGTACTTAATGCTATAATCTTGGAGGTAAGGACGGTCGGGGTAGGCGTTGGGGCGCAGTTTTTGCGCTACCGCCAATCCACTGCTGCCACAGACTACCAGTGAAATGAGAAAAAAAGCAAAACGCATGATAGAAATGGATTAGGTGGTTAACTATTTGGCGCCACTGATGACGCCTAAGTAGCGGCCTGCCCAATAGGGAAGCAGCCATATATCGCCCGCGCTCATCTCAGCGCCACCGCCACCGTTGATGTCCAACATAAATCGGGTATTGTTGTGGCGTAAAATCCCAAGCTCGTCAGGAGGTAATACTTCTTTGGTCGTTTGCTCAATAAAATTAGGAGGCAATAGCTCAATGTCTTTACGGTGGCTGTTTTTAACCGTCCATTCAATCATATCTAATGGGTACTCTTGTAAGTACCAAACAGCTTCTTCTAAATCAAAATCTTGGATACCTGTCATAGCAGTCAAGATATTCCAAAGCCCATCTTTCTCAGGACGCTCAAATTGCCAGTGGTCGACAATCGCTTTTTTGTAATTGGCTTTGAGGGTATCATTAAAGGCATAGCGGTACAATCCCCAGTAACCCATGTAGTACATTTCGTCGTCGGAGTGATTCCAGTCTCCCGAAAGGTGTTTACTCCAGTCGCTGGCGTTGGCGGGTGCCTGACCGATGATTTTCATGGGTCGCATGAGGTTTTCGTAGTACCCATGTTTGGTCATGAGTTCAAAGGCTTTCTTTTTGTATTTTTCTTTTTTGGTAAAATGATAAGCCGTTTGAAGCATGGCCACGATGTTAGACGAATTGAGTTTTCTATCTCCCACGTTGATTGGAAACGAATTGACGTACGACGGATTCCATTTGCCCCAAAGGGTCGGCTTTCCGTCCCAGTCGATGAGGTACATATCGTGCGAAATTACGTGGCTCATCAGGGTATCAATCAAAGTAATGGCGCGTGATTTTAGGTCTTTATCTTCGATGAGTTCGGCCATGGCACCGAAGGCAAAAATATGCCCAATCACTTCGTCGCTACTGGTAGTCGATTTCCAATCCCACTCGGGGTCATCGGCGCGGCGCCATGCTTTATCGTCGTATTTATAGCCGCGACGTTCGAAGGAGCGCGAAGGAAAACCTGGGATTTTGTTGATGTCGTACAGACGTTCCATTGCCTCGAGGGATTCTCGGCAGTTTTGGAGGGCTTGCGGTTCTTTGGTAACTGCGTAGCGAAAGACCTCCCCACCCAAATACATTGAAGTCCAGAGTCCGTCGTTATCAGAGTCTTCCATCGAGCCCGTCGCCAAATCGCCGTTTTTCATGTACGCCAACGTAGCGTTAAATCCGTTACGGATGTGGCGGCTACGGACTTGTTTTTCGTAAAAGTTGGCTTTTTCTTGAAGCGTCATTTTGGTAAAAACAATTTTGGACAATCCTTTGTCGGTTAAAACCAATACCGAGCCTTCGTCGCCTTTTGAAATGTGGGTGACATTATCGGAAGGTAACCACCGCTCGGAAGCGTAGTAGTTGTATTTACCGTTTGATTTTTTCAAAAACGCTCCTTTGCTGGAGCCAAACCACAGTTGATTGTCGATGGCCGAGATGCAAGTGATGTCTGTCCAAGGCAGTTTTTGTTGAAGAGGTGTGACTATTTGACCCGACGTATTTATTTCTAAATAGCCATTGGACGTGCCTAAAACCAGTTTATCGTTCCAAATTTCAACGCAGCGGAGCTGGTCGTTTGCGTAAATTTTCTTTAGACTTTGCCCCGAGAAGGAATATAGTGCGTTTTTGGTCAAGACGTAAAAAGCTCCAGTACGAGGGTCTGCTTTGAGGTCAATCACCTGGGGAAGACTTTCTTTCCATGCGATTGTATTTTGGGTAAGGTATTGAAGTTGAGAACCATTTGAAATCAGAAAATCAAAGTTTTTTCCTCCTGCCAATAGGTAGGCATCAGGAAGCGAATGTTTAAGAAATAGCTTACCCGCCCAAGCATCACTCAAAACCGTTTTGTCGTCTACCAACACAAACTGCTGCTGGTAGAGACCAAGGTTCGCAATTTTTTTGTCATTTATGGGGCGATAGGAGAGGTCTTTATCGAGCGAGCCAGGGTATAATAGTTGCCCCGCGTGCGGCTGATATAATCCTGATTTTGTACTGATTTTTATGCTTCCATTTCGGTCAGTAAAAACGTGTAGTGGCTCTACGTTACTTTTGAAATAGTATTTAATGGCGTAGTCTTGGGTAAAAGGAGTGTCTTTGTGGGTGGGTTGTTTGGGCTTTTGAGCTATCAAACTAAGCGAACATACACACGCGCTTACGATAAAAGGAAGTCTCATAAACAATGTTAAGTCATTTAAAAATCGTGAATAGATGCTAATAGTACGTCGATTGGGAGGGCGAAGGCTATTTGCAAAGAGAAAAAGCCCAAAGAGTAAGCTCTCCAATGAATCACCATCGGGTCTATTCATACATATATTTGGGATAAACTTAAATGGTTTATTTCTAAAGGTTTAAGGAAGTTGGGTAAGAAAAGCTAGACTTGTAAGAAAGGCATTGGTAAAATCCTGTTTCTGAAAAAGTACGGAAGTGTTTTGTAACACCTATTAAACTGTATCCGCTTGATAAATAAGTGTCTACAATTTATTTAACGGTTTTGAAGTACAAAAAAATAATTTTTTATTGCATCACCTCTTGGTGTACTCTTGAGGTTTGAAAGCCAGGAAATTTTTACAAGTTAGGAGCCGAGCGGCAAAATGCTAAGGGGAGGGATGGGTTAAAGCAATTTTAAAAGGTAAATTTTGATATCAAAGAAGGTATGTTTTTGTGTATTAAAAGACATTTTGATAAATTTCCCTATCAGTATCCTTATTTTTATTGGAAAAAACTTGTTTTTGGTCTAAATTTGAAAAGTCGCCTTATTGTAGGTATACAAAAAGTATAATTTTTGAACAATCGTTATGACTACTATCCAGCCAAACCCCACTAAAGATACACTCATTATTGAGATTGATAGGGCAAATGTTGCCGAATGCTTAGAGTTTCTCATCAAGGCTCATATTCCCTTTAAGGTAGAATATAGAGGTATAACTGACGAATCTTCTTCTAGCGAACTTTCATTGACAAGCAGCCCAAGCGAATCCTCTTCCCCTAAACGAAAAATAAAACGCTTGCGTGATACCCAACTCATTGAGAATATCTACAAACAGTACATTTCGGAGAGCAATTTTAGCACAGCCGCCAACATCAAAGACATTATCAGAGAGCACAAAATCAGTTTACTCAACTTTCAGCAGCTATTCAAAAACATCTATGGTAAGTCTTTTTATCAATTGTACATAGATAAAAAAATGGACTATGCTGCTAGCTTGCTTCGTAAAGGACACAAAGCCAAAGAAATTGCGCGGATGATTGGCTACGGGGATAAGTCGAGTATCAAATTCAACAAAATGTTTCAAAAACATTTTGGCGTTACTCCCAAGAAATTTCAAATGGAGGCGCGGAGAGCTTCATAGTTTTTTATGCGTTACTTTGTTATTTGGCTCATTCCAACCGATTGAGTATGAGGTGCGTCATGGCTAAAAAATACTTCAATGAAAAAACTAATTGGCTTCTTTGTAGTAGTAGCATGGTTGCTTGGATGCTCTCAAGAACCTAGCCCTCAAACAAACACTGATACGGGGCCAAAAATTAAGTCCATTCATGAAAACGGTAAGCTACAAATGCTATTTTTATATAATACATTGGACCAAGTCGTAGAAATACAGAAGTATTTTGATGATGGCCAGAACGTTTGGGAGTCGTGGCGCTATTCGTACCAGAGCGACCGAGTCGTCAAACAAGAATATTGGTCGTCGCATCCGCTGTATTTAAGTAGTTGGCCTAAGGCAGGAAAGCCACTTTTGTTGCAATCGACAACTGCGTATGAGTATACTTCGAATCAGTCTTATCCTACTAAAATCCTTTCGTATTCGAGTACCAAACCTAATGAGGTCAGTTCATACCAGTTAAACAGTCATGATGCGTCGGGGAAGTTAGTAAAAAGCGAAACGTTTACAGGTGATGGGAAAAAACTTGGCGAAATGTTTTACCAGTATGACCAACGTGGCAATTTGCTTCAATGGGGGAGTTCGTATTGGGAATATGATACACAACCTAGCCCTTTGAGTAAGCTAAAGGTCCCGTACTGGAATATAAGTTGGCCAAGTCCGAATAATGCCACGTCTAATTTTGGACTAGATGCCAACGGAAATAAAGCCAATGAGTGGCGTTATGAGTATACGTATGACCCTGTTTCGGGCTTTCCGCTAACCTATAAAATCTTTGTTCAAAACACTTTCCGTGCTGAAGGTAGGTATGAATACAATTAATGGCTTTCTTTGGGTATGAAAAAACTGCTCTTGGTGACAGTGCTTTTATGCACCTTTTTATTCGCGGGTTTTGCCCAGTCGTTTAAAGTCATTGCCTTTTTTACGGGAAAAAATGACCAAGCCCACATTAGTTTTGTGAAAGAAGCCAATCGCTTCTTTCCAAAAATGGCCGAAAAATATCATTTTCGCTATGATACAACGTCCAACTGGGATCATCTAAATGCCACTTTTCTATCGGGGTATCAAGTGGTGTTATTTTTGGATACCCGCCCAGAAACTCCTGCTCAGCGGAAGGCCTTTGAAGAATACATGAGCCAGGGCGGGGCTTGGATTGGGTTCCATTTTGCGGCCTTTGCACTCACCCCGTCCAAATACCCTCAAGATTGGGATTGGTACCATCGCACGTTTTTGGGGTCAGGGCAGTACAAAAGCAATACATGGCGACCTACGTCGGCGGTGTTGAAAGTAGAAACCAAGACGCACTTTTCTACCAAAAAACTGCCCACAACTTTTACGTCAGCCCCCAATGAATGGTACCGTTGGGAATATGACTTACGGGAAAATCCTGATATAGAGATTTTAATGTCGATTGACCCTACTAGTTTTCCATTGGGAACGGGTCCAAAGCAACACGAGATTTGGCACAGTGGTTATTATCCCGTCGCGTGGCGTAATAAAAACTACCGAATGCTATACCTCAATATGGGGCACAACGACATCGACTACGAACATAAAACGAACAAGGAGCTTTCGTTTACGTTTGAGAACGAAACCCAAAATCGCTTTGTCATGCAGGCATTGTTGGGCTTTGGTAAAGGAAAATAGTGTAGTTAAGTGGTTGGTTCCGAATTGATTGATGTCTCTATTTCTTCAAGTGTGTAACGTGGAGTAATGTGCTTTGGGCAATTCCAATCAAACGCTTCAACTTCCAGCAAAATAATACGTTCGGCGCGAGCTTTGTAATTTTTCAACAAAAGCTTCTGGGTCAACTCAGGGTTATCTTCAAGGCTCAGTAGCTTTGCTCTGGCATACATTTTCAGCCGAGCTTTGTGAGGGTATGACACCATAATTAGAGCCACTTTGTCATTGGAGGTAATATTGCCAACAGAAACAAACTGCTTGTTGCCAGAAAAGTCTAAAAAAGCAATCGTTTGTTTATCAATTACTTTGACAAATCCTTTGGGACCTCCGCGGTGCTGAATATATGGATACCCGTTTTCGCCAACGCTCGCCATATAAAAGCTATCTCTGTCATCTATAAAACGAATTTCATTGTCGCTAAGCCCGTCTTTTACCCCAAATTTTTCCACATTGGAATAAGTTGTACGGCTTCCGAAATACTCCTGTAGTTTTTTGCTAGCTTCCGAAAAAGCAATATTGTAATAGTTCATAAGTTGCTAAGGTTTGGTTTTTGGAACTTCTCCTAAAATGATTTTTTTTAACTCATCCCTTTTTTCAGTCTCTTCCAAAACCTTGTCCCAAAGGGTGTCGCCACATTCATCAGGTAGGACAATTTCTTCATCGGGCATATTAGTATTTTCGGTTTGCTCTGGTTGGTTGGTCGATTTTGATGAATCTTGATTTGTCATAGCTCAAACATAAATGGATTTCCTGAACTGAATTGGTTATTTCGATTTGTATTAACCCGATTTATAGGTTCTTCCGACGGTGTTAAGTAAATAGCTTTATTTTTTGTCCGCAGAAAGCCGCAGAATTATAAAGCTGATTTTCGCTGAAAAAGGGCTTTATAGTGTCATTAATCAGTATCATCTGCGACGTTCAATCGACGTCAATCTGCGGGTAATAGTTAAAGAAACGTGCTAACACTGTACTAACTCCCCTTTTTTAGAGAGTATTTTCGAAGTTTCGTATTCTAAAGCTAAGTTTTACGTCACCCTGACATTGTCTACATCCACTTTAAATAGTTTTTAAACAAAGTTAGCAAAAATGGTACTAGAAGATGTCAGCTATCAAGGTATCGAATGTATCATTATAGCTAACGAACGATATCTTCTCCTAAAAACTAAACCAAAGCGACATAGATTTAGTGCAATGACATCGACTTCGAACATAAAATAAACAAGGAGCTTTAGGTTACGTTTGAGAACGAAACCCAAAATCGCTTTGTTATGCAGGCATTGTTGGGCTTTGGAAAAGGCAAAAAGTAACAAGCGCGACAGCGGTACAACAAAACACACATTCCGTATGGACATTCAATCATTACAATTTCCGATTGGTAAATGGTCGCCTAAGGGTGAATACACGGCTGAAGAAATTCAGGAACGGATTTCGGTTCTAAAAAATGCTCCTGCGGAGTTTCGAGCGTTGACTGAGCACCTCTCGCACGATGATTTACAAAAGCAATACCGCGAGGGGAGCTGGACAATCCAACAGCTGATACACCACGTAGCTGATATGCACTTGCTGCATTACATCCGTTTTAAGCACTCGCTGACCGAAACCGACCCAAACGGAGTGGTAGCTAAAATTGATGCGTGGGCAACGATGGAAGAAGCCAAAACAGCCCCTATCGCGTATTCGTTGTTGATGATTGAAGGGACGCACGCTCGCTGGGCAAATTTACTAGAACAGATGTCGGAGGAGGAATTTAGGAGAGGTTATTATCATCCCTTACGTCAACTTTATATCACGTTGTTGGATGCGCTAGATATGGGTGCTTGGCACGCAAAACACCACTTAGCGCACATAAAACTGGCTTTAGGCATTAAAAATTAACCGCAACCTGATACCTCTCATTGATGTATTTTTCTAAGTCTGTGATGGCAGTTTCAACGTTTTGGGGGCTTCTTAAATGACTATACGGAGGGGCTTCCACGCCCGTTCCTGCAAAGTAAGGCTGCAAAATCGCCCTGTGTTTCTGGATATAAGCCCCCATAACTTGGGGGTTAAAATCTTTCTGGATAAATTCCTTCACGGCGGCTTTGTAATAAGCAAAATAGGCGGGGTCGTCGATAATATACCGTATCAAAGGCCACTGACTCGTCACCTCTTTCATGTCCATACTGAGGGCAAACCTCGAATTGTTGGAGCCACCCCGCATTTGAAATGATAAATTGAGGTCGTAAGGAATCCAGTGCAGGACGCCGTCGGTATTGGCCAAAAAATAGTTGTGGGTCAACACCCCGTACGAGTCCCAATTGCCCACGGTGTTGTTGACTGCCAAGTACCGCAAAAACTCTTTGACGTCAAATATCGTCTCCAATCCCTTCTTCCACTGCGCATTGTCACTGACTCGTAAAGGGCTATTGAGGGTGGTAATCAGTTGTTTTACGTCCGAGTAATCGGCCAAAGTTTGATTGTTTTGTTTTTCAAATTGGCTAGTAATAAACTGCTGCATATTCGACTCAGGCTTATATACGTTACCCATTTTTTTACCGCTTTGCGTTTCTACCATGTGTTCTTCTACGGTTTCAATGACTTGGTAAATTCCGCAGTTTCTAAAGCCTTGTCCAAAGTCAATAACAACTTTATAATAGGCTACTTTGCAGGCCATGACGCCGTTGTTACGGAAAAGTTGGGTGAGCAATTTTTCTCTTAGGAAAGAGTCGTCGCCGTAGCTTGGTGCAAAAGAGAGTTCTTGAAAGCCATAAAAACGCTGATTTTTGATGGCGGGGTACTGGTCTTCCCACTCGTCGAATTTTAGCTTAAACGGCAATTTATAAATGCCACTGCGCCAAGACCCATTGAGCGAGGCGTTGCCCTTAAGCCGAAAACCAACATTTTTCCACGTATTATCGCCTTGTTTAACTTGGGCTTGCACAAAAATGGGGTCGCCATAAACAGCATCCAAAGGAGCACCTACGGGAGGAGTAACGCCAGGAATAGCGCTGGAACTGCCAAATTTACGCGCCGTACGCCATTCCATGTCCCGCTGAATTTTATCCCAATTTTCCTGTCCCACTTGAATAGTGATGGTTCGTACCTGATCCTCTGGAAAGACCCAAGCATAATCTGGGGTTTGGCTAAATTTAGCGGGAAAAACATCCGCGTCATTTTTGCAACCAATAACAATGGAAGTCAACAAACAAAGGAAAATGATACGATTCATGTGCGTAGGACAAGGCTTGGGATAGTAAGGAGGCGGGAGGTTGTTCTCTACTCGTTTAAGTCCTCAAAAAAGTAAGTTATCCCATTCGATTGTTATTCCTTGAAAGCGATTGTGGGCGGTATCTGAACCTGTAATCAGCCAAAACTTGTATTTTTGTATCAGTTTTGGCTGATAGGATAGATAATTGCAGCCAAAACTTGTATTTTTATATCAAAATTGGCTGATTATGGATAAAGAGACTGCAATCATCGGTAGAAAAAAGGAAATAGAGAGACTGAATAGCATCTTACAAAGCAAAAAATCGGAGTTTCTCGCAGTATATGGCAGGAGGCGAGTTGGTAAGACGTTTCTTATCAGAGAATATTTTAACTACACCTTTGACTTTCAAATGTCAGGTTTGGCAAATGCGACCACGGCACAACAGCTTTTCAACTTTGATACTGCACTTCGCAAACAATCACCTCTTGTTTTTGATTCGCCTTCCGACAATTGGTTAGTAGCCTTTCAGCGGCTGATTGAGCATTTGGAAAACAAAATACACAATGAAAAAAAGGTGATTTTCATTGATGAATTGCCTTGGTTTGACACAAAAGCTTCCGATTTTATGATGGGATTGGAGCATTTCTGGAATGGTTGGGCTACCAATCGAAAGGATATTTTGCTTATTGTATGTGGTTCGGCAGCTTCCTGGATGCTTAATATTTTGATCAATAACAGCGGAGGGCTTCATAACCGGATTACTCAAAAGATGAAAATTGAGCCTTTTAATTTGAGAGAGACGGAGGAGATGTTGCTGGCAAAAAATTGCGTATTAGACCGTTATCAAATTGTTCAGTTATACATGGCGATGGGCGGGATTCCTTATTATTTAGAGGCGATTCAGCCGCATTGGAGTGCAGCCCAGAATATTCAGGAACTGTTTTTTGAAAAATCAGGCTTGTTAAAAAATGAATTTTTTAATCTGTATCGCTCACTTTTTCGGAGATATGATATTTATGAAAAAATTGTAGAAGCGCTTTCAACAAAAACCAGTGGCTTACAGCGGTCAGACATTAGCAAGCTTTCGGGGGTGGCCTCGGGTGGTACACTGACCAAGGTGTTGGCCGACCTTGAGGAAAGTGGATTTATTAGTTCTTATTCTTCTTTAGACAATAAGCAGAAAAATATAATATACAGGTTGTCAGATTTTTATACTTCTTTCTATTTCAAGTTTATCAAAGAGGGGAAATACCAGGGAGAAAATGTATGGCTTAATTTGATTGATAGCCCATTACAAAGAACATGGCAAGGTTTTACGTTTGAACAAATCTGCATCAATCATGTAGCCCAAATTAAAAAAGCCTTGGGCATTAGCGGTATTTATTCTTTGAATGCGTCTTGGAAAGGAAGCACTGAGGAAAAATCGGCGCAAATTGATTTGTTGATTGACAGGCGAGACCAAGTAATCAATGTCTGTGAATGCAAATTTTCGCTGGATACTTTTACGATTGATAAAGATTATTCAGAAAAATTACGGACTAAAATAGCTACGTTTAAAACAGCTACTAAAACCAAGAAATCGGTGTTTTTGACCATGATAACTACCTACGGTGTTGAAAAAAACAAGTATGCGAATTTGTTGGTACAAAATGAAATAACGATGGACGATTTGTTTATGTAAACTTGTTTTTACTACGAAGATGACATCTCTCTGAGGTTGGTTTTAGTGGTATGTATTTCGAAGATGCCAAATGAGCTTGGACTGCATGTTTCAGGTGGGGTAAACGCAATGTACTTGGCATCTATCTAGTTAACCACCTCTAATGTCAGATACCTATTTCGTCCTTTAGTCAAATAGTATATAAGCAAAAGAAACTCAATTGGCGTTTTTAAGCCATAAACATTTAAGTCAACTGTCTGATTTTCCTTAACATCAATTGTTACGTCTGGGCTACTACACCAATCTATTTTTGTCGTAGCTGCTACTATCGTTTGCCATCAACGGCTGGTTGTATAAATTTAATTGTTCCCATTTTAGGTAGTGGCTTTTCAATACTTGTTGGGAAAGTCAAACTATCTTTTATTGGATGCATTTTGAGATGTTTAATTTTTTGCATTAACCATTGGTAAACCGTCATAATACTGTCGGGCAGACTTGCAGATTGCCCATTAATATGCTTTACCTTGTTGTTGTAGTAAATATAAATTTCTGTTGAAAGATCGTCAACAGAATGCTCGTAAGTAGTATCGAGCTGTTTATAATTTACATTTTCAAGTTTGATATTCAATGTGTCCCAGAACTCGCTGGTTATGTTACCGATAAAAAAGCCGACACTATCAGTATGTTTTACCCCGTGATACCGTACTTTCATGGAACTATCGATGTCGATAGCTTGGATTGGACAGTTTCCATAACAGCGACCTGTCGCAAACACAACTCTTTTTATCTCATTTTTTCGTTTGACTTTGTCGTTGTTACAGCTGAAAAGCAAAGCTAGAATTGAGAATAACAGTATGAGTTTGTAGGTTATCATAAAGCAGCTTTGTTATATGGATATTTGATGAAGGTAAAATGTAATTTAATGTTGTATATGTGTAATAAAAGAGAGTTATAAATTATCCAAAATAATCTGCTTTGAATGGAAAAGCCTCGTTTTTAGAACTATGCCTTGTCAAATCTCTATGTGTTCTGAACTATGTAACAAAGTCGATAATTACTATTGTGTAAAATTAATTTTAGTCAGCATAATTTTCTTCTGAAATCAGTCCATTAATAAAATCTTCAAAGCTATTTGCAATGTGAATATCTTCGTCGCACTCTGTGTCAATCCACCTTACAGATGAAATATCACTTTGTCGGTAATCTAATGTTATCCACCAATGACCATCGCCATTTATTAAAACCTGCTTTTCAGGAAGACCCCATTCTTCAATCACGTATTGCGTCTCAAGAATATTGTGAGCACTTTCCGTTGCTTTGTCGGTTACGATGCCGAACAATTCAGATAATGGAACATGATTTTTTGCCCAAGTTGTTGTAGTATTCATTGGAAAAACAAATCCCTTTGTATAACCTCCATTTTGAATCTTGAGTAATTCAATGAAGAGTGGTGGGAGTTTTACTTGAAGCATTTTCTCAGCAACTAAAACCATGGTGTCAGTCAAGGATGGATTGTTATAGTAGTTGTCTCCCCAAAATTCATTCTTATCAATTGCCATAGTTTTCTTGTTTATAGCGTCTGTTTAATGGCCCGTCAATGGACGTAGCAGTGGGTTTCGGAGTACAAAACGGTCATAAATAGAAGCACAAAGTTCACATCTCACCGAGCCTGACGCATAATCTGTTTTAGGGTCAATTTACGGTTTCCAAGGCATTATCATATCAACTCTTTCTCCGATGTACATGTCTCTTATTGTCCTATTTTCTATAAATGCTTGTATGGAAACTCAGTCTGTTCGCTGTCTCTGTATTTAAGTCTGAAAGTTTGGTAGCCAAAGAGGTCACCACGATTGGTATGTAAAGCTTCTTCTTCGACTCTCAATCTTTTGGAGTGTTGTAGGGCAAAGCCTATGTAGGTAAAGACGTTTATTGATTCGGAATATCTACTTTGCAGAAAGTTGTCGTTGGGCAGCAAGTACCACATCCACAGATACACCTGCAAGAGTTGCTATTTTATTAACATCAAAGTCTGTCTGTTGCAAAAGACTTAAAACAAATAATTCTTTTTCTTGCCTTTTTGCGTCTGCTATCTTCCTACTTTCTGCTTTTACTGATTCAGCATTACGAGCAATCAAAATTTCCAGAGAAGCCTTTTCGTCAGGGGTCATTTTACGACTATCCAGCTCATCAATGGCTACTTTGAGCCATTCCTCGTCCCAAAACTTAGGAAATTGTGTTGGTTGAGTAACTGTATGTATTGTTTTCATTGTATAAATTAGCTTTTGTAAATCTGTTTGACAATCAGGTTCTTGTAATGTAAATTTATCCAATTCTACCGTAACAAATGTCATCTGGTCGTCAAAAAGTTCGGCTTTTTCATTTCGTAGGTTTGCGAGGGTGTGAAAGTCGTTGTAAGGCAGAATATTGTTAGCCAAAATAGCAACACAATAGATTTTAGTTAGCGTTCCATAGTCAAATTTGCCACGTTTTACCATTGCGTTAAATTTATGCAAAGCGTAAAACTTCATTCTTTGCACAAAATAAGGGGCATCTCCGTACTGCATTTCTACGATAAACTGATTGTCGTTTTCATCGATACAAGCTAAATCAAAGATGCCACTTCTACCGTCTTGTGTGATTCCTTCAAAGGTATTTTTATCAAATTTTACTTCTTTTATTGGTATTTCTGACTTGATAAATGCTTGTAAAGCTCTACGCAAAAAAAGTGTATTTGCTTCATTGCCAAAAGTAGCTTTAAAGCCATAATCAGAAATTATCGGAATAAATATTTGATCGTCTGTGTATAATGCTTCCATTAAGTAAAGTTACTTAAAATCAAGATAATCGACAAATGGAGGAGTCTATTGGTCGATTATCCCTCAACAGTTAAGAATAGACGCTAGGTAATACGTGAACTGCTAAACCTACCGCACCACAGGCACCCAAATCGTCATTTCGGATTGGCCACGGTTGGCCCAGGCGTAGTAGGGAATGAGCTTGAGTGGGACTGTTTTTTTGGGTTGGGAGAGGGGGCGGTAGAGCTGTTTTTCCCAATTTTTATCATTGACCAGCACGCCGTTGGTTTCCAACATCGTAATGGGGGAGTTTTCTAGCTGCGTGGCTACGGGCTTAAACGTCGCTGAACTCGGAATAGCTACGTCGAAAACCCGCGTAGAAGTGGGCATGTCGGGCGATTCTAAACAATAAACAATGGGGCCGCGCTTCACAGCTACTTGGTTGCGGTTTTCTTCGACCAACGGATTTGATTCCAACAACTCGGTCGGCATCGCCATGTTCCATTGAATGACATCGCCTTTTTTCCACGTCCGTTGGATCGTTACGTAGCCGCGCTCGCTGGTGTAAGAAGTGGCTTTGCCATTGATGAGTAATTTTGCTTCGGTACACCAGCTAGGCAGACGTAATTTTAACCCAAAGGTTTCCGCAGGAAACTGCTCTACGGTAAGGGTCACATTGCCGTTCCAAGGGTAATTACTTTCTTGTTTGAGCGCGACGGCTTGACCATTTTTAAGGGTAGTTTGTAGTTGACTACTGCCGTACAAATTACACCACACGGCGTTGTCGCTGAGGCTGTAAGCGTAGCCACTTACTTCGGTGATGGTACGCACGGTGTTGGGCGGGCAACAGTTGGAGATACGAATGTAAGGAATGCGTCCTCCCATCCAACGGAGTTGGTATGGGAAATCGTTGGAAGCTGCTAAAGGGTTGGTATAGAAGAATTTATCTCCCGAAAGGCTAATGCCCGACAGTACACTGTTGTACAACGCCAATTCCACCACATCGGTGTAGCGGGCATCGCCTGTGAGGGCAAACATTCGCCAGTTAAACAGCACATTCCCAATGTTTGCGCAGGTTTCGTTGTGGGCGCTGAGGTTGGGGAGTTGAAAATCACGACCAAAAGCTTGGTGCGTTTTTTGGACGTCGTTGGGTTTGTACGAAGTGCCGTAGGGAGAAACACCGTCGAACAGCGCCCCGCAAGCTCCTGTAACGTACATCTTGCGTTGGGTGAGGTTGTCCCAAATCAAATTCAACGACCGCATCAACGAATCTTCGCCCGTTTCGGCATACACATCAGCTACACCCGCGTAGAGGTACGTACCGCGTACGGCGTGACCCATGGCCACCGTTTGCTGACGAAACGGAATGCGGTCTTGGTTGTCGTCGCTGCCTTCGGTGGTGCCTTTGATGTTGATCAGGTATTTGACCAGCTCCAAGTATTTCTTTTCGTTGGTCGTGCGGTATAGTTCCGTCAAACCCATGTAGTGCGCAGGACAAAGGGCGTTGCGGGCTTGTTCGGGCGTGGCTACTTTATAAAAACCAATCAGGAAATCGGCTGATTTTTTGGCAATATCGAGCAAGTTGGTTTTACCCGTTGCGCGGTGGTGTACGCAGGCCGCCGTCATCAAATGGCCAAAATTGTAGGCTTCAAAGCTGAGTTTGTCGTCAAACAGCTTCGTACTCCCCGTTTTCTTTTGCTCAATAATGGCTTTGGTATATACATAACCATCTTCGCGCTGGGCTTTGGCCATCACCGCAATGGCTTTTTCCATGAGGGCGTCCAGTTCAGGGTCTTTGGTAGAAGCGTACAAACTCGCCACAGCCTCGAATGTCTTGTAAAAATCACCGTCGTGAAACGAAGGCCCTTTGAAGTTGCCCGTTTCTAAACCCGCCGCAATCTCAAAGTTGCGGAAGGAGTGACTAATGTTGGGGTCGGTGTAGGTTTTCCAAAGTTGCGGCACCATGGTTTCTTTGGCTACCCGAAAACGATCGCCCCAAAAACCACCCGTCCAACGCACATCGGTGATGTTGGGTGAGTAAACTTTGGCATAGGGGCTATGGGTAGTGTTGGTGATGCCTTTAGTTTGGGCCATTGCAAAGGCCGTAGCGGCAATGGTGCAAAGGGTGGTGAAGGGAAGCTTCATTTTCAATTACGAATTACGAATGAGGAATTAAGCAATAATAGACTTTTTAAGTTTATAACTCTTCTGATTATCAGTAGTATAATCCTAAAACTTGGAAAGTCTCGTTTAACGGATAACAAATCATTTCTTCTTAGGCGGTGGGGGAGCGACAAAGGCCAGCTTACTTTTTCCTACGTCTTTGGAAGTAGCGACGGCGATGCCGCGTTGGTCGTGTTTATTGACCGCGCAATAAAAGTGATACACAATTCCTTTGTGTTTGATGACGTAGGATTTGTGGGCGTACATACTATCGTAGGGTTCGGAAGGAGCAATCAAGTCAACGCCTTCCCATTTGGTCCAGTTGACGAGGTCGTACGAACAGGCAAAGCGGTTGTAGGCATCTTTTCGGTCGTTCCAAAAAGCACCGAAATAAAACATTACCCACAAATCACCCATTTTTTGCAACACAGCATCCCCCGAAATCCCTGATTGGTGGTCGATGACGGGGTCTTGGCCAAAGCGTTTCCAGGTTTTCATGTCATTAGAAACGGCCATACCAATACGCTCAATCAAGCGGTATTTGGGGTTATTATTGCTAGTATCGCCGTTGGCATTGTAGTACAGCACAAACGGATAGCCCGTGGTTTTCTTTTTATCCCAAATCACCGTGCTTTTATAGAGCTTTTTGTTTTCCCACCACCGCACATCGGGGTCGTCGGGAGTGAGGGTAGGTTTGGGAAGGCGTTGCCACTCCGCAACTTTATGGGGCGGATTTGTCGTAAAAGCCATTCCCAACGACAATTTGCCTTCTTCGTAGCCACGGGTATTACTGCCCAAATACGGCATCCAATAGCGACCGTCGTATTTTTGAAGCTTGTAGTTGCCGCCCCATTTTGTATTTTGAAGGGCTACGTAGCCCGCCCGTTGGTTGCTGTCCCAATGCGTAGTATCAGTATCAGCAAACGACATCAAACGCCCTAAAGTTGTCCAATTGAGCAAGTCGCTACTTTGGGCAAGCCACGTTTCGTAGCCACGCCCGTCGTAAATGAGGTAGGTCATGTACCAACCTTTGCCTTTACGAAAAACCGTTGGACAATCGAGCTTTTTCTCATTGGTAGTTGGGGTGATGATGAGGCCATACTTGTGCGGCGTCTTGATTTCTTCATACACCTGCTGCATCCGTTCGGGGGATACCGTTTGTGCTGAGGCGTTTTGGAGGAAGAAGAAACAAAGGAGGATATAGAAAATGTGCATAACTTCATCCCCTAAATCCCCCTCCGCTCGGGCGGCCCCGTCCTTCAGGGGAGGGGGACTTTTGAAGCCCTTCGCCTGAGGGACGAGGCCGCGCAAGCGGAGGGGTTGGGGTGAGGTTAGTAGTTCAAGCGTGTTCATCATTTTTTTGTCGTTTACGCCAATAATTTGCCAAAATAGACCCCGAAATGTTCATCCAAGGGCTAAACACCGTGGCAGGAAGTCCTACCGTGCCTAGTTTTCCCATGCTTCCTGCTAAACCCGATGCCATGCCACCGTTTTGGAGTCCTACTTCAAAAGCAACAGTACGGCTGGAATTAACGTCTAAGCCAAACAACCGACTCAACCAATACCCAAAGAAATAGCCAGCGGCATTGTGAATGACCGAACAGATAAATAATAAAAAGCCTACCTTCATCAAGTTTTCGCGGCCAGCGGCGGTGGTCACCGTCGTAAAATAAATGATGCCAAACATCGAAAAATAAGGCATTAGACTGTCCAGTTTTGGAAACCGAAGGGTAAGCAAATGATATAACACTCCCACGACAAACGCCCCCGCAAAAAAGCCCAAAATCTCAAGAGATTGGAGTAGGGGTGTGGAGGTAATCGTTTCTTTGAAAAAAGCCCATGTTCCAAGTGGCAAAGCAAGAAGCCACAACAGGCAACTACCAAAAATGAACCAGACTTTTTGCCAAATGGCGGGTGTCGCGTTTTTGAGGTAATCGTGTAAAAGAGCCGCGCCGATGGGTACAATGATGATTTTGATAATTTCCATCATCATGTCCACAAAATGCACCTCAATGAGCGTTCCTGCCAACAGTTTCATCAATAAGGGCGTCAAAAAAGGCGCAACCAAGGTTGCCATGGCGGTTACGATAACGGATAAAACCAAATTGGCTTTGGCTAAATACACCATGACGTTAGAAGCCAAACCGCTTGAACATGAGCCAATGAGGATGATGCCAGCGGCGATTTCAGGTTCAAAGTCAAAGATTTTGGTGAGCAATAGACCCATCAAAGGCATCACCGAAAAATGACACAAAAGCCCGATAATCACGCCTTTGCCCGTGGTGGCCAAGCCCAAAAAGTCGCGGATGCTCATGTGGATTCCCATGCCAAACATGACTGTTTGGATAATTACTAAAATCAGCCATTTGTTACGTAAATCAAAATCTCCCCACTTCGTGAAGGCTGAAGGGTAAATCATGCCCGCTACCACGGCCGCAATAATCCAAGTGGTATATTGATACCCTTTTAGCGACGGGATTGCCCCAATGCCAATGGCCAAGGAAACCGCCAACGCCACTGCCGCAGGTTGCCAAAGGGCATCGGTGGAAGTGAATAGCCCAGCGCCGAGTAGCACCACTGCCAAGCCACTGAGGTACAAGGCTATTTTTGAAAATTGTTTCATAATACGGTTGCCAAATACGCCATCGCAATCGGTGGACTTGCCAAAATGGGGACTATTTTCTCTGATTCTGAAAGGGTATCGACGACCCGTGCCATCGAGGCTTGGGCTAGCACAATCACATCGACTTGGGTACTCAGCTCTTTCAGGGCTTTGGCCACCATTTGGTCGTGAAGGTCGGGATTACCGCCCATCAATGCCTCAAACGCGCCTTCGCACAAGACGGCCTTTAATTGAATATCTTTCCCTACAACCGCCGCACGACGTTGCACTAAATCGGACGTGGGGGCGAGGGTAGTTGGTAACGTCGCGATGACTCCAATGCGCGAACCCGTTGCTACGGCTTGGTCGGCCATGGGTTGGTCCACGCGGAGTACAGGCACTTGGGTGAGGTCGGCAGCTGCTTCCACGGCAGCACCAATGGACGAGCAGGTAAACATAATGTAATCAGCTCCTGCACTTTCGGCTGAGCCTGCGTAGTTGACTACCCGCCGCGCGGTATCAGCCCGCAGTTCGCCGCGACTAATTACTTGTTTAATGAGGCTATCGTCAACGATATTAAAGACGTTGATGTGCGGAATGTATTGTTTGCAAAGTTCTTGAAAAACAGGTACTAAGGTTGCGGAGGTGTGAACCAATCCTAATGTTTTTGTCATCTTTTATGTTAGTTAGCTTTGTATTCGTGATTTTGTTGCGTTCGCTGTTCTGTTGTACTGTGCCCGTGGTTACTCCTAACCGCAGCTAGGTTTCTCAAAACCTAGTGTTTGATGCCGTCGGGGTTTTGAGAAATCCCTCCCACGGCTACAACCCCTTTCACTTGTTGCTGTGCCTGCGGTTACTCCTAACCGCGGCTAGGTTTCTCAAAACCTAGTGTTTGATGCCGTCGGGGTTTTGAGAAACCCCTCCCACGGCTAGAAACGGTTTCATAATAATTCTCAGCACCTACTTGGCCTCCTTTGAAAATAACTTGTTTCCCGTCCAGCGCCGATGAAGGAGCATGGGCTAAACAAATGGGCGCACCTGGCGTTAGTGGAGAGAGCATTTCAACGGCCTCAATCCCCATCGCACGGGCGGCATAGCTAGAAGTATCGCCACCTGCCACGACTACGCGTTGGATGTTGGTTTGAGCTACTACTTCTTGTGCTACTGTTCCTAAAGCATTCCCGAAAAGCTGCCCCGTCCGCGAACGAATTTCTGCGGGCGTTAGCCCTTTTTGCTCAAAAATGGCATTCGTTTGGTCGATGCGCGGGTCTTGGTTGTCTTTACTAGTATGGACAATAACCGATTGACCTCGATGAATTGCTTGGATAGCTTCTTGGATGATAATTTCTAAAACTTCTAACGTATTTTCTGTTTCAACCACGGCGGCGGTGTCAATGCTCAAAGAGGCAAAACCGTGTTTTTCAGCCCACGCAATTTGCCGTGCTGATACGGGAGAGCAACTGCCCGAAATAACCAAAATAGGTGTATCAATCTCAACCGACTCCCAATCGGTACGGGCTTGAAGCTGCCCCGTTTGTTGCCAATACGCTCCCAATGCACTTCCAATGCCCGACGAACCTGCCGAAAAAAGCGGTGCGTGTGAAGGGGTATTTTCTTCCAAAAGCTTACCGATGCGAGGTAAGTGATGGTCGTACAAGGCATCAAAAAGGATATTGTCAAAACCTTTTTGTAATACTTCTTGAAAGGGAACTGAGGGCTCAGGTTGTTCAATCTGTAAAATATCAAAAAGCCCCGTCGTGCGTTCCGTTTGTTGGGCTAAATGCAAGCGCAAGTCGCTCTCGTGGGCAGGAGTGATGGGATGGACGCTCATCGAAGGGTGGCGGTCGAGGCGGTGAATAACGCCTTGGCTACCAATGCCCATCCGAGCAAATAAATTTCCAAAGGTGCAATAACGCCCCAGTGAAGGTGCCGCGACCAAAATGGGAACCCACGGCGATTGAAATACTTCTGCGCCGATTTCAATGGCTTTGCCAATGTTCCCAATGCTAGGGGAGGAGTCGAACGTGGAGCAAACTTTGTAATGAACGTGGCGCGGAGAAAGCGATTTAAGGGCTTTAAACGTGGGCAAAAGCTCCCGTTCCATGTCGGCGGGCGAGAGTGAGCGCGAAAGCCCCGCAATGCCAATGGCTTGTAAACCTTCGTACTGACCAACTTGCTCAGCGGTAGGAGGTTCGATAAACAACACCGTACGTGCTCCTGAGGTACTCATGGATTCGAGCGCGTCGGTCGAACCTGTAAAGTCGTCACCGTAAAAAGCCAATAGGAGTGGGTTTGGTTGTGGCATTGTTGCTCTTCTTTATTTATCCTCAAACTTTCATTAAGTAGTTAGGCAAAATGAACTGAGATTTTATTGCTAATATACCTTTTGTGCCTGCTCAAACCCCAGCCTAAAGGCATGGGGTTTGAGTATCATAATCGTATATAAGTGATGGGCTTTAGCCTTGACCCTGGTTCAAGATACGGGAAACAACTTCATTGATTTCCCAAACTTTTCTACCGATTTCCCAAATTCGGGGTAAAACTGGGCGGCTTCTTCTACGCTCCACCCTTTCACAGCCGCTTCCCACGCTTGTTTGAGGGCAATTACACCCGCTTGGGGGCCGCTGGGGTGTGCCATAATGCCGCCGCCTGCCATGTAGAGCAAGTCCACCGTTTGCGTACGTCGGTAGGTTTCGGGGGCTTGACCACCCCACTGCCCCGACGAAACGACAGGCAGTACCTCAAAACCTCCTAACAGGGGTTGGCGGCAGGCTTCTATAGAACGCACTACGGAATCATCACTTTCCCAAAATTTATTTTGAATGCCATTGACGTGGATTTGGTCAACCCCCACCAAGCGCCAAAGCTTTTGGTAAGCGACAAAATCAATGCCTAAAAGCGGATGACGGGTCAACATGCCCCAGCCGTTGCGGTGGGCGTGAACAGGAAGTGCGCCTTGGTCACAGATTTTTTTGACGGCCGATAGTCCAACAGTATTGATGCTTACCATGGCGCAGGTAGCACCTGCCTTGAGCAAGTATTCGTACCGACGAAGCATCGAATCTATTTCATCGCTGAGGTTGAAGGCATACATTACTTTTTTGCCCGTGGCATCCGCGTGGCGATTAATAACATCCATGACCGCGTCCACGCGTGCTTCAAAGGTCGAGTTGGCCGACGAAGACATCAATTCGTCATCTTTGACAAAATCAATGCCTGCTTCGGCAAGCGTTTTTACCAAAGTCGCGGTTTGATTGGCGGCCAACCCTATACTCGGTTTGATGATGGTACCAATGAGCGGGCGGTCATACACTTGGGTCAGTTGACGGCAGCCTTCGATTCCAAAACGAGGTCCAACAAAATGGTTGCGAAAAGAGTCAGGCACGTCTAAGTCCATGAGTTTTAGCCCTGTGAACTGAGACAATTCGTACAAATTGCCCTGCAAGGTGGAAATCATCACGGGCAAATTATACCCAAAGTTTTCGACCGACCAAGATATGGTGAGTTTGGCGCGGTGGTATTCGTCGTAGCCTTCAGCACTAGGCAAAGCGGGTTGCGAAACCGTTTCCAACAGTTCGATTGATTCTACCTTGGCAGCAAAACGCTCTTTTAATTCATCCGTTTCTCCAGGGATAGCCACAAAAGTGCCGCTGGATTGTTCACCAGCCAACACTTTGGCAGCCTTTTCAACGTCAAAAGGCGTTTCAATAAAATAAGTAGCAGATATGCGTTCCATTTAAAACGGAGGCTAGTTAAGGTGGTTAAATGGGGGAGAAACGCTGGCTAAAACGCTCTGAATTTCAAAGATTTTAGCTAGCGTCTCCTACTTGCAACTCTATGATTTAATACCCTGCATTTTGGGTGATCTTACTGTTTTGATCTCTGACTACATTCGGAATCGGAATCAGCAATTTGGCTTGAGAAACACTTTTGCCCTTGGCCGTCAATACAGTGAGTGCGCGATTGGTACGTTTGAGGTCAAACCAGCGTTGAAATTCAAAGGCAAGCTCTACGCGGCGCTCGTGCTCGGTAGCAGCTTCGATTGTACTGTATTTTGAAGGATAGGCGGCTGTACCAAACTCTGGCATTCCCGCTCTTTTTCTCACTTGGTTGAGGTATTGCGCATCTCCCATAGCTTCGGTCAACAACAATAGCACGTCGGCGTAGCGCAATACCATAAAGTTGTTGTTGGCCGCAATGCGTTGCCCGATGATAGGAGCCGTTTTGTCTTGCCATTTTTTAGGGAATTTGACGCGGGTAAACGTTCCTTTGGCATCCGTAAAACCCGTATCAATCGAAGCAACACGACGTGCGTCTCCCGTTTCGTATTCGTTCCAAGTATCATCAACCACTTGGTTCATGCCACTTCCGTAAAAACCAAGGGCATTGGAGTTGGGGAAAAAGCCGAGGTAATAGTCGCTAAAAGGAGCCGTTGACGACCCTCCCAAGTATTGAATTTCAAAAATAGATTCTTTGGTATTTTTATTGGTAGGGCTCCATAAAGTGGCATAGCTGGGAAGCAATTGGTACTGACCGCTATTAACTACCTCTTTTAAGGTCGCCGCAGCGTTGGTTTTATCTCCCATGGTCAAATACACTTTACCCAATAACGCTTGTGCCGCTCCTTTGGAAACTTTTCCTGCTCCTGCTGCGGATGCCAAAGGCAGCTTACTGGCGGCAAACTGCAAGTCTTTGACAATTTGAGCATATACTTCCGTAACGGGGGAACGCAACACGCCGTAACTTTCTTCGGCTGTGATGGGCTTAGTCACGAGCGGAATCTCACCCCAAATCTGCACCATTTGGAAGTAATAAAGGGAGCGTAAAAACATCATTTCGCCCTTTACTTTGTCTTTGTAGGCTGCGTCCACGTCGGCCGTTTCGATTTTATCGATTACAATGTTAATGTTGTACAAAGAGCGGTAAAAATCTTGCCAAAACTGATACACCATCGTATTGGCAGGCGCGAGGGTATAATCGCGAAACTGCCATTTATCGGCCATGTTTCCTGAAATGTTCAGAATTGTCACGTTGTCGCCCATCAATTCACCCGTGTATGAAACAGGACCTTCGGGGTTATAAATCGTGTAAAGGGTGGCGTAAGCGGCGTTGGAAGCCAAGTCAAAATCAGCCTTTGTTTTGAAAAAATTGCCTGCGTTGGGATTGGAAACAGGCGCTAATTGAAGAAAAGAATCGCTGCAACTGCTCATCACAACTCCTGTGAGGCAGACTGCTAATATGTGTTTGAGCTTGTTCATTGTGTTATGTTTTTTTATTACCACATAGGTACATAGACGATTTTCACAGTAGAAAACATAGAAAAGGCTATGTATTTTTATGTGTAAATTCTATTGATTACTATGTGGTAAATGAAATTAAAAATCAACCTTGACACCTACTGTAATCACGCGTGGAAGTGGGTACGAACCGTAATCAACGCCTTGGAAAGCCCCAGGAACTGGCGCATTTCCGCTGGTGTATGAGCCCGAAGTCTCCATGCTGCTGCTGTACGAAGTCGTGCCGTAAGTGGTGTTTTCAGGGTCGTAGCCGTCTTTGTATTTCGAAAGGATAAACACGTTTTCGGCATTCACATATACCCGCGCTGATTTCATGTTCATCTTGCTCAATAGCTTGCTCGGAATGGCGTACGAAACGCGGATGTTTTTCATGCGCAAGAACGAAGCATCGCTTACCCAATACGAAGAAAACTGCTTCTGTAACCCTTGGTAACTTACGTTGGGTTTGAAATGAATGCCGTCCCCTGGGTCGCTTTCGGAGCGCCAGTAGTTGTACATACTGGCGTAGAAGTTACGGCCGTTGTCCCACGTGCCTAAATAACGGATGTTGTTGTTGGCAATTTCGCCGCCGTATGCTCCTTGAAGCATAAACGAGAAGTCAAAGCCCTTGTAAGTGAAGGTATTCGTCATTCCCGCAATGAAGTCAGGTTGGTTGTTGCCAATGATGGTGCGGTCGGCGTCGGTGATTTTGCCATCGCCGTTCACGTCGCGTACTTTCGGGTCGCCTGGGGTGGTGCTGGCGTGGTGTGGATAGGCATCCACTTCGGCTTGGTTTTTAAACACCCCGTCGAAAATATATCCGTAGAAGTTAGAAACGGGTTGGCCTACTTCCGTCCGAACCGTCACTACGTTGTCAACGTACTGGATAGGCGCGTTGCCTGGACCGAGTTGAAGTACTTTGTTGCGGTTGCGAGAGAAGTTAAAATCGGTCGTCCACTTAAATTCGCCTACGGTGTTTTTGGTAGAAAGGTTCAATTCAATCCCACGGTTACGCATTTTACCAATGTTGGTCAACTGGCTTGAGAAGCCTGTGATGTCAGGCACGGGAACAAACAGGAGCATGTCGCGGGTAAGGGAGTTATAAAACTCGACCGAACCAGAAATACGGTTGTTCAATATGCCCACATCCAAACCGAGGTTAAACATGTTGGTTTTTTCCCATTTCAAATTGGGATTGGCGATGCTGCTGACGCGTAAGCCGTTGTTCATGGTGCTTCCATACACATAATTGGAGGCGGCCAACAAACTCACCGCTCCGTAGTTCGGGATTTGGTTGTTACCCGTTACGCCGTAGCTGACGCGGAGTTTGAGGTTGTTGATATTTTTCAAATTGCTCATAAAAGCCTCGTCCGAAATCAACCAACCTGCGGATACCGACGGGAAATAGCCCCATTTATTGTTGTCACCAAAGCGCGACATTCCATCGCGGCGAATGGTTCCTGTCAAGAAATAACGGTTGTTGAAATTGTACTGCAAACGCGCAATGTACGACAGCAGCGACCATTCGCTGGCGGTGGTGTTTCCTGCCGTCACTGTCCCTGCGTTGAGCGTGTGTACCAAGTCGTTGGGGAAATTATTCGCCGCCACGTACATGGTTTCGTCGCGTTGTTTTTGGGATGTATAACCAATCAAACCTGTGAGTGAATGGTCGCCGATTTGTTTGTCGTACGTCAATGTGTTTTCACTCAACCAGTTGAACATATAACTGTTGCCTGCGTTGGCTTGTGCAGCCAATACGGCTGAGTAGCCATATTTTTGTTTGTCGTTCCAGTAAAAGTGGTTACGCGTATTGAAAAGGTTGCCGCTGAGGCTGGTACGAAACTTGAGGTTTTTCAAAATGTTGTATTCCAAATAGGCTGTTCCCAAAGTATTGAATGATTTGGCGCCTTTGTCCACCTCACGGGTGAGCGAGTAAGGATGCCAAAGGTTCATGTCGCCAAAAGCCGTAAAACGGAACCAAGTAGAATTGGGATCGCGGTAGCCGAGGTTCCCATTTTCGTTGTAAACAGGAAAATGTGGGTTGCTCTGCAAGCCTAAGCTAATGACATCGCTTTTACCTTTTGTGCCTTCGGTACGGTCAAAAATGCTCGTTACACCCAAGTTTAAGCCTATCGTCAATTTGTCAGTAACCATCGTTTTTACGTTGGAGCGGAGGGCCAAACGCTTGTAATAGTTCATGTCCAAAATAGCCGTTTGGTCTAAATACGCCCCCGAAAACATGTACTGCGTTTTTTCAGTCCCACCCGATACCGAGATTTGGCCGTTGTACATCGGTGCCGTCCTAAACATCACATCTTGCCAGTTGGTGCCAGCACCAAATTGCTGTGGATTGGTCAAGAAATCTTCAGGGATTTTCAACAAAGTAGGGCGTAGTGCATTTCCATCGGTAGCTTTTCCGCCTGCTGCAATCCAGGCGTTGTTTTTGGCGTCGATGTAGGTGCTGATGAATTGCTGGGCGTCCATCATTTTGATTTGACGGGCTACTTTTTGCGAGCCATATTCGAGGTTTACACTGACACTTGGCTTGCCTGCTTTGCCTAGTTTGGTGGTTACAATCACCACCCCGCTCGACCCGCGTGACCCGTAAATAGCCGCCGACGAAGCATCTTTTAGCACTTCTACCGACTCAATGTCTTGTGGGTTAATCATGTTGAGGTTGAAGTTTTCCAAAGGCACACCGTCAACCACCAACAGCGGGTTCGTACCTGCCGTAATGGAACTTACCCCGCGAATTTTAATGAACGGCGACGAACCTGGTGCACCTTGTGCTTGCGAAATATTGACCCCAGCGACTTGTCCCGCCAACGACTGCGCCACGTTGCTAAACGAGCGGTCTTGGAATTGCTTATTGTTGATGGATGCAACGGCGCCCGTTACGGCCCGTTTGCTTTGTGTACCGTAACCCACCACGACAACTTCGTTCAAGATTTTGCTGGAAGGTAGTAGTGAGACGTTGATAATTGAACGTTTGTTGACGGCGATTTCCTGCGTTTCGTAACTCACTGAGCTAAATACCAACGTGGCATTTTCGGGAGCAGAAAGGTTGTAAGCGCCTTCGGCGTTTGATATGGTTCCTGTCGTGGTTGATTTTACCACAATCGAAACCCCAGGAACGGGTTTGCCTGTTTCATCGGTAATTTTTCCCGTGACGGTTCTGTTTTGGCCAATCGCCTGGCTAAAACAAAACAAAAGCAAAACAAAAGAAATGTACCTCGAATACTTTGGGTACAAAAAGGGTAGATAAAGGTTCATGACGGTAAGATTGAGGCTGGGAATGTGGAATTGTTACTATAAAATCAATGAAAAGTGAAACAAAAGTAAATTTGTGACAAAGTATCCCCGTCCTGAACCGTCCTGATAAAACAAAAATAAACGAAAATTTTCAGTGTTTTTTGAATAGGTAAAGTGCAAATTATTTGAAAACGAAGATTAGGTAAAAAAATGTGATTTTGTAGTTTTTTTGACCTTTTTTGTAAACAAAAAGCCGATTTTAGAAAAAATAATATTTGAATAATTCAATAAAATCATCTTTTGTTTTGTTGTTAAAAATAAAAAAATTTTTCTGTTTTCTTTCATTTGTTTTTGTTTTGTTTAGAAATTTGCAAAAAACAAAAGATTTTTATTCCCGTTCTAAAATAGCAACTCCTACGAACACTGCTGATTAGGAGCGTTTATGTTGGGAAAAGGGGTAAGGCTGTGTTTTTTGTTTTCTTATTATTTCTTTTCTTTGAAGGAAATCAATCTGTTCAAATGCCTTAAAAAGTAAAACAATGCTTCCAAATCAAAGAAGAGAAAAAATATTAGAGTTGTTGTACGAAGACGGCTCTGCCAAAGTAGTGGACTTAGCCCATTTGTTCAAAGTAACCGAAGTAACCATTCGGCAAGATTTAGAAAAGCTTGAAAAAGAGGGGATTGTGGTGCGCGAACACGGAGGGGCGTATTTGAAAAGCGTGCGGGAACAAGTAAGCTCGTTTTCGTTGGCCCACCAAGAAAACATGGATAAAAAAGAAATCATTGCGGCGACCTGCCTCGACTATATCGACAACGGCGATACGATTATTTTGGATTCGGGAAGTACAACCACCGAAATCGCAAAAAAAATAAAAGGAAACCGCCGCCTGACAGTTATCACCAATGCCATGAATATTGGCTTGATGTTGGGGGCCGAACAAAACATCGAAGTCATTCTGACGGGAGGAGAGTTTAAACCACCGACGTTGTCGCTAACGGGGCAAAAAGCGGCTGATTTTTTTAAAGGGATTCACGTCCAAAAGTTGTTTTTGGCCACGGCAGGAATTTCGCTTAAAGCAGGGCTTACCTATCCGAGTATCAGTGACTTAGTGGTAAAAAAAGCAATGATTGACGCCGCCGAAACCACCTACTTGGTGGCCGATTCGAGCAAAGTAGGCAAAAGCGCTTTTGCGAGCCTCGGAGCACTGTCGCTGATTAATTATTTGATAACCGACAGTGGCATCGAAGACGGTCATTTGCAGCTTTTTAAGCAAAACGACATTGAAGTAATCATTGCGAAATAACGGTCAGGGCTAAAGCCCTTGTTTGATCATCCCCATGCTAAAGCATGGAGTTAAAGGAGAAATAAGTTCTTCTAACTACGTCCTTCAGGGCGTGGGAAGAAGATAAGTAGATACATAAGAGGGGCTTTAGCCCTGACAAACCTCATTTGAACAGAATTTATACAACATGGCAAGTATCGGAATCATCATCGGAAATAGGGACTTTTTCCCTGATAGTTTGGTCGAAAAAGCACGAACGGAAATCATTGATGTTTTTACCCAGTTGAAACTTACCCCCATCCTTTTGGATAGCAATGCGACAAAATTGGGGGGAGTAGAAACGTTTAAAGAAGCCCAAAAATGCGCGGAACTTTTTAAGGCCCACCGTGAGGAAATCATGGGGATTTTGGTGCTTTTACCCAACTTCGGTGATGAAAAAGGCGTGGCTGATACCCTAAAATTGGCCAATCTCAACGTGCCCGTTTTGATTCAGGCGTACCCTGACGAATTGACGAAAATGAATGTCGTCAATCGCCGCGATTCGTGGTGCGGAAAGATTTCAGTGTGCAATAATTTGTATCAATACGGCATCAAATATACCCTTACGAGCCAGCACGTTAGCCTGCCATCTTCGCCAGCTTTTCAGAAAGATTTGATGGACTTTGTGGCGGTATGTCGCGTGGTAAAAGGACTAAGAAATGTTCGGATTGGCGCCATTGGAGCTCGACCAGGTGCTTTCAACACGGTACGTTATTCGGAAAAAATCTTACAACGTAATGGCATTACAGTAACTACTTTCGACTTGTCGGAGATTTTGGGGAGAGCCAATAAGCTAACGGCGGATAGCGAACAAGTAAAAAAACACATTGAGTCAATCAATGCCTATGCGCCCAAGGGCAAAACACCCAACGAAGCGATGCTTCAAATCGCCAAATTGGACGTGGTGTTGAAAGAAATTATGGAAGAAAACGCCCTAGACGCCACCGCTATTCAGTGCTGGACAAGCTTACAGCAAAACTACGGCTGTAATGTGTGTACGAGCATGAGCATTATGAGCGAAAACATGCTCCCAAGTGCGTGTGAAGTCGATGTGACGGGGACGTTGAGTATGTATGCCATGCAGTTGGCGTCGGGCTCACCGAGTGCGTTGGTAGATTGGAATAACAACTACGCCGACGACGAAAATAAGTGCGTGCTTTTCCACTGTGGCAACTGGGCGAAATCGTTTTTGCCTGATATTCAGATTAGTAATGCGCCGATTTTGGGGACGTCGGTAGGGGTGGAAAATACTTATGGTGCCTTGGATGGCCGTACTCCCGCCATGCCGTTGACCTACGGTAGAATCAGCACCGATGATCCTAAAGGAATCATCAAAGCATACATCGGAGAAGGCGACCTGACCAACGATCCACTAGCGACTTTTGGTAACCGAGCAGTAGCGCAAATTCCAGATTTACAGGGACTAATGAAGTACGTTTGTCGGAATGGTTTTGAACACCACGTCGTGATGAATGCCTCAAAAACTGCGGACATACTAAAAGAAGCCTTGGAGAATTACATGGGTTGGGAGGTTTATCAGCATTAAAAAATGGGTGCCTGAATTTGCATTTATCTGCGTACAAAAATGGGGACGCAGATAAACGCAGATTCTATGAAACGCAGATTGTCGCAGATTATGGTTGAGGACGGAAAACATAAGGAGTTGACAGAACAAATCATTAAGGCTTTTTACAAGGTTTATAACGAGTTGGGACATGGTTTTTTAGAAAAAGTCTATCAAAACTCGCTGTACATCGAATTAAAAAGGATGGGACTTAATGTAGAACCTCAGAAGCAAATAAAAGTATATTATCAGGGCTTTGAGGTGGGGGAATATTATCCAGATATGATTGTAAATGAATCTGTTATACTTGAATTAAAAGCGGCAGAAGCTATTGTTGTAGAATTTGAAAATCAAGTACTTAATTATTTAAGAGCTACCAATATAGAAGTTGGTTTGCTTTTGAATTTTGGGGTAAAGCCCGAAGTGAGGCGAAAAGTATTTGCTAATACAAACAAGAAATTAAAATCAGCGTAAATCTGCGTTATTTATATCTGCGTCATCTGCGTACCAAAAAGGGTTCAGATAACACAGGTTCTTTCAGAAATACAGATTTTCAGGGATAAAATAGCATGGAAAATCTTAAAGAAAAATCACGAGAATACAGACGTAAAATCCTTCAATACATCATGCACGCCAAGGCGGGGCATACGGGAGGGTCGTTGTCGTGTATTGATATTTTGAATGTGTTGTACAACGAAGTCCTAAACGTTTCGCCCGAAACGTTCACCTCGCCCGACCGAGACCGCTACATTCAGAGCAAAGGACACTGTGTGGAAGCGTTGTTTGTGGTGTTGGCTGATAAAGGTTTTTTCCCCGAGTCCGACCTCGAAACGCTGTGCAAATACCAGTCGCACTACATTGGTCACCCCACGCGAAAGGTAAATGGCGTAGAGCAGAATACGGGCGCGTTGGGACACGGCCTTCCGATGAGTGCAGGCGTGGCATTGGCAGCAAAAATGGATAACCGTAATTATCGGGTGTTTACGTTGATGGGCGACGGCGAATTGCCCGAAGGTTCCAACTGGGAAGCGGCGTTGACGGCAGCGCATTACAAGCTGGACAACCTCTGTGCCATTGTGGACTTGAACGGTTTGCAAATTACGGGGCCTACCAAAGATGTGTGCAATACTGAGCCTTTGGATAAAAAATTTGAAAGTTTTGGTTGGGCAACCCGCCACGTGGACGGCAACGACGTAGTTGCGTTGAAAGAAGCCTTTGACGCCTTGCCCTTTGAAATAGGAAAACCAAGTGTCATCATTGCCCATACGGTGAAAGGAAAAGGGGTGAGTTTTATGGAAAACGAACTCAAATGGCACCACGGCGTCCCTTCCGAAGAGCAGTATAAAATTGCGATGGAGGAATTGGCCTAGCCCCCGCGGCGGTGGTGCGCCACTGCGACCGTCCCAATGGGGAAATTTTGTAAACGATGTTATAAAATATTGATTTTAAATAAAATGGGTAATGAAGTAATGCAAGCCCCCATTGCGGGCACGAGTGCTGCCAATCAGGACGTGTTTTCAGAAACACTACAAGCATTGGCTGCGACCGACCGCAACATCGTGGTTGTCACCAGCGACTCGCGTGGGTCGGGGAAATTGGTGCCGTTTGGCAAAAAATACCCCGCGCAAATCGTGGAGGTAGGCATTGCCGAACAAAACTTAGTAGGCATGGCAGCGGGATTAGCTTCGGCGGGGAAGAAAGTATTTGCGGTTTCTCCCGCTTGTTTTTTGACGGCGCGGGCGTTGGAGCAAATCAAAAACGATGTAGCGTATTCCAACAATCCCGTGAAACTCATTGGGATAAGTGCGGGGGTAAGTTACGGGGCATTGGGCTCTACCCACCACAGTTTGCACGATTTCGCCGTGTTACGAGCCATTAATAACATAACGATTATTGTACCCGCTGACAACTACGAAACGGAGCAAGCAGTGCAACAAGTGGCCGCGTCGGACGCGCCCTATTACTTGCGATTTGGAAAGAAACCCATGCCCTTGTTGGACGAAACGGAGCAAACCCCTTTTGAAATTGGCAAAGGACGGGTGGTTCGACAAGGTAGTGACGTGGCAATTATCGCAAACGGCGAAACGGTTTACCCCGCTTTGCAAGCCGCGCGAAAACTTTCGGCCGAACATGGCATCGAAGCCACAGTAGTAAGTATGCACACCATCAAGCCTTTGGATGAAGCACTACTAGCTGAATTGGCAGCATCGTGCAACGCTATCTTGACGGTAGAAGAACACAGCGTAAACGGTGGTTTGGGCGAAGCCTGCGCCTCGTGGTTGCTAAAAAACCGTTACGCAAAACCTTTTGATATTTTAGGAATCCCCGACGAATACACCGTTACGGGCTCACAAGTGGAGATTTTAAATCACTACGGAATCTCAGAAAACGGAATCGCGAGTCGTGCAAAAGCATTGATTGAAAGTGCTTAACGCTGTTCCCAAACTACGATTTGGGAACCCCAATGGAATCGCGTCTCCGACGCAAAAAGCACTAACGCTGTTCCCAAACTACGATTTGGGAACTCCAACGGAATCGCGTCTCCGACGCAAAAAAGTACCTAAACCTTAACAAATGAAACGCCTACTTACCTTGATGCTGCTGTGGGTCGCCAGCCAGCTCTACGCCCAAACTCCCGAAAAGAGGCGCGTATTAGTGCTGACCGACATTGAAAACGAACCCGACGACACCGAGTCGATGGTGCGATTTTTAGTCTATTCAAACCAATGGGATATTGAAGGGATTGTGGCCACGACCTCCGTTCACCAGCGTGAGCGCGTTGCTCCCGAAAGCATTCGTAAAATTGTCAATGCCTACGACAAAGTGCGTAGCAACCTGCTTTTGCACGAAAAAGGGTTTCCCGAAACCAGCTATTTGTTGAGCATTATTAAATCAGGACTTCCCAAATTTGGTATGGAAGCCATTGGCGAAGGAAAAGATTCGGAAGGCTCCGAATGGATTATTCGTCAGGCCGATAAAGCCGACCCACGCCCGCTATGGATACCCGTTTGGGGCGGAGCCAATTGCTTGGCGCAAGCCCTTTGGAAAGTAAAAATGACCCGTACACCCGACGAAGTGGCCAAGTTTGTATCGAAACTTCGGGTTTATACCATTTCCGACCAAGACGATACAGGGCCGTGGATTCGCAAAAACTTTCCGCAGTTGTTTTACATTGCTAGTCCAGGCTTTCACGCCAACGGCGCGTACCACTATTCTACATGGACGGGCATCAGCGGCGACAAGTTTCACGGACGTTTTTCGGGAGGAAATTTTAGCATTGTTGATAATCCTTGGCTTGAGCAACACATCCGCAAAAACCATGGGCCGCTGGGCGAAGAGTACCCTGCGGTGAAATTTTTGATGGAAGGCGACACCCCTACGTTTTTGTACTTAATGGAAAATGGCCTAAGCGACCCTGAGCATCCCAATTGGGGTAACTGGGGTGGGCGTTATGAATTGTACACCCCACGTACCCAAAAATGGTTTTACGAACCCGAAACCCGCCCGATGTGGGCCGATGCCGTGGACGAAGTGCTGGGTGCCGATAGCGTTTATCATACAGGAAATCAAGCAACGATTTGGCGCTGGCGCGAAGCGTATCAGTACGATTTTGCGGCCCGTATGGACTGGTGCGTAAAGCCTTACAAAGAAGCAAACCACCCGCCCATTGCGAAGTTGGCACACGCCAATTTTCTTAAAGCAAAGAGCGGAGAAAAAGTACAATTGAGCGCCCAAGGAAGCACCGACCCCGATGGCAACGGCCTGCGTTACGATTGGATGTATTATGCCGAACCAGGTACGTACGGAAACAAAAACGGAATTCAACTCGCCGACCGCAAGAAAGCGGAGACATCGTTTGTCGCCCCTAAAGTAACTCAACCCGAAACTATCCATATTGTATTGGCCGTCACCGATAACGGCACGCCTGCTTTGACACGTTATCAACGGGTAATTGTGACTGTTTTTCCTTAAACAATGCGTGTATGTTTCATCAGAAAAAAATAACGAGCGTCATCCAGCAAATAAGCCTCCGTGTTACTCCGTGCCAAACTCCGAGAAACTCTGTGTCCGAAAAAAGTGCAGCATGGCTTATGCTTCGATTAGGGGGCTTTTTTCTCTTTTTGCTACTTGTTGGTTGTGCAGAGAAAAAAGACTCAAACGCCCCAAAAAAGATGGCGATTATTATTTCGACCTTAAACAACCCTTGGTTTGTGTTTTTGGCCGATAATGCTGCCGCCAAAGCCAAAGAATTGGGCTACGAAACCAAAATTTTTGATTCACAAAACAACACGGCGTTAGAGTCCGACCACTTTGAAAATGCGTTGGTGTCGGGGTACAGTGCTATTTTGTTCAACCCCACGGATGCTGAAGGTTCGGTAGTCAACGTGCGAAAAGCCAAAGCCGCTGGCGTTCCTGTGTTTTGTATGGATCGTGAAATCAATGCCACGGATGCTGCTACGTCTCAGATTTTGTCAGATAGCTATTCGGGTTGTGTGGAATTGGCGAAGCTTTTTGTACAACAAACCAACAAAAAAGGCACGTACGTCGAGCTCCTTGGACTGGTGGGTGACAACAATACTTGGGCACGTTCGCAAGGATTTCATAGCGTGGTGGATAACTACCCAAGCCTGAAAATGGTCGCCCAGCAAAGCGCTGATTTTGACCGAAATAAGGCCATGGACGTCATGGAGTCGATTTTACAGGCCAACCCAAATATCGACGCCGTTTTTTGTGGCAACGATGCCATGGCGATGGGGGCGTACCAAGCCTTGGCCGCTGCGGGAAAAGCCAGTAAAGTAAAAGTGTTTGGTTTTGACGGGGCCGATGATGTGGTTTCGGCGATTAAAGACGGAAAAATAGCCGCTACTGGTATGCAATTTCCGAAGGTAATGGCGCAAACGGCGGCCATTTATGCCGATGAATACTTGAAAGGAAAGCGGGAGTTTGCCCAAAAACTTCCCGTAGCCGTAGAATTAGTCACCAAAAAGAACATCGAAGACTATGCCGCCTTTGGAAAAAAAGAACAATAAAATGCTGCCGTGGCTCAAGTACGGAATTGGGGGCGCTGTGGTGCTGTTGTTGGCCTACAATTCAGTGTATTTTAGAAAATTGGACGAAGTAAGAGCGGAGGCTTCGGGGAAGTTTGATGCCGCGAGTTTTGCCAAGAATTTTTTAGAAAAACAGTTGAGCCCAAAACTGGAAAGTGCGCCCGATATTGATGAATTGACGACTATGCTTTCGACGGATAAAAACAAGGCGTTTGATACCTATTCGCACGCGACGGCGATTGGGAACATCCGTTATTTTTTGGTCAAAGGACAGGGTAAAATTGTCAAAATTAATGAGAATGACCTGACGATTCAGACGCCCAAACAGCAGCTTACCTTAGCGATGGAATTTATCTATGGCAATGCCTTACGGGATGCTTCTGGGGAATTTGATATTACAAAATTCACCAAAACTGCCGACATCAACAACGTTTCCTCGGAGTTGAATAAACTCATTCGAGCGTCGGTGGTATTTCCGTTTCGTCCCAAAGCCAAAGAAGGTGATACGGTGCAGTTTGCGGGGGCAGTTGCCCTTAATAAAGAACACCTGAATCTGGCTGAAATTGAGGTGATTCCAGCGTCGTTAAAATAATTTACCGCAATAGGTTTTATATGTTAGTTGCCGAAAATATCACCAAGCGATTTTCGGGCGTTACGGCCCTCGACAACGTTTGCCTCGAACTCCACGAGGGGAAAGTCAACGCTATTTTGGGGGAAAATGGGGCAGGAAAGTCCACCTTGATGAAGATTTTGTCGGGCGTTTATCAAGAATACGAAGGGCAACTCCTGTGGAACGGACGTCCCGTCCGTTTTTTAGGCACCAAAGAAGCCCAAGAAGCAGGGATTGCCATCATCCACCAAGAACTCAACCTGATACCGTACCTAAGTATCACCGAAAATATCTTTTTGGGACAAGAATTGGAGACGATTTGGGGGACGCTCGATAAGAAAAAAATGCGTCAAACGGCCACTGAGTTGCTCCAAAAACTCAAATTGGACGTGGACCCTGATATTCAAGTCAACGAGTTGAAAGTGGGGCAGCAGCAACTGGTTGAAATTGCGAAAGCGCTGTTGCTCAACCCTCAAGTGATTATCATGGACGAACCGACCTCGGCCATTACCGACCAAGAAGTAGAAACGTTGTTTGACATCATTAACGAGCTCAAACAAGAAAATAAAACCATTGCCTACATTTCGCACAAACTCGACGAGCTGTTTCGGATTGCTGACCGCTACATTGTGCTGCGAGATGGCAAATCCATCGAATCGGGCAACATGGCGGGGATGACCCAAGACCAACTGATTCAAAAAATGGTAGGGCGAGAGATTTTTGTCCATCAAAAACCTGCGTTGTCGGTTTCCCAAGACGAATTGTTGAGCGTTCAGCATTTTTCACTCAAACGCTCGGCCAAACGTCCTGAGTTGGTGCTTGATAATCTGTCGTTTACGCTTAAACGGGGCGAAATTCTGGGTATTTTTGGATTGATGGGAGCGGGTAGAACAGAGCTTTTTGAAGCGCTTTTTGGATTACACCCAGCCCATACGTCGGGGAAAGTAAGCATTGAAGGGCAGGAAGTAAAAATTACTTCGCCTGTCGAAGCTGTAAAAGCAGGTTTGGCGTTGGTGCCCGAAGACCGAAAACGAGACGGCATCGTGCCCATCATGGAGGTAAAGCAAAACATTAGCTTGGCGTCGTTGGGGTATCATGTCGAAAAAAATGGCGTGCTAAACAACAACGCAGAGGCTCAACTGGCCGACAAATACATCCAAGAATTAGGGATAAAAACGTCGTCGTCGGGGCAATTGATCAAAAACCTCAGCGGTGGCAATCAGCAGAAAGCGATTTTAGGCAAATGGCTGGCCACACACCCTAAAATTTTACTCCTCGACGAACCCACGCGCGGTATTGACGTACACGCCAAAAGTGAGATTTATAGGTTGATACTTCAGTTGGCGGCGTCGGGACTGGGGATTTTGATGGTGTCCTCCGAACTCCCCGAAATTTTTGCGGTTTCGGACCGAGTTTTAGTGTTGTCAGAAGGAAAACTAACCTTCGAAACACCCATCGAAAACGCCACGGAAGACAAACTTTTAAAAGCAGCGATTTCAAAGAAATAAGGCGTACAAAGCAAACACATAGTTCACTTAGATTTTTACATAGAAAACAAAGCTTTTACTCTATTTTCTATGTGTTTATTCTACTGATTTCTATGTGTTTCAGAATGAATGTCACAAAAGAAAAAATATGCAAACGACCCTTGAATCTCAGAAAAAACGGTTAGCCAAGCTACAACCCCTGATTGCACTCTTCGTTTTGTGCCTCATCATTGGGTTGTTGTCCGATAAATTTTTCACAGTTTCTAATTTTTGGAACGTCCTCCGCCAAATATCCGTCAACATTTGCTTATCGGTAGGGATGACTTTGGTGGTGCTAATGGCAGGAATTGACCTGTCGGTGGGGTCGGTTTTGGCCTTGTGCGGGGCGATTACCGCAGGTTTGTTCAAAATGGGCATTGAAGTACCTTCCCAAAACCTATACGTTGGGTTCACGTTATTAGGGGCTTCTGTAGCGGGTATTCTGACGGGCGCGTTGTTAGGGTTTTTCAACGGTTTTGTCATTACCCGCTTCAAAGTCCCTTCTTTTGTCGCCACGTTGGCCATGTTGACCGTTGCTCGCGGCCTTACCATGCTTTGGACCAAAGGTTTTCCCATCAGTGGGCTCGGTGAGCAGTTTGCGTACATGGGAACGGGCTGGTTTTTAGGCGTTCCCGTACCCGTGTGGATCAGCGCCATCGTGGTAGCATTGGCGGTGTTTTTGTCAGACAAGACCAAACTAGGGCGCTACATCTACGCCATCGGTGGCAACGAAAATGCTTCGCTTTTGTCAGGCATCAACATCAATAAAGTCAAGGTCATTGTCTATACCATCGCAGGCGCCTTGGCGGCGGTAGGTGGTCTCATGGTGACTTCGCGCCTTGATTCGGCCCAACCCAACGCAGGAACGGGCTACGAACTCGACTCCATCGCCGCCGTTGTGATTGGTGGAACATCGCTTTCGGGCGGAAAAGGAAGTATTTGGGGTACGGTGTTGGGAGCCATCATCATCGGGGTTTTGAACAACGGCTTGGTCTTGTTGAACGTTTCCCCTTTTTGGCAACAAGTCGTCAAAGGTTTTGTGATTCTCTTGGCCGTTATTATTGACAAAGTAAATTCTAAAAATGGATAAACATAGACCTTCCAAGTCTCGAAGACTTGGAAGGTCTAGCCACACCACATACTTGGCTTCAAAGAACTGCTTTGTGAACTTTGTGTTGCATTTCTTTGCGCTTTCTGTGGTTTAAATAAACTTCAAAAATGGCTTATATTCTCTCCATCGACCAAGGCACGAGCAGCACCAAAACGTTGATTTTTGACGCAGCGGGCAATGCCGTCGCACGGGCATCAGAACCTTTAAAAACGCATTATTTTGGCGAAGGTTTTGCCGAGCAAGACCCCGAAGAAATTTATCAAAACGTACTCACTTCGGTACGGAAGTGCGTGGCAACGTTTACGTCAAAAGGAGGAAAAATAGCGGATATTCAGTCGGTAGGTATCTCCAATCAACGCGAAACATTTGTGCTTTGGGGTGAAAACGGACAGCCGTTGCACAATGCCGTTATTTGGCAATGTAAACGCTCCGTGCAAGTTTGTGAATCGTTGAAAAGTAAAGGATTAGAGGATAGTGTTCGCTCAAAAACGGGTTTGATTATTGACCCTTATTTTTCGGGAACAAAAGTAATGTGGCTCAATGAAAACGTTGAAACCGTTAAAACTGCCATTGCCGAAGGGCGGGCGTATTTTGGGACGGTCGATACGTGGTTGTTGTTTAAACTCACCCAAGGACGACAGTTTTTGACGGATTATACCAATGCCTCCCGCACGTTATTTTTTAACTTAGATACCCTTGCGTGGGATGCCGAATTACTGGAAGCATTTGGACTTTCTAACGTCTGTTTGCCCGAACCAAAACCCTCGGCGTTTGAGTTTGGTGTTTCCGATTTTGAAGGACTTTTTGACACTCCCGTAGCCATTACGGCCATGATTGGCGATAGCCACGCGGCCGCTTTTGGAGAGGGATGTTTCACCTCAGGAACGGCCAAAGCTACTTTGGGAACAGGTTGCTCCATCTTAATGAATGTGGGCAGCGAGCGTAAAAACTCAAGTCAGGGTATGATGACGACGGTTTGTTGGAGCGTTGAAGGACGAGTAGATTATGCCTTAGAAGGCGTTATTGTAACATGCGGCGCAACCATCGAATGGCTCAAAAACGAACTAGGACTTATCAGCGATAGCCGTGAAACAGAAGCAATGGCTCGTGCGGTAGAAAACAACGGCGGGGTGTATCTCGTGCCTGCATTTAGTGGGTTGGGGGCGCCTCATTGGAACATGAAACGCAAAGCGTCGATTTCAGGATTGACATTCGGAAGTTCTAAAAATCACATCGTTCGGGCGGCGTTGGAGTCAATTCCGTACCAAATCAAAGACATTATTTCGGCGATGGAGTCGGATACTGAAATAGAACTCAAAGAACTAATGGTGGACGGAGGAATGACTTCCAACGGTTTTGTGGTGCAATTTTTAGCTGATTTGTTGGCAAAACCCGTCGCTACCATCGGTCTTGCCGATGTTTCGGCCTTAGGAGCGGCCTATTTGTCGGGGCTTGGGAGTGGGCTTTGGGCGTCGATAGAAGAAATTGCCCAGCTGCACAGCAACAAGACGTACCTTGAACCCAACCTTGCTAATGCCACGATTGCGGGCGATTATGAAGGTTGGTTGACCAACGTAAAAATGCAATGAAAAAAAGACCTTTAATCGAACTCATTTCCGTAGATTGTCACTCGGCAACTCCTAAATACTTGCAAGTAGCCAATTCTATTTTGACGGCTATTGGCAAAGGAGAGTTGGAAAAAGACGAGATTTTGCCGTCGATTAACGAACTGAGTTTTGAGTCGGATATTTCGCGGGATACGGCCGAAAAAGGATATAAGTACCTCAAAAAAATTGGAATGCTTGACTCCGTTCCTGGCAAAGGATATTTTGTTAAAAGTACGGTGATTCATCCGCATCCAAAGATTTTTTTGTTGGTCAATAAATTGAATGCGCACAAAAAAATCATTTACGATGCGCTCGTATCGGCTTTAGGAGAGCGCGTTACGATTGATTTTTACATTTATAACAACGACTTCAATTATTTTAAAAAACTCCTCCAAACCAATAGCCACGACTACACGCATTACGTCATCATTCCGCACTTTACCGAGGGGGGAGAGAAAGCCTACGAAGTCATTAACAATACGATTCCGCGCGAGAAGGTGATTGTTGTCGATAAACCGATTGCGGGAATAAAGGGCAAGTACGGTTCAGTGTGTCAAAACTTTGAAAAAGACATTTACAACGCCCTCGAACAAGCGTTAGAAGCCTTGTCGAAGTACCAAAAAATCAACATCATTTTCCCGCAAGAATCCCACCATCCCAAAGAAATTCTGGAAGGCTTGTCGCTCTTTTGCCATCAGTATTCCTTTGATTTTGAGGTAATAAGTGGTATTGTGAATGAACCCATTCGGGCGGGGGAAGTGTACATCAGTATTACCGAAAACGACCTGATTGTGCTGGTAGAGAAGGCGTTGGCTTCAACCCTAAAAGTAGGGCAGGAGGTGGGCATCATTTCTTACAACGACACCCCCCTCAAGCGCATTATCCTCGACGGAATTACGACCATTTCGGCCGATTTTGAGTTGATGGGACAAAAAACCGCACAGTTGATTTTGAGCAATGACAAAGAGCAGATTGAAGTGCCTTTTTACCTGAAATTACGGGCATCGTTATAAACGCCCCTACAAACGTATCAAGAGACGAGATTTTTTGCTTAATTGCTAAAAATCAGCATCCCTTTTACCGTCGTTATTGTTGAAACACTTTTGGAGTTTTTTGAGTCTCCTTTCTCTCTTGGGGGGACTGCCCACGCTGGGTCAACACAAGTACCGCGTTTCTATTCTTGACACTGACAAAGAATTGTCGGGCTCTGTTTATTGTATCCACCAAGACCGCCGTGGGTTTGCTTGGATGGGGGTGCCTGGAGGACTGTGCCGCTACGACGGCAACCAAATTTACTTCGTCGGAGATTCTACCATCCGCCCCGTTGACTTGGTGAGAACCATCGTTGGAGATCCCAATGGCAATTTATGGCTGGGCGTAACCAAAGTGCCTAGTTTTGTCGATAGCTATTCTACCCTTTATTTTTTTGAGCGAAAAACCGAACGTTTTACCAACCTTAAAGAGAAGACAAAAGAGGGTTGGCAGCCTTTTAGAGGCATACCCTTGGCGTTGATAGGTACTAAACTCTGGTGCTTTTCATACAGTAAGAGCCAACTTTTTTACTTGGATGTCCACACTCGACGCAAAACGGTTGTATTGCAAAATGTCCCTTTTTTCAATGATAACAACTTTTTTGACCACAGTTCTACCTACGACGGCAAGCGGTATTTGTGGTTACATCTGGTAGAGGGCATCCTGCGATTTGATACGCAGACCCTAGAAAGTAGCTACTTGTTTGCCAGTCATCCTGCCAATAAACTTGGCAAACCCACCTTTTTTAGCCATTTTAAACTCACCCACAACGGGATTTATGCCGCTACGAAAGACTTTACAGGATTGCTCATTGGATACGATTTGAAGACCTTTTCGAAAGCCCCTGCCACGCAAGAGTTTTTTGCGCCTAACAATGCCATCGTTTCGTTGCCCAACGCCGCGTACCCCCATTATCCCACGTTCAAAACCTTTGGTAACGGTATTGTGTGGCTTTGGAACTACAATTACATTTATAAACTCAATCCGCTACTGCCCAAGTTTCATAATGTCTCCGCCAAGACGTACACGTTGCCCGTAAAGCTGTCGATTCGAGGTTTTTTACGCCTCAATGATAGCCTGTTAAGGGTGAATTTAGATGACTATAAAGTGCTGATTTACAATACTAATAGTCGCCAATTAACAGTTCCTTCGGCAACAGATGTCCTTAACAACATTGGAGGACGAACCCTGCGAACGTTGGATGGGGCTATTTGGGTGATGACCAAAAAAGGGCTTTTGCGGTTTCTCCCTACCCTGAAGAAAAAAGAGGTGTACATCAATCCCGATACACTCCAACCATCTTCGAAGTTTGCCAATACCATCAGGGACATGTTTGAAATCAGTGCCCAGCAGCTACTGCTCAATACAGAATCGGGGATGTTTGTTTTTGATCGTTTGAGCAAGATATTTAAGCGGATTCCGTTTTTTGGTCCTACTGGGCGGTTGAGTCTCTGCGATCGTCAAGGAACGCTTTTTGTGAGTTTTGATGGTAAACTCCACATTGGACGCGTACAAGACACCGTTTGGACAGCGACTGCGCCACCATTGCCTGGAGCCATCTTTCGCAATGGATTCGACGATGCACCTCGACAACGAATCTTGGGGGCTAGTGCTTCGGGGTTGTTTATTATTTCAAAAAAGAAGTGGGAGGTAACGAAATTGACGACCAAAGACGGGTTGGCCAGTAGTTATGTGTACGACGTCCTGCCCGACGAAAAGGGGCAGCTTTGGATAAGTACTGCCCGTGGGCTGTCGAAAGTAACGTTGTCTCCCAAAAAAGTAGATAATTTTCGATTGACAGATGGCCTGCAGAGCTATGATTTTAATTCACGGACGGCGTTTAGTATGCCCGATGGCGAGATGTATTTTGGGGGAAGTCGGGGGTTTAACCATTTTTATCCCTCGGAAGTAAAGTTTAATGACCACCTAAGCAAACCGTATCTGACCCAATTGACGGTCAAAGAAAAGCCTTACCGCTTCCCAACGGTCATTGGAGAAGCTACGTCCATTACCCTTCCGCCCGACATCACAAGTTTTGCCATCCACTACAGTGCCATCGACTATTTTTCGGAGGGTGTCAACACCTACCAGTACCGTTTGGTTGGTTCGGATAGTACGTGGATAAATGCTGAAAACCAGACAATCGCCCGTTTTACGCAATTACCCGCGGGAGAGTATGTGTTTGAAGTGAAAGCCGCTAATAGCGATGGTCTTTGGAATCCGACACCCACTCAGTTGAAAATTCACATTCAACCTTATTTCTGGCAAACGTTTTGGTTTCGATTTCTGCTTTTGATGGTGATAGGCTTGGGACTCTACGCGCTGTATCGTTATCGTCTCCAACAACTTACCCGTCAGCAACGTAAGGAAATTCGTTTGATGGTGAAAACTCAAGAAGCGGAACGTAAGCGGTTTGCTAGTGAAGTTCACGATGGAATTGGCGCTAATTTAACCGCGTTACGAATTATGATAGGCTTGCTTGGAAGGGTTGATACGCCAACGCTGAGAACAAAATTGGAAGGTGTGCTAGATACGACTTTTGACGATTTGCGGGGGTTGATTAACGATACGAGCCCCCGAATGCTTAAAAGCAATGGGTTGGTCAATGCCCTGCGCGAACGGGCTGCGCTCATCAATCAAAGTCAGCGATTATTTGTCATTATCAACGTAAGCCGCGTTTTTCCCGCTCGTTTGCCCGAAGAGTATGAAGTAAACTTGTACCGAATTGTGCAAGAATTACTTCAAAACACCATTAAACACGCTGATGCAACGGAGGCGGTGCTCTATCTTGACTATAAGCACCGACACCTTTGGTTGCATTATACCGATAATGGAAAAGGGTTTGACTTGGCCACTGCCCAACAAAAAAACAGCAACGGCTTGGCTAACCTACACGCCAGAACTCAGCTCCTCAACGGTACCATTCAAATTGATTCTACCGCCCAGCGGGGGATAGTGGTCAAGATTGAAGTCCCTTTTGTTTGAAAAACGAGCCTATACCAACGCAAGAAGTACTACCACTTCTCGATGTAGCCCAATTGTTGGTCTTCGTCTTCGTATTCCAATTCGGCGTCTTTTTCCCAAATTTCCATTTCGCAGGGCTTGCAATTAAACCGCAATTTGTACTCCACTTCGCCGTGTTTTAGGGTGAGGGGCTCGGTCAATTTTTCGCCCATGGTGGCGCGTTGGAATCGCGCGCATTTGCCCAGCTCGTACTTGACGCAGTACTTGGTGGTCATCACTCGCGATTTGCCTGGATCCCATTGCAGCTCAAACGCCTTTTCGATTTCCGTCACGCCGTGACGTTGGTAAAACTCCCGTGCCATGTGATTGGCCACATTGTACATAAAGTCAAGCTTTTGAACGGGATAGGGGTGGGTCGTTTTTTCGATTTGAAACGTTTCGCGGTGGTAATCTCGCACCCGAATCTCCGCCAATTCTTCAAGCACTTCGCGGCGGATTTCGTTGACTTTTGACGTGGGCAAAAACCAGTTTTGGCTAAATTGAACTTCCATAGCGTCCACCTCAAAAGGCGTATTTCCCGTTTTAGCCAAGTTCTTTTTGATGTTCGGAATCACCGATTCTTCGGTGCGAGCTAGTTCTTTGGCGATGGTGAGCGTCGAGCTGTGTTGGTGACCGTCTTCGTCGATGGCGAGTAGTTGAAAGCCGTCGGCAGTTTCAGAAAAATACAGCGAAACGCCAATTTTACGCACGGCGCTGTTTTCTTTCTCCACCATTTTGTTGAACTCCGCATCCGAATTTCGATAAATGACCGTTCCCACAGGAAGCGGCTTAAAGGTATTGGGGATGACGAGGTTATTGAAAATTACGTTGATTTGAACCCCATCGGCCACGCCTTCTTCGTTGATAAAATAAAGACCGTCGCCGTTGTTGAGTTCTTCAAAGTTTTCAATGACGTAGCCCTTTCCTTTGATTTCCAGTAGCTTGCCGATGTATTGCCCCTGCGATTTCGGACTTTCCCACGAACCGATTTTTTCCTTTCTTTTATTGACAAAATAATCGGTGTAGCCTCGGTTGAAACTTCGATCCATTTGTGGTTCAAAGTTGTAGAACGTGCGGCCCGAAGAGGCTTTTTCGTATTTATCGCCGTTTTCGGCCAAAAATGCGTCGAGTTTTTGACGGAGAAACGACGTGTTATTTTTGACATACACGATGTCTTTCAAACGCCCTTCGATTTTGAAAGAAGTGATGCCTGCCTCAATCAGATTGGGCAGTTGGTCGCTCAAATCCAAGTCTTTGATGGACAACAAGTGGCTGTTGGAAATCAACGTTTCACCCTTACCGTCAATGAGTTGGTAAGGCAAGCGGCAGTTTTGGGCACACGAGCCACGGTTGGCACTTCGCTCGCCGTTGGCCACGCTCATGTAGCAATTCCCGCTAAACGACACGCACAATGCCCCCGACACAAAAAACTCCAATTCGACGTCGGTTGCTTCGCTGATTTCGCGGATTTGGTCTAAGTTCAGCTCTCTGGCCAATACTGCGCGTTTCATGCCCGCATCGGCCAAAAATTTGACGTGTTTGGCGTCGCGGTTGTTGGCCTGCGTACTGGCGTGAATCACGATAGGTGGCAAATCCATTTCTAAGATGGCCATGTCTTGGATGATGAGCGCATCCACGCCAATTTTGTATAATTCGTGAATCAGTTTCTGGCAAGTGGCCAGTTCTTCGTCGTACAAAATGGTATTGATAACGACAAACACCTTTGCCTTGAAAAGATGGGCGTAGCGCACCATGTCGGCGATGTCCTCGACCGAGTTGGTGGCATTGGTTCGTGCGCCAAACTGCGGTGCGCCAATATATACAGCATCTGCCCCTGCATTGATAGCGGCCATTCCTTGGTAAAGGTTTTTGGCAGGAGCAAGAATCTCAACTTTCTTTTTCATCTGAATATCTATCCGTTGTAAGAATGGAGCGCAAAATTAGGGAATTTTGAGGAGATAAGGAGGGTAACGGTATAGGCTTGATAAAAAAGGGAAAAATAGTTGTGAGGGCGATTCTTATCTTCGATTTGCTTTTGTAATTTGCTTTTTCAACGTACGCTCCTCATCATGCCCGATTTAACAAAGCCCGAAATTCAAACCCTCATCACTTCCTTCAACAAACGAAAGGCTTTCGTCATTGCAGGGGCGGGTGTTTCAAGTGCTTCTATTGACCACGATAGCCGTAAAATTTTTGGCACGTGGACCAATTTACTCCGTTATGGCATTGATTTTTGCTGTGAAAAATGCCGTAGAGAAGCCACGTGGGGAGATACCTGCCGTACTTTTTTGGATAATGAATATGCCACTACCGAAGAACTTTTAAAAATTGGTGACGAAATTTGGGATTGCCTCATGGCCCATGGCAAGGTACAGGAGTGGTTAGATATTTTTGACAATGCCTTGCCCGAATACCGAGAACTTATTTTGGCTATCAAAGGGTTAGGTGTCCCGATTGCTACTGCCAACTACGATAATTTGCTCGAAGACATTACGCACCTTACGCCGATTACCTTGCATGAAACGCAAAAGGTGGAAGATTTTATCAAAAATGACCAAAAGCAAAAGTACATTTTACACTTGCACGGTTATTATAAAAAGCCTGATTCAATTGTTTTGGGGCAAAAATCGTATGATAGAATTGTACAAGACGAATTTGCCCAATTCATTAATCGTTACCTCATTACGGCGTATGATACCGTCATTTTTCTGGGTTTTGGACAGGGGGTGTATGACCAAAATTTTAGCCTGATTTTTAAGTGGGCGAGCGCCTATCTACGCAAAACCAAACTCTACCACATTGTGCTGAATAAGTACGTGGATGAAACCAAACAAACCCATCAAAACAATGGAAATCCCGATGTTGTGGTGCTTGGTTATGGTGAAAACTACAATGACCTCACCCCTTTTATCAATGCCCTTGCGCATACTGTAGAACACCATGATGATTTGCCAAAAACCCTTGAAGGAAAACCTACCTGCCTGGGAAAAAACCGTTTGGATTTAGTAGAGACAGTGGCCCAGTATCTCGTAACCCACTACAAAAAACCAATGGGTATTTTGGGTACGGGGGGGCTAGGGAAGACCAATTTGGTACTCAATGTACTCCACCACGAAGCCGTTGCCCGAAAATACCGCCGAAACCGCTTTTTTGTGCGCTGTGATGGCGCAAAAGACCTCGCCCTCTTGCAAAACGCCCTTATAAACGCGCTTGAAATACCTGTAAGCGGCGGCGGCGACTTGGGCGGCAGAATTTTGAATTACCTCAGCCATCAAGACAATCGTTTTGTGATTGTTTTTGACAATTTTGAAACCGCTTGGCAAGACAAAACTAACGTTAAGTTATTTATTGAACGGCTAAAAGACCATGCCGATTTGGTGTTTACCTACCGTGGTAATACCTCGCCCGACGAACTGGACTGGAAAGTTTTTAAAGTGCCTTTTTTGAATGAAAAAGATGCGATTGCGCTTTTTAACGAAAACTCAGGTGAAAAATTTATTGGTAACCCTCTGGTAAAAACCATGGTGCAGGAAGTGGACGGGCTACCACTTGCGGTTGAACTATTGGCCAAAAGGGCTAAAAAAGTAGAGAAAATAGAAGACCTCTACCGACAATGGGAAAAGACCAGAAATGAGTTTTTGAGTAAAGGTGGGGATAAAAACACCAACCTAAACCTCTCTATCTCATTCTCTTACGAAAACACCCGACTGAGCGAGGCCAACCGTGCATTTTTGCGAGCATTGGGCTATCTGCCTCAGGGCATGAACCGCACCGACTTAGAAGCCATTTTTGACGATGCCTACGACCAAATAGAAATACTCAAAGAAGTGGGATTGTGTGAAGAAACCGAACAAGCCCGCCTGTGGGTACTTACTCCCATACGAGAATACCTAAAACTCAAAACCGCTCCTGACCACACACTGATAGCACAAATTCAGGATTTTTATTTGGATTTAAGCAAAGAAAAAGGGGAAAAAGTAGGGTATGAAGAAAAAAATACCCAAATTTTACAAGCAGAATGGAGTAACATCATCAAGGTAATAACCGATAGGCTAACTACCCAAAAAGGAATTGATACGCTTTTTTCATTGACCCTATACTGCCAATTTACGGGTTTTTACCCAACCCATCTATTTAAAAAAGCCGTTGAAATTGCGCATGATAATCAATGGGAAACTGATAAAGCGAACTGTCTTCGTAGTCTGGGCGATTTGGCTTTTCTGGAATCTGAAAACGACTTGGCTCGTCAGTATTTCCAAGAGGCATTGCCCTTGTACGAAAAAATTGGTGCCTTGCTCGGGAAAGCGAACTGTTTAAAAAGTCTGGGCGATTTGGCTTTTCGGGAATCTGAAAACGACTTGGCTCGTCAGTATTTCCAAGCGGCATTGCCCTTGTACGAAAAAATTGGTGCCTTGCTCGGGAAAGCGAACTGTCTTCGTAGTCTGGGCGATTTGGCTTTTCGGGAATCTGAAAACGACTTGGCTCGTCAGTATTTCCAAGCGGCATTGCCCTTGTACGAAAAAATTGGGGACTTGCTCGGGAAAGCGAACTGTTTAAAAAGTCTGGGCGATTTGGCTTTTCTGGAATCTGAAAACGACTTGGGGAATAAGTTGTATCGAAATGCGATTCTTTTGTATCAAAAACTCAATGACCATTATTCCGTAGGTCGAGCGTATTATTTGTGGTCTTTCAAAGTACCCGATAAAAAGAAAGAATACCAACGTATGGCTAAAAAAGTATGGCTTGGGGCTAAGTTAGATTATTTGGTAAAACAAGTTGGGCTAACTGATTTGGATTGTGCGTAATGTGAGTTAAAGTTTACAGCATGCAAACGCGTACCAGCAAGTCAGCTTTGGCTATCAACCCCCACCTCATTGTTACTCACTGTCATTTGACATTTTGTGCAGGTCGTTGGGGAAAGAATCTGATGATTGAGGAAGGTATTAGGGAATGGTAAATCAATTTCACCTTCGACTATGTCAACTAGGGTTTTGAGCTTTAATGACGCTTTTGATAGATATTCTGCCACTTGTATGCTTACTTTTGTGCCTTGGCAAACATCTAATGCAGGGTATTTCTACAATGACTTTGACAGACGAACAACGTCAATTTATTCGACAACATCAGCAAACGTCGGTGGCGGCGTTGTTGCTCAAATACGGTAAAAATAGAGAGTTTGAAATTCGTCAAATCGAAGCTCGCCAAAAAGCCAAACACAAACTTCCTTCGTGGTATGCCGAAGAACGACTCATTTTTCCGCCTGCGGTTTCGGTAGAACAAAGTTCGTCGGAAACAACGGGGCGTTACAAAGCGGCGTTGGTGTCGGGGACGCTGATGGACGCAACGGGTGGAATGGGAATAGATGTTTCTTTTTTTGCTAAAAACTGTACGTCAGTGTTTTATGTGGAACAAAAGCCCGAACTCGTGGCGTGTGCAAGGTATAATTTAGACTTGCTAGGGCTTCAAAACGTGCAGTACCTGCAAGGAAATTCGCTGGAAATTTTACCAACGCTCGATACCGTTTTTGATTGGATTTATCTCGACCCCGCGCGTCGTTCGGCCGATAACCGCCGCGTGGTAGGGCTGCGCGATTGCGAACCCGACGTGGTGACGTACCTGCCGCTTCTTTTGCAAAAAGCCAAGCGATTGCTCATCAAAGCTTCGCCGCTGCTCGACCTCAAACAAACTTTATTGGACTTGCCCCAATTGTCGGTCATTCACGTTGTTTCGGTAGAAAATGAGTGCAAAGAGCTGCTTTTTGAAATAGCGTCGGAGGCTCAACCCACGGCCAGTCCAAGGGTACGGACAATTAATTTCAAGTCGGATGAAACGATACAACAGTTTGATTTTGAATGGAATAATGAAGCAGGTTTAGCCGTAACGCTGAACGAACCGCAGACATATCTTTACGAACCCAATGCTTCGGTATTGAAGGCAGGGGCGTTTAAGTCGGTGGCCAAAGCGTACGGAGTGGAAAAAATAGCCCCTCACAGCCACCTTTACACCTCTGCGACGTTGGTAGCTGATTTTCCTGGACGAATTTTTTACGTAGATGCGGTCGTCAAAGTAGATGCCAAAGCCCTTACTCCGTACCTGAGTGATGGGAAAGCTAACCTTACGGTGCGGAATTTTCCTTTGTCGACGGAGGAGCTACGGAAAAAGCTTAAACTCAAAGAAGGGGGAAATACGTATATTTTTGCAACCACGTTGGCCAATGGAGATAAACGGCTTTTAGTGTGTAAAAAGTCAACATAATTTTTACATTTGTTGCGACCTAAACATTTATTGGCTACTTTCCATGGAAAACCCTTCTCCCGAAAAAAGCAATTGGATTCAAGAATTATCCAACCAAAGTTGGAATTTAGAGTTGGTCGTGTCAGGGGCGGCTATTTTTTCTACCTCGTTTCTTCCCGAACTCACCGATGCTGCCATCGAAAGCTACTTTGAAAATTACCAACTTAGTGGCAGCGTTGTCAACCAAGTGTTTCCATTATTAGCGTACAGCTTTGCTAAATCCTCCGCCTATTTACTGATTATTACGTTTGTCGTTCACTTTATACTCCGCGCTTTTTGGATAGCCATCGTAGGGTTGAGAGCCGTTTTCCCGCAAGGAATCAACTATGACAACATTCCGAATACGAGTAAAAGCTTGGCTGAAACCTACAAGAAGAAATTTGGGACCTTGGACGGTTTTATCATTCGTTTAGACCGATTTAGCAGCCAAATTTTCTCCATCGCCTTCGTGATGGTATTGTTTAGTTTGATGCTCGCCAGTTTATACCTTGTCACTTTTATGGGGACGGTGGGTATCAAGACGTTTTTTCCTGTGTTTTATAGTCAGGCTAAGCCCATTTTGCTCATTACTGGGGGCTTTATCTTAGTTACTAGTCTCCTGCTTGTTCTTCTTAGTACAAATGAGAAATACCGAGAGCACCCCGTTATTGGTAAACTCCTTATGCAATTCATTGACAAAAGTACGTGGTTGTATATGGGTATGTATAAGCCAATTCAGTATATCAACTTTACGTTTGCCTCCAACCTTCCTCGGAAAAGATATTATTTTACGCTTAGTTTTATTGGGGTGTTCTTCTTTGGGTTGGCGCTTTCTATTTACACAGATAAAATGCTGACACATTATGGCATCACTCACCTAGAGTCTCGAAATTTTTATTCTACGGGAGCGAGTGAACATCAATTAATTTCCAATTATTACGATAACCTGCGGCCAGAAAACGAAAGGGTAGAAGCGGCAAGCATTCAGTCGGACGTTGTCGGTGAGCCGTTTTTAAAGCTGTATCTCAACTACAGTAAAGTAGTTGATGTCGACCTAGCCAAAATTTGTAAGGATCCGACGCTGCCCGATACGCTCAAAAAGTATAAACAAAGGATTTTAATAGATAAAAGTCGGCTTGAGTGCTTTAATCAGTACTTTAAAATAGCCCTCAACGATAGCACGTATGATTCGGTCGAATTTTTCTTTGAAGAGCAGCCAAATTCCAAAGGACTGAGGACGTATTTGAGTACCGAAAAATGTAAAATTGGCCGAAATACGCTTTACGTAAAAACCATGAACGTAGATAGTCTCCCCAAAAAAGTGTGGACCGACTACGTAGAAGTGCCGTTTTGGTATGCCAAAGATTGAGAGGAAGTAGTCGTCTGGGCTATTTTTGCTTACTCTTCCAGCGCTTTATTTCCTTCTTTGACATTTCTTGGGTTACAATCGCTTCGGGCCATTCGGAAGTGTAGGTACCGCCGCTTTGCAATACCAAACCTGAAGCATTGGTGGGGGAGTAAAAGGAGGGGATTACGAAGTCATACGGGTATTCGGTTTGGTTGAAGGCTTTGGTGCGACTGAGGTAATATACCGAAAACTGTACCACGTGAGTTCCTTCAAACGTGTCATCCGCTACGATTCCTAACGGGTCGCCTACTTCAACTTCTTGTCCTTCAGCAACTAGCATTTTGCTTTTCTTTAGCCGATTGTAGCTGGCAAAAGTCCCATCGCTGTGAAAAATTTCTATGGAATTGGTCTGGCTCGAAAACCAAATCCCGTCGGGGTGGGTGTCGAAAGCATCTTTCACTTGGCTGACAACTCCTCGGCGCGCGGCAAAAACGGTGTCTCCTTTTTGCATTTGAAAGGCGATTCCGTAGAAATTGGACGTTTTTTTATTGCCAATTACTTCCATGATATTTTTGGACAAAAATATACGATGAGGCGCTGACGAAGAAAAAGGAAAAAGGTATAAAAAGGGCTTTGGCATTTTGGATAAAACCCTGCCTTTTTGGTAGGTATATCCAAATTGGAAAGAAATCCCCTGATTATTTTGGTTGGGCTTGAGGGTAAACAACGTGTTTTGTCCTACCGAAACCGCTTCTATGTAGGGCAACGAACAACCGCAGCTACCGCCATTCAGATTGGTAAAATCGACCTTGACGGTGTAGTCGCAATACGTGGAGTTTTTGGCTTGAAAAGTGTATTCACGCTTGTCGTTCGTGGTATAAGACACTTCTACTTTGCCTTGAGAAAGACCGAGAAAGGGAAAGCAAACGACGGTAAAAACCAACGTAATGCCAATGAGTTTCATGGAATAAAGAGTTTAGATGGCTTATTGATAACTGCAAAATTAGGTTAAATGCGCCATTAAAATCTTGATGAAAATCAATTTTTCTTAATTTTTTAAGTAATTGCAGGTTGAACGCATAAAAAAATAGCCTCAGCGAGGCCAAATACACTGTAAGCTAAGTTACTTTAACTATTACCCGCTGATTGACGCTGATTAATGAGAGTATAAAGCCCTTTTTCAGCGAAAATCAGCGGTTATAATTCTGCGGGTAAAAAATAAAGCTAGTTAGTTTACACTGTACTAAGATATAGCTCCTACGGAGCAATCAATAGCCACTCTATATTTTAATGCGTTCAACCTGAAGTAATAGGCGGACCGTAAAACGAATTGAAATTTTGTTAAATCAATATGTTTCAGCACGATTAACGTTTCTTCGCCAATAGCCGACTTAAAGTCTCAGGCGTAATGCTTAACAACGAAGCGATGTGTTTGTGTTTTACTCGACCAAGAATTGTGGGGAAATCGTTCAGTAAGAGTTGAAGCCGCTCCTCAGCGCTGTGCATTCGAAGATAATACGAACGGTACTCGCTTAAAACGTAGTATCGCTCGGTCAAAACCCTGCCAATGAGGTTAAATTCGGGAAAAAGTACGTATGCTTGTTGGAGTTTTTCGTACGACAACGACCACAACGTCGACTCTTCGAGCAGTTCGATGTACTCATAACTTGGCTGACGAGTGTAGAAACTGAGTATCGACACCACAAACTCGTTTTCGGGCATTATCCAAGTTGTGACCTCTTTATCGTCTTTCAAATAATACCCACGCAGTACTCCCGACGCCACAAAGTACATTCGGTTAGAAACCTGCCCCGCCGTAAGGAGTTGGTGCTTTTTGGGGAAATTCGCTGGCTTGAGGTGTTGACCTAAAAAAAGTTTCAACTCTTCTGAAACAAATCCTATCTTATTGATAACTTCTAAAAGTTGTTCCATGTTTATGGCTTTGGGCACGATTTAGGTTGTAAATTTGCGTTCTTTTGCGAAAAATTCAACTATTCGTCACGCATCATGTTTTTCGAACGTCGACCCGATAAAAATTACCCCAAAGAGCCCGAATCACGAATGGTGATTCGTTTTCAGGACTGTGACCCACTTCAGCACCTCAATAACGCCAAGTATTTTGATTATTATTTCAATGCCCGCGAAGACCAAGTTGCCAAACTTTATGAGTTTAATTTTGGACGTTTGTTTCGGGAGTTGGGGCAAAGTTGGGTCGTATATCAGCACCAAATTGCGTACGTACGCCCCGCGTTGGTGAGTGAGTGGGTGCGCATTACGTCTCGCCTCATTTACTTTAGTGAAGATACCATCGTAACGGAATATTTTATGACCGACGACAGCCGTACCCAGCTCAAAAACGTACTTTGGGTAACGTCAAAATACATTGACGTTCGTTCGGGAAAACGTACCGTACACCCACCTGCCATCATGGAATACTTGGAAGCGACTTGCTTACCCAATGTAGATTATCATAATTGGAATTTTAACGAACGTATTCGAGAAATCAAACAAAGTCTGAGCATGGCTCCGACGCACGAGTAAAGGATGGATTGGCTGCAAAACACAGCATTTGTAATTGGCTATTATTTAAAACGGGCTCATTGGTTGAGTTTGGACGTGGTGGCGGGCGCAATGCTAACGCACACCATTGCGCAACGCTTGCCCGATGGCCACGGAAAAGTATCGTGGGCTTCGACCTTGATTGTGGGGATTGTGGTTTTTGCTATTTACGTCATTGATCGCTTGCTCGACAATCGCAAACCCGATTTTGTAGCTACCCCTCGCCACCGATTTCACGCCAAAAACGAACCTATTTTACTCAAAATACTAGCAGGATTGGCGGTAGTGGGGTTGGTGTCGTTGTTTTGGCTTCCCAAAGGGATGTTTGTCGTAGGAGTAGGGTTGGGAGCACTGGTGGCAGGATACCTCGTCATGGTATTTCGAACAACGGCCACTGATAGTTTTCAGCTTTTTAAAGAACCCATTGTCGCGCTCTTCTATACGGTTGGAATTTGGGGAACTGCCTTGGCAGCTGCTAGCGAAACACCTTGGGAAAGTAAAGTGTTGATGGGACTTTTTGGGTTGGTAGCCTTCCAAAACCTCCTTTTATTTTCTTGGTTCGAGTCGTTTGAGTTAGAAGAAGGGTATACATTATCCATTGCGTGGGGAACCGAAACCGTAACTCGCGTTTTGACTTGGATAAGCGTGTTGGTGTGCGTAGTGGCTGTAATCATCGTTTTTACAACGAGTTATCGCTACTGTGTTCGGGCTGCTATCACGGTTTCGGCAATGGCATTGACGATGGATTACCTCAAGCGAAGAGCTACCACTGTGCTGCCCAATGAACGGTATCGTTGGTTGGGCGACGGCGTCTTCTTTTTTACCCTTTGGCTGGTTTAGTTTTGGGCTTTGGATTCTCCATTTTTTGTCATTCCGACCATAGGAGGAATCCACGTCCGATTTCCTGTCGGTATGGTTACCCTTGAGGACAACTATTCCCCCATTCGTAATTCAAAATCCCCAACGTCTATTTCTTCTTCTTAATTGAAGGCTTGATAGTCGCTTTGGGCTTGGTTTTTTGCTGACGGTTTTCGGGTGTATATTTTGAAAGCAAAGGCTCGGCGCCGCGCTTCCGACGTAAGTATTGAAAGCCCCACAAACTAGCCAACGAAAGCATCAATAGCCAATAGCTATCGACAAATTCAGTACGGCGAAATTCTAAAACCCACAGGGCAAAAAAGCCCAACGATGCCCATCCAAGTAAGCTTTCAACTAAAGGAGTTTTCATGCGTTTGGTACCTCAAAAATTGGTTAGTGGCGCAAAGGTACAAGCTTTCGGGGCTGATTGTGGCTCTATACCTCAAAAAATCCGACTAGGGTTGTTGTTTTAGCCAGTCAATTACGGCAGGGTATAGGTCGGCTACGGTCTGATTCGGAGCGCGTTTTTGGTAGGTTTCGAGCAAAAACCGATTGAATTCTTTGTAACGGTGAAAGCCTCGGCCATTAATCATAAACTCTTCAACGCGCTGATTGATTTTCTCAAAATCGGCAACAGGGTACGAATCGTAGGCGTACAGCGTAAAAACCGCCCACGTCATGTATTCGTTGAACGTCAGGTAGGTGGATTCATAGTAGCCTTTGTTGCCTTCTTTGGTGTTATTCCATTTTTTCCAGTCGGGCATGGCCGCCTCAATTTCTTTTTGGTATTTGTCGGTGACGGGGTTGACGTAATTGTGGTCAATTTCGGTAAAAACGATGCGCGACCAAGCCCCTTCTTTCTCAAATTCGGAACGATTGCTAGGCGAATTGGCGGGACTGATAAACATAAGCGTTTGCCGAAATCCGTCTTCATTTAAGTGAAACGTGAAATGGTGACCACCGTCGAGGGAAGAAAGATAAATTTTATAACTATCGTAGCGTGAAGGAAATTGACTTTCGGCCCACTTCCACATTTTAGAGATGGGCATGTACTTTTCCGCCTTTGCTAGCTGGTCTTGGTAATAGCTTTGATGCTGGGCATAAAACGCTCGGTAATTTGTTTTTTCAATAAAGTCTCGGAGAAGCGCAGGGCGGTCTTTGAGGTCTAGCAAGAGCATAGATAGCGGACGCTTGAGCGAGTACACCTTGCTTTTTTCGAGCCGATTTTGGTCATTAAACTCAACGGTGATAGCGCTTTTTCGCAATTGGGTATGGTGTAATAAGCCTAATTTTCGCAGTTTTTTGGCTACATGACGAACCATCGGGTGGTCTTTATAGGGACTAAAATGAGTTTTGATGTCTTGAATGTAGGGGTCTTTTTGCTCTAGCACATTGCGATACCCTGTAAGGGCCATGAGAATACAACTAAGCTCATACGTCTCGGGCATCTCAATGGTTACTTTTTGTCGGTTTTGAGTCTGATAGTCGGAAGAGAAACGGACTTTGGGGGCTAAGGGATTCCCGCACGACGTACACACTAACGTCAAGCCTATAAAGGCTAAACTAGCTGTAAAAATATGTTTCATAGCGAATAGAAATGTTCTGCTTTTAAATATATAGCAATTGTTTTTGAGTGACAAACAATCAAGAGGTAACTTGTTAGAAAATGGGTAATACATCTCCGTCTTATTGGCGCTTGGAAGTAAGAAAAATTGTATTACAAGATATAAGTAGTTGTGGGAGTAGAGGTAATAGAAGAAAGAGGATATAAGTATTTGAAAGACAGAAAGTTGTATAATTTGTTTTGTACTATATGAACTTATTTTGTCAAATGAATTGTTGCGAAATAGCCTTCAAAATTTAGGCTAAAAATGGCGAAAAAAAACAGGACTTTTGAGGGTATTTTTTCTACCTTGTTTCTTTGGAAAACCTAAATAAAATGCGTACTTTTACCGTAAAACAAACCTACTATTTCATATTTAAAATCAACCATGGCAGACAACAAAGAACAGAAATTTAAAGCCTTGCAAACAACGCTGGAGAAGCTTGACAAAGCCTACGGAAAGGGTACTGTAATGCGTCTCAGTGACAAAAAAGTGATGGATGTCGAGGTGATTTCAACGGGCTCCGTTGGATTGGACCTTGCATTAGGAATTGGTGGTGTACCTCGCGGTCGTATCGTTGAAATTTACGGTCCAGAATCGTCGGGTAAAACCACACTTGCCATGCAAACTATTGCCGAAGCTCAGAAAATGGGCGGTTTGGCAGCTTTCATTGATGCAGAACACGCGTTTGATCGTGTGTATGCTCAAAAATTAGGAATTGATACCCAAAACCTCTTGATTTCTCAGCCTGACAACGGAGAACAAGCGCTCGAAATTGCCGAACACCTCATTTCATCAGGAGCGATTGACATCATCGTCATTGACTCCGTAGCGGCTTTGGTGCCAAAAGCCGAAATTGAAGGTGAAATGGGTGACAGTAAAATGGGTTTACAAGCGCGTTTGATGTCACAAGCGTTACGTAAATTGACAGGGGTCATCAACCGTACTAACTGCTGCTGTATCTTTATCAACCAGTTGCGTGACAAAATCGGGGTCATGTTTGGTAGTCCAGAAACGACGACGGGTGGTAATGCCCTCAAGTACTATTCTTCGGTACGTTTGGATATTCGTCGGATTGGTCAAATCAAAGAAAGTGCCGACAATATCACAGGTAACCGTACCAAGGTGAAGGTGGTGAAAAACAAATTGGCGCCCCCATTTAAAGTAGTTGAGTTTGATATTATGTACGGCGAAGGGGTTTCTAAAGTAGGGGAAATCATTGACTTAGCAGTAGAATTAGAAATTGTGAAAAAATCTGGTTCGTGGTTTAGCTACGATGGAAACCGTCTTTCACAAGGCCGAGATGCCGTTAAACAGTTATTGAAAGATAACCCTGAATTGGCAGATGAACTCGAAGCTAAAATCCGTGCGAAAGTCAACGAAGATGACGACGCATTGTTGGATACGCAACAACCAAACATCGCCGACGACGGAACACCAGAATAAGCCAAACATCAACGTCCCGAAAGTTAGAAGCTTTCGGGACGTTTTATATGTAGCCTAACTCAATATCTCCCTAGAAATCACCAGTTTCTGAATCTCACTCGTGCCTTCGCCAATGGTACACAGCTTACAGTCACGATAGAACTTTTCCACTGGAAAATCTTTCGTAAATCCGTAGCCACCAAAAATCTGAACGGCCTCATTGGACACCCGACAAGCTACTTCCGACGCGTAGTATTTGGCTGTTGCACTCTGGAGCGTTACCTTTTCGTGGCGGTCTTTGCGGGCAGCGGCGTCGTACACCAACAATTTTGCGGCTTCTATTTCGGTGTGCATATCGGCAAGTTTGAACGAAATTCCCTGAAACTGAGAAATCGCCTTTCCAAATTGCTGACGTTCTTTTGAGTAAGCTAAAGCCGCTTCAAAAGCTCCTATGGCCGTGCCGAGGCTTAAGGCTGCAATGGAGATACGGCCACCATCCAAAATCTTTAATGCTTGGACAAACCCTTCGCCAACTTCACCCAGCACGCAACTTTCGGGTACTCGACAATCCTGAAAGATTAATTCGGTTGTTTCTGAAGCCCTCATGCCCAATTTATCCTCTTTGCGTCCTGCCGAAAATCCAGGCGTGTCACGCTCAATGATAAAAGCAGTGGCACCTCGTTTGTCGCCTACGGCTCCTGTACGTGCTATCACCACGGCTACGTTGCCGCTTTTGCCATGCGTTATAAAGTTTTTCGAACCATTTAGTACCCAATATTCTCCCTCTTTTACGGCCACGGTACGCATGTTCCCCGCATCTGAACCTGTATTGGGTTCGGTGAGGCCCCAAGCACCAATCCATTGTCCACTTGCTAATTTTGGCAAATACGTTTGTTTTTGCTGTTCGTTACCGAACATCAGAATGTGATTGGTACAGAGGGAGTTATGGGCTGCCATTGAGAGGCCAATAGCGGGGTCAACTTTACTCAATTCCACAATGGCAGTGACGTATTCTTGGTAGCCAAGGCCCGCCCCACCATACTGTTCGGGTACCAAAATTCCCATTAGGCCCAAATCGCCGAGGGCATGAAACAAATCAACGGGAAAATGCTGGGTTTCGTCCCATTCTCTCACAAATGGGCGCATGTGTTGTTTCGCAAAATCACGCACCGACTGCGCAATTAATTCTTGGTTTTCTACAACTTCGGGCTTCATAATCAAAAGAGATTAAAGGAACAGTCTAAAAGGTTAGAAACTCAATCTAAGATTTATCAATGATTATGCCAAGGCTTAATGAGTAAACGGTAGATAAACAAAAATGAAATGATTACGCAAACGTTTTCGAAAGCGAAAATCCATTGCTTAATTTATCAATTGTTCGAACATTTATTTGTTGTTATAACAATTTTTAGAATAATAATTTTTTGTAAAACCTGCATAAAAGACCGCAAAATCAATAGTTACTCTACAAATTTCTATAATATTTGAAGGGATTGAAGAATTTATTCTAATTTTGAAGCTCTTTTGTTGGACTCAAAAAAATACAATTTTGGGCAACCATACATGAAAACTAATAACCAAAGCATTTATCTATGAAAATCGCAGTAGTAGGAACTGGCTATGTAGGACTCGTAACAGGAACTTGTTTTGCAGAAACTGGTGTACAAGTATGTTGTATTGACATTGACGTAAAAAAAGTTGAAAAACTTAACAACGGCATCATTCCGATTTACGAGCCAGGCTTAGATGTCCTTTTCCATCGAAACGTAGCCGAAGGTCGTTTGAAATTTACCACCGATTTGGCCGAAGGAATCAAAGGAGCATCTGTGATTTTCTTGGCTTTGCCAACGCCTCCAGGGGAAGACGGCTCGGCCGATTTGAAATATATATTGAAAGTGGCCGATGATTTAGGGCAAATCATGACGGAGTACGCGGTCATTGTTGATAAAAGCACCGTGCCAGTAGGTACGGCAGAGAAAGTAAGTGCGGCGATGGCCAAAAACGCAAAAGTTGAGTACGACGTAGTGTCAAACCCAGAATTTTTGCGTGAAGGCGTTGCAGTAGAAGACTTTATGAAGCCCGACCGCGTCGTGATTGGAACAAAATCGGAGCGTGCCAAGAAAGTAATGGAGAAGCTATATGCACCATTGGTACGCCAGGGCAACCCTGTCATTTTTATGGACGAACGTTCGGCTGAAATGACAAAATATGCCGCAAACTCGTTTTTGGCGATGAAAATCACGTTCATGAACGAAATCGCTAACTTGTGTGAATTGGCAGGGGCAGACGTAGATAATGTGCGCAAAGGTATCGGCACTGATAGCCGTATCGGTAAGCGTTTCTTATTTGCAGGAATTGGTTACGGTGGAAGTTGTTTTCCGAAAGATGTTCAGGCGTTGGCTAAAACGTCGGAAGAATACAAGTATGATTTCAAAGTGTTGAAATCGGTGATGGAGGTCAACGAAGACCAAAAAACCAAGTTGATTCCGTTGATTAAAAAGCACTTCGGTGGCGATTTGAAAGGTAAAACCATTGCCGTTTGGGGACTTTCATTCAAACCATACACTGATGATATTCGAGAGGCACCAGCATTGGATAATATCAAAATTTTGTTGGAAGAGGGAGCAAAAGTTATCGCGTACGATCCAGAAGGAATGGAAAACGTGAAAAACTACGTATTGGGCAACAAAATTACGTATGCTCACACTCCTTATGCAGCACTTGACGACGCTGATGCGTTGATGATTTTTACTGAATGGCCTCAATTCCGTACGCCAGAGTTTGAGAAAATGGCGCTGTTGATGAAGAATAAATTGATTTTCGACGGCCGTAATGTTTATGAGCTAGACCAAATGAAAGAACTAGGGTTTACCTATTACAGCATTGGTCGTGAGGTAGTGAAAGCTTAATTTTGTCGAAATAAATGCAAAAATGAGTGCCGTGATTGAATAAACCAAGGCACTCATTTTTTATGCCTTGTTTTCGAGTTGAGATAATTAAAATAAAAAGGGAAGTACAGAACCATCACTCGATAAAAAGCTAAGTTTTAGAAACCGAATGGGTTTTTGTACTTTTGCAACTCGAAAATAATTCCCTGATTTACCAAATCAATCATACTTAGATTTTCCCCAAATGAAAAGAGTTTTAATCACTGGTGCGGCGGGCTTCTTGGGTTCGCATTTGTGCGATAGATTTATCAAAGAAGGCTATTACGTTATTGCGATGGACAATCTTGTGACGGGCGACCTTCGCAATATCGAGCACTTGCGTTCTAACCCCAACTTTGAATTTATTCACCACGATATTTCGAAGCACATCGTTATTGATGGAGAGTTGCACTACATCCTCAACTTTGCCTCGCCAGCTAGCCCCATTGATTACTTAAAGATTCCTATTCAAACCCTCAAAGTAGGTTCGTTGGGTACGCACAATTGCCTTGGATTAGCACGTGCCAAAGGCGCTCGTATCTTAGTAGCTTCTACTTCGGAAGTGTATGGTGACCCGTTGGTTCACCCACAAAACGAAGAATACTGGGGACACGTAAACCCCGTTGGCTACCGTGGTTGTTACGATGAAGCAAAACGTTTTCAAGAAGCTATCACGATGGCTTACCACCGCCACCACGGGGTAGAAACGCGCATCGTTCGTATCTTTAACACCTACGGCCCACGAATGCGATTGAACGACGGACGGGTATTGCCTGCATTCATCGGGCAAGCACTTCGCGGGGAAGACCTGACGGTATTTGGGGATGGTTCACAAACTCGCTCATTCTGCTACGTAGATGACCTCGTAGAAGGAATTTACCGCTTGTTGCTGAGCGACCACGCGATGCCAGTAAACGTAGGTAATCCAGCCGAAATCACGATTGGTGAGTTTGCGGAAGAAATCATTAAGTTGACGGGTACTACGCAAAAAGTAATCTACAAACCACTTCCACAAGACGACCCGAAACAGCGTCAGCCAGACATTACGTTGGCGAAAGAAGTGTTAGGATGGGAGCCTAAAGTGTCACGCGCCGAAGGCTTAAAAATCACGTACGATTACTTCAAAAATCTTCCAGAAGATCGTTTGTACGAAGAAACTCACCACAGAGAGTTCAACTAAGGTTATACCTATCACGCAGAGTCGCGAGGACACAGAGATTACTTCGCGGCTCTGCGTGATTTTTTTAGTAGTAGAGTGAAAGTTTCCGTGTACTTGTATTAAGTATAATTTGTTGGTTTTGAACGGATAACAATTAACTTGTGCTTTAGTACTTAAAAAGCGAGATAAGGCTCAATCTTCTTCACGAGCTTTTCGTCCAAAATCTTAATATTCAGTAATTCTTGGGCGCTTTTGTACGCGCCGTGTTGCTCGCGGTACCGTACAATAATTTCGGCTTGGCGTTTGGAAATGTAAGGATGTCGGTCGATGTCTTCTGCGGAAGCCGTGTTGATATTGATTTTTTGAGCAGGTGTTCGAATCGTCGCCCAACGATTCAACTCGCTCAGTGCTAAGGAGTCAAGGCCGAAAATTTCGTTGTATTGGGCCGTTGAGGCAAATCCACCTAGGCCATCCCTAAATTTTAGGATACGAGTAGCAAGTTTACTCCCAATTCCTTTCAGTCGAATGAGTTGGGTAGTGTCCGTACTATTGATGTCAAAAGCGACTGGGGCAGCTTTCTTGTTTGAAATGAGGCTAGTAGGAACTGTGCTAGGAGCCGAAGCTGAACTTGCGATTCCATTAGGCGAGACTGTAGGTGAGGGTGTCGACGGAATTGAAATGTAGGGTTCGAGACGCTGATAGAGAGCAGGTTGTAACCCATAAATCCGTTGTAAATCTTCTTTTTTACGGAATTTTCCACCTTTAGTGCGGTACTTCTCGATGCGTTCGGCGATGAATTTTGGTATTCCTAACGCCTGAAATTGCGGTACGGAGGCAGCGTTTGGGTCGAAGGTAAACAACGAACGAGGTGTTGCGACGTCACTTGTTTTCTCGGCGGCGTAGTTGGGATATTTTTTGGGAAAAGAGTAAGGGGCATCGGGCTGGTGAGATTGTAGAACCGCTACGAGACTATCGGCAGTTTGGCGATCAGTAGTACTCATTTCAGTAGAAGGCAGAGGTAACAGCCGACGAATTACTAGGGGGCCAAACCAGCACAACAACATACTAACGACGAGCACCATTAATCCTCGTGCTTGGCTGCGTGAAATCCCAAATTCGTTGCGAATGGCAAGTAAAAGGCGTTGAAACATAGGTTGCTTTTTAGCCTTTGACGAAAGGAGCGCTTTGGAGTTACTAAATGCGGCCTAGATTATTCTTTTAGCTGGGCGGTTGAGGCTCATAATTCCTGTAATCAATGTGCTCAGGACGAGAGACTGCTTGTGGCTGAACGCCGTCTTGCCGAGGAGACTGATTGACGTCTTTGCGCAATCCTTCGTCGATGATAATACCGATTTTCCTGACTGATAACCAAATAGTTTTTAAATGTACCCAATCTTCACCATTCGAATTAAGTCGTTTCTCAAAGGTCTTGTTAAATTTGATCGTTTCTAATTCCGATTTTTCGAACTTCCGCAGACGCCCCTTTTTATTTAACTCACTGACTAGAACGGCAATATTTTGATTCGTTCGCCCGTATTCAACGAGTAATTTTTGATTAATAACCCACACACCTTCTTCTCGCAACCATTGAATCAGTTTTTTGTATTCGGGGTCTAAAGGATTGGTGAAGTTTTTGGCAATATTGGTGTCTATAAAAATGTCTTTCATTGATTAGGCGTTTAGCGCAATGTCCATTACATCGACCGCATAGGTGTCAAAAAAGCTATCAGGCGCACCTTTAATCTGTCCATCTTTGGTGAATTCGACGTTGTAAGTAGTTGTTTTTATTCCGTCATTTTCAAAGTAATAGACCCGAATTTCTTCTGGTTTAAGCTCACCTTTTACTAACAATAATCTAAGACGATTTAATAAATATTCGCTGTGGGTTTCAACAATATATTGTTTGTTAGTATGACTGATTTGGTTGACCAAAAAATTGCCAAATAAAGCTTGGATTTTAGGATGAAGATGGATTTCTGGTTGAGAAAGAGCCAGACATGAATTATCACTTAATTGTAAATCAGCCACGATAATGGGTAAAAATTGACTGATGCCGAAACCTACATCGGTTAAAGCTGCTAACTCGCTGTTAGTTTGAGTTTTAACTGCTAGTTCAAATCGCCCTCCTTTAAATTTGTTGGATTTGATTTCTTTGAAAAGTTCCAAATCCGACATGATTTTGGCTAATTCTTCCAGCTTATCAGAGTCAGTTTCTTCCCATTCTATAATTTGGTCAATGTAACCCGCTCCATCTATATCTACTTTGGATTGGGCTTTTGCTTTTTGGTAATAGGTTCGTTCGGGTGGCTGGCGAAAGGAGCCGATGTAGTTGAAGTTCTTATCAAAGTCAAGGCTTTTAGACAGACTGTAAAACAAATCAAGTTCAGCTACTTCTATGATATATTTTAGTGTAGAAGATAATTTCATTTTGTCTTCTACGATGCTAAACTTATAATTTGATTCTTCAAGTTGAAAGCTTTTGAGACGAGATAGTTTTTCTATAAGCTTTGTTGGTAATACGAAAGGTGTTTCTACATTTATTATGAATTCATCACTTGATTTGTAATCTATACAAATTTTTAAAGTGTCAATTCTTTCGGCGAAAGGTTTTTGATGAGTTAAGTATCTTAATCTGGGATTTTCATTATTTTCTTGACTTTTCCAAACGGTATTATAGATATGATTTTGCCCTAAAGCCGTTGTTGTTCCTCCAGGAATATGAATCCATTCGTATTCAGTTAAATTTAAAGCAATGTTTAAGTATGATTTTATGACACCTTTCCAAACGATTTCCTCAAAGCTCCCCAAATTCACATATTTCCCATTAGGAGAAAGATAAAAGGGAAACTGTTCGGTTTGTAAAACGGCTAAAAGACTGTAAATTAACGAACTCTTGCCACTGCTGTTAGCGCCTGTCAAGAGGGTAATGGGAGCAAATTCAACATCAACTTCTTCAAAACACTTGAAGTTTTTGAGGGAAAGATTCTGGATTAACATATCGTTACGGTTTCCAAATTTTTAAGTCAGTATGAGCGGCGATGTGGTCGAAATCCACATTGTTGTGGCAAAGTTCGAGGCCAAAATGAATGGCATAAGCCGCAATCAAACAGTCATTTGGTTTGCGGATGGTGACGCCTTTTTTACGGAGTTGGCGATAGAGTCGGGCAGCTCCAATAGCTACCTCGGTAGCCTCTAATTGTAGTATTTTCAAGGCTTTGAAATCTTCTTTTAACGCTTCAAAATCAGCATCTTCTCGGATTCCCTGCAATACTTCCTGAATAATGACTGGACAGATACATACCAAATTGTCTTGCAAGTCTTCATCCAACTGATTGGTTAGAGCAGAGGCTACATTTTTTCGGAAATCTATCCAGGCGGAGGTGTCATATAAGCGGTACTTCATAGGATCTCATTTCATCTAAATCTCCATCCCAACCTTTACCGCGCATTTGGCGTAAACGTTGCCGCCTCATGGTGTTGATAAGCTCTTCCAAGGCAATATCAATAATTTCTTTTTTCGTCTTCAGATTTGAATTCAGTTGGCGTATGGCAGCAATTTTGCTTTCGTCAATTTCAATATTTGTTCTCATTTTCCTTTTTTTTACACACAAAAATAGAAAAATTATACACATCGCCAAGTTTAGCCACAAATTGCGTAATTTTGCGCCCCAATAAGAATAGATAACTACATGCGGAAGATAACCGCAATTAACCAATAACGCATAACGTTCTCATGAGCCAAGCTCCCGCAACTTCCTTACAAGACATCGTATCTCACGCCAAAGAATACGGTTTTGTATTTCCTTCTTCTGAAATTTATGATGGTTTACAAGCAGTTTACGACTACGGTCAAAACGGGGTAGAGCTGAAAAATAACCTCAAAAACATGTGGTGGAAAGCCATGACGCAGCTCAATGATAACATCGTTGGGATTGACGCGGCTATTTTCATGCACCCGCTTACGTGGAAAGCGTCGGGTCACGTGGATGGCTTCAACGACCCGATGATTGATAACAAAGATTCAAAGAAGCGTTATCGTGCCGACCAACTTCTTGAAGGGAAAGCCGAGCAGTATGCCGCTGATGGTCAAGCCGAAAAAGCACAGGAGTTGTTGAACGAAATGGGACGCTTGTTGGGTGATAATAACCTAGAGGCGGTTCGTGAATTAATCATTGCCGAAGGGATTAAATGTCCTATCTCGGGTACGTCTAACTGGACAGAAGTACGTCAGTTCAACTTGATGTTCAGCACGCAAGTGGGTTCGGTGGCCGAAGATTCCAACTTGATTTACTTACGCCCCGAAACGGCACAAGGGATTTTCGTTAACTTTTTGAACGTACAAAAATCGGGTCGGATGAAGATTCCTTTTGGCATTGCCCAAATCGGGAAAGCGTTCCGTAACGAGATTGTAGCGCGTCAGTTTACGTTCCGTATGCGGGAGTTTGAACAAATGGAAATGCAGTTTTTTGTTCGCCCTGGTACCGAAATGGCGTGGTACGAACAATGGCGCGATACCCGTTTGAAGTTTCACCAAGCGGTGGGTCTTCCTACGGAAAAATTGAAATTCCACATTCACGAAAAATTGGCGCACTATGCCAATGCTGCCGTGGACATTGAATATCAGTTCCCTTTTGGTTTCCGCGAAATTGAGGGTATTCACTCGCGTACGGATTTTGATTTGAAAAATCACCAAGAGCTTTCGAAGAAGAAACAACAGTATTTTGATAACGACCTCGACGAAAATGGTAAGCCGTTTGGAAACTATATTCCGTACGTGGTTGAAACGTCGGTAGGGGCTGACCGTTTGTTTTTGGCGGTGTTCTGTAATGCCTTTACTAAAGAAATGGTAGGTGAAGCGCAAAAAGAACGTACCGTGTTGAAACTACACCCTGCGTTGGCGCCTTTCAAAGCGGCGATTTTCCCATTGGTGAAAAAAGACGGTTTGCCAGAAAAAGCCCGCGAAATTGAAAAAGCATTGAAAACCGAGTTCCGCGTGTTTTACGAAGAGCGTGACGCGATTGGTAAGCGTTACACGCGCCAAGACCTTATCGGAACGCCATTCTGTATTGCAGTTGATTACCAAACGCTGGAAGACAATACCGTGACGATTCGCCACCGTGATAGCATGGAGCAGGAGCGCGTACACATCAACGAACTCAAAGCGAAGATTGGCTATGCCGTGTCGGAGCAGCGTATTTTGGAAATGATTTAATCGTTTTGGCGTCGGAGACGCTAGGCCATAATGTTCCCGAATTGTAGTTCAGGAACAGCTGTGAACAGCTTTAAGCCTTTGTTAGAGTTCAAAACTTTGACAAAGGCTTTTTTTATTTAGGTGAAAAATAGCCTCAGAGAGGCGAAATCTTAGTAGGAAAGGGAGATAAAGACCTGCTCGATAGCGCGAGCATTCTGCTCGTGCTTACTATTCCAAGACTTCTAGCCTATTTTGGGGCTTGCTTTAAAGGGGCGGGATAACTGAGTCGTTTTGGCGTCGGAGACGCTAGGCCATAGAGTTCCCGAATTGTAGTTCGGGAACAGCTGTGAACAGCCGTGAAAGCTCACGCCATCGGTTTTTTTATGTTGCCTTGACTTTAAACCGTTCGCGGTAAAGCTGGTAAAAGCTTAGGGAATAGGCGAGGTAAAAGCAGATGAGAGTGGCTATAATAGCTGCCTGAATTTGAGGAGAAAAGGCTTTTAGTTCAATGCCAACTACCCTTGGTATAAACACGAAACAATTGAAAATTGAAAGTGAAAAACTGGCTTGCGCACCGATAGCCGTCCATTTGAGTGAATTGATAAACTTGCGCTCTTTCTTGAAATACCCCATCGTGTGTTGGTAAGTAGCTGGTAATAAAAAGAGTAATGGAGCAAAAGACAACAATCCGAAGAAGCCAACTCCAATTTTTAAGGGTACCAGATACGCAAATTGAAAAGTAAGCGCTCCTACTAAAAGCGACGTAACAATCGTTGGCCAACGAAAATAATTGCCCATAATTTGCCAATGGCGTTTTTTGATTTCACCCCTTAAATTTCTTTCATAATCTTTTTGCAACCTTGAAAGACCGCTACTGCATTGAGTAACTTTTCTTAAGCGCCTGACATCATAGTAATATCTTTCGTGAAGTGGAGGGCGGTAATTTACAAAGCTGATATTTACTTCTCCAAAAGCCTCTCCAAATGCCATACCATTTTCCATTCTATCTTCAATGGCCGTAATATAGTGATCAAGAAGCTCCTCATACAGGTCTTGGTATTTGATACCACCTGTTATGATTTCTTTGCTGATCAGGTCGAGTTGTTCCGTCGTCAATTTCATCCTAGCGAAGGTTTGAGGTTTAAAATCTTTTGAAGGTTAGAAACAAAATCGCTCAATTCTGATACTGCCGTTTGTGCTTGTTGGTGGCCATTTTCGGTCAATTTATAGTACTTTCGATTACGCCCATCCACGAGTGCATTTTCGGTCGAGAGTACGCCCTCAGCTTCTAATTTATGAAGCGTAGGGTATAGGGCACCCTCCGTAAGAAGAAGCTCACCAGCGGTGATTTCGCGAACTCTTTGGGTAATTTCATATCCATACATGCGCCTATTTTCTTGCAAAAGTTGAAGAACAATGGCGCTCAGACAGCCTTTCAGGTACGTTTGTTGTTGCATACGGCAAATATACATTACATTTCTAAATACAAAATTTTCTTAGGTATAAAGTTTCCTTCTTTTTTTTAACTTTGTTTAAAGTTTAGGTCTCAACTAAGTAGGCTTTATGACAAAGCTTCCCAAAAAATACTACACTCCCGAAGAATACCTAGAATTGGAAGAAAAAGCCGCTTATAAAAGTGAATATATTCACGGAGAAATCTTTCCAATGGGTGATTTTGAAGGCGATACGCCCGAGGCAATGGCAGGGGCTAAACCTGCTCATAATGCTATTCGAGGAAATTTATCAGGAGAAATTGGTTCTTTTTTAAAAAAGAAGTCATGTCGCTCTTATTCAAGCGACCAGCGTGTTTTAATCCCTACTACGGGCCTCTACGCGTATCCCGATTTGGTCGTGGTTTGTGGAAAGCCTGAGTTTTCGGATAGTCAGACGGGAAGTTTAACAAATCCTGTGCTGATTGTGGAAGTGCTATCTTAGAGTACCGCTAACTACGATAGAAGCGAAAAATTTGAACTTTATCGCGACATCCCGACGTTCAGAGAATACCTACTCATAGATTCGCGTCGTGTGTGGGTGGAGCTTTGGCGCAAAAGTGAGCAGGGAATTTGGTCGTTGATGTTGGAAAGTAAGTCGCTAGAAGCAGTAGTACATTTGGAAACGATTGGGGCTGATGTGTTACTAGCCGATTTGTATGCCAATACGGAAGATTTACCAGAGACGGTTTTTAGGGTTCGATAAACGTAAAAGAAATTGAGTAACAGCTATGAGGTTTGATAAATTAACTTGTTTGCTAACCTCATATCTGTATCTAAAGGGCTGAAAGTGAACTCCGTGTGAAACTTTCAGCCCTTTAGTTTTTTTGTTCCACCGATTAGTGTCGATATGTACAATTTACAATTTTGGCTCTTATGCCTTAGTAACTTCCTATTTTCTGCCAGTTTTCAAATGATGATTCCCGAATTGCCCGATTACCTGACGGCAATGGGCGGACAACCTTACATCGGACTTATCATTGCCCTTTTTACGTTTACCGCTGGATTGTCGCGGCCATTTAGTGGCAAACTAACCGATACCATTGGCCGAGTGCCTGTCATGGCTTTTGGATCGTTGGTGTGTTGTGTGGCGAGCTTGTTTTACCCTTTTGTCCACGTGGTGTGGGGCTTTTTGTTACTCCGCTTTTTACACGGATTCTCAACGGGGACAAAGCCAACCGCGACGGCTGCTTACGTTGCCGACATCATCCCTGAAAATCGTCGCGGAGAGGCGGCAGGGATGTTGGGCATTTTTACCGCAACGGGTATGTCGTTAGGTCCTGCCATTGGTAGTTATCTTACGATGTCGATGGGCATTAACCCCATGTTTTTTGTGTCATCGGCTTTTGCGCTGTTGTCGATTTTGATTTTGCTTAATATGAAAGAAACATTGGTTCAAAAAGAACGTTTCCGATTTAGCATGCTCAAAATCAGTCGCTCCAATTTGTTTGAGCCGCGCGTACTCAACGTGTTTTTGGTGATGTTTGCTGTTTCTTTTTCGTCAGGGGTTATTCTGACGCTCATTCCAGACGTGAGCAAAACCCTCGGGATTCACAACAAAGGGCTGTTTTTTACGGTCTATACCATTGCTTCGTTGGTGATACGGGTGTTTGCCAGTAAGTCGTCTGATGTTTACGGGCGGGTTCCTGTGATGATTGTTTCATCCATACTTTTGGCGCTTGGGATGGGTATTTTGGGCGTTAGTCAATCGGTGTGGAGTTTTTGGACGGCGGCGATTTTGTTTGGTTTCTCTTGGGGACTCAACACACCTACTTTGACGGCATGGACGATCGACCTCAGTCACCCCGACTATCGCGGAAGAGCACTGGCAACCATGTACATTGCGCTTGAAGCAGGCATTGGGGTAGGAGCGTGGTGGTCGGGTTGGTGGTACGGCGGAAAACTCGCCAATATCCCCGTTGCCTTTTATGTTTCGTCGTTTTTGGCCTTAGCTTCGTTGGGTTACTTATTGTGGTGGAAACGCACGCATCGCACCGTAGTTGGATAAAAATTAAAAACTAATGACCTTCCTCAGTACAACGCGTTGGTTTGTGTCGTAATTTTGCCCCCGATGCAAGAACTTCGTACCCTCATCGGAAAAGAAATAACCCTCGAATGGCGCCAACGCTACGCCCTCAATGGGATGCTGTTGTACATTGTAAGTACGGTGTTTGTCTGTTATTTGAGCTTTAAACTCAAAGCTAACCAGCTGACACCCATTACGTGGAACACGCTATTTTGGATTATTATCTTGTTTACGGCGGTTAATGCCATTTCTAAAAGTTTTACCCAAGAACGCGCTGGACGCCTTTTGTACTATTATACTATAGCAAGCCCTCAAGGAATCATTCTTTCCAAAATCATTTATAATTCGGGATTGATGCTGGTATTGTCACTGACGGGGTTTGGGTTTTACGCTTTTGTGATGGGCAATCCTGTCGGTGATTTGTGGATGTATTTGGTAACGATTTTTTTGTCAAGCATAGGGTTTGCCTCGTCGTTGACGATGGTAGCGGGGATTGCCTCCAAAGCAGAAAACAACGGGGCCTTGATGGCAATTCTGAGTTTTCCAGTGATTATTCCTATGTTGTTGATGGTGATGAAGTTAGCAAAAAATGCCCTCGATGGCTTAGATCGTGGATCTAGTTCGGAGGAAGTGATGATTTTGTTGGCCTTGGATGCCATCGTGGTTAGTTTGTCCTTAATTTTGTTTCCTTATTTGTGGCGTAGTTAGAGAATTAAAGTAATACCTTATGAAAAATAACTGGTGGAAAATAGTAGCAGTGCTACTGCTCACTTATACACTTTACTTTGGATTGATGGGGACAGTTCCTCGCCGTGCCATTTTGAACGAAAGCATTCGTAACGTGTATTTCCATGTACCGATGTGGTTTGCCATGATTGCTATGCTCACTACCTCGTTGGTATATGCCATTAAGTATTTACGTACCAATGATTTACAATACGATCTCAAGTCGGTAGAATTTACCAACGTAGCCATTTTGTTGGGAATTTTGGGTTGCGCTACGGGCTCGCTGTGGGCTTCCGTTACTTGGGGAGACCCTTGGCCGAGCGACCCTAAGCTCAATAGCGTGGCAATCAGTATGTTGATGTATTTTGCTTATTTGATTTTGCGCGGGTCATTTGACGATGAACAGCGTCGGGCGCGTATTTCGGCCGTGTATAATATTTTGGCGTACGCCGTGTTTATTCCCCTTATTTTTATTCTCCCTCGCTTGACGGATTCATTGCATCCGGGCAACGGTGGAAATCCAGCGTTTAGTGAATTAGACATGGACAACCAAATGCGACGAATTTTTTACCCCGCAGTGATTGGCTGGGGATTACTTGGAACATGGATGGCCACGGTACGAGTGCGCGTAAGAATGTTGGAGGAGCAGGCAGACTAAAGTAGATGAATGAAAGGATTGTGGATAGTTCTTGTGGTTGGACCCTTGTTGGTGATGGGGCAAACATCCAGCCGAGAGTATGATAAAGTAACTTTTAAGTTTACACCGAGCACGTTGATGTCGTTAACAAGTCCAGCGTGGCAAGCTGGTTTTGAATACCGTCCCAAAAAAAGTTTTGGAATAAACACGGAATTTGGGTCAAACCTAGGGGCATTGCGTTACGGGATTAATTGTCTTTCTTGTTCGGGTCAGCAGTATAATCATGCGAATTTCAAAATGAAGGAAGAGTTTCGGTGGTATATGACGCCTGGCCCCAACCCAGAATGGTATTTTGCCCAAGAAGTGTTTGTGATGAGGGACAACTACAGGCTAAGGAATGGGTATTCGAACCAAGACTCTCTGTACTATACCTTTGGTAGGGCCGAATATGACCGACTTGTGTTTGGAACAGCCTCAAAAATAGGCGTGTTGTACAACTTGAATAAATATTGGCGATTAGAAATGTTTATAGGCTTAGGAGTTCGGATTCATCGTTCAAACTTTGAGTTGTGGGACGAAAAAAGAATGGAAGGGAGGCCATCGAGCGATTCACCTTTTAATCGAGCCCGTCCAGTCAACGTTGAAATGCTACCTCACCCGTCGATTGGTTTCAAATTGGGGTATGTACTTTGGAAAGGAACTGAATAAATTAAAATAACGAATTGAAATGAAAAAAAATAGCAAAAATACCTTTATCACTACCCTTCTTTTTGTGCTGGTTTCTTTAAACCTATTTGCTCAACAAGCCGTTCAACAGGAAATTTCAATGGCTGACCAAATGCGTGCCGATGGTAAAATTTGGGTGGTATTTGCGGTTATATCGGTCATTTTTGTAGGGATTATTGCCTTTTTGGTGAATATAGATAGGAAAGTTTCAAAGCTAGAAAAACAAGCAAAAAAATGAGCCTTTTAGATTTGATAGCCAAAAGCGAAAAATTACCACAGCATAAGTGCATTGTTAAGTAGATAATTTCATTATTTCCCCGCAGAAATCCGCTGAATAATACAAGCGCAGATTTTCACTGAAAAAAGACTTAATGAAGCTATTCATCTGCGTACATCTGCGGCTCTAAATCAGCGCCAATCAGCGGGTAAAATATTAATCATTATAACAAAGGAAAAATTATTTGAAGAATACGGAGTAACACGAGTTTGGTAAGCATCAAAAATCAGTAAACAAATGAAAAAGATACACATTTTTGGACTTATAGTAATCGCGATTGCGATTGGAATCATTGTTTCGACCTACGGAAACGCCAGTACGTATTCCAACTTTACGGAAGCAGAGGAATTGGCAAAAGAAGGAGAAAAGACAGAAATCCATGTGGTAGGGAAACTCACTAAAGATCCCAATGGACAGATTGTTGGAATGAAATATGACCCTGTTATGGATCCCAACCACTTTGAGTTTATGTTGGCCGATACCAATAAGGTTGTGAAAAGAGTAGTGTATGGTAGCCCCAAACCGCAAGATTTTGATAAGTCAGAACAAGTAGTAGTGATTGGGCGAATGGAAGGAGATCACTTTGCTTGCAACAAAATTTTGATGAAGTGCCCTTCAAAATACACGAATGAAAAGCCTGATTTTAAAGAAGCGACTGCCTCTAAAATGTAGATTTAAGCAATTATGACCCTCGGAAACTTAGGACACCTTCTCGTCATTTTATCGTTTGTAACGGCATTAGTGGCTACTTATGCTTATTTGCGTGTTACGCTGTTACAAGCCGACTCGTTAGAACTTAGTTCTTGGAAGCGCTTTGCAAGAAGTGCTTTTTATGTACATGCAGCGGCTATTGTAGGCGTATGTGTGACGTTATACACCATTATTTACGGACACCACTTTGAGTATCACTATGCGTGGAGTCACTCGTCTAAGGCATTGCCTTGGTATTATATGCTTTCCTGCTTTTGGGAAGGACAAGAAGGTAGCTTCATGCTGTGGATGTTTTGGCAGGCGATTTTAGGGGTTATCCTAATCCGTACCAACAAACTCTGGGAGGCTCCAATGATGACCGTCTACACGCTAGTGCAGGCGTTTTTGACCTCTATGATTTTGGGTGTAATTATCCCTGGCCTTGATTTTAAAATTGGGAGCACCCCTTTCTTGACGATGAGAGAGGCTATGCCTGATTTGCCTGTATGGTCTGCTAATCCCAATTTTATTCCTCAAGATGGAAATGGGCTTAATCCATTGCTTCAAAACTACTGGATGGTGATTCACCCACCTACCTTGTTTTTGGGCTTTGCGCTTACGTTGGTTCCTTTTGCGTATTTGATGGCTGGACTTTGGCGAAAACAAGTGACAGAATGGCTTCGCCCAGCATTGCCTTGGATGCTCTTAACGGGTGTGATTTTGGGAGTTGGTATTTTGATGGGTGGCTATTGGGCCTACGAGACCCTTAGCTTTAATAGTTATTGGAGCTGGGACCCTGTTGAAAATGCCGTGTACGTTCCGTGGTTAGTAGGCATTGCAGCGCTGCACACGATGATTATCGCGAAGAAAAATGCGTCAGCCCTTAAGTCATCGGTCATTCTCGTCATTGCTCAGTTTATTCTTATTTTGTATTCGACATTCTTAACTCGAAGCGGAATATTAGGAAATTCCTCGGTACACTCGTTTACTGATTTGGGATTGTCGGGACAATTACTGCTGTATTTATTGGCATTTATTGCGGTTTCTATCATTATCTCGGTTAGAGTATGGAAACTACTCCCTACCGATGCAGAGGAAGTTTCTACCTATTCACGGGAGTTTTGGCTTTTTATCGGAGCGACGGTATTGTGTTTGGCCAGTTTTCAAGTCATTATTCCAACGTCAATTCCTGTGTGGAATAAAATCGTTGAAAGTCTTGGAGGAGTGTCAAAACTAGCACCGCCAACAGATGCTATTACGTACTACACCAAATTTCAACTTTGGTTTTTTGCTGTCATCGCGATTTTAACTGGAATTGGTCAGTATTTTTGGTGGAAACGAGTTCAAAAAGGAAAGATGCAAGAGCTTCTTACTCCCGTCTGGATTTCGTTGTTCATCACTGCCCTCCTCATTACGTTTGGGGGAATCAATAAACTTCCTTACATCGCATTGTTGACGGCTTCAGTATTTGCGTTGGTCGCCAACATGGCTATCATTTTGGGGATTTTGAAAGGAAGCTATCGTTTATCGGGAGGGGCCATCACGCACATTGGCGTAGCATTGATGTTGATTGGTATCTTGTGGTCATCAGGGTACCAAAAAGTCGTTTCGCTCAATGGCTCGGGGCTTCTGATTTCAAAAGACGATTTCTTCACTAAAGACAATAATAGAGAAAACAAAGAAAATGTCCTTCTGTGGTTGGGGCAATCGACTCGAATGGGCGATTACTTGTTGACTTACCGTGGTCCACGTACCGAAATCCGTGATGTACCACAGTATATTCCGAGTAGCTGGTTGGATATTATCGAAGGTGATTTCCACGCGGTCTGTTTGCGTGACATTACCATTGGAGAAAAAACGTTCCATAAGAAGGGAGATACGGTGGCTGTGTATCCTGAAAACGTTTTTTATGAAGTAGAATATCGCGAACCATCGGGAAGAATTACAACTTTGTTCCCACGGGCACAGTTTAATAAACGTATGGGGTTAGTTGTTTCGCCCGATATTAAGCGTGAACTTAACAAAGATTTGTATTCATTTGTGACCGTAGGAGGAAATCCGAGCGAGGCCGAAGAGTGGTCGGCTACGGAGAATGTTCGTGTGGCATTACAGGATACGTTTTTTGTTAATGATTACGTAGCCGTTCTTGAAAATGTAGCCCGTACAAATGGCGTAGAAGGAGTATCTTTAAACCCTAATGATGTAGCGGTAAAAGCCCAAATCAAGATTTTGGACAAAGAGCGCGAATATTACATCGCGCCAACGTTTGCCATCAACCAAGACAGAATGGTACTTCGCAAACCAGAGGTAAGCGAAGAACTTGGGTTACGAATTCAGTTTATGGAAATCGACCCTAAGACGGGTATGTTTAGTTTTGCCGCTAATTTCAAGCAACGTGATTATATAGTAATGAAAGCGGTAGAAAAACCGTTGATAAACGTCCTTTGGATTGGTACGTTAATATTGGTGGCAGGTTTCACCATTTCTACTTTACGTCGTTTTAGAGAGTTTCGTTTGGTTCGTGATAAGGGCGTAGAGCTTGAAAAAGTAATTGATTGAGTGCTTTAACCTAATTTGTTCAATAAATAGCCAGGTTGAACGCATTAAAATGTAGAATGGCTGTTGATTGCTCCAGAGGAGCTAAATCTTAGTAGAAAAATGAATCAAATCGACCCCAAAGCCCCATCTGGGCGGCCGACGTTCGGTGAAAGATGTCACCCCTATGGGGCTTTGGGATGACCTTTACCTCTTTTTTCTACTAAGATTTAGCCTCGCTGAGGCTACTTTTTTTAATGCGTTCAACCTGATAAATAGCAAAATTCAAGCAACCAATAAAAAAGGTAAGGGCATTTGACCCTTGCCTTTTTTATTGGTTGCTTGAGTTCAAAAAGACAAACTTGTAAAAGTTGCGAGAGCAATCATCACAGTGATACCTTCGAAGTGGTAAAAAGAAAAACGGATATTTTAACAAAAAGGGGCGAGGAACGCGCTCAATAGCGCTTGAACCGCAATAGGCGCATTTTCGGGAGATAGTTAGGGAGGGAGTATTATTTTTCATAACTGATTATTAGTTGAGGAAGCCAACAAATAAATATACAGTATAAAGCATAAAAGTACCTTCCATTTTTACTACTTTATTCGCCCAGCTCCGAAAAATCTTGACTAAATACAGTTCTGGCTTTTTATTGTGATGTTCTCCATTTACTGTACTAGACCTACGCCTTGAAAATTTATAAAATCTCTCGCTCACTTTCATTTGTACTTGGTGTAGAAAAGAAAACCTAGAGAAATAAAAAAATAAGTACTTCTATTTGAACATCTTAGGGCAGAGGTTAAATGCGTTGAATTTTAGTAAAGTAAGATAACTTTTAAGGATTGGTAGAAAATAACGAATCGTAGATGTAATTTTGCTCAATCAAAATTAAGAAATCGACCGTTGACCTAGTTTTGAATTATGAAGTGCCAAATTGATTATATGTAATGTCGCAACTCATCATAAAAGAAAATACGACCGAGTTTGATTGGGTAAGAGAGGTTTGGAAAAGTGAGATTAAACGCGTTTTTTTTCTGCATAATGTTCCCGAAAACAAGGCCCGTGGGTTTCATCGGCACAATAAATGCCAAATGGCAATGGTTTGTTTAGCGGGCTCGGTCGAGGTGTATGTGCAATCACCCGAAACTGACTCTTTTTATCAACTCAATTCGCCAAGTCAAGTACTTTTCCTTGAGCCAACGGATTGGCGGGTAATGCACCACTTTTCAGACGATGCAATAGTACTGATTTTGGCTGATCGTCATTATAGTGACACACACTACATCGAAGAATCATATCGCCCACTTAGCGATTCGCTCTCGTTGTATTAAATCCAAACTTCGTTTTCTTATCATTCCTCTTAGTGGTGACGTTCTTGAGTCCTCAATAAAAGTGCAATGGGGCTGTAAAGTTATACCCAGTTTTGGCATAAAATGGAGGCTAACGTCTTGATAATATGTATAAAATGATGTTAATTGCTAAAAACAAGCCCACTTCCTCAACCATTTATGGCCCTACGTTCTACAATCTACTTTTTCATATTACTTCTTACGGCTTCGTATCCGATTTATGCACAAATAAATGGGGTGCTTACTGCTCGTTATGTCGTAACGGGTCGGGTGCTTCACTTTCCTGAAAAAACACCTTTCGCTGGGGTGACTATTGTGGCCCGTGGACCCGAACGAATTGCGACTACGACCAAAGCGGATGGTACTTTTAGACTAGAATTGGTTCGCGGAAAGTATTCGATAGTAGCCAGGATACTGGGGTATTTTACGGAAGAAACCCCCATTTTGGTGCCAGAAGACAATGAAGTAGAGTTTTTACTTCGGGAAAATGCACTGTTACTTCAAGAAGTACAAGTAAGTGAAACAAAAGCGGAACAAAATGTTTCTAAAGTCGAAATTGGGGTAGCTAAGCTTACCATAAAAAGTATAAAAAAAATACCTGCGGTACTTGGTGAAGTAGATGTTATGAGGAGTTTACAATTGCTGCCTGGAGTATCAAGCGTAGGTGAAGGGGCTACTGGAATCAACGTTAGGGGAGGAGGAATAGACCAAAATCTTATTTTGGTGGACGAAGCACCCGTCTATAATTCTTCACATTTGATGGGGCTATTCTCGGTGTTTAATCCCGATGCACTGAAAGACGTAACGTTTTACCGAGGGGGAATCCCTGCCCAATTTGGAGGGAGAGCCTCGTCGGTGATTGAAGTGAAAGTAAAAGAACCTGATGCTGAGAAATGGAAAGTTCAAGGCGGACTGGGGCTGGTCGCTAGTCGATTGATGGTGGATGGCCCCATCGTAAAAAATAAAATGGCCTTGTTGGTAGCAACGCGTGCTTCTTTTTCTGATTACTTATTTCGATTTGCCAAGGCGGCTTCTTTGAAAGGCTCAAAAGCCAATTTCTATGATATAACAAGCAAATTGGCGATTAAACCTTCTACTAAAAATCAAATATATATAACGTTTTATCAAGGGAAAGATGTGTTTAAAATTGCAGGGGATTCTCTTGCTCGCACTGAAGTAAATGCTACTTCATCGGTGTTTGATTGGCAAACGCGCAACTTGACAGCACGTTGGAATCATGCCTTTTCCGAAAAACTTTTTGCCAACTTAACGGGAGTTTATAGTCGTTATGCCCCTACTATTACTAACCCAGATTCGGCCAATGCCTTTGAATTGAAATCGGGGGTGACCTACAAAAACCTAAAGTTGGATATAGGCTACGTAGCGGGCAAGCACAAAATTGACGCTGGTGTAAGCGGAATTCGTTATGACATCCAGCCAGGCGATTTGCGGCCGACTTTGGCGTCGTCAAATATTAATCCTTTGACGCTTCAACAAGAACATGGGATAGAAGCGGCGGCCTATTGGAACCACGAGATTGAGGTGTCTAAGCAATTGAGCGTTATGTATGGCCTTCGGTATTCGTGGTTTGGCGCTTTGGGACCTTATCGGGTCAACGAATACGAACCGAATGTCGCCCGTGATGTGACCACCATTTCGGGGGGAGTAACGTATGCTTCGGGAAAAATTATTAAAACGTACGGCGGCCTGGAACCGCGCTTGGTAGCTCGCCTCAACGTGAGCCCTACCACGTCGTTGAAGTTTAGCTTTAACCGCATGTATCAGTACATGCAGCTTATTTCTAACACCACGGCAGCACTACCCACCGACCGCTGGAAGTTGAGCGATGCTTTCTTAAAGCCCCAAATTGGCGATCAAATCTCGCTTGGGGTGTTTAAAAACTGGCAAAAAGATACGTACGAAACCTCGTTGGAACTTTATTACAAACGGCTTACGAACGTAGCAGATTATCGAAATGGTACCAATTTGACCTTGCTAGAAGCCCCCGAAACTGCCATTTTGCAAGGAACAGGACGCTCGTACGGGGCGGAGGTACTAGTGCGAAAAAATACGGGATTTTTGACAGGTTGGTTTAGTTATACCTTTGCCCAAACGGAGTACCTAATTGATAGTCCCTATCCTGAAGATAAATACCGTAGCGGGATTTATTTTCCTGCCAATTTTAATAAACCTCACACCATCAATCTGGTTCTTAATTACCGCATCAGCCGCCGAACGAGTTGGTCAATGAACTGGGTGTATAGCACTGGGCGCCCCATCACGTATCCCATTGATAAGTATTTTGTTGATAATGTGTACGTGCCAAATTATACATTACGAAACCAAGCAAAGATTCCCGATTATCATCGGTTAGATATCGGTTTAACCGTTGACCCACTTCCGACCACCAAACGTAAGTGGCAAAGCGGTTGGGCATTTTCGGTGTATAACTTATATGCTCGCCAAAATGCATATTCCATTTTCTTTCGCACCAAAAATGACAATGTGTTGCAATTTTATAACAAGGTCAACGCGTACAAACTCTCTATTTTTGGTACCCTCATCCCGTCCATTACCTACAATTTTACCTATTAAGAAACCATGTTAGTTATGCGTCGATTAAAGAATACAATGGGGCGTTTGTTGGAAATCATATTTGGGGGAAAACGGTTGGGATGGGTAGCTATGATTGCTTTTTTACTAAGTCAGTGCGTTACTAACTATGATCCAAAAATCACCGAGAATACCCCTAAATTAGTGGTCGATGGGCTAATTACCAACCAACCTGGCCCCTATAAAATTCGACTTCAATACAGCTACCCCTATACCAATCAAACCTCAGTAAGCGCCATTGGGGGAGCTACGGTTACCATAAGTGATGATCAAGGAACGGTTGAAAAACTGATTGACCGTGGGCAAGGTCTTTACGAAACATCGGCGACGGGGATTCGGGGGATTGTGGGGCGTAAGTACCAAATTTCCATTAAGACCCCCGACGGAAAAACGTACGTTTCTACTCCTGAAATGCTTAAAGCAGTGGCCGAGTTTGGGAAGTTTTATACAGAGTATCAAGAAGTAAACTCGTTGACCGTAAAGGGGCAGTTCAATATGTTTTTGGATGTGAAAGACCCGGGTACGCCTAATGATTATTACCGTTGGAAATGGACGCACTATGAACAACTGGAGTATTGTTTGCAAACTGTGACGACAACTCCAGCGGGTATCATTGCGACAAGAAACAAGTGCTGCGATCCTTGTTGGAAAATTGAAGCCTGTAACGGATGTATACTCCTCGCCAACGACCGCCTAACCAACGGCCAAACCATCACGCGGGTGCCATTGGGAAAAATTCCGTATGATGATATATCGACTTACTTTGTCTTGCTCGAACAATATTCATTGACGCAAGAAGCGTATCTGTTTTGGAAGGGGATAGATAGCCAAATCAACAATTCTGGGGGGATTTTTGATTTACCTGCAGCAACGGTCATTGGAAACGTTGCGTGTACAAGTCATCCTGAGGAACAGGTACTTGGCTATTTTGGGGCTTCTTCGGTCGTGTATAAATCAATACATGTACCGCGCAATACACCGAGAGCGCAACCTTATAACAAAGAATTTTATAACTGGTCTGATTTAATCACTTGCTACCGCTGTCAGGAAGGCCCGTATCGAACCCAGAAAACTCCTACGGGGTGGTGATTTTGGGAAGTAATGTGTTTTTAAATACAATGACCGCTATTTTTGGCCGTTTTTTTGCTTGTATTTCAACAGAATGACTTCTGAAATCGTTAATTGAGAACACAAAATAACCTAGTCAGATACTAGGTACCGCTAAAAAATTGATTCGTTTTGGGAAAATAGTGTTGCTTAGTAGCCTTGTTATGGTAACAATGGTAGCATCGTTACGCCCGCCTCACGACGAAGAAGTTATGGCGGAGCGCTTTGAAAAAACGCTTGTTTTCAAGAAACATCAATTCGAAATCAGTACCAGCGAGGCAGGAGCCGTGCGCGAAATGGTGATGAAAGTAAGCCGTAATAACCAATTACTGATTACAATTCGTCAGAAAACCGACGGATGGGTGGTCAATGCCGAAACCGCTGATTTGGACCAAAACAATTCCCCCGAAATTTATATCTACTCGTGTACCTACGGAAGCGGAGCGTTTGGAAAGGTGTACGGCTATCAATTTTTCCCAGACTCTTTTGATAAAATTCACATGGCTCCGTTGATACCAGAGCTGGCGAAAGGGTACATGGGACATGATATGTTTAAAATGGAAAATGAACATCTTGTCCGCCAATTCCCAATTTATTTGGCAGGAGATATCAATGCCAAGGCAACGGGGGGAGTCCGAAAAATTGCCTACAAACTACAAGACATCGACAAGCGATTAGTATTAATTCCTGAGTAACCTACTTTTGTCGTAATCGCCCTTTAGAATGGCGTAATACCACCCTTCACAAAGCCCAAAAGAGACTTACCTTTGTCATATCAATTTAACGACAAAACTACACAGCATGAAAAAGCTAAAATTACAAATGCAAATGACCCTCGATGGGTTTGTGGCAGGGCCAAACGGAGAAATGGATTGGATGACCTTTTCTTGGACAGAAGACCTCATCAACTATGTCACAGAATTGACTAATTCGTTTGATACCATCGTGCTGGGGCGTAATCTTGCCGAAGGCTTTATCCCGCATTGGAAGGCGGTGGCTGAAAATGCGGATAGCCCAGAAGTAGAAGTGGGTAAAATTTTCACCACGACGCCAAAAGTTGTTTTTTCAAAAACCTTAACGTCATCTCCCTGGGAAAATACGTTAGTGACAAACGGTGAGTTGGCGGAAGAACTGAATCAGTTGAAACAACAAGAAGGCAAAGACATCATCGCGTACGGTGGGGGAAAATTTGTGTCCTCGTTGTTGAAAGAAAACTTGATTGACGAGCTTCATTTGTTTGTTAACCCCGTTGCCATTGGAAACGGAATGCCCATTTTCGCAGCGTTGGAAGGAAAATTGCCGTTTGAACTCGTGACGGCAAAGCCTTTTGAGTGCGAAATTGTGGTGATGAATTACCGTAAAAAAACTCAGTAAGGTTTTTGGGTTACTCACGGTTTTGAGTGGGGCGGGTTACTCATAACCCGCCCCACAGTACTTACAAACCACAGGCACCTACCAACGCGCGTTTGGCATATACCTTGGCTAGATGTTTACGGTAGGTTTTAGAAGCATAATGATCTTCATTAAGTTCGACACCTTCGGCCGCAGCATTGGCGGCGGCTTCAATGGTTTCGAGAGAAGCAGGTTTACCGACAAGCGCAGATCCTACGGCTTCGTCCAAAAAGGCTCCGTCGGCACTTACGCCTGTGAAGGCAACGTTGGCGTCGGTGATAGTGCCGCCGTCAACGGTGACCGAAGCGGCACAGCCTACAATGGCAAAACGAGAGGCAGGCTGCATAAATTTACGATAAACGCTCCGCGAACCTGCCGCGGGGGCTGGAAGCACTACTTCAGTGACAATTTCACCTTCTTCGAGGGCCGTGTAGAAAAATCCTAAGAAAAATTCGGAGGCAGAAAGCTCACGGGCACCATTGGGCCCTTCTACTTTGATGCTGGCATTGAGGGCAATCAAGGCCGCAGGCCAGTCGGCTGAGGGGTCGGCGTGGGCAATGCTTCCGCCCAAAGTACCTACATTGCGTACTTGGGTATCGCCAATTAGCTCACCAGCTTCAATCATCACGCCGTAGCGACTCTGAATGTCGGCATTAGAAATAATGTCGTGGTGCGTACTGGCTGCGCCAATGGCGACGCCACCGTCACGGACTTCGATATAACGCAATTCGGGGATTCGGGCGATATCAATCAACAACGAAGGGCTGTTAAGGCGGAGCTTCATGGCGGGAATCAGGCTGTGACCTCCTGCCAAAATTTTTGCGTCTGGGTTTTCTGCCAAAAGGCTAATTGCCTCGCTCACCGACCCTGCGCGTTTATAATCAACTGCTTGTGGTATCATGTTTTGTGTAGTAAATAAGTGGATGAATGTCGAGTGCAGAATGCAAAATGTCGAATACTCTGCATTCTGCACTCGAAACTTATGATTGCATTGCCGACCAAACGCGCTCAGGGGTGAGTGGCATCCGAATGTCTTTCACCTGATGGCCTGCTGACCAAAGCGCATCAATCACGGCATTGACCACGGCAGGAGTAGAGCCAATACAGCCTGCTTCTCCCGCTCCTTTGACGCCAAGTGGGTTGTGCGGACAAGGCGTTACTTGACGGTCGAGTTCAAACATGGGCAAATCATCGGCGCGAGGCATGGCATAATCCATGTAGGAGCCGTTGATAATTTGACCATTTCCGTCAAATTCAACCCCTTCGAGCAGTGCTTGCCCGATACCTTGTGCCAAACCACCGTGGATTTGTCCGTCCACAATCATTGGGTTAATGACATTTCCTACGTCGTCAACGGCGATGAAACGTTTTACCTTGGTCGCTCCTGTTTCTTTGTCAACTTCTACCACCGCAATGTGACAACCAAACGGATACGTAAAGTTGGTGGGGTCGTAGAAACTGCTAAAGTCGAGGCCAGGCTCAAGGTTGGCAGGATACACGTGTGGAACATAGGCCGTTAGGGCAATGTCGCCGAAACCTAAGGACTTATCTGTCCCTTTTACCGTAAACTTACCATCGACAAATTCGATGTCATCGGGCGAACATTCGAGTTTGTGCGCCGCGATTTTAGCACCTTTTTCGATGATTTTATCCAAACTCTTCATAATAGCACTACCTCCTACGGCCAACGAACGTGAGCCGTACGTACCCATCCCGAAAGCAACCGTGTCAGAATCGCCGTGAATGATGTCCACGTCTTCCATCGGAATACCGAGACGGTCGGCTACTACTTGCGCAAACGTTGTTTCGTGTCCTTGCCCGTGGGAGTGGGCTCCCGTAAATACGCTTACTTTGCCCGTAGGTTGCACCCGCACTTGACCTACTTCGTACAAACCTGCCCGCGCTCCCAGCGAACCAACAACGGCGGATGGGGCAATACCGCAAGCCTCAATGTACGTAGAGAAACCTACGCCCAAGAGTTTTCCCGAAGCAGCGGCTTCTTTTTGGGCTTTGCGGAAATCTTCGTAGCCAAGCATTTCGAGACCACGGTGGAGCACCCCGTGGTAGTTGCCACTGTCGTATTGCAGAGCCACGTTGGTTTGGTAACCAGGTTGCGTCACCCCGTCAAACGCAGGAATAAAGTTTTTGAGGCGTAATTCGGTAGGGTCAACCCCCATTTCTAAAGCAGAAAGGTCGAGAAGACGCTCCAATAAATAGGTCGCTTCGGGGCGTCCTGCACCACGATACGCATCGACTGCTGTGGTATTAGTAAACACGCACGTCATGTCCAAGTGAATCTTAGGCGTGGTGTAAAGTCCTTGTAGAAGCGTGCCGTGCAGGTAAGTCGGAACAGCCGTTGAGAATGTAGAAAGGTAAGCTCCCAAATTAGCAAACGTCTTGATGCGAAGGCCCACAATTTTGCCGTCACCATCAAAACCCATTTCGGCTTTGGTGACGTGGTCGCGGCCGTGGGCATCGGTCAAAAACGCCTCAGAGCGTGTTTCTGTCCACTTCACAGGGCGGCCTGTTTTTTTAGCCGCAAGAGTGACCAATGCCTCTTCGGTATAGTGATAAATTTTTGAACCAAAACCACCACCTACGTCTGGCCCAACGACGCGCACCTTGTGCTCGGGTAAACCTAATACGAACGCACACATCAACAAACGAATGAGGTGTGGGTTTTGGGTGGAGGTATAAAGGGTATATTTATCATAGACGCCGTCATAATGGCCAATGTAGCTGCGAGGCTCCATGGCATTGGGTGATACGCGTTGGTTGACAAACTCTAAGGTAGTAATATGAGTCGCTGATGCCATTGCTTCGTCAACTTCTGCTTTTGGGTTACCGATTTCCCAGTCGAAACAGATATTGTTGGGAACATCGTCGTGAACCAAAGGAGCCCCTGCTTCTACTGCTTTCGAGGCATCGGTAATTGCAGGCAAAACTTCGTAATCAACGACAATAGCCTCGGCAGCATCTTGCGCTATCTCGCGACTTTCGGCCACCACCATTGCTACCGCATCACCTACGTGGCGAGCTTTGTCTTTTACCAACAAAGGGTGCAGTGGTTCTTTCATGATGTCACCGTTCTTGAAGTTAACTTGCCACCCGCAGGGAACGCCATAGTGGCCCACTTCGTCGCCTGTCATGATAGTGACAACCCCTTGCATAGCGGCGGCGGCTGAGGTGTCGATGCTCTTAATGCGAGCGTGGGCGTACGGACTTCTAAGTATATAGGCGTGGGTCATACCTGGGAGATTAATGTCGTCGGTATAACGGCCTTTGCCCGTGATAAAACGCTTATCTTCAACGCGTTTTACTGATTTTCCTATGAATTTATTGCTCATGATAATTAGCCCCCCATTCCCCAATGGGGGAGTTTTTTTATCTCTTGTTAACCGTCATTGATTAGGGAGTCAATTGGTTTTGTTAAATCACTAAAAATTGGGTTATGTTTCCCCCGTTGGGGGTTAGGGGGCTACTGCGGCGTGTTGTACCGCCCGAACGATGTTGTGATACCCCGTACAACGACAAATATTCCCTTCCAGCCCTTCGCGGATTTCTTGCTCGGTAGGATTTGGGTTACGCTTGAGCAAATCGGCAGCGCACATAATCATGCCTGGGGTGCAGAAACCGCACTGAAGGCCGTGCTCTTCTTTGAAGCCTACTTGAAGCGGGTGTAATTCGTCGCCCGAGGCCAAACCTTCAATAGTGGTGATGGTAGCGCCATCGGCTTGGGCAGCGAGCATAGAGCATGATTTAACGGCATGGCCGTCGAGGTGAATCGTACAAGCGCCGCAGCTACTGGTATCACAGCCTACGTGGGTGCCCGTTAGGCCAAGAACATCGCGTAGGTAATGTACCAAAAGCAAACGGCCTTCTACGTCGTGAGTGCGTTGAGTACCGTTGACAGTCACTGTTATTTTTGGCATACTTCTTAAAAGGTTATGTGCTTTCGCACGGTTTAAAGGAAAGATGTTTTGTGTTTCAGACCTTCCAAGTTTCCAAAACTTGGAAGGTCTCTTCGGACGGGTTTTGAGAAACCCTCAGCACGTTAGCTGAAAAACCCTTGGTAATTTCTAACCTGCTGCGGAGAGCTCGTCTTCGAAGTTTTTGAAAAATTGTTTGGTCAAAGTACTTGCTACGCCACTCATGACGCGGTTTCCCGTACGAGCCAATAGCCCCGACATATCCGCTTTCCCGTCGAACGACAACTCCGTCTGAGTGTCCGATAGAGGCTTGAGTGTCATGTTTATATCCGCACTGACGTTGCCAATTTTACTGTTTTGAATTACTCGTAGGGTAAAACTTTGAGGAGCAACAGCATTGGCAACCTCCGCTTTCCCTTCAAATTTACCCGCCACTGGCCCAATTTTTACCTCAGCAATGGCTTTATAAACGCCTTCACTTTCGAGCTCAAGGCGCGAGATGCCTGGCGTAACTTTGGCCAGCGTTTCGGGGTTCATCAACATCGCCCAAATGGTTTCGGCGGGTGCGTTGAGGGTATGGGTTCCTGTAAGTTCCATGTAGCAGAGACGTGATTAAGTAATAGAAATTATTAAAATAATAACATTTCGAAACTACAATAATCTTCTAGCCTAGGGATGGCACTATTGTATTAAAAAATAGAACAATTCTATCAAAAGACGTTATTAGAACTTAACGATTTTTTTGCGGTAATTGGCGGGGGTGTCGCCAGCAGCTTTTTTGAAGACTTTCTGAAAATAATTGAGGTTGTTGTAGCCACAAGCAAAGCAAATGTCTGAAACACTGTACGATGTGTTGTACAAAAGCTTCATTGCCAGCTGGATTCGTTGTTGGTTAATGTATTCAACGGGCGTAATGCCGTACTGCTGTTTAAAGCACCGAAAAAAGTTAGGCTCACTCATGCACGCCTTGTCGGCGAGTTCTTTGATGGTTAGATTTCGGTGGATATTCTCTTGTACATATTTAATCGCGTACGCAAGCCGATTGGTATTGGCAAGTTGTTGAAGGTTGGTACTGAGCACCATTCGCGCTTTGGTTTGCATAAGTCGGACGATGAGTTCTTGCAATACCAAATTGGCAAAATAATCTTTAGCCGCGTTGTTTTCGGTAAACAAATAAATAAGTCGCCCGATGAGCTGGTGAATAGCGGTTTCGTTGGTAAAATAAAAATTATCGTTGGCAAACTGCCAGCCTTCGTTATTATCCACCAGCGGCGAATGTTCGTTGAGGGTTTCGACGATGGTGCGGATTTTGGTCGGCGAAATCGCCAACGCCAAACATTGGGTAGGATTTTTGCTATTGGCTTCGGGAAAGTCGATGCGCATGGTTTGATTGGCAGGAACAATCACCGATTCACCTGGAAAAAAATCAAAGGAGGGTGAGTTGGTCAGGTGCATTACTTTTTTACCCCGAATCATGCTGGCCAACACGGGATTAGAAAAAGTAAGCTCTACGTTTTGGGCAGCTTGGTGGGTCTCGTAAATATTGAGTTCGGCATTATCGAGGGTATAAGCAGTACGGTTTTCGACAACGAGTTCTAACTTTCTGCTTTGAAGATGGGTTGTAATGTCGAACGAATTCATAAAAAGGGAATGTTAATTTGAATAGCGACCGTTCACACTAATTATTGGATATATACCAACAATTTTATGATTATTTTTATACAAAAACAACAGGGCTTGGCTATTAAAATTCTATTAAGCCTTTCAACATTTGTTTTGCTTGGGGGGCGGCCTGCAAAAGCTCAGAAAAAAGATACGGTTTTGCTGCGTCAACTTGCTCCCGTGACCGTGACGGCTACGCGACTCGAAATCAATGAAAAACGTTTGCCAGCGGCATTGACAGTGCTCAACGGCGGGCGGATTCAAATAGGGCAGCCGCAACTGTCGATGTTTGAATCGCTGGGAGGTGTGGCTGGGCTTTTTGCCCAAAATCCAGATAATTATACCCAAGATTTACGCATTTCGATTCGGGGATTTGGGGCACGTGCTGCGTTTGGGATTCGCGGGATTCGTCTCTACGTGGACGGGATTCCTGAGTCCACTCCCGATGGTCAAGCCGATGTGGATAACCTCGATATGGGGGCGATGCAGCGGTTGGAGGTGATGCGCGGGCCGTCATCAGGATTCTTTGGAAACGCAGCGGGAGGGGTAATAAGCCTTCAAACCGAAAGCGCAGCACAAATGTCGTTGGCCGAAGTGCAAGGAACCGTAGGCTCGTATGGGTTGAGAAGCTGGCGATTTAAGTCGGGGTTACAGCATAAAAAGCTCCAAATGGTGTTTGTCGCTACGCGTAACCAATCAGAGGGGTATCGGGCAAATAGTCGGATGGAGAGCACAATTCTTAATTTGAAACTTCGGTATGAATTTGATTCGTTGACTCGCTTGTCGATTTTGGCTAATTACGGAACAAGCCCCGTTGCCGATGACCCAGGGGGGCTGACATTAGCTCAAGTGGCCGAAAACCGTCGCCAAGCTCATCCCAATAACCTGAGATTTTTGGCAGGTGAGTCCGTAACCCAAGGTCGTATTGGGATTACGTTTGAAAAAATAATGGGTCACCATTTGCTGTTTGTAAGAGCTTTCGGTACCAAGCGAGATTTTGCCAATTATTTAGCGTTTCAGGCCGCAGGAGCGGGAACCATCAACCGAGATTTTGCGGGTGGAAGCCTTCAATATCAATTTTCGCAGAAGTTTGATGTGCTCAGTTACCGTTTTCGAATGGGAATTGACTTGGAATCGCAAGGTGATACGCGTCGGAGATACGATAATTTGATTGGAGTAAGGGGGAAATTAACGTTTGACCAATTGGAATCGTTTAAGAACATTGCCTCGTATATTACCCAAGAGCTTTCATACAAAAAAATAACAATGCTTGTTGGTCTTCGCTCCGACGCGATTCGCCTCAAAGCAACCGATTATTTTATTTCTGATGGTGATCAATCGGGAACGCGCAATTACAATCGTATCAATCCAACCTTAGGACTTTCGTGGGAAGTATCGCCATCGGTGAGCCTTTATTCTAATTTAGGAAGTAGTTTTGAAACGCCAACGATGAGTGAGTTGTCCAACAATCCTTCGGGGACGGGGGGATTTAATCCTGAGCTGAATCCCCAACAGGCGGTAAATTATGAGGTAGGAGCAAAATCTTACCTCGGTCAGCGTCTTCGGGCCGATGTGGCATTGTTTACCATTGAAGTAAAAGACGAGTTGGTGCCGTACCAAATCACAGGGCAAGCAGGGCGGGTATTTTACCGTAATGCGGGCCGTTCAAAACGGCAGGGGATTGAAGCGAGTTTGAATGCCATGTTGGCCAAAGGTTTAACCTTGTTTTCAAACTACACGTATTCAGACTTTACTTACCGTGAGTATCAAACCTCAACAGGGAAATTTGACGGAAATGTGTTGCCAGGCATTCCTAAACACGCGGCGCAGGTCGAGCTTCGTTATTTTATGCCTTCGGGGTTATTTGCGATTGCTCAGGTACGCCATGCGAGCCAACTGTATGCCGATGATGCCAATGCCGTGACGGCCAATGGATATAGCCTTTTGAATCTGCGTTTAGGTGGGCAAAAGACGTGGCGGAAGTTTCACATTGAGCCATTTGTGGGAGTAAATAATTTGTTGGACGAAACCTATTTTCAGAATGTTCAAATAAATGCCAGTGCCAATCGTTATTTTGAGCCAGCGCAAGGCCGTTTTTGGTTTGGTGGGTTAAAAGTCGGAGTGAATCGGTAATCAGAAGACCTTCCAAGTTTGGATAACTTAGAATAAAAACTTGGAAGGTCTTTGAAGGGAGAAGTTAGACCTTCCAAGTTTGGATAACGTAGAATAAAAACTTGGAAGGTCTTGGTGGGAGAAGTTAGACCTTCCAAGTTTGGATAACTTAGAATAGAAACTTGGAAGGTCTTAGGCAATGCAGTAAGTAGCTTATAAATTGCTTTTGAAGAAAAAATAAAAAAAAAGCGAAGACATTAAACCTTTTTCAAGAAGCTACGTCTAACCATTGAAAACAAGTTCAACTACCTAGACAATCAGCTACCATGAAAACAAAACTCATTTTTGCCGCGTTATTAATTGGATTTATCTCAATCTCGGCTCAGGCAACGGAAAAACCTCGTAAATTTGAGCACCGAAAACATCACCGCCACGATCGCCGCGAGGATGTGAGAGATAGAAAAGAAGACAAACGCGATCATCGTGAAGACCGCCGCGATCGAAAAGAAGATATTCGTGATCGTAAGGAAGATCGTCGCGACGCGAGACATCACGGAGGGCGTCGTGACCGTTTGGAAGATCGCCGTGATCGCCGCGAGGACGTCAGAGATCGAAAAGAAGACAAACGCGACCGCCGCGAAGATGTTCGCGATCGCAAAGAAGATAGAAGAGACCGACGTAAGGGAACTAATTAAAAGGGATTGAATGTTATATAGTTGTTAGAACAACAGAAGTTGTTACACAATTTATCCAAGCGATCTTACGTTAAGACAAAATATTTTTAAAATGGCTGTATGGGTTGGACACGCCTCGACTTTTAGTTGGGGCGTGTTTTTTTATTTTTTAGCCGATGTTTCGTACAGCCCATTCCCAAAAATAAGTATCAAAATCAGCGGCGTGAGGTGCGCACCCGTTTTAAAACCTGCCCCAGTCATAGCGTAAGTGCCTGACGAAAATTTGAAATAAGTATTGATTAATATACCGATAGATAGCACAAGAAAAGCTCCTAACACAGCGAAGGCAGTCTTTTTGGTGGTTTTTAAGTGAAGACCTAGCACAATTCCTTGGCATACCAATGCCGTAAGACCTACCGTGGCAAGGGCGCGGGGAAAGGTTCTAATCATGTCATATTTGAACATCATTACTCCTATTTTGCCTAGAAGATTGGGATGAGCGAGCAGCCACGCATCTACGACGATCAATACCGCCAAAATAAGGTAGAAAAAAAGGTTTGATTTCATGTTGTCGGTTCGGGTTTTAAGTACGAATATTGTCAACAAATATACTTCATTTTATGCAAGAACATCACTTAGAGGTGAAGCGAACGGCGCGATATTTTACGCTGGGCGAACTCAACGAGACTACCCAAAACGTTTGGTTTGTGTTGCACGGATACGGACAATTGGCGCAGTTTTTTATCCGAAAATTTGAAGTGTTGAACGACGGCCAAACCTTTGTCGTTGCCCCTGAAGCTTTATCTCGATTTTACTTAGAAGGCGTTTCGGGTAGGGTGGGAGCGACGTGGATGACGAAAGAGGAACGTGTCCACGAAATCTCAGATTATATTTATTACCTCAATCACCTGTACGACACGCTGTTGGAAGGCAGAGATGTATCTAAGTTGACCATTAATTTCCTCGGTTTTTCGCAGGGAAATGCGACGCTGCTTCGTTGGCTCAACAATGCCCACGTTCGCTGCGACCGCTTGCTGATTTGGGCGGGCTTCTTCGGAAATGGCATATCCGACGTGATTGAGCCAAGTAAACTCACTGCTGTGCCCACTACGCTGGCGTATGGTTTACAAGATGAGTATTTGGTACAAATTGATACCAAAAAATACGAAGAAGATATACGAATGGCCATTCCCCATTTAGAGGTCGTCACGTTTGAAGGCCGTCATACCGTTGACAGTGCTGTCTTACACCAAATTGTGAAAGGATAAATACCTATTTATTACCACAGCCGTCAATGTAGGCGGTAAAAACGCTTCCAGCTTCCACCTTAAACCCTGGGTTGAGTTGCACATAGTTTTGAGCGTCGTAGGTCACTTTGGCGGTAGCAGTCACAACGTTTTGGGCTTGTATGTTTTGGCTTACCTCAAATTTAACTTTGTCGCTAATGGTATGTGTGAGTAATAAAACGGTGGTACAAGGGTCGATTCTATATAAAATTTTGTTGACCTCGAGGGTAGAAGTGGCTGTATTTTCAAGGAGTGTCCATGCCATGTTGACGTCGGCGTTATGACTAGCAAGATTTTGCTCCATTGTCACCGTATTTACTTTAGGTTCAATGGCTTTTAAGTACAAACTATCAAGGAGTTGATTGACAGTTGTGTAATTTTTGAAAGAACGCCCCACCAAATTGTTGTGCAAATCCATGGCAGAGGCGGCATTTTTTACCAGCGCTGTACCTGCATCATTGTACTCGTAGGCTGAAGTAAATTGGCGTACTATCTCAGACGCACTTGCGTCTGAAGTACCTATATCCCTAATTTTTTTAACGGCCAAGGCATTCCATACCGAATGTCTAAACGCATTCGAGCTATTGTCGTTTTGCGCTTGGGCTCCTACGCCAAAGCGTTGGTCGGTATAGGTGTTGGCTTCATTGCCTGCGTCAAAAACCAATTGAGCTTGTACAGGGTATTGATACGCCACCGCTTGAACCCGAGGATTTAGCCCCAATAGACTGGTTTGTAATGGATTCTTTGCCAAAGAAGAAAGGCAAAAACAAGCAGCGATAGGTATAAAAATAAGACGAAAGTACATGGAAGTAGGTTAGGCAGGAATGAGGCAGTAAAGGTACGTGAAAAGGAACACTTTTAAAACAAAATACCCGACCCACTCTAAACTGGCGGGTCGGGTATCAATGTCCTTGATAACACCACAAAAAACAGAAGGCATTGCTTGTACCAAACGCCTTTGTTTGATGTTCAAATCTGAGAAAATATTCTTAAAACAAGATTAAATTGACCTTAAACTTTACTTAAAATACTATTTTCGCTACAACTGGCTGGTGATCGGAAGGGTAACGTTGTTCGTTGGCATCAGTTAACACCCCGTATTTCAGGACTTTAATGGGAGAGCTAACGAAAATATAGTCGATACGTTGTTTCATGGGGGCGTCAAATTTAAACGCATTGAATGTTCCCTCGGGCCCGTAAGCAGGGAGTGCTGATACATCGTGCGTATCGTTGAGCGCCCCTTTCAGTAATTTAATTTGCTCTGTGTCGGGGGTTGAGTTAAAATCTCCCGTACAAATCACCAACGCATTGCCCGCGATTTCCTTCATTTTTTTGACCATCAAATGCCCCGATTGACGGCGTGCTTCTACCCCTTGGTGGTCGAAGTGGACGTTGAAAAAGTAAAACTCTTTTTTGGTATTGAGGTCTTTAAATTTTGCCCAACTACAAATCCGATTGCAGCAAGTCGCGTCCCAGCCTTTTCCTGGCGTTTCGGGGGTTTCGCGTAGCCAAAAGTCGCCCGATTGAAGCAATTTGAAACGGTCTTTTTTATAAAAAATAGCCGAGTGCTCGCCTGCTTCTTTTCCGTCGTCGCGGCCTTTGCCTATAAATGCAAATTCAGTCAATTCAGCAACGCCGTTGAGCTGATGACGCAAGGCTTCTTGCGTGCCAAAAATATCCCATTCGTGAAAACGAATCAGTGCCTTCACATTTTCTTTTCGATTAGGCCAAGCATTCGGGCCGTCGTTGGGGGTATCGTAGCGCAAATTGTAAGTGGCTACATTGATGGCCTTTGATGGCTGTGCGTGACTGGCAAAAAATGCACAAAGCGCAAAAATTGGAATTAGAAATAGTGCTTTCATTTATTTACGTTTAAGACTGGATAAATACTCAATCAAATCAACCAACTCTTGCTGACTCATAGATTCATGCAGACCAGCCGTCATCAGCGATTCGTCAAGTTTTTTCATCGAAACTACCTGACTCATTTTATAACTTTGGGAAGTTCCTCCTGGGAACTTTAGGAGCAAATCTGTTTCGGTTTTACTGGCCACAATTCCGACCGTCGTGCTGCCATCTTTGAACTTCACTTCGTAGCCTTCGTAGCCAAAACTTACCCCCGCGCTTGGGTAGAAAATAGCCATGTATTGACCATCTTTGCCAAGTTTGCTGCCAATTTCGGATAATTTAGGCCCAAAATCAGCCCCGTCGCCGTTGACTTGGTGGCAAATAGCGCAGTAGTTAGCAAACACCGTTTTGCCGTTGGCTACGTTTCCTGTGAGGGCCATTAGTTCGCTAACAGGAGGGAGTTTTTTGCCCGTTTTGGTAGGAGCTGCGTCGAGGTATTTGGCGGCCTGAATCTTGACGTTTTTGCGCCAAGCACCGCTTACGCCTTGCACGGCCACCGCTTTGTAATCGTTGGCGATTTTACCTTGTTGGAGCAAGTCGAGCACGAGGTCTTCGCCGTCCATGCTTCCACCCAACGCCCGCGTAGCTTCCGTCCGAATGGCTTTGGGACGTTTGGGGTCTAGCGCTACGGTTTTTAGGATGTCTAATGATTGTTTGCTACCAATTCCACGAAGAGCAATCAACGTATTTTGGGCTTTGGCGGCATCTTTTCCGTTGATAGTAGCCCAAAGAAGCGGAGTTTGTTCTTGTTTCAGCAACTGTCGAGCCGCGTCGCGGCCTTCGCGTTGCATGGGTTTGTCGAGGGCGAGTTGCAACAACCGTTTTGCTTCACTGGCAGGCTCAAATCGTTGTACTAAATCCATGTATTCACCCGTACCGTAGCTGGCGTCGAGCAGTTTTTGGAGGTTTTGCTGTGCCAAAGGCGACGTTTTAACAAAACCTGGGTCGAGGTGACGAAGGCAAAGTTTGGTAATTTCGGTGTCGGTATTGGCTTTCATCAAATCCAGCAACGCCGTCGATTTTTCAGTCGCCCCTGGGTTAAAATCAAAAGCCCTGAAATAACGAAGACGGTCTTTCAACGCCACGTTTTTATCCCCCGCCAACGAGGCCAACAACGGCACCGAAGCAGCCGTCCGTGCCCGCCAAACGAGGTCTTTTCCTTTTGCTGAGGCAGTTGGGTTAGGCCCTGCAAGTTTGAGCCAAGTGCCAAAAAACTTATCCCATTGACCATCGGCCGAAACGCCGAGGGCTTCGAGGTACCAGCGGTCTTGTCCGTCGTAGCGGTTGGCCAATTGAGCCCAAATATCCGCCGCGAGGTCGTCGGTATTGTGGCGAAGCGCCAGCGCTACCTCACGACGAACCTGGGGCTCTGGGTCAGCGGCGAGAAGGTTGAGTTGTTCAATCGTGAGGGGAAGCACACCTTTGGCCGTAATCTGACGAGCAGCTCGTATGGCTGCAATGCGCAAATCGGGATTGGGGTCTTTTAGTGCTGTTTCGACGTGTTTGTGACCATTGGAAAGTTTACTCAACAACCACAACGCGCGCGCTTTCATACGAGGGTTGGGCGATGTTTGGTACATTTTTACTAATTCACTTTCAGCCCCTTGGCCAAGGCTATGGATTTTATTCCACGCCAAATAACGAACCGAAACGTTGGGGCTTTGAATGGCTTTCAATGCACCTTCCAAGGTAGTAAAATCGGGGGTTGGTACTTTGTATGCAATGTTAGGAGGACTGACGCGGTAGATACGTCCACGGTTCAAATCGCCCGCTTGGTGGCCACCTACGCCTGGGTCGTACCAGTCGGCGGCAAAAAGCGAACCATCAGGAGCGACACATACGTCCGACGGGCGAAACCATTGATTGCGTTTTCCGTACAGTACATTTACGATATTAGCTTTGTAACCTGCACCATTTTTTTCAACGGGATACGAACGAACCACGTTAGGCCCCGCATCGCAGTGAATCATTTGGTTTTGGAAAACAGTTGGCAGCATATCGCCTTCGTAAATGACCATGCCCGTAGGCGAGCCAGCGCCCGTTTGGAGTAAGTTCGGAACTACGCCCGGGTCGTTAAGGTGCCAGTGACGGAGGGGAATTTCGGCTTCGATATTGGTTCGATTGGCACTCCAGCCAGCCCCCGTCATTTCGTCGGTGTAGCCGTAGTTGCCGTATTCCATCACGTAATTGATACGGACTCCCTTGTTACCATCGTCGTCGTTGTCCGACTGCCACATAGTGCCATAGCTATCCACGGCCACTTCGTAGTTATTTCGGAAATTGTGTCCCAGCACCTCTACGTTTTTGAAGTCAGGGTCACAGCGAAACACCATGCCTTGCTTGTATTTTTTGCGGTCGATGGGCTGGCCGTCTTGGTCGAGTACGGGTTGACCTTTGCCATCTAGTAGCTGATTGCCTTCGTTTCCAAAGTTGAAATACAGTTTTCCGTCGGAACCAAAGGTAAAGGCGTGCATTCCGTGGTCGTGTTGTTCGCCCTTAATTCCCTGAAAAATAATTTCTTTTTTGTCGGCTTTGTCGTCACCGTTTTCGTCGGTAAAGAGCCACACATAAGGGCTTTGAGATACCAGCACCTTATTGCCCATGACCAAAACTCCCAGTGGAGCAGCCACTTCTGGCCCTTGATAAAACACTTTACTGGCATCAGCTTTGCCGTCTCCGTTGGTATCTTCCAAAATAAGGATGCGGTCACCTTCGGAGTGGGTGGGATTTCCCGTAATGGCAGGGCGGTAGTTGTAGGCTTCGAGCACCCATACCCGCCCCCGATGGTCGATGTCGATATTTGTGGGGTTGGTAATCAAGGGTTCGGAAGCAAAAAGATTGGCTTCTAGGCCATCCGCGACCTCCAACGCACCTACCGCATACTTGAGGTCGTGTTTTTGCTCTTGCGTAAGCTTTGCATACACACTGTCGAGGCTGTTTTGTGCGCCTCGACTTGGGTTATCGTTTTGATAACTAGCGACTAATCCACTGGTCATAGCCAGCGCGCCTAGTCCCCAAAGGTATTTTTTCATGGAGGTCATTCATTTATGTGATGGTACAACAACTATCATCAAAGGCAAAAGCGCTGTTTTTTTAACCTATTGGTGGGTAACTAACTGGTGTTAAGAATTAATAATAATCCAGGTTGATAGAGACAGCCCTCGGGATGCTTGCGCCCAAGAAATAGGAGAAAATTGAAGAAAGAGCTACCTTTAGGGCTTATTTAAAACGTACAAAACAGATGTCAGCAAATCCAAAAGTTTTCTTTGATATTACCGCCGATGGCGCTCCGTTGGGTAGAGTTATTTTTGAACTTAGGGCAGACGTGGTGCCTAAAACCGCCGAGAATTTCCGAGCATTAGCTACGGGCGAAAAGGGCTTTGGCTTCAAAGGAAGCGTCTTTCACCGCATTATTCCTCGTTTCATGCTCCAAGGGGGTGATATTACCAAAGGTAACGGAACGGGTGGAAAGTCTATTTACGGAGAAAAGTTTGCCGATGAAAATTTTCAGTTGAAGCACATAGGGCCAGGAATACTGAGCATGGCCAATGCAGGCCGCAATACCAACGGTTCTCAGTTTTTTATCACGACGGTAACTACCGCATGGCTCGACGGAAACCACGTCGTTTTTGGGGAAGTGGTAGAGGGAATGGACGTGGTGCTACAAGCCGAAAGCTACGGCAGCCCGAATGGACGGACTTCTAAGAAGGTTGTGATAAGTGATTGTGGAGAAATTAGTACTGTGAGCTAGTGGGCGTCGGAGACGCTAGACCGAGCTCGCCCCAAATTGTAGTTTGGGGCGAGGCTCGTTGAAAAAATAGGATAATCAATGATTACTCTACTCCTCTGGTGGTTTTCCGCGTCGATACCATGCCCAATTGTTTGCATACCCTAATCGTTTGATTTCATACAAATCTGCTAAAGTATATTCATCAAAATAGGTTGTATCGTTAGCCCAAAGAGTTTCCGCATAGGAAGTGGGGGTTTCTTCTAAGAAGGTAATGGCAAAGTCTAGCATAAACTCACGATCATAACAAAAATCAAAATACATGATATAATAACAGCTATCAGAAATGTGAGCTTTAGGATTATATTTTTTATTTTCAAACCAACTGAGAGTATAATCAGAGCATTCAATTACCAATGAAATAACCTCCTTTTCTGTAGGTTCAACGCGTTGGCACCAACCGTAGTATTTTCCCTTAAAAGGCTTTTTACCAATACCAAATGGCCAACCTTTTTTCTCACAAACTTTAATAAAACATTGTTTTGTTACTTCAATAGACTGTTTGAAGGGAGAAAAAAAACGCAGATCTTCCTCCATCCACATTTTTAAGCTGTAATTTTGGTCTTCCCGGTTCATTTTTTTAGGATTTTAAGTAAATTAGCCCATTTTTTGAAATTAAGTAAAACTTTTTTAAAATGAACAACTATTATATTTTACCAAGACTCCCTTTTTAATCTTTTGCCAATAACATACTTAATGAACTCAGAAAATTTATCTCCTAGTTTTCTAATTATCGGTTCGTCACCAATATCCATAGCAAATACTTCAGGGTCATCAGTTTCACTTAGTACTAAGTAGAAAGTAGTATCTGAAAAATTATAAAATGGAATAACATTTTTTTGATTAGACATATCAAACCCTTTAGATTCGTACATGTTGACCCAATAATTAAAATACTGATTAAGCTCTACCATATCATTACATCCATGTAAATCCCATTCAAGAAAAATGTTTTGTTTACTTTCAAAATAAAACAGATATTCTCGTAAAGAGCCTGGAATTTTTTTATTAATATGTCCTTCAATGAGGTTAATTTTTTCAATTGTACAACCTTCGATATTTTTCAATTGATTCATCATTATTTTATCAAAGTATTTCATTGAAAAGTTGTTTTTATAGTTATCAAAATTTCAATATCTATATTTAGCTCCCCTGATAGCGCGAGGCTCTGCCTCGTGATAATTATGGAACGGCCTCTGTCTGACTTTTTGTTGACTTAGCTAGACTGGAAGCTTGTAAATACTTAGCACAAGCGAGAGGCACCTGCCATCGGTGTCTTTTCTATCTTCCACTACGACGGCTTTCCACGTACCTACCAGATTTTTATCAATGGCGGGGGCGATGCACTCCTCGGATTTGGAGCTACAGCCGATAAATAAAACAGCAATAATGAAAAAAGCAGCAAGGTGTTTGAACATAAATAAATGGTTAAATGAAATGAATTATTGAATGTGTTTAGGTTTCGTGAAATGTTGATGGATGGGGTTGCAGTTATAAAATGCTATTGATTTGGGGTACCCAGTGTTCAAAGAACACTACGCACAATTGGGGTAGTTACCCATACGGATATAGCTCTTTTTGAAAATCTTCATCCCACCATGTTTTTACTTCAAAATGGCCATTTTTAAATGTGATAAATTGCGATTTATTCCACTTTTTATTTTCTTTTAAATCGCTTTGCCATTCCATTATAAATCCTAAAATGTTTGTGCAGTTTCTATAATCCGCATATTTTATAAATAATCCATCTTTATCATAGTAGTCGCCCTGCAATCCAGAGCCATGCTCTTCTGAATAAAACTCAATATCAGTTACTAATTGGTAACTATCCGTCTCGCACATTAGCATATTTAAGAATGCTGCATTGATTTTTTTTAAATAATCCATTATTGATAAATATTTAGTTTGAAAATTCTCTTGTTATTGGGCTCACCAGTGTCGGTGGCTTTTCCATCTTCCACTATGACGGCTTTCCACGTACCGACTAGGTTTTTTTCAATGGTGGGGGCAACGCACTCCTCGGATTTGGAGCTACAACCGATAAATAAAACAGCAATAATGAAAAAAGCAGCAAGGTGTTTGAACATAAATAAATGGTTAAATGAAATGAATTATTGAATGTGTTTGGGGGTTATGAAATGTTGATGAATTGGGTTGCAGTTATAAAATGCTATTTATTTTTGGTACACAGTGTTCAACACAACTGGGGGGGGGAAATCCACCCTCATTAGACAAGGATGGTTGACTGTTGCTTTGACTTTATCTTTTACCCAAAGATTTTAACTTTTCGTATAATGCCTCTGTTGCTTCTGCGTATTTTTGAAGTTCTTGGTCGTCTTTGTAGTGCCTAAATTCATTAGATAAACTACTAATTTGAGCTAATCTATTTTCACTTTTATCAACTATAAATTCAATTAATACTTTCCTTATGGCACTTGGGATTGAAAAAAACTCTCCTTTTTCATCAGGATTCATTTTGTTACTTTCAACAAATACATCATTGATTGTCTGGTATTTATCCACAAAATGTATCTTAGCACAGTCAATCGCTTTTTTGACTTCAACTATTATACTTCGAATCATGTCTTCAACATCATTATCTTTAATTTGATATGTTTTTGGTTGTTCTAAACTCGAAGCATTCAAAGGCAATATCCAACGTTCTTCTATGAATTCATAGAACAAATCGGATAAACCAGGAATCGTATCGAAAGCGAAAATTTGCTGAATGGTTGAGTTGTAATTACCATAACTCCTATAATGAATTTTATGCTTTTTTAAAATAGGAACAATCAGGCTCTCTACTTCATCGAACCTTTTCATAGCCACAAACTTCTCTCTTATCATTTTAGCGTTGGGCCGTGACACAAACCCTATCACAAAAGCAAAATCTTTATTTGGCTTTGAAATGAGATCAAACCCATCTGATGCAACTTTTATGTTGTATTCTTTTCCAAAAATATCCTCAATAATTGACTTTAATAGTTCCATGCCTAAAATTTGGTGGTTATGTCTGTAATTACGTTTCCTACTCCTGCGTCATACGCTTTTATCCATTTAATTGGACCATTGAAAGGGGCACTTGAGCCTGATGGAATACCTGGTAGCTTATTGCCTCTTGTTGTATATTTATTCAATCCCTTAGCAATGTTTTGGTTCGGTGTAAGGCTCGTTGACTGAGATAATTTGGTTTCAAGAATTACCATATCATCAATAGTCTTTCTGCTAACTCCGCCAACTATTTCTGTTTTGAATTTAACAAAAACTTGGTCAGCGATAAAATAATCAACGAAAGAGCCATCGGGTAGTTTGCGCTGAGGGAATCCAAATTGTACTTGGTCAAAAAACTCGTATTCATCCAGATTATTGATACCAAAGGTAGCCACTTCTTGTTTAAGTTTGTTGTACCATGCACCACTACGAGCTTTGATAGAATTAAGAACAAGGTCTTCAAAAGCTCTACCTTTTTGGGTTGCATCTTTGAAGGCAGCTCTTTGTGCCCATTTTTGCCAGCGGCTACCACCTTCACTACGCATTTCCCAGCAAAAGCCTACATCTTCTTTAAGCCGTTTCCAAATTTCTGTTAAATCATCTGCATTTTCTTCTACCAACTCTTTGATAGTTGCGCCATATCGAGGATGTACAATATCCGCCTCTAATTTGACTAAATAATCATTATCTAAATCTTCTATTTTAGACAATAATTTTGCATCTAAGGCTTCATCCAACGAGTTGACCCAAACTTTCAGGTTAGGGAAATTGGCTAATTTGGTTAGAAGGCGTACTTTACCATTTATTCCCTCCACAGCCCAATCACAAGCATCATCGGCGGCATCGGCAGAGAGGCGGCAGTTGGTACGTTTGTAAAGTTTTAGTACACCATTTTTTACCTTATTTCCAGTTGAGTTGATGTAATCTACGCCATATAGTACTTTGGATTCTATCCAGCCACTGCCTGTTTTCCAACGTATTTCACTTAATACCCCATTGGTACACTTGAATACTTTTTGCCCTGATTTCATCACCACCTCCACTACCCCGCGTGTTGTGCTTGAGGCCGTTTTTACAAACTTCCCACCAAGCCCATGAATAGCATGGTGAATGACCTTGATTTGGTCACTGATATTATCAACTGCCTTTAGAATTTTAGTAAATTTAGCGGCTTGTAGTCCTGCCTGTTTTTTGATTTGAACCCATGCTTGGTCTCTGACCGTTTTATTGGTGACCAATTCCCGAATCATGTCAAAAGTCTCAAAGGTTTTTGTCATGATTTCGATACACTTAGGCGAAGGATTAAATGTACCAACGTTTGGGGAATAGCAGGTGGCTATGTCGAGTATCGAAACGGCAGAAGAGAACAATTGGCCAACGGTACTATAAGCACCATCTATAAAGCCCGCTACAAAAGTAGGGTCAGCTTGGTAATAAGCTAATGGTGGAGCAATGGGTACATCCCACAAACATTTAGGAATGATACCATCGGGGGTTGTGGCAAAACCACTGCTTGCACAAAGTTTGAGGACCTCATAAATTTCTTTCCAACCCCAACTTTGAATCTTAGTTGTACCTTGATAAACAGCGTTTTTGGCTTGACAGACAGTAGTAACTGCTGCTAATCTGGCGATACGCTGTTGGTCAATTTCGCTGCTAAATGTGGTATCAATGGGCTCATTACAATCTATGCCGCTGGTATCGGCAACAAGAAAACTAAGACCTTCTAAGGACTGATTATATCCCGCTAACATAGCGGCTTTAGCTTCTGGAGAACGGATTGTGATAAGTGATTGTGGAGAAATTAGTACTGTGAGCTAGTGGGCGTCGGAGACGCTGGGCCGTGTGCGCCCCAAATCGTAGTTTGGGGCGAGCTTTTAGTTTGGGGCGAGGTAAACTAAATAAAAGGAAAGGCTGTTTTTAGGAAAAAATAGATAAATGGCCCCAAAAAACAAACTTCCCCAACCCACCCTCAAAGACCGTTTTGCGGCACTCAAGTATTTGCCCCCGTTTTTTAAGGAAATTTGGAACACCCACCCGTGGATGACAGCGGGCAATGGACTGCTGCGTTTGGTACGTTCGGCCATTCCTTTTGGTACGTTGTATTTGGGCAAATTGATTATTGATGAGGTAGTAAGACTAATCAATTCCCACTCGACGGATACGTCTTGGTTGCTGTGGTTGATTGGCCTTGAACTGGGGCTGGCGGTGTTGTCGGATGGGCTCAACCGCGCCACTTCCTTGCTCGATGCGCTCTTGGGCGATTTGCACGCCAATCGTTCTTCCATTCAAATCATGGAACACGCCGCTACCCTCGATTTAGCTCAATTTGAAGACCCCGTTTTTTACGATAAACTCGAACGCGCCCGTCAGCAAACCGTCGGACGCACGGCTTTGTTGGCCCAAACGCTGGCGCAGTTTCAAGACATTATTACCATTGGTTTTCTGGGGGCAGGCTTGGTGGTGTTTAGTCCTTGGCTGATTTTGATACTGGTAGTGAGTATCTTACCCGCGTTTTGGGAGAGTTTTACTTCAACGCCGAAAGCTACGCCCTTTCTTACCAATGGACGCCCCAGCGCCGCGAACTCGACTACCTGCGTTATGTAGGAGCCAGCAACGTCAACGCCAAAGAGGTAAAGCTCTTTAACTTGTCGAAGTTCTTGACGGAGCGTTTTCGGGAAGTATCGAGTGGGTACTATGAGCAAAATAAAAAATTGGCGATGCGACGGGCGTTTTGGGGCGCGCTGCTGACGGCCGTGGGGACGGCGGGTTACTACGGCGCTTACGGGTACATTGGACTAGAAACCGTCAAAGGGAGCATTACGCTGGGGAGTTTGACGTTTTTGGCAGGGTCGTTTCGGCAGCTAAAATCGTCGCTCGAAGGGATTTTGAACCGTTTCACGAGCATTTCGCAGGGGGCATTGTACCTCAAAGACTTCTTTAACTTTTTTCACCTCCAACCCGAGGTGGCTTCGCCGCTGCACCCGCGCCCATTTCCTAGTGTTATTCAAGAAGGTTTTGTGTTTGAAAACGTCAGTTTTCGCTACCCAAATGCGTCCAAATGGGTGTTTGAGAACCTGAATTTTACCCTAAAAAAAGGCGAAAAACTGGCGATAGTGGGTGAAAATGGGGCAGGAAAAACAACCCTTGTAAAATTGTTGACCCGCTTGTATGATCCTACCGAAGGCCGTATTTTGCTAGATGGTGTGGATTTGCGCGAGTATGATTTGGGGGAATTACAACGCCATATTGGGGTGATTTTTCAGGATTATATTCGTTTGATGATGACCGCGCAGGCCAACATTGCCGTGGGCGACATCGAGCATATCCACGAACTCCAGCGCGTGCAAACCGCCGCCGAACGGAGTTTAGCCGCGAATTTGATTCAAAAATTTCCGAATGGATTGCAGCAGGTATTGGGACGGCATTTTAGCGGAGGTACGGAGCTGTCGGGTGGAGAGTGGCAAAAAATTGCCTTGGCCCGCGCCTACATGCGGGATTCTGAGTTGTTGATTTTGGACGAACCCACCGCTGCTTTAGACGCCCGCGCCGAATACGAGGTGTTTCAACGTTTCGCGGAATTGACCCAAGGGAAAATGGCCTTGTTGATTTCGCACCGTTTCTCCACCGTCCGCATGGCCGACCGTATCATTGTGATTGAAAACGGTGAGCTGTTGGAATCGGGTAGCCACGAAACGTTGATGGCTCAAAAAGGACGTTATGCCGAGTTGTTTCAACTGCAAGCCAGAGGTTATACTTAGAATGTCGAATTTCGACACTCTTAAAAAGGTTTACTTTGAATACTCCCCAAAGCGTTATATTTTTGAGAAAATAACGATGCTTGTTTTCGATGAAATTCTCGCTACTACTTTTAGGATTAGGAGTTGTCAACGTAGTTGTGGCACAGACCACCGACACAACCTCGCTTACAAATCGTGTTATTAAACTGGAAGAGGTCGTTGTGTCGGCTTCGCGGGTGCAGGAAAGCGTCCTACGTTCACCCGTTAGTATCGAAAAAATAACGGGGCAAGAGTTTCGTCGCTCCGCTCAACCTTCATTTTTTGATGCCCTCGAAAACAGCAAAGGCGTCCACCTAATTGTGCCAAGTTTAGGGTTTAAAGTTCTCAATACGAGAGGCTTTGCCAATACGACCAATGTCCGATTTGCGCAATTGATAGATGGCATTGACAATCAGTCGCCGCACATCGGAGCTCCCGTGGGGAATGCCTTGGGGCCTAACGATTTGGATATTTTGAGCGTTGAAGTAATTCCAGGGACGGCGTCGGCTTTGTATGGGATGAATGCCATCAATGGATTGGCCAATTTTCAAACTAAAAGCCCTTTTGACTACCAAGGCGTGCAGCTACAACAAAAATTGGGGGTAAACCATGTAAAATCGGAAGGCATTTCACCCCAACTTTTCAACGAAACAAGTATTCGCTTTGCCAACGCTTGGAACGAACGTTGGGCGTTTAAACTAAACACAACTTTTACGAAAGGATACGATTGGCAGGCCAACGATAAAACGGATATTTCCCCCAATATCAACGCCTCGGCGGGGCTAACGGGAGCCGATAATCCTGCCTATGACCCCGTGAGTGGCTACGGCAACGAATCGTCGAACCGCCGAACCTTGACGCTGGCGGGACGAAGTGTCGTAGTGGCGCGAACGGGCTACCGCGAAGCCGATGTGGTGGACTATCATTTTCAAAATCTAAAAGGAGACGCGGGGTTGTATTTTCGTCCAACCAAAACCGTGGAGGTAAATTATACTTATCGCTGGGCGTACCTCAACAATGTTTATCAACGCTCGAATCGCTTTCAGTTGGCCAATTATCTGCTCCAACAACACGCCCTGCAACTCAAAGGTCGGGCGTTTCAGGTGCGGGCGTATGTTACGTCTGAAAATACGGGAAAATCGTATAACCTGCGCTCGATGGCTGAGAATATGGAGCGTTCGTTTAAGTCAGATAATCAGTGGTTTAGCGATTTTCAAACGCGTTTTCGTGAGGTGCAAAACCAAGCGACACTGGCTGATGCCTTGCGTCAAGCACGGGCGTTTGCTGATGCGGGTCGTCCGCAACCAAATACCGAGGCTTTTCAACAAACGCTCGCCCGTTTGCAAGACATCAATAACTGGGACGTGGGGGCGGCCTTGCGGGTAAAAGCGAACCTTTATCATGCCGAAGGGCAGTGGAGTTTGACTGATCAATGGCTGGCCAATTGGCGTAAAAAAACGGGAATGGAAGTGCTGGTAGGTTTTGATCACCGTACCTATTCGATCGTGCCCGATGGTAATTATTTCATCAACCCCGTCAGCGATATCAAAAACTTGACCTACGGTAAAACAGGTGGTTTTCTGCAAGTGACGCAAGAGTTATTTGGAGAAAAATTGAAGCTTGGTACCACGTTGAGAGCCGATAAAGCGGATTATTTTGACCTAAAACTTAACCCGCGTTTTACGGCCGTTTATTCGCTGACCGAAACGCAGCACCTGCGGGCATCGTACCAAAGTGGCTACCGTTTTCCGAGTATTTTTGAAGGCTTTTCCAACATCAATAGCGGTGGAGTAAAAAGAGTAGGGGGCTTGCCCGTGATGTCGCAAGGGATTTTTGAAAACTCCTACATTCGCACCTCTATCGACGCGTTTCAGGCGGCGGTGACGGCGGGGGTAAACAAACTAGGTGCCTCAAAACGTGATAGCCTGATAAAGAGCAACATGGGGCTTTTACAAAAAAACACATATACCTATTTGCGGCCTGAGTTTATTCGCTCGTTCGAAATAGGGTACAAAGGCTTGTGGTTACAGCGGCGCTTGTTTATTGATGTCGATTTTTACTACAATCGTTACCGCGATTTTATGGCACAAGTAGAGGCTAATATTCCCAATTCTACCCGAACCGATTCGCTGGGCTATACTATGTTGGACCGCACAAAGCAGCAGCGCTACCGATTGTGGACAAATTCAAAAACGATTGTACGCAATTATGGAACGAGCGTTGGGTTGCGGTATCGAACGGGACATGGGCTGGTGGTGGCAGGAAATGCGTCTTTTGCCCAACTTGACCGAAAAGAAGCCAATGATGGTTTGGAAGATGGGTTCAACACTCCCAAATGGATGACAAACTTGTCGATAAGCCACGACCACTTGTTGAAGCACTTTGGAGTAGGAATGAGCTACCGCTACCAAAGCCGATTTTATTATCAATCATTTTTGGTCAATGGCTATGTTCCTAGTATTCATGTGTTTGATGGCCAGCTAACGTACACTTTTGCTAATCAGAAAATGGACATTAAGCTCGGAGGTACCAATCTTTTCAATCGTTACTATTACTCCATTTTAGGTGGGCCACAAGTGGGTGGCTTTTATTATGTGACCTTTACGTATAGATAAACCGTTTTATTGGCGGCGATTTTTGGCGATGACTTTAATTTTTCCAGGCGTAGTTTTTTGGTATTTTTTAAATACAATCACAAACTTTATGGGGGTTGTATAGCCCAACATATCCGAAACTTGTCTCACCGAATACTGACCACTCTCAAGAAGCGTGCGCGCTTGGCTCATTTTATGCTCCATAAAATACTGATGATAAGGAGCTTTGAAAAGTAATTTGAACGTGTTTTTAAATTTACTTGGACTGACTTTCAAGTTGGTAGTTACTTCTTCAATCGAAGGAATGCTATAAGAAAAATCACCTACAATTTTGTCATGTAGTTGTTGAATCTCACTGATAATATGGTTACTGAATTTTTTTTCCTCTATCGTTATGCCACCAATTGTTCTTGAAACAGGTAAAAAATTAGGGTTGCCTTCCATCTCTGAATGAATACAACTAAAAGGGACTCGGTTTTCAATGAGAAGTTTGATAACTTCAGTCGAATCTTTTTCAGCTATTACAATGCTAATATTTCCCATAGCTTGTTTATGAGAATGGATGCCAGAAGCGCTAGAAGAAGTCATAGTAATATGATTAGTCAAGAGGATAAATAAATTAGTAACAGAGAACTTTAAATGTTTTGTAAAAATGAATTAAGTGACTCACTTTCATTTAGTTGTAATTTTTTCTTAATACGAACGCGGGATAGGGTAACACTTTTAGGGCTAATTCCGAGAATTTGCGCCACTTGCTTGGGTGATAAGTTAATCTTAATGTAAGCACAATGTTTTAAGTCTAATTCTGTCAATATGCTTGATTTTTGTCGAAGCGTTTCAAAAAAATGGGGCGAAACTGCCTCAAAATGTAGCTTAAACTTATCCCATTCATCTTCGTCGCTCACCACATTGTTATCAATTGTTTTAAGGATTGTTTTAATCTTACCTTTCAGAAGGGCGTCGGCATTTTCGTTTAGTCGTTCTATATCTGTTTTTATATTTCGTAGTACGTCGCTCTGCTGGCTCAGATGTAATGTCGTGGTAGCTAGTTTGCGTTGTTCAAAATCGACTTGTTGTTGCAGTTTTTCTTGCTTTACATTGGCTAGCTGAGTTTTGAGTTTATAATTTCTATAGCTTAAAAAACCTAACGAAAGCCCCAAAATCAAGATAGCTCCCCCAATACTAATGGCATACCAGAGCCTAATTTTGGCTTCGTGTACTTCTTCCTCTTTGAGAGATAGCTCAAAATCGGTGCGCTTAGCGATGGAAGTGTAGGTGCGTTCATTGGAATAAATAGAATCTCGTAACTTTATATACCTTCGACTGTTCAAATAGGCATTTTTGAAATCGCCAATGTCGAAGTAAAAATTTGTGAGTAGGTTGTGTGCCCAAATTTTGGTGGAGGCAAATCGAGCATTTTCAAAAAATGTCAAATAACTTTTTTCTGCTTCCTTGTATTTTTTTTGTTTTAAGTAAATTGTTCCAAGAATCCCTTCTATTTCACCAGGATTGAAAGGGTGTGGATGCATTTTATATAGTTTTTTTGCTTCAAGAATTGCTTTTAGTGCTTCATCGTATCGTTTTAATTCAAGAAGAGATGTAGCGTATTGGTAATAATGATTTCCACACTCTTTAGGGTTAAAACTGTTACATTTTTGTATCGACTGTGCCGAGTACTTAATCGATTCTTCAAAATTTTCTTCGCGATTATAAGTAGAACTAAAAGCTAACAATACCATACTTTCATCGTATAGTAATTGTTCTTTTTTTGCATGACCTAAGGCTTGTAAAAAATATTTTTTTGCTGCTTTGTAATCACCTATTTCATAATAATAGAAACCCATGTCATAATAAAAACGAAATAGTGTTGATGGGCTTACTTTATAGCGTCCTGACTTAACTATCCGCTCAATTTTTAATAAAAAATCTAAACATGACTCGCATTTTGTGTTGGTCTCAGCTATAATGAGGTAGCCCAAAATCTGCCCCTCCGTATAGTTGGCCAATTTTGAAAAGTCGATAGCTTGGTAGGCGTGTTGTAAAGCGCGCTCGTTTTTGTACCAATATCGGTAAGTTTCAGCAATGCCAATATGATAAAAAGCATCTTTATAAGCAGAATTTGGAAACTTTTTATGAAACTGACTTAAGAGCTGGAAGGCTTTGCTAGAATCGACCTTGCTATACTTCTCTATTTCGGCTTTTTCTTTTAACCATGTTCTGGGCAGAGGTACCTGTTGAGCTTCATGCTCTTTAGTACAATTAGACGCTCCCGTACTAATGATTGCAAATAACAGCCATATTTTACATTTATGATATACCTTTTGAACAATGATAGCCATTTGTATCCCCCCATTTTGGTTATAAAAACTGGTTTTTAGGGCATTTTTGCCAAATCTCTACTGAGACCTTACACCTACTTGAAAAATTATTAACGAAGTCGCATGACTAAGACCTTTCCATGCCCCCTCTCGGTCAATTCGCATGACTATATGCGAATGATAGAAGTTTACCAAAAAATCATGGCAGATTTGTCGCAACCAATACCGACAATTAATGAATTGTCGAAAAGTGTGTATATGAGCCCTTCGAAGTTTAGAAACATGTTTGTCAAGATTTTTGGAATATCAATTTATCAATGCCACCTGAGTGCCCGGATGAAACTTGCCATGGAGTTGTTGAGTGATTCAAATTATACTATTGAGCAAATAGCCTATAAGGTTGGCTTTAGCCGTTCACAAAGTTTTGCAAAAGCTTTTCTGTTACATATAGGGTGCTCTCCATCACAGTACAGAAAGGCATATTATTTGCGTCAAAAATAGACAAAAATAGTTTCATTACCATGATAAAATTAGAAATGGTAATGAAAAAGATACTAATGGTAATGTTTTTAAATTGTAGTAATAAAATCGATACTATTTTGAGAAGATAGAATAGTTAAATTGAAATAGATACAATAATATTTTAAAAAGTAAAGTATATGGTATATGAATCTACTCTTTTTGGTTTGTGATTCAGTAAAAAATACAACTCGTTTCTTGCCAAATGGATAGTTAATAGAAAAAGTTATTGACTACTTTCAAGTTTGTTCTTAAAAGACATCTATTAGTTGTTACCATAAATGTCCAAAAAATTGGAAGGAGAGTACGACTCTTGGTAAACCGAAAGCAAATCGACAATTTAGGGCAGACAAAAATGGAAAATTGATTCGATGAGAATTTGTGCGCTGCTGTTAGGCTTTTGCATGGTCGTTTTAGCGCTCAAGGGCCAACCACCTGTTACCTTCTACTACTACGGAAAAGATGTAGTGTCTTTAGGCCGTTATTTTCAGGTGTTTGAAGATACCACATTGACGTTGGGCATGGATGAACTAGCGCGTTTGCCGAACCACGTTTATAAATCCACGGATATGAATGCCCCTAATTTTGGGGCACGTCAATCAAAAATATGGTTGAAAGTGACCCTTCAGAATAAAAGTGGCGAGCCATTGTTTTTGCTTTGCGACGAAGAAAATATTTATAAACTGGAAGTATATACTGTTGGCGATAATGATTCGGTAACGTACTATAAGACAGGCTTTTTGGAGAAATACGAAAGCCGTTTTTTTCACAATAATCAATTGACCGTCCCGCTGGGCTTGTGTCCCAAAACGCTTTATATTGGTATCAGCGGTGACGCAACGTTGCTGGCCTCCATGTACGTAGCCTCGCTGCGGCCCTTGGCCAATTGGCAACATCGAAACGATACCTTCGAAGGTTTGTTTTTGGGGTGGATGCTGTTGGTGTTTTTGTATAATTTTTTCATTTATTGGCAGCTACGCGAACGATTATACTTGACTTACTGCATCTATGTGCTTACGTGTACCTTTGTTGTTATTCGACTGGAAGGCATTGGGTTTGACTTATTTTGGCCCCAGTACCCTGCTTTTAACCGTTGGATAGATACCCCTTCGGTGATAAATACATGGTCCGTAATCGTGTTTGCAATGCAGTTTCTTCAAACCAAAGCGATTGTCCCGCACTTACACCGAACCCTGAAAGTGTATCTTGGCTTGGTGACTTGCCTGCCGTTGCTCGAAATCTTTGACATTCGCCCGCTTTCTAACAACCTCACTATGCTTTCTTTTCTGATAAGCTGTGGACTGCTGATGACTGCGGCGATTCTGGTCTTTCGCAAGGGGCTACGTCAAGCGAGGTTTTATTTGTTGGGATGGACGATTTTTCTTGGGTCGGTGGTGGTGATTACATTATGGAAATTGGGTATAATTACCAGTAGTCATTTTTTAGTCTATAACGTCTTTCCGATTGGGACGATGTTGGAGGCGGCCTTCTTTTCTTTTGCCCTTGCCGACCGCATCCGCATTTTTCGGCAGGAAGCAGACGATGCTCGTTCGTTATCGCTAAAACGGTTGGAAGAAAATCAAAAGCTATTGGCGGATTATCACAGCGTACAAGAGCAGAACCGACAACTGCAAGCCAAAGACAAGAGCGACCTACTTTCGGAAGTGCCTCCTTTACTTAAACGCTTGTCGGTCCCTTCAATGAACGGAGTGCTTTTGTTGCCCTTACCCGACATTGTTCGCGTACAGGCCATGGGAAGTTATTGTACCATTTATTTGACCAACCAGAAAAAAGTGATGGCCTCTAAGCCGTTGGCCGAATTCGAACCGTTTTTGGTTGAAAATGAATTTATGCGCGTTCACAAATCACACCTTATTAACTTACGCCAAATCGTGCGCTATGTGAAAGGTGACGGCGGAAGCCTCGTCATGACGGATGAAAGTGAGGTAAGCGTTTCTCGGGCGAAAAAGGGTGAACTCCTCGAAATCTTGGGGATTTGACGTACCTTTGTGCCAATTAAAGGCTAAATCCCTTTCAAATGCACCAATCATTTCAACTTACGTTGCCACCCGACGTGGCACTCGACGAGACGGCTTTTCAGCATTACGTAGTTCGTCATTTGGGGCTTCAACAAGCCGAAACACTCACCATCCGTAAAGTAAAACAATCCATCGACGCCCGTTCGCGGCAAGTGAAGGTAAACGTGTCGCTAGAAGTATATGCCGATGAAACGGCTCCTGCGGCTATTTCCTACCAAAAAGAGTACCGTGATGTTTCTAATCAACCCACGGTGGTGATAGTGGGCTGCGGACCCGCGGGATTGTTTGCTGCCTTGCGGTTAATCGAACTAGGGTACAAACCCATTATATTGGAACGGGGAAAAGACGTTCGCGCACGTCGCCGCGATTTGGCTGCCATTAACAAAGACCAGATTGTCGACCCTGACTCAAATTATTGTTTTGGAGAGGGTGGAGCAGGAACCTACTCCGATGGCAAGTTGTACACGCGATCCAACAAACGGGGAGATGTGCGCCGTGTGTTGGAAATGCTGGTGGCGCATGGTGCCACGGAGCAGATTTTGTACGATGCGCACCCGCACATTGGCACCAACAAACTCCCGCCGCTCATTGCCGACATGCGCGAAAGCATTTTAAAAGCAGGCGGGGAGGTACATTTCAATACCCGTGTGACTGATTTTATTCTCAGTGGCCCGTCCAATGAAATTAGGGGCATCGTGACTGCCGATGGAAAAGAGTACATGGGGCTAGGAGTGATCTTAGCCACGGGACATTCGGCGCGCGATATTTTTGAATTGTGTCAGCAAAAAGATATTTACATTGAAAGCAAACCTTTTGCGGTAGGGGTTCGGATTGAGCATGCCCAAAGTCTCATCGACTCGGTACAGTACCATTGCGCCGACCGCGGAGCGTACTTGCCAGCCGCCTCGTACAGCCTAGTTACGCAAACCCGAGTGAATGGAATACAGCGAGGCGTATTTTCGTTTTGTATGTGTCCAGGTGGTTTTATTGTTCCTGCGGCTACTTCGCCAGGAGAGTTGGTGGTCAATGGGATGTCGCCGTCGCGGCGCGATTCTCGTTTTGCCAATTCGGGTATGGTGGTGAGCATCGAAGAAGCAGATTTAAAGCCGTATGCGAAGTTTGGGCCGTTGGCAGGGCTAGAACTCCAAAAAGTCATAGAACAAAGAGCGTGTACCATAACGGGCGGTGGGCAAGTAGCACCTGCGCAGCGTGTACTCGATTTTATCCAAAAACGAACCTCTACGAGCCTGTTGGAAACTTCGTACCAGCCTGGGCTGCAATCCTTGGACTTACGTGAATACTTGCCCGCGCACATTGCCGAGCCTTTGCGGTTGGGTTTGCAAGATTTTGGTAAAAAAATGAAAGGCTACGTCTCCAATGACGCACAGTTGATTGGCGCCGAAAGCCGAACCTCTTCTCCCGTACGTATCCCTCGCGACCGCGAAACGGCAGAGCACCTTCAAACCAAGCGACTCTTTCCGTGTGGCGAAGGGGCGGGCTATGCAGGCGGCATCATGTCGGCGGCGTTGGATGGGACGTTTGTGGCGGAGTGCTTAGTGAAACAGTACGGGAAGTAGTTTTTTATCATGCCGTAGGCATCTATCTCCCGCACTCCAATAAATGGTATGTATGTGTGTGTGTTGGGATTCTCAAATCCCAACGAAAGGGTTGCTTACACCCCCGATTGTGCCTTTTTGTGTATAGATACCTTCCCGAAAGTTTTGAACTTTCGGGAAGGTATAATCATTTGTCATTCCGTAGGCATCTACTAACAGATGGGGTCATACTAAGTAAGGGAATTATTTACCCAAGGATCTCAAGAAAAGGTTATGCAGATGGGGGATAAGCAGCTATAAAAGAAGCTCTCAGCGTTATGATAACTTTATAACAAAAGAAAAGGGTTTGGTGAGAACTTACTGCTACCAAAGGTTTTGTTAAATCCAGACGGCTTTCGGGGTTTCATGGCTTGGCTTTCAGCCACAGCGAAAGCTTAGTTATTATTGGTAGTAGTCTTACTTCATTTATTGTTTCTAATTTAAAACGACTTTTCAAAGTCAAGAAGTTTTTCCGACTTAATAATGTAGCCCAAGTTTAACATTAAACTTGTTTCAGTTTTAACATTTGGTAAAGTTGAAATTGGCGTTACTACAATTTGTCCATCAGCTTGATATGTCGGCCCTGCATATAATATACCAAGCAAAATTAGTCGGCCTTGCATATCAAAATTACCTTCCTTCGTTGTGTAACCACCTGGATTAAATACTAAAACTGGTGAACCACTTGACCCTGGGAAGCAAGCACAATCGATTAAAATTTCAGAATTTCCATTGTAGTCAAGTTTAGGATGGCTTGCAGTAATACCTTGCCTAATGACGGGAATATTATTTGTTCTATCCCAGATTCCGTTAGGATAGCCAATCATAGTAATAGTCTCAATTGCACTCAAACGGTCTAATTTGTCATTGTCTGCTATATATTCTTTATTATATGCAAAAATGAAAAAATCTCCAACGCTCCTTATTAAGTTGTCATAAAATTTATCGAATGGTAAAATACATAAATCGTAACTGTTTAGGTAGCCCATTGAAAAGTGCCTTGTAGCACAGATTCGATGTTTTGAATGATGTTCTTGTTCATTTTTCGGATTGTAGAAATGAATTCAGCGATACTGGCATAGGCAGTCGCCCCACCGATACTTCGGAAGCAATTACTAATTTTCTGTTTCACTTTGGCGGCTCTTAAATCGCGTTCCGCTTGATTATTAGTGAAGGGTACACCTGACTCGAACTGGGTCGCCAGTGCGAGCAAAAGCAAGTACGGCCTGTTGATGAAGAATCAAGCGCTGTAATAAGTTACGCCCAGTCGTCCTTTTGGCTCAGCCCAAGCGGCCATTTGATTTGACAAAGCAGATAGGGGGATGTTCTTCTTGGTCGGCCTGTTGGCAAATTTGTTGGTATTGTATTCTCCAATGTGCCTGTTGGTCAGTAGGAATCGGACCGTGACGAGAGGTTTGATAAGCCTGCATTAAGTACCCGTGCATGTCTTTAGCCCACTGTCGTCCTTGGTCAATGAGAGCTTGCAATTCTCGCAATAAATGTGCCCCACACAGACTATGTCGTCCTTTACCCACCTTAAAATAAGACGACCGCATCGGCCTTTAGATTTGTGTGATGTAAAAATTCCAAGAAAATCATAGCTTGGAATATCTCTCAAAATGAGAGTATGCCAGCACCAGTGGGGTAGCCTTATCGTCTTCGGCTGAGAAAGACTCATGCGGGGCGCCCCGTGGCGATCGATTCAAGCCCCCACTGGCTTGCTGTAACACAGTACTCAGATAGAAATTCGGGCTAAAGACCCATGAGCAAGCGGGGCGCCCCGTGGCGTATTGAGTGTGAGACAGCGTGCTGACTTAGATACAAATAAAACTCATTCAAAATTATGGAAAGTTTCAATTTTTTCATTGGTATTGACATCTCAAAGGCTAGGCTTGATTGGGCAGTGATTGTATCTAACAAACTTCTCTTTCATCACCAATCCACTAATGATAAAGTTGGAATTGAGAGCTTTATCAAGCAATTGAAAGTGTACTGTCCTAATGCTAATTTTGAAAATAGTTTGTATTGCATGGAACATACTGGCATTTACAATAATCATTTACTGAACTTCCTGCATTCCAAACAGGCAAATATTTGGCTTGAGCACCCTATTCACATCAAGGATAGTCTTGGCATGATTAGAGGTAAAAATGATAAAGTCGATGCCCAAAGAATTGCTACCTATGCCCGCGCGGCGTCCGCTATAAAAACCGTGATGAAGTACGTCTTTGGGTTCCTAAACGCGATGTCATTCAAAAATTAGATAGGCTTACAGCTCTTCGTAATCGCCTTATTAAAGTCCGAAAAATGATGCAGTCACCATTGACCGATTGTAAAGATTTCATCTCTAAAAAAGATCTTAACGACGCGAAAAAATCTTGCGAAAACACGCTAAAATCCCTTGATAAAGACATCAAAAAGGTCAGTCAGGACATTCAAAGTACTATTCAAAACGACGGCAGCGGCCGACCGTCCATATTTAAAAGAACTTTACGAATTAATCGAATCAGTAAAAGGTGTTGGTCCTGCCATCGCAACAGAAATTCTAATTGTCACTAATGAGTTCAAGACTATCAACGACCGCGCGGCGGACCGTCCTAAAAAGTTCGCCTGTCACGCTGGGACGGTCGGCCGCTGCCGTTGTACCATTCAGCTATTCGTCAGGACAGTATAAAGGTAAATCCAAAACAAGCAATAAAGCTAACAAACAATTAAAGGCATTGCTTCATAACGGCGTCATGTCAGCGATTCAACATTCACCCGAAATTCGACAATATTACCTGAGAAAAACTGCTGAAGGTAAAAACGAAATGTTGGTCGTAAATAACGTTTGTAATAAAATTATCCATCGCGTTTTTTCTTGTGTTCATCGAAAGGAAAAATATAAAGATTTTTATATACCATCAGTTGCATGAATCATAGAAATCGATCCGATTGGAATAACCTTCGCTTGAAGGTGGTTTGTGTGAGTTTGAGGAGTTTTGGCTAAGTTGACGACGCAAGTCTGCATTTTCCGCCTCTAACTCCTCGATACGAAGTAGTAAGCGGTTAACCAAAGCCCTCAAGTCTGATATTTCTTTGACCAAGTCTTCCATAATTTCAGCTATGCAAATAGCGTACCTAAACAGTTACCATAAATCAATGTTTTCGTTTGGGTGAGGTATCCAATCGCTTTCTCTTATGTTAATAGTTGCAGGAAAATTGCCTTTATAGTTATGATTATTTTGAGCATCAAATGGTGCCAAGTAAATTGTTAAATTAATACTGTCCTTAACAACATGTTTATTTGTTGCAATAACAAGTCTGTCCCAACTATTGTCTTTTTTTTGAAATGCAAAGTAAAAACCCGTTCCAACACTTTTTTGTCCACTTGATAACCCACATTCAAGTCTGACTGTTGTATTAGTTCTGTATTTGATAACTTGCTCATTTGGGTTCTGTTGTTAAAATTACTGGCAACGAGTGGATAAACTCAACTCTATCACTTTTAAATATTTGCAAGCACTTGGCAGGAGGCTAAGCATACAACTTACCGCTAGTAAAGACGCCCAGAACTCAAAGTTAGAGATACCCCTTTAATTACTCAAGTAGTTGAACGAGTTTTTTTGTTAATTCAGAGCAGGGGCGAGGGAGGGTTTGTAGAGAGTGTCACCTATCAACCTTCTTCGAAGGCGCGAGCGTCCCGCTCGTGCCTTTTATTATTTTTTATTGTAGCGACTAGGTTAGAAACCTAGGTATATGAACCACGAGCGAGACGCTCGCGCCATCGACTATTTCCTGCTTAGTGTCCCGCTCGTGCCTTTTATTATCAGGCTTCTAACCCTTTTTTAGCAAAACCACTAGGCTAGAAGCCTAGGTATATGAACCACGAGCGAGACGCTCGCGCCATCGACTATTTTTTGCTCCGCACTACCTCGTCAGGCATCTCCCTTTTCGACACCCTCATAAGTCAATAGAAGCGAAGGGGATAGCGCTTTTTGTTTCCAAACAAAATAATGGCACAAACGGTTATAATGGGCGTTGATGGATAATTATTTTTTGATTTGGGCAATAAAATTGTTAGTTTTTTGTAAAAAAACGATTGAAAAAATCATAATACCGTTAAATTGCGCTTTCGTAAAAGTCAGAATCCCAAAAGATGCCATTTCATGAATTTACATACCGTCTTGAACAGCAACTGCAATTGCCGTTGCCTGGGCAAGACGCGCATCTAAAAATGGCTTCCGCCAATCGGCTGCGTTTGAAAGCTCAACCCAACGAAAAAACGCGGCGCTCTGCGGTCTTAATTTTGTTTTATCCTTACCGCGATAAAATATACGCTCCCCTCATTCTCCGTCCCAAGTACGACGGTGTTCACGCTGGACAAATGGCTTTTCCAGGGGGACGTTATGAAAAAACGGACGAAAACCTGATTCGAACCGCCCTTCGGGAAGCCCAAGAAGAAATTGGCATCAAAGCCGCCGACGTGAAAGTGCTGGGTAAACTGACGGAATTGTTTATCCCGCCAAGTAACTTTTTTGTATTGCCCGTGGTGGGAAAATTGCCATACAAACCCGATTTTTATCCCGACCCGCGCGAGGTGGAAGCCGTGCTGGAAGTAAGCTTAGACGAGCTTCTGGACGAAGGGGTTATTGGTAAAACGCAACTCGAAGTCCGTGGGGTGACCATCGATACGCCTTTTTATGGTATTCAGGGGCATAAAGTGTGGGGGGCTACCGCCATGATGATTAGTGAGTTGACGGCACTTCTGGGTTAATCATCTACTTTTAACAACTTTTAAGACCGACGTTTCGTCGGCTTTCTACCGAATTTGCTAATTTTGGCACGGCTTTCGATAGAGAATGCCAAGTTAACACTTGATTTGACTCCTAATTTATTGATTGTAAACTCAAGACTTTTCACATTTCTACTAATTATTCATGTCTAAATTTAACCGAATCAACACCCTTACTGGCTGGCTTGTATTTGCCATAGCGCTAGTCACTTATGTACTTACCGTAGAGCGTACAGCGAGTTTTTGGGATTGCGGAGAGTTCATTGCATGTTCGTACAAACTCCAAGTACCACACCCTCCCGGAGCGCCCCTTTTCTTGCTCATTGGGCGCTTGTTTTCCATGTTGGCTATGGGCGACGTTACCCAAGTGGCCTACTGGATCAACATGGTATCGGTGGTATCAAGTGCGTTTACTATCCTATTTTTATTTTGGAGCATCACTTTGTTGGCGCGCAAAATCCTTGCTAAACAAGACGACGAACTTTCAATGGGCGAAACCATCGCAGTGATTGGTTCGGGGCTTGTAGGCGCGTTGGCGTATACGTACTCAGATTCATTCTGGTTTTCGGCCGTAGAAGCCGAAGTGTACGGGCTTTCTTCTTTCTTTACAGCCATCGTAATTTGGGCGGTATTGAAGTGGGAGCGCATCGAAGATGAAGCCGCTGCCAACCGTTGGTTGATTTTTACCTTTTATTTAATAGGACTTTCGATTGGCGTTCACTTGCTCAACTTGGTGACATTGCCTGCGTTGGCGTTGGTGTACTACTTCAAAAAATACAAGCCTACTTTTTGGGGCGGAGTTGCTGCGTTTGTCGGTGGGTTAGTCGTATTAGTGATTATCAACTCGGGGGTGATTGTTTGGTTACCATCCATCGCGGGTAAGTTTGAGATATTTTTTGTGAATACCCTCGGTACGCCGTATTCGGTGGGTATTGTTGTGTTTTTGTTGCTCTTTGTCGGTACGTTGATTTGGGGGATTCGTTACACTGCCAAAAAAGAAAAAGAAATTTGGAACGTAGCCTTGCTTTCATTGACTTTCGTTTTGATTGGTTATGCTTCGTATTTCTTGGTATTGGTTCGTTCCAACTTCAACCCACCTATCAACGAAAACGACCCAAGCGACGTAATTAGCTACGTTTCGTACCTGAAACGCGAGCAATACGGAAGCCGTCCGTTGTTGTTTGGGCCTGTGTTTACGGCGCGTCCGATTAACTCAGAGCGCGGTGAACCTATTTACCGTAAAGCCAATGGCCGTTACGTCATTGCCGATTACCGTCCTGAGTACGTGTACGAGAAAAATCAGCAAATGTTGTTTCCACGTGTTCACAGCAACCAAGGAAATCACCCGCAGTTGTACCGCGATAAGCTAGGGTTGGCCGAAGGCCAAAAGCCAAGCATGGGCGACAACCTATCGTTTTTCTTCTCGCATCAGTTGGGGCACATGTACTGGCGCTATTTCTTGTGGAATTTCGTAGGCCGCGAAAGCGACGAAGAAGGCGCAGGTGGCCTTCGTCCGTGGGACACCAACGAGGGTTTGCCAGACGTCATGGCCAACAACCGTGCCCGCGACAACTTCTACATGATTCCGTTTATTTTGGGATTGTTGGGAATCGTTATTCAGGCATTCCGTCGTCGTACCGATTTCTTAGTAACAGGTCTGTTGTTTCTGATGATGGGTATTGCTCTTGTGGTTTACCTCAACTCACCTCCAGTAGAACCACGCGAGCGTGATTACATCTACGTCGGTTCGTTTTACATTTTTGCGTTCTGGATTGGGCTCGGCGTCCTATTTATTTATGATTTCTTGACCAAGTTCTTGGCTTCGGCGACTACCCGGGCGGGTATTGCTACCGTATTAGGATTGACGGCACCCGTGTTGATGGGGGCAAAAGGCTGGGACAACCACGACCGTAGCCACCGTTATCATTCGGTTGATTTTGCCAAAAACTTATTAAATTCTTGCGCACCCAATGCGATTTTGTTCACGGGAGGTGACAACGATACATTCCCTCTTTGGTACGTACAAGAAGTAGAAGGGTTCCGTACCGACGTGCGCGTGTGTAACCTTAGTTTGTTGGGTACCGACTGGTATATTAGCCAAATGAAGCGTAAAACTTACGAGTCGCAGCCACTACCAATCTCGCTTGATTACGACAATTTTGCGGCGGGCAAAAACGACATCGTTCCTTTCTACGAAATGCCAGCCGTGAAAAACGGTATCAACTTGAAAGAGTATATGTCGTTGGTAAAACAAAACAACGCGGCCATTCAAGTACCACTTACGAGCGGAGAAATGACCAGCATTTTGCCATCATCGGTATTGGTGTTGGGCATTGATGCTAATAATGTAAAGAAACTGGACATTTTGAAGCCAGAATTAGCCTCGTTTGTCAAAGATACCATGCAATGGAACATTGGTAAGCGTGATTTGTACAAGTCGGATTTGATTATGCTCGACATCATTGCGACCAATGACTGGAAGCGTCCTATTTATTTCTCAGGAACGTTGACCAACGAAAACTACCTCAACTTGAAAGAGTACATGCAGTTGGAAGGCTACGCGTACCGTTTATTGCCTGTACGTGTTCCAGGAGCATCAGACGGGTACGTAAATACCGACATCATGGGCGATAACTTGATGAAGAAGACGTTCTGGCGTGAGCTTGATAATGCAAATACTTACTACGATGGTACGTTTAAAGGATCCCCTGCCTTCTCGGCTCGTATCGCCTTTATGCGTTTGGTCGACCAATTGATTCGTGAAGGTAAAATGGATAAGGCAAAAGCGGCGATGAATTTCATTCTTGCAAAAATGCCAGATAAAACCATTCCTTACGACCAAATTTCGGCCAATTACGTAGGTTTCTTATTGACATTGGGTGAAACTCAAAAAGGACTAGAAATCGCGAATATCATGGCCACTCGTGCGGAGTCGATTTTGAAATACAACATTCAGCACCATACCAATCAAGATAGCAACATTCAGTTGTATATCATTCAAACGCTCGCCAACGCTTGCCGTGAAGGCAAACAAGATGCGGCTGCGAAGAAGTATGAGGCATTGTTGCAACAATACATGACCGCACTTGGTGGCTAGTCAATACCACTGCCCAACAAAAAAGGCTGCCCAATCTTGAGCAGCCTTTTTTGTTGATGCGAACAGGGGAATACCTCGGTGAGACTAACGTACGCTTATTTTTTGCCAGCTGCGATGAGTAAGCAAACCCAGCCGATAATCATTAAGGTACCACCGATGGGAGCGACAGCACCAAACGCACGAATGCCCGCAAAACAAATGATGTACAAGGCACCTGAGAAAATGACCACTCCTGCCAACATGGCATAGCCAGACCAGTTGTACCAACGTTCGGCGGCGACAGTGCAATTTTGTAACAAAACCCCTACCAGAACCAAGCCAAGAGCGTGGTAAAACTGGTATTTGACGGCGGTTTCAAAGGTGTCTGTTCGGTTGCTGGCTTCGAGCATTGCTTTGAGCGCGTGTGCCCCAAACGCCCCTAGCGCCACGGCAAGAGCTCCCACTAAAGCCCCTGCTTGGATAAAAAATTTATCACTCATAAAATTGAAAAAGTAGCTAAAAGTTGAGTTTTGAAAAGATGTAAAAGACGATTTTGAACCAAAAATAGATTACTTTCTTTATAAATCCGTTTTTAGGCTAACTTTGTACATAGAAACTTACTACAGGATTTTGACTTCCAACGGCATGAGCTTAAACGATTTTGTAGCACTCTGGAAACATCGTTACCGAAAATATTTCTACATAGCACGAGAATATGTGCTTGCTTATGTAGAAATCGTACGTTTTTGGGGTTTAAAACTATCTTTTTTTGGTCGTAAAAAACTCGTTGCCATCATTCGGACGGAGCACTTTGGCGATATTGTAGCTGCCGAGCCCATAGCGCGTCAGGTGCGGGAAGCTCACCCCAACGATTACATTATTTGGGTGGTTCGCCCCGTGTTCAAAGAACTCATCGAAGGACACCCTGCCATCGACGAAGCTTGGGGACAACCCACCGTTTTGCGCCGCTTATTGGTTTTTAGTTCGGGTGCTTTTGACGAAGTCTATAATCTAGAGTTTTGGCAAAGTAATCTTGATACGGTAAGCGGGCGCGTTCATCGTAACGAAGTAGCAGCGCAAAAAGACATTACGGTGTTCAACTATTTTGAGAAAGGTAATCTGTTGACTATCTTTCAGTTGTGTGCCAATTTGCCTGTAACAGATGCGATGCCGCAGTTACATATTTCGGCCGTAGACCAACAAAAAATTGAGCATCTAAACTTGCCCTCGAAACTTATTGTGATTCATTGTAGTTCCAATTATCCAGCCAAAGATTGGTCGGTGCCGCACTGGGAGAAACTGATTGGATGGTTAATCAATGACTTAGGGTATACGGTGGTGGAGATAGGGCTAAAAAGCAAAAATTCGGTTAAGAACCCTAAGTACATAGATGCCTGCGGGAAATACAGCCTCTTGCAAACGGCCGAAATCATTCGTCGAGCTCGCTATTTTATTGGTATCGATAGCGGACCTGCTCATTTAGCCAATGCGGTGGGTACGTTTGGGATTTTACTTTTTGGTAAGCTAAACAACTTCGATTCGTACATGCCTTACTCGGGCGATTACCAAAATGGCCGCAACGCACGCCTGTTGTGGCAAGCGGGTAAAACCTGTGCCGAGCTTGATTTTCAATGGGTTCAAGAGCAAATTGGAGATATTATGGCCAGTGCGATTAAAGAAGTCGCCATTTGATTAGAATAATTATCAGTGAAAAGGTTGAGATTAGCTGTAAATTTTGTTCGTACTTTGTAGTTTATTATCCTAAATTTTGGATTATCATTGTAGTTGACTTTGACACTGATGGAAAACGAAAAGCCCCATAATTTTCTCCGTAAAAATACGTCTGGCTATGGCTCACGAGCGGCAAATAATAACCGCTGGTTGGAGTCGGGTGCGAGTGTTGGAAAACTACCTCCCCAAGCGATTGAGCTAGAAGAGGCGGTTTTGGGGGCATTGATGATTGAAAAAGACGCACTTAGTGCGGTAATTGATATTTTAAAGGCAGATAGCTTTTATAAGGAAGCGCACCAGCGCATCTATAATGCCATTATTACGCTTTTTACCAACTCCGAACCCATTGACTTATTGACGGTAACGACACAGTTGCGTCAACTGGGAGAATTGGAAGTGGTGGGTGGAGCACAGTACATCACGGCCTTGACGACCAAGGTCAACTCCGCTGCCAACATTGAGTACCATGCTCGGGTGATTGCTCAGGCTTCGATGAAGCGGGAAATGATTTCGGTGGCGTCGAAAATTTTGCAAGACGCGTTTGAAGATACTACGGACGTTTTTACACTTCTTGATACAGTAGAACAATCACTTTTTAAAATTTCTGAGTCAAATATCCGCAAAAATTACGCCGATATGAGCGCTCTCATGACGGAGGCATTGCGCGAGTTGGAACGACGTAGAGAACAAAAAGACGGGTTGACGGGAGTACCTTCGGGCTTTACGCAACTCGACCGCTTGACGTCGGGGTGGCAGCCTACCGAACTCATCATTTTGGCGGCTCGGCCCGCGATGGGAAAAACGGCTTTTGTCGTTTCAAGCCTCCGAAATGCCGCCGTTGACTTTGGAATGCCCGTAGCTATTTTCTCGCTTGAGATGTCGGCGGTGCAGTTGGTCAATCGTATGATTTCGGCCGAGGCAGAGATTGATAGTGAAAAACTTAAAAAAGGAAATTTAGCTCCGCACGAATGGACGCAGCTGCACCAGCGCATTGATCGACTGATGCGAGCACCCATCTATATTGATGATACTCCAGCGCTCTCCATCTTGGAGTTACGGGCCAAATGCCGTCGTCTGAAGCAACAACACGACATTCAGATGGTTGTGATTGACTACTTGCAGCTCATGCAAGGAGATAGTACTAAAGGAGGAGGAAACCGCGAACAAGAAATTGCCTCGATTTCGCGCGCCTTGAAGAACTTGGCGAAGGAGCTGAACGTACCAGTGATTGCCTTGTCGCAGTTGAGTCGTGCGGTGGAAACCCGCGGTGGTGACAAGCGTCCACAACTTTCCGATTTGCGTGAATCGGGTTCTATCGAGCAAGACGCCGATATGGTTGGCTTCTTGTACCGACCTGAATACTACGGCTTTACGCAAGACGAAGCGGGTAATTCGGTACAGGGAGTTGGTGAGGTAATTATCGCTAAAAACCGTAGTGGTTCGTTGGATACCATTCAGCTTCGATTCATTGGGAAATACACCAAATTTACGGATTTGGATGGCTTCTATGGTGCAGTCTCGGCGGGGCCAGCTTCGGCTTCGTTTAGCCCTGAGGCAAGAGCGCAAGCTGCGAGCTCGTTTGAGGCACCTGCGGCTTCTACAGGAGGAACGTTTAAGAGTAGAGCCAATGATTTAGGAGATATGGGGATGAATTTCCCGCCACCTAATCCGCTGGATGAGCCTCCCTTCTAGTTAGGATGATTATTTGATAACTCGTCTTACCCCAACGTATCTTTTTTGGTAATAATTGGCGTGAAGGAAATCGTAACGGATGCCACCTTTCCAAGCAGAATGGATGAATTTTACGTATCCATCCGTAACGGCTACAATCATGCCTACATGCCCAATTCGAGCGCTTTTAGAATTGCTTCCTTTAAAGAAAATTAAATCTCCTGGGCGTGCTTCACCAAGGGCAATTTCTACGCCGTGTGAGATTTGAGCAGCGCTAGAGTGGGGGAGAATCATGCCAAATTTAGAGAAACAGTAACGTACAAAGCCTGAGCAGTCAAAGCCTTTGGGAGAGCTTCCACCTGAACGATACCGATAAGAGAGATGCTTTTTGGCAAAAGACAGAATATCAGTCGTTAACGAAGTATTTTGAGTCGAATCAACAGCTGCTTTTTGAGCAAAAGAAAAGGTCGATAAAAGGCATAATCCTAGAACAAAAATCCACTTTTTCATCAGTTAGGTACTTTTTTATAGGGTTGAACGCTTCCACAAGTAAGGAAAGAAAGTTTTTTTTACCAAATTTTTGGAATTAAAATATATATCGTAATATTGCGATGAATTAGTGCTTTTATACCAAAATGGGAACCACAAAAACCGAAGTTTTTACCGAAGAAGAAAACCGAATTGCTGATTTGGCCAAGGCGTTTGCTCACCCCGCGCGGGTAGCGATTTTACGCCTTTTAGCCGAAAAAAAAGCGTGTGTTTGTGGAGACCTTGTCGATGAACTTCCGCTGTCGCAGGCTACCGTTTCTCAACATTTAAAAGAGTTAAAAAGGATTGGGATTATCAAAGGAGACATTAATCCGCCGCGGGTTTGTTACTGTATCGACGAAGATGTGTGGAACGAAGCGATGCAGACCTTTGGGTTGGTTTTTGCTTCTTACCTTAAAAATAGTTGCTGCTAAAATTTTTTGCTTATATTTATCGTAATATTACAATTAAACTGCTTACTACTATGACAACTGATGAATCGCTCAAAGAGCTAGTGCGAGAAAAATATACTGAAGTTGCTCAACAATCGAAAGAGCAAAATGCAGCTTCGTGCTGCGGCTGTGGGCCAACTTGCGATACCAATGGAGAGTTTTTGGGAATTATGGCCGAAGACTATACCCAACTAAGCGGCTACGTGGCCGATGCTGATTTAGGGTTGGGCTGCGGTCTCCCGACTCAATTTGCGCAAATCAAGGAAGGAGATACGGTCATTGATTTGGGAAGTGGGGCTGGCAACGACGCTTTTGTTGCACGGGCGGCTACTGGCATTACGGGCAAGGTAATTGGGGTAGATTTCACCGAAGCGATGATTGTAAAAGCACGGGCCAATGCAGAAAAACTAGGCTTCAACAATGTGGAGTTTCGTCAAGGAGACATTGAGCAAATGCCCATAAACAACGACGTAGCCGACGTAGTAGTAAGTAATTGTGTATTGAATTTGGTGCCTAACAAAGCGCAAGTTTTTAAAGAAATATACCGTGTTTTAAAACCTGGTGGGCATTTTAGCATTTCGGATATCGTGCTGGAAGGAGAACTGCCTGCGGGATTGCAACATGCCGCCGAAATGTACGCGGGATGCGTGTCGGGGGCCATTCAGAAATCAGACTATCTGGGGTTGATTGAAAAAACTGGGTTTGTAAACATCACACTTCAGAAAGATAGAGAAATTGTCCTTCCAGATTCGATTTTGGTTGAATATATTTCCGTTGAAGAAATTGAGGCTTACCGCAAAGGAAATTTGGGAATTTACAGCATTACAGTTTACGCCGATAAACCGTCGCCTGCTACCGCAGAAATTCAAATTCGTACTGCTAAACCAGCTGACAAAGAAGCGGTTGTTGGATTTTTGCAGTCGGTGGGTTTGCCTACGGAAGATTTGAACCCTGAGTTAGCTAATTTCTTGCTTGCGTTTGTGGATGGTCAGTTGGTAGGTACGGCAGGCGTAGAGATAACGGGTGAAATCGGTTTGTTGCGTTCGGTAGCAGTAAAGGAGTCGTTTCGGAACTTTAAAATTGCGCAACGCTTGGTCAATGATGTAACCAAACAAATGCGTTTGCAGTGGGTAAAAGAATTGTACTTAATCACTAATTCGGCGGAGGAATATTTTGCGAAACAGGGTTTTGAAAAAGTGGAACGGGACTCTGTCCCTGCTGCAATTGCACAATCGCAGCAGTTTAGCGGCCTATGCCCAAGTTCGGCCACAGTGATGAGGAAGTCGGTAGAGAAACCTAAAATCAAGCTGTTGGATTTAGAGCAAGCATCCGATTGTTGTACGCCAGGCTCAGGATGTTGTTAACTAAATAAAAAGAAGCCTATGAGGATACTCAACCTTCATAGGCTTCTGAGATTAAATTATTGGAATCCCTTTATGTCGTCAATAAACCACTGATTTTGAGTGGTAATGAGGGTTACTAAAGCCACTTTAGTGTCAAACATCCATAATTCAAAGGTTGCTTTAGTGGGGGAATTAGTGATGGGTTTAAGTTTAAACTTATCATCAAAATCTTGCGCCTGAACGATGGGGTCGTAGCCACCTTCGTTGTCTTTTTCCATTTTTTGATAAAAAACGGTCAAACGTTTACGAAAAGCAGGACTAAATTCTGGCCGCTTGAGCACCTGACGCCATTCGAGCATGGCGCCTTTAGTAGTGTACCATTTATAAAAGTCCTGAACCGTTTGGGGTGCGGTTTTGGTTTGTGCCACGGCTGAGATTATCATACCGCCAATTAGAAATAATAAAAGAAGCAATCTTCGCATTTGAGTAAGTGCTTGCGCACAGTTAATTGTTAATTTGTTCATTTACAATACATTGTTAGCAGCATTCTTCTAAGTTTTACCCGCGGATTGATGCAGATTAAGAGTCGCAGCTATTCGCCGAAGAGACTAGCTTCATATAAGTCATTTATCAGCGAAAATCTGCGTTTGTATTGTTCTGCGGGTAAAAAATGACATTAACTACTTAACACTGTATTTAAAAAAAGGAGCCACTAGAACTTTGCAAGGAGGACTAATAATTCCTTTTTAGCGGGACTATCGTTCGTTTTTGATAAAATGGTTTTCCAATCTGCTACCGACTTTTTTACCATTTTTTTATCAGCGGCATCGTACGTTTTGGTCTCCGCTGGGTCTGAGTACTTAAACTCTTCGAGAACGGACTGAACCAGCGCGTTGGCATTTTTCCCTTTGGGATGTCGTTTTAGGTATTCACCTGACTTAGACAAAGCACGGTCTAACACACAGACCCAATAGCCTTCACATTCGCCACCCGTTTCGAGTTGGCTTGCTTCGTAGGCGATTCGTTCTTTGAGCGGCTCCGTGGCAGGTACAGTCGCTTCTAGTTTCCACAAAAGGTCTTGTTGTAAAAAATGCCCTGCGTTTCCATAGTCGCTGTAATAAACCTCTTTTTTATGGCTATCAGTCCACGCTTTCAGTTGATTGGTACCAAACGGAATGCTGCGCGCAATGCGCTGAATCGTCACTAAACGGAAGAATTCAACCTCCGCCAATTCGGTTGTAGTAAGCGATTTATCCTCTTTTACCGCTTTCAGCCAGTTTTCAACCTCGACGTTTGCTGTGCTATTTTCACTCGGTTTGGCATTGTAATTTCTTGCCACGGTCAACGTCACTTCTTTGGTCGTAGGTTTGTTGAGGGGAACTGCTTGAGCTGAGGTTATCCAGCCCGTCGCGCCTTTATCTTGGCTAACTTTGTAAAACTTACCATTTGCCGATTTTTCGACCAACTTTACCTGAGAGCCAATTTTGTAAGAACCCGCGCTAGGGCCCGAAGCGGCCGCGTTTTTGTACGAAGTTACTTTGGGGCTGGCAATCATTAAATCTTGGGCGTGCAGCAAAGAAATACTACAAACCGTGAGGAGTGAAGAGAATAGGGTTTTCATAGGAAGTTTAAAGGTAAATGTCTTTGTAAATAGCGTACTGAACAGGTTTAAAGGTTTTGAGTTTCAAGAGTGGCTTCTTGCCAATGTTTAGTTTAGTAACTTTGTCTTTTGGAGTATTTCCTTTTTCGTCTTCACCTGCCCCTTTTGAAATTTCGGTAGCGCCTGTGATGAGGTTAAAGTCGTATTTTTCGTAAGAACCATCATGGGTTGAGCTTGCCGTGTAGGTAGCGCCAATCATAAACCAATCGTTGTTTTGAAATCGCCAGCGGTAGGCATAGTTCCAGCGACTTGAGCTACCGCCATAAAAACGTATCAAAAGTGTGCCTCGCTCGATGCTTAATCCCTCCCACGGGTCACCAAATACCCCGCCTTCGTTGGACAGCATGATTGATTCGTTGGATTGAATCGAAAGTTTGTAACTTCCATCAGCTTGTTTGAGGGCGACGAAAAGTAGGCGAGGGGTTTGTTCATTATCAGCCTCTTTTAGATTTTTGACGGGTTTATCCGATTCAATAACTACCGCAAGGTCGGGGAGGTTATCTTTGTTAAGGTCGCCTTCGGCTTTTTCGTGTACGTGCCATCCTTTAGGCACAAACGACTCGACTTTGCCCCCCGAAGCAGGTAAAACGGGGTAGTTAAACGTTTGAAGAAGAAGAGAAATTGAGAAGTAAGTGGTTAAGTACATTTGAAATAGAGTTTTGTCCAAATGTACGTAAGATTCGATTTTTATTGTACCAAACTAAAAAAAAATACCCCGTAGCAGTGCCTATGAAGCACTACTGCGGGGTAAAACTACGTTTTGGGAAACCTGAAAAAACTACTTTTTTGTAAGAAAGGGAGACGTTAGTACGCCTGAGGGTCACCTTTGACCATATTGTATGCGGTTTTGATGATGACTTGAATATCCATGAGGAGGGTCCAGTTCTCGATGTACCAAATATCAAATTCCACTCGTTTTCGCATCAGTGCTAATTCGTGCGTTTCGCCACGGTAGCCATTTACCTGAGCCCAGCCCGTAATCCCAGGTTTTACTCGGTGCCGAATCATGTAATTGTCGATGAGGGGCAATGTTTCCTCGCTGTGCTTGGTGGCGTGTGGGCGTGGACCCACCACCGACATATTTCCCAGAAATACGTTGATGAATTGTGGCAATTCGTCCAAGTTTGTTTTGCGGAGAAATAACCCAACTTTAGTAACTCGTGGGTCGTTGGAGGTAGTTTGGCTGAAACCACCCTCTTTTTTGGTCGTAGACGCATTGTGGTACATCGTCCTAAACTTCCATACGTTGATAATCTTCCCCTTTTGTCCCCAGCGCCCTTGAATAAAAAAGACAGGACCTTTCGAGTTGATTTTGATGGTAAGGGCAATGATTGGGAAAAGCCACGAGGCAATTAAAAGTAAAAATAAACTACTAAAAAGGAGGTCAAGAATGCGTTTACTCACCCGCCAATAGGAAGAATCAAGCAGAGTACTTCGTACGGTTACTAGGGGGTATTGACCAAATAATTCGAACGAATACCGAGAAGCATTAAACTGTAAAAATCCTGGCGTAAACTTGGTTTTAATGCCGTGTATATCGGCCCATTTGATAATACCTTCTACGTAGACTTCGTTGAATTTTTGGATAGCAATCACAATTTCATCCACCGACTCATTGGGCATTGTCGAGAGGAATTTAAGCGTTTCTTTTAAGGTTTGAGTGTCATCTTTTGCAAACTCATGCACCCGAGCGCCTTGCACTTTGTACCCAAATTGCGGATTTTTTTGTACCAATTCAATAAACTCATGCACGGAGATAAAATCGCCGACTACCACTAATTTTCTTTGATTGACGCCGTTGACGTGCCAATACAAAAGAAGTCTTTTGATAATAAACATTTTTAGCGCAATCACCACCGCTAACGAAAGCGTATACGTAACGGCAAAACTGCGGGCGTGAAAATGGTCGTTCAATAAAAATAGTGAGATAGAAAGCGTAAAAAATTGAATGAGCAAATTGGGTGCTAATGATAATAATTCATTAACAAAAAGGGAGGCTCTAAAGTCGTCGTACAATTTGCTCATCTTTGACGAAAAGTACCAAGTAAACATCAGACCCAGCAAAATAAAAGCCGAAGTGGCTCCAATCGTCCTCGTGTAAAAGTAAGACGTAGACAGGTAAACAATACCAATCATACAAAAATCTCCTAGCAGTCGAAAATGTTTTTTTCGACGCTTTATTGAGTATTCAGGAGCGGTAGGGAGGGTATTTGAAATAGACATAATCGTTACTTTTTACAGTATTCATCGGTATCGATTTTGATTACCCAATCGGCCTTTCGTAAGGTATAGGCATTTTCACTAAAAGAATAATAGCCAGGGGCAGGGCCAACCTGAAAATCGTAGGTTTTGCCTACTTGTAATAAGTCGGTAACAATACTAAATGAGGTTTGTCCTGACACGTATTTCATGCTTGGTAAGTTTTTCCAAGGCAGGGTACCTGTTTCACGGAAGCGACCAAACAATTCTTGCGTTGGTAGCTTGGGCTCGTCCAATTCTTTGCACGGAAATTGAAGAGTAATCCGCACTTCACCTGGTTTGAGGCTGGAAGGTGCCTTAAAATTAGAAAGGTCAATGCTCTGCGGACTTGCCGAACAAGGGTCAATGGGGTTAGAAAATCCAATCGCTGAACTTTGATTATCGTATACTTTCAACCTGACTTGGGTTCCCGACTCTAAGTTGCTGATTCGAATCGTACTTCCGCTGCTTATGGTCGACGTAAAACTTTTAATAATCACGTTTGTGAGCGCATTGAGAAGTTCGCAGTTGTACAAACGGTCGCTGGGAGCTAAACTACTTTTAACGGTAAAAATAAGTGGGTTTGAACATTTGGTGGGTGGGGCTTTGAAGGTGGTAAGGTCGATGTCTTGGGTAACGGTGTTACAGGCAGTTGAAACGACGGATTGCGCCGTGGCGGTGCTGAATAAATCCGTGATTCGTAGGCGAACGCTCTCGTCGCTGTATAATCCGTTGATGCGAATAACGTCTCCGTTGTTGGCCGTCGACTGAAATTTCTGCATTACTCCATTCGTTTTTGCGTTGATGACCTCGCAGGTATACTGGTTGGCGCTGTTAGGTAAGTTGCTTTTTACCCTAAAATTCAGGGTAGAAGCACAGCGTGGGGCAGGGGTCTGAAAGCCATTGAGGGCGACAATATGGGTGGTATTGCTACACGCCTCGGCGACGGACGAAAGGGCTACTGCTGAGCTTACTATGTCATATATACGTAACTGTATGGGGCCTGTATTGTCGTAGAGTTCATTGAGCCGAATGATCTCTCCGTTGTTGGCCGTCGACTGGAATACTTGCAACCTTGTTTTCGAATCAGGTTTAATCACCTCAAACGTGTAGCTTCGATCACTGGCAGGAAGATTGCTCTGAATTTTGAAAATAGGCGTTGTCGTACAGCGTTGTGGAGGAAGTTTGAAGCTTTGAAGGTCTAACGGATAAACCGCCGAGGCACAGGCATCTACCGCCTCCGAAACGACCACCGCGTTACTCACAATATCGGCTAATTTTACTTTGATCTGTTGGTCGCTGTCGAGCCCACTGAGCCGAATGATATTGCCATTGTTGACGGTCGTCTGAAAACTCTGGAGGATCGCGTTGGTAGCGGCATTGACCACAACGCAGTTGTATTTATAGTCGCTATTGGGAAGGGTACTTCTAATCTGGAAGCCTGGCCCCGTGCTGCATTTAATGATTTGTTTTTTGAACCCTGATACATCCAAGACTTGTTCGCTACCGCCACAACCGTTGACTACCTCAGACGTAACGGTGGCTGAACTAGCCGCGTCTGATATGCGTAATCGTACAAATTGGTCGCTTTCTAAGCCACTTACCCGAATTACTTCGCCGTTGTTGACGGTAGATTTAAAGACTTGTAATCGGCTGTTGGTACCATCGACGATGACTTCACATTGGTATTGGACGTCGGTGGAGGGTAAACTACTTTTAATTTTAAAACTCGGCCCCGATTCGCATTTTTCTTTCGTGAAACCTGCCACGTAAAGGGCTAATTTGGACAGTTCGGCAGTAAATAGACGACGGCCGTTTGATTCTTTGGTGACTACCCCAGGAGGTTCGGCTTGCCAGGTGTCGGTCGCTACCTCATAGCTGTACAAGGGAATGAAATCTCCGTCTTGAATGAGTCTTCGCTTTTGTGGATGGTAGAGCTGATCGGCTACGCTAAAGCGTACTTTGATGGGCTTAGACACCGTTTTAACCAACTGAAAATGCTCGTTGTGGATTTGAACCAAAAACGCCCCCGCGACTTGGGTCAATTGCTGATTTAACCTAGCCTGTACCCCGTCTAGTAGCATTGGTGCAGGTAGGGTTTGATTGACGATGGGATTGATCAAAAACGTCTCGTAGGGCTTGTTTGTCTCAATCGCCTGAAAACGGGTGGTTAGCGTTCCATCTACGGTTTTTCCTGTCACGTCAACTAGTTTGGTACTTTGGGCAAGGGTCAGCGAGATATTAGACTGACCCGACGACGCGGTAGTCGGTGTCTCAAAATTCCAATCACTCTCCACCCGCCCCGAACGTATGCCTTGCCGCTGCGCTACCCCGACAATGTTCGAACCCGTTGCTTGAAAAATCATGGTCAACGACCGCTGTTTGTCGCTTTTGAGTTCAATCGGTAAAACCGCGTCAATCCATCCCGACGATGTTACTACCACCGTAAAGCGCAAAGGGTGTTGCTCGGAAGGGCGTGGCCCCAGCGAGTCAATCGACAAAAACACGGTACCGTCTCCTGTTAAGCGAAATTTTCTGGTTTCTACGGTTGTGATTACCCGCTGAGCATCGGGGCCAGTAATACGTACTTGAGCGTCCGTAGGTACTTCCGTGCCTCCTTTGGTATAGTACTGCACATCCAACGCCACTGGAAAGGGCTTTTTGAAGCGCAGTTCAAACCCGTCCAAGGGGTTTTTACACGCCCATAGCCAGCAAAGCAATAGCAAACATAAAACCGAAATTCGTTGCATTAGTGAGTCGTTATGCGAACGAGCGAATAGGAAAGAACCAATTGGAGGTTGGGCAAAAACCGATAGCCGCGCAGGTTGCGTTCGATGAGGGGGAGCTGTTGGTCGAGGGTGGTGGTTTCTAAAAAACCGTCGTAATCAGCACTGAGTTTGGGCTTTCCCAAATAATAGCAACCGAGCTCAATACCAACGCCCCAGCGGCGTTTGGGCACCGAGCGCCCAAAACCTACCCCTGCATAACCCACAACGGAAGACCACTTGACTCGCATCGCAATGGTACCAAATTCTTCGGGCTTCATTTGGATGCCGCCCAAGTCAATGGGACTCAACGCTTGGAGCTGCACACGCACATCGGGCCGCCAAGTGTAGTTGACCCCCGTGGTTAAAAAAAAGGAAGACTTTCGAAAAGGATGCCACTTCACCGAGCTTTGTATCAGCCCAATGACAAAATCGGGACGAAACTCCACGATGGAGCTGTCACCCAAGTCAATGTGGTGCTGCTTTTTGTAGCTGACGTAGTTTCCTCCCACGCGCAGTACCCACTGAGGATGGGTGGGAAGCCGCCAAGCGCCGTGAATCCCCACGCCCGTGGTTCCTACTTGTAAACTCACTCCTTGCGGCCACCACTTCGACGGAGTGGTCGTGGGTTCAGAGGAAAAAACCAGGGACGGGCATCCAACGAGGAAGGGTAAAAGACGGTGCCAGAGGTTCATCGTTATTTCTTTAGTTGCTGCCATTGGCGGTTTAAGTACCCTACGTGATACTGCCGAAGCCGTTGATCGAGTTGGTAGCCCGTTTGGTAGCGTTCACCGATTCGGTAACCGCCTGCGTACAGGTATTCCCAACGGAACTCCTGCCCCGTGCGGAACTGAAATTTTTTCGTTTGAATAATTTTGCCTGGTGGTATCGGGACGGCAAAATTAAACCCTGCCGTTGCACCATTTTGGGTACCGACGGCAAACAGCCCAATTTCAATGTTGGAATACTGCCGAATAAAATCGAACCTAAGTCCCTTATCACCGTACATAAATTGCCCTGCGGTTGCTTTTAGCAGTAAATCCAGCTTCTGAAAGCGGTATTCGACATCCACCAACGCCAATAGTTTGTCCATTTTTTCGTAATACAGCCCTCCCCGAGGAAAATAATACATGCCCGTTAGTCCAAGTTCAGCCCCGTACGACCAAGCGCTCTTAAAATCTGTCTGACGGTACTGGAGGTTAACTCCGTACTGATCGTTGTGAAACAAGCCCACCGTGGCACTCACAAAATGGTTGTCTTTTTTATAGAATTGATTGACAAAAAGGGGAGCAGGACGAATGATTTGGGGGCGGTTGTCGAGGTCGTTGGTAAAGGGGAAAAGAATGCCCCAGTTGATGCTCATGCCTGACCATAAGTACAACTGACTCTGCAATAAAAGGCTAGTATTGCTACGGACTGGGTAGCGTTTATTGCCAAACTTTCCCCAAAAAACGGGTTGAAGCCAGAAATCAAATTTGTACTTTTTGTGAAGTAGGAACGGACTGGTTTTAGTAAAAATACCTTGTTCAATGGCTGTAATAGGTAGTACGTGAAGGTTGTTGGAAAGTCGATAGCTGGCAATAGGAACGCCCTGAAAGAGGGGTATATAGTGGAGAGAATCGTTAGGGGCAGCAAAACTCTGACGCACCTTGACCAATCCAATCAGGGGATTTCGGTACAGACGCTGTTCAAAGTAAACGTTGTTTTTCCGTTGGCTAACGTTTTCAAAGGTGTGTAACGAGGATGGTTGCTGAGCCCATCCCGTCCATTGACTTCCCGCAAAAAGAATGAAAAGTAAAAATCGAACCATGTACTATTTTTTTTTGAGCTGAGAAGGCAGCGTAAATAAATTGGTCGCGTAGGAGGTGCCAAACATCAGCTGATCGCCGTTGAGGAGGCCCGCTTGAACCGTCCATTTTCTGAAAAAAGTGACATAAGCTCCGAGGTTGAGGCGTTGCGAATCATATTCTGCTATGATTCCTGCCTTTTTTTGATAGTGAAGTATTGCGCCACCAAACAAACCCACTAGGTACTGATTAGGAAATCGCCATGTACTTTTTTTCTGCCACGTAAAACCCGTTAAAAATGAGTCATTTTGAAAAGTGGTTCGATTTCGGTAGACAAAATAGGGGCTTCCTAGACCCAGAGTTGTTTCTAAAGCAAGTGCCTTGTTAAGTTGGAATTGCTTCGTAGCTACAACTACGTGTGTCAACATAGCTCCATCGACCGTAAATGGAACACTCATAATGATGGCTACAGATGGGTGCTTTTTAGTTTCTTTGAGAAGTAGGTATCGAATGTCCATATTTCGGTCGCCGATCCCTTCGCTAACATTTCTTTTGGGAGAATCTAGCATTTGTAATAGGGTAAGACTGAGCTCTAGCCGTGGTAGGATGGCTAAGTGAGCAAATAAAATTTGTTCTGGATTTTTTTTAGGACCTCTAAGCCCGTAATGAATAGGATTATAATTATACCCAAAGCGAAAATCTCCGTCTTTTTGTTCGAGGGCTGAGGGAACGTACAGCATTCCAGGCTTCCCCGATAAGTTGGTTTGCGAAAAAAGAGGGAGAGAAAATAGGAGCAGAACAAGCACACCAATGATGTGCCTGTTGCTCCCATTCTCAACCATTTTCATACGTTTAGTTTGCACGTCAGTAGCTTATCCTTGATTGTGACAACTTTCAATAACTGCAGTTTTGGCATCGTTGGCTTCCTTCAATGCCTTTTGGTAATTGGCTTCAACCGCAGCCTCATTGGCTTTTTTTGCGGCGTCTGCGGCGGCTCGCAGGGCTGTAGTTAGCGCTTCACAGGCTTTACCATCGGCCGACTGCAATGAATTGACAGTACTTAGGTTTCCCAACAGGGCCAACGAGTTTAGCCCACCAAGTAGCGTATAATACTCATCGCCCAAAATCGACTTGGCATCGTCCAAATCTTTTTTGGCCTTGTCGAAGGCTGCTTGGGCCGCATCGCGAAGTGCTTTGTACTTATTGGGTAAATCGTTTTTGCAACTTGTTTCTTGGGCCGTCAGTGAGCTTGTGGCAGTGGTATAAGCGGTATTAACGCGCGCAAGTTCTGTGGTTTTGGCGGCATCAAGTTCTGCTTTCTTGGTGTTAAAAGCATCTTCTCCTTTTTTAATACACTCGGGAGAAGCCGTGATTCCGTCGATACCATCGGTGTGGGCAATCCCGTCAACGCCTCCCGTACGGGCAGGAATGGCTTTGCCCGCTACTGTAGGTAAAGTAAAAGTGGGCAAGTAGGCTTTTAGTTTGGGGTCAGCACTGGCTTTGTCCAAAATGCTCTTCAAATCAGCAGGCAAGGCGCCCCCCGCAGCTACTGCCGCAATAGTGGAAGTAGGAACGGTGGCCAACTTGGTGACTTCGGCCGTAGAAATGGCGGCTTTCACTTCATTGGCGGCGGTGGTCACCGTGGCAGGTACAGTTCCTGTACTCGCAATGGAAGCAATCCCACCTGCCACCGCCGTAGCTTGGGCCGAAGGAGTAACAGTAGATGGGGTACTGGTGACGGCTGCGGGTTTAGTCAACGATATGGTATCCAATTTGATACTTGTCAACTCTTCTACCAAATCAGCATCAGGTTCCAGGGGGTCCCCTTTTTTACAATTGTACATCACCGCTGTCAGAGCGATTAGGTACACAATCAGTGAAAATGAGTGCTTTTTCATTGTTAATAAAATGGTTGATTAATAATTATTTTAGGGAATTGTGTTGCGAAAATTGAGCGGGTATGGACCTTGGCCGACCGTGGCCTTGTTCCTTCCCAAAGTGATTCAGCAGAATTAAATTGGGTTAATAATTGTGTTAAATTTCTGATATTCAATACGATTAATGATTAGCATTCCTTTTAGAAGATAACTTTGATTGCGTTAGGCTAGGATAAATAAGGCAAAAGGCTAAAGGTAGTATTCGATGATGCTGCGTTTGGGAGGGGTAGGGGCACTAAATAGCGTAAGTCGGGTTTTTTCGAGCAAGAGTAAATAGAGAAAATACGTGTTGGTGACAAAGTACCGTTTGAACAACCGACGGGGATTGCACAGCATACGAAACAACCACTCCAAACAAACGCGTTGCATCCAGCGCGGCGCGCGGCGTTCTACCCCTGCCATCATCGGAAAGGCCGCACCCACCCCAATCATAACGGCGTCAATTTTCCCTTTCATACTCGCCATCCAGCGTTCTTGTTTGGGGCAACCCAACGACACCAGCACGAGGTTAGCCCCCGAATCATTGATGGTTTGCTGGTACGCAAGCGTTTCTTCTTCGGTCAGTGCCCGATAAGGCGGGGAAATCATACCCGCAATTTCGAGGTGGGGAAAGTTAACGCGGCATTTTTCTCGGATGGTGTCCAGTACCTCTTGGGTACAGCCGTAAAAAAAAACCTTCAACTGCCGCTTTTCGGACTCACGCAAAAGCACGGGCATCAAATCGGGGCCCGCAATTCGTTCTTGCTTTAGTTGGTACAGCCACCGAAGCGCCAAATTGAGCGGCATCCCGTCGGGTGTGACCATGTCCGCTTGGGCAATGGCATTGGAAAAGTCCTTGTTGCGGTACGATTCCACGCAGGTGTGAACGTTGGCCACGCACACGTACGATGACGTGCGTTTAGTAGCTAGCTCAAAAATCGAATCAACAAAATGAGCATATCCCCCAAGGTTAAGAGGTATGGTCAACAACCGAGTTTGTTGCATTAGCATAGTAAAACAGGTTATTAGGTGTGACAACTAGTTTTATACAAAAGCACAGCAGTATCTGCCTGCTTGAAAAAGCAGATTTAACAATGAGATATAAAGGGGACAGAGAAGTAGTCGGCTAGACTAGTTCAGCTGGTGTTGAGGAGGCGTTAGATAAACATTGCCGATAAAGATGTACCATCTGAAGCGCTTTGGTCTCCCATGAGAGTTTACCGTGAGGTTATAAGAGCTCTTTAAGGATATGTCAATTACTCACTAATTGAAAAGCCTATCACCAGTCGTTTATTGTTGTTTCCTCATGCAACAAGACTGGAATATAGTTTGTCCAATTGTTTGCATATTATTTTCGGACTAAAGGTTGTTGCTGCTAGATGTTTTGAAGCATTTGCTATTTGATTCCGTAACTGTTCATTTTCAATCAATAATTGTATTGAACAGGTTAACTCATGAATATTGCCAGGTTCAAATACTAATGCGTTTATTTTGTTGCGTAAGACATCAGATAACCCGCCTACGGGCGTGGTCACAACTGGGAGACCATAAGCCCAGGCGTCTAGAACTGCCATAGGAAAACCTTCAGCATAACTAGGTAAGCAAAAAATGGATGCTTGCTGAAATGATTTTGATTTTGCATCTCCATTTACCCAACCTAAAAAAAGTATTTGATTTTCTATTTTTAAATCTTCCGCCAATTGCCTACCCAGTTCAATTTCTCCGTTTCCAGCAAATACGATGTTCCATTCTGGGTATTTTGCTGCTATAGGGGCAAATGCCTTAATTAGGTCGTTGTATCCTTTTCTGGCATTAATTGTTCCTGCATAGAGAATATTTTTTTGTAAGTCGTAATTTTTTGAATAATCAGGTAAACTACATGGATTATAAAGTACTTCAATTTTATTAAGCAAACGCAATGTTTTGCTGATTTCTGTTTTCCAGTATTCGGATAGGACAATTACCATATCAGCTTTCTCAAACAAATATTGATAGAGAAACCGAAAGCGGCTATTTATAGTTGTATCGGGCGAAAAAGCGTGAAAATGAACGATTACTTTTTTCTTAAACAATTTAGCAATAAACAGAAATGGAGTTTTGCGTAAAGCCGATGGTGGTTCACTGGTATGTATATGCACTAATTTGTACTGGTGTACAATAAATACGAATTTGGTGAATGCTTGTAAAAAGTAAATAAACTTTATCACAAAGTTCTTATCTTGGTGTGTCTCAATCCACTTACAATGATACTTTTTCCATTGCTCCCCTGTTTCGTGAGCTTTTACTACTGAGGTAATTCCCCCACGTGTTTTGCGAGAGGTTGCTATGACTAAAATATTTTTATTGTTTTTATCCATGCGCTCGTCGAAGTTCAATCAATTCTTCCCGTGTGTATCGTTTATCACTAGGATATAATAGCTCCTCATGTTTAATGATTTCGTCGATAGTAAAGCGAAATTTTAATACTTTAGCTGGAACACCTCCTATTATGGAATAAGGCGGACATGATTTATTAACCACAGCCCCTGCAGCAACAACACTACCACGTCCAATAATAACCCCCATTAAAATGGTAACATTAGCGCCAACCCATATATCATCTTCTATAATTACATCCTTATCATTTTCTGGCAATTTCTTGTTTGAATCAACAATAAATGTTCCGACTACATCTGTTCTATGGTTTCCAGTAACTATCGTTGGAGCAGGCCCAAAAATAACTTTATTTCCTATTTTCAAAGGAGCTTCAGTGCAGAAAATATGTGCATACCTAGGAATAGTAACATCGTTCCCAATACTTAAATTCTCAAGCCCAAAATAAACAGAACTACTTGGCTTTATTTTAACATTGTAACCACATGAACGCATTTTATGTTTATAAAATATAAACATAATTTTATTTAAAATAAAATCTGTAATAAAAAAATATTTCATATATATAAGATGCAATTATTTATTCAAAAAATAAATCAATATTTTAACTCATCAATATCACGTAAAATGCTTCTCTTTAACATTAAATATCCTTCTTTTATACGATTATTATTAGACTCATAATTTGTATACACTCAATCTACAAAAGAGATTAGTTCTTTTTCGTTTACATAATCAATATCAATAGAATAATCTTCAAAATCAATATTTTTCTATACTCTCTTAATTTGCAAAGATAATTTATAGCAATAAAAGGTTTTTCTCCTGCACCAGAACATAAGATTGCAGCATGCATTCTAGTAACAATTGAGAACTTACATTCTGTAAAAAATGATGCCATTTCTGCTGGCGTTAATAAACGATCAATTAATATAATATTATGTTTATTGTTCATTCTAGTAATTGCTTTTTACAAGCTTCAATATCATCTGTCTTATAGCCTTTACAATTAACAAAAGTCGGAATAAAAACTACTTGACTTCCATACTTACTTAATATGTAGTTCGCTGTAGCTGCAACAGAATTAATGTATCCTTCCATCCTTACTGTGTCCTGCTCCCCTAAGCTGCGACCAAATTAAAGTAGAGATTTTGATTTTTGTCAATAAACTGTTGAGGGGTTAAATATCCTAGTGACGAATGTGGTCTATCAAAATTATAGGAGTTCCACCAAGCGTCCAAATCTTGTTGAACTTCCTTTACTGTATTAAAATATTTTAGATTGAGACATTCTTTCCTTTGTGTACCGTTTAGACGCTCTACAAGTCCATTTTGGGTTGGTTTACCTGGCTGAGAAAATCTAATTTCAATGCCATTTTCTTCTGCAAATTTTTCTAAGACCCGACTTATAAATTCAGGTCCATTATCGCATCTGATATAAGCAGGTTTACCTTTTTGAGTTATCAGTTCTTGTAATAGCTTTACGAGTTTTCTTGCTTTGATATTTGTAGCAGCAAATGATAAAAGTACCTTTCTTGAACACTCGTCAAGTACGTTTAACACCCTTACCTTACGCTCATTACTTAAAAGAACATCGCTTAAAAAGTCCATCGACCATCCTTGACGGTTCGCCGCTGCGATTTATTTGTTCGGCAGGTAGCGGATTTATGGCTACCCTTTTTATTTTTTTGCGTGCTTTGGGGCTTCTTAAGTTCAACTTTTCAGCCTTATAGACCCTGTAAACACGTTTTTTATTCCACGACTTGCCCTGATTACGACACCAATGAAACAACAAACGAAAACCCCAAGTGGGTTGCTCAAGAGCTTTACCTTTTAACATTGTCACTATTTGAGCATCTTCATTTTTTCTTTTGTATTTGTAATAAATACTTGCTTTACGTTGCCCTAATACTCGGCAGCATCGTCGCACAGAAACCTCTTTTTGGGTGCTAATTTGATTAACTGCCTCCTGATGAGTAATAGAGCTTAAAGCTTTTTTAAGAGTTCATACCCCTCCTTAAGGATGTCATAGTCAAGGCTTTTGTCCGCCAACAGTTTTTTTAACCTTGCATTTTCTGATTCCAATTCTCGCATTCGCTTGAGTTCCTCAGTACCCATGCCCCCATACTTACTTTTCCAATTATAGAAGGTTGCTGGTGAGATACCATGTTCGCGGCACACATTTTCTATGTTCTTGTCTTTGCCTACGCTACCCAATATCGCTACGATTTGAGGCGGTTCGCTAAATTTGCTTTGTTTCACTGTTTTACCATTTTGATTGTGAAAATTAAGAAATCTCCTCCAATTTTAAATGGTTACGCCTCTCGGGAGCAGGACAACTGGATCTTCTACTATCTTAAAATCCCACTCAATAAACGAAATTCCAATATAGTCTTTTTCAATATTAAATTCATCTAGTAATTTAGACACTGAAGATTTTTTTTCTTGAAGCAAAGCAATATCATATGAATTATAAACAATGGGGTTTTTATAGTTAACTTGTTTAACCATTCAATTGATTTAGTAACTCTAACAAAAATTGCATAGGAATTATTTAAAATAATATGCGCCTTTTTCATAGAAGACTTGTAAAATAGAGGGCCAATTGTTAAAGATAAATGAATTAGTTTTTTATTTTGCTTTTGATAAATCCTTAATGTTTCTAATGACAATAATATAGTTTTGTAGAATACATCATTTATTCGCTCAGCACCAATACAAAATATATACGAAGAGGTTTTGATTTCCTTTAGAACTTCTTTCTTTTTGTTTCCTTTAGATATATTGGAGTGGTCCTCAAACGGCGGACACTTTACTTTGCAGGTTTAGTAATTGATTTTGATTAAAGATTTCTTCAAATTTTTCTGGACTTTGGTAGCCCAAAGATGAGTGCCTTCGCTTACGATTATAA
>Ga0209570_1000120_pt1 | contig 175545 bp, 138 predicted proteins | sample EBPBio172007_DNA_FD_185861 | JGI IMG/M metagenome (GOLD analysis project Ga0209570, IMG submission 185861) | Wastewater treatment Type I Accumulibacter community from EBPR Bioreactor in Madison, WI, USA - Reactor 1_9/17/2007_ DNA (SPAdes)... | ecosystem: Engineered > Bioreactor > EBPR >... | reverse complement strand
GGGTCTTGAAGCGACTACGAGGGGTCTTGAAGCGATTACGAGGGGTCTTGAAGCGACTACGAGGGGTCTTGAAGCACTTCAATCGGGGTCGTCATCGCTTCAATCGGGGTCGTCATCGCTTCAATCGGGGTCGTTTTCTGCTCGATCGGGTTGGTTTTCTGCTCAATTGAGTTAGTCGTCGGCTCGATCGGGTTGGTTTTCTGCTCAATCGGGTTGGTTTTCTGCTCAATCGGGTTGGTCGTCGGCTCGGTCGAGTTGGTCGTCGGCTCATTTGCGGTCATTGTCAGTACAGGATGGGATGGATTGTATAATTATCAGGATATAATTTTATCTGCATTCTCGGAAATAATTGCAGGATGAATTATAATTAAAACATCCTGCATGGGATGAGATTATAATAAAATATCATGTTCGTTTTTTTTTGCCACATCCCGTCCTTCCCCGCGGGGAAGGCATAATAAAAATCTCCCCGTCGGGGAGAAAAAAAGAGGGGCAAATCTCAATCAATACATTCATACACCCCGTCCTGCGGACAAGCCTCCGATGGATGGGATGAAATTCAATATCAAAAAAAAAATCCTCTGCTCTCGGAAAAAAGCAGAGGATGAATATATGAAAGATATACTTTTTAGAAATTGACAGCTTCGCCCCATGCGCCGGCTGCGGCTTCCATCACGGCTTCCGATAAAGTCGGGTGAGCGTGAATTGTTTTGAAAATGGCAGGACCCGTTGCTTCGAGTTCGCGTGCCAATCCTAATTCTGCAATCATTTCCGTTACATCGGGACCAATCATGTGTGCACCGAGTAATTCACCGTATTTGGCATCGAATATTAATTTGACGAAGCCATTTGTTTTACCAATGCCATGGGCTTTACCATTGGCGGTGAAGGGGAATTTACCGACTTTGATTTCATATCCGGCTTCACGTGCTTTTGCTTCGGTTAATCCGATACTTGCCACTTGCGGTTGGCAATATGTACAGCCGGGGATATTTTTATAGTTGACGCCATCGGTATGATGACCTGCAAGAAATTCTGCACAAACCAAACCTTCGGCAGATGCTTTATGGGCTAACCATGGTGGACCTGCCACATCGCCGATAGCAAAAATGCCTTCGACATTGGTGCGGAGATATTTGTCCACTTTAATCCAACCGCGTTCCATGGCAATGCCAAGTTCTTCAAGTCCTATGCCTTCGATATTGCCTTGTACGCCGATAGCATTAAGGGCTATATCTGCTTTGAGTGTTTCTTGTGAGCCGTCTTTTTTCTGTACGACGATTTCCACACCTTCGCCAACAGTTTTAGCGGAAAGTACACGCGCTTCGGTAATCAGGTTCATACCTGCTTTTTTGAAATTGCGTTCCAATTCTTTGGAAACTTCAATATCTTCGACCGGAACAATATTGGGCATCATTTCCACGATAGTGACGGCAGTGCCGAAAGCATTATAGAAATAAGCAAACTCCACGCCGATAGCACCTGCGCCCATGATGATCATGTTTTTCGGAATCTCTTGTTGAATCATTGCTTCGGAGCTTGTGAGGACGCGTTTTCTGTCCACTTCAATACCGGGAATCATGCGGGGACGTGCGCCCGTAGCGATAATCACATTATTGCATTCGATGGTGTCGGTGACATTGCCGTTTGCATCGCGCACTTCGATTTTTTTGGCAGATTTCACCACACCGTGACCTTTGACGGAACGAACTTTATATTTTTTGAATAAGAAATTGATACCGTTTGACATACGGTCGGCTACATCGCGACTGCGTTTGATGACTTGCGGGAAATTGACATTTACTTCGGGCAAACCGAAACCATACTCATCGGCATGTTTAAGGAAGTTGGCATATTCGCCGCTTTTAAGAAGTGCTTTGCTGGGAATACAACCCCAGTTCAAACATACACCGCCGAGTTTATCTTTTTCGACACAAATGACATCTTTGCCAAGCTGTGAAGCACGAATTGCTGCCACATAACCGCCGGGACCGCCACCTACTACTACTACGTCACACTTATGTGTATTCATACGCTGTTTGTCCATTGAAAATAATGAAAGAAAGAATATTGTCTTATGAAAGAATGCAAAAATCCGAATTTTTTTGTTTAAACTGACATGAAAAGACGAACAAACGGAGTTTTGTTTGGTCTTGCATCGTAATTTTGCCGTTAATCACGCTGCGGAAGTGCCGTGATTTCAGATCTCGGATAAAAAAAATAGTTGTTTCATTATACTAAAAGAGCATGAATACAAAAGTTATTCACCGTGCTTTCGGCATTTTGGCATTTGCCGTAGCACTTGTCACGTATCTTATGACTGTGCAACCCACAGTGCCCTTTTGGGATTGCGGTGAGTTTACCGCCGCCGCCGTTCATCAGCAGGTACCTCATCCGCCGGGCGCACCATTGTTTCTTATGGTGGGCAAATTATTCCACCTCATACCATTTGGCGATCCGGGTTGGCGTGTGAACTTAGTTTCCGTGTTTGCCAGTGCATTTACCGTATGGCTTTTGTATTTGATTACTGTGCAAGTTATTAATCATTGGCGCGGTTCTTCGCAACAGAGTTTTTCGGAAGCGATAGCAACGTATGGCTCGGCATTCATTGGAGCTACTGCCTATACCTTCAGCGATACATTCTGGTTCAATGCCGTCGAGTCGGAGGTATATGCTGCTTCCACACTTTTTGTGGCTCTTATCACATGGCTTATGATGCGATGGAGTGAAGAAGCCGAACAGCCGAATAATGAACGCTATCTGTTGATAATTGCCTATCTCATGGGCTTGTCAACGGGTGTGCACCTTTTCAGTATTCTGACGATGTTCTCGATTGCATTGATTGTCTATTTCCGTCGCTATCAATTCAAATTGTCCACATTCATCTTGATGGGTGTTCTCAGCGTGGTGGCATTTGGTATAATCTATCCGGGTATTGTGAAAATTATTCCTTCGATGCTTGCGGGTAATTTATTCCGCACAGAAGCGCATGAGTATAGCATAGCGGATAATCCTGCCGTGATTCTTCTTGCTTTGGGTATTATCGGTGCTGCTATTTTTGGTGTATGGTATGGTACAAAAAATAATAAGCCCGTCGTGAACCTTGCTTGCGCATCGTTTTTGCTTGTACTTTTGGGTTATAGCACGTATGCACATATTCTTATCCGTTCCAATGCGCGCCCCCCGATGAATGAAAATGCTCCGAATACATTTGCAAAATTGACATCATATCTTAATCGTGAACAATATGGCGATGCGCCTTCATGGCCCCGTCGTTATCAATCGGGAGCACGCTTTGAAGATCGTCACCGCAAACATGGACCATGGAATCCGGCACCTGATAAAATTGTAACCCGCAAAGATGGTCAGTCCTTGCGTGTGCCTGATTATAGCAAACAAAAAACGAATTTCAGCGGTGAGATGAGTTATCTGTTCAAATATCAGTTTAATCACATGTATCTGCGTTATTTCCTCTGGAATTTTATGGGCAGGACAGGAGATAATCAAGATGCACCGGCTACGCTCTTCGGTACTAAACGCGATATGGACTATAAAGCATATACTTATGGTTCCGGTTTTGCGGATTTATTCCCGATTAAATTTTGGGGTATCCCTTTGCTCATTGGTTTGGTGGGAATGTTTTTCCATTTCCGTAAAGATCCGACAATTGCTTTTACCTATTTGGTATTGTTCTTAATGACAGGTATGCTTGCTGCATTTGCTCAGAATCAACAAGATCCGCAACCGCGAGAACGTGATTATTTTTATGTGGCTTCGTTTATGGTGTGGAGTATGTGGATTGGTATTGGCGTTTTTGCCATTATTGATTCCATCAGAGCAGCAAGAGAAAATGTAGGTGTCACAGGTGCTGTTCTTGCCATAGGTATTATTGCTTTACCCTTGAATATGGGTGCAGGTGGTTGGAAAATTCATAGCCGTGCAGGAAATTATATTCCTTTTGATTTTTCCTATAATGTATTGCAGAGCTTGGAAAAAGATGCTATCGTCTTTACATACGGCGATAATGATACATTCCCATTGTGGTATATGCAAGATGTTGCCGGTGTGCGTCGCGATGTACGTGTGGTGAATTTAAGTCTTGGTCAAACAGGGTGGTATATCAATGAATTAAAAAATCTTTCTCCTTGGGGTGCCAAAAAAATACCGCTCACATTTTCTGATGAGTCATTAATGGTTGATGAAACCGACCCGCGTTCCTTAGCTCCTACGTATGGTGAAGCTATGCCGGTGACAGTAGAAGTCAATAAAGATATTTTAGCAAAATTTACCGGTGACCCTGCAATTATTAATCGTGGAACAATGCAATTTATGTTCACCGGTGATGGTAATGCTCGTCAAGGTGAAGGCGGTGTTCGTATGTATTTTATGGGTGTTCAGCATCAGTTAATTCGTAATATTATCGAAACAACAAAATTTGAACGTCCTGTCTATTTCACACCCGGAACAACAGAATATTGCGGTCTTGAAAATTATCTCCGTTGGGAAGGTCTTGCATTGCGCGTATGTCCTGTGCCGCAAGGTGGCAGAATGGGCGAATCCTTTAATGAAGAAGTGATGGATCAATGTTTATTGAATATTGATAATTCAGATAATTTTTCGACAACACCGAAATATGGATTTAAATATCGCAATTTGAATAATCCTGATGTTTATTATGATGAGACTGCACGTCGTTTCCCTGACAGCTATCGTATTTCCTATTTGCGTTATGCCAATTATTTAATCAATGAGAAAAACGATAAGAAAAAAGCGGAAAGAGTGCTTGATGCTTTAGATCAGAATATTTCTCCGACTATGTTTCCGATGGGTTATACATGGGAATATCAGTTGTCGGAAATGTATAAGCAAATTGGCGCGAATGAAAAAGCTAAAAAATATGCGACATTACTCTTAGCGTCAACTCAACAATTAAGGGACACGCCGAAGTTAATCGAATATGAGCGTTTTGCCGATCAGTTTTCTCCCTTCGATGCAGCAGCCAAAGCACACATGATGCTTGGCAATTATGATAAAGCGAAAGAAATGCTTATGATGTGGCAGCAACAAGAAAATAATCTTCGTATTCGTTTCGAGATGGACAATATAGATGTTGTCAAACTGGAAAATCAAGGTGATTATCGAGGTGCCATGATGAAAGCCAATGAGTATATGATGAAGTACAGCCAAGATCCGCAATTACAGCAAATCGTATCTCAATGGTATATCCGCTTAGATGATTTGCGTAAAAAAGCAGGGTTAGGACCAACGGATTCATCGCAAGTGGTGGCAGGTCCATAATACATACTCTTAAATTGTAATTATTATTTTATATCAAGGGGTCAATTCATTCATGAGTAGATCCCTTGATTAATTTTAGAGGAAATCCTGAAATGAAACCATCTGATACCATTATTACGTGGGTTGATAATTATTCTGATGATTTATATGCTTGGGCATATACGAAGACAAAGGATAAAGAACTAGCGCAAGATATAGTACAAGACACATTTTTAGCTGCATTACAGCAAATAGAGAAATTTTCTCAACGCAGTCATCCTAAAACATGGTTGTTTGCCATACTCAATAATAAAATTGCCGATGTATATAGAAAAAGAAAACACATTGCTGTACTCGACAATGACACACAAGAAAGCAGCGATATGTTCACAGAAGACGGTATGTGGAAATCGGAGTATATGCCGACGGAATGGTATGGGGAATCCAATTTATTGGATAATCCCGAATTTATTGATGTGTGGGAACAATGCTTACAACGCTTGCCGGAAAAGTGGTTGACAACAGTAGAAATCACATACTTTGAGAAAAAATATGTTCAAGACGATTCCAATATAATTCTTTCAAAAAGCAATTATTGGCAAATTTTACACAAATCGCGTTTGCAATTACGGAAATGTTTAGAATTTCACTGGTTTAAGCCATAATGTGTTTAAATTGTGTTATTGTCCACAAGTTTTTTTTTGATAGTATCTTTGATTTCATGAGGCAATGTTATCTCGTGAGTTTTGTGTTCTCCATGTCTATGTTGTAATAATATATCAATAAAAATAAATTGTTTACGCAAATATTCACATGGCGGACATAAATAGCCGTGTAAAGCAATTTTTAGACGTGTCAACAAATCAGGTCGCGTATCAAGAGATGATGACATTAGCTCAGCGGCTTGCCGACATGATATAAGCAATGGCTTGAGTAACATTATAAAAAATTTCATATTGTTAAAGTAAAGATATCTATAAAAAAAAGAAGCAATGATTATTACAGCGTAACAACCATTGCTTACTCAGCATGTAACGGATTGTTACTCTTTATTTTTTCGTAAAGACATAATCGTAAGTATCTTTACTTGATGAATGGCAGCCATTGCACATACCGTCCATCAAACCCGCAGCTCTGTCGGCAATTTTACCGTCTTTGACGATAAACCATTCCCACCCATTGTGAGTAGTGTTGAACGATGCTCCACGTTTTACCATCCCCATAGCAGCTAATAAGCGGCCATCTTTGTGGCGCATTTCCTTCACGAGAATAGTGCCATTTGCCCATTTACCGTTTGATTTATTGTTAGGTTTGTTTAAAAATACAGTTCTGCGTACATCCATATTATTTGCTTCATGGGCAGCCCCAATTAAGCCGGCAGGGTCAGGACCTTCCAGATTTTCGGCGGTTTTAGTCCATGTGGAATAATTAGCAATATCGGCATCGGCAGCAACAAATTCTTGTGCGGGTGCTGCAACTTCTTCGTCTTTTGAACAGCCGATATTGAATGAAATAAAAGTGAAAGCAGATAAAGTAAGTACAGCTTTACGGAATGAAATATCCATAATGGAACTCCAAAAAAAATGAATAAAAATTATTGAATAATACAAATAAAGGAAGTGTTTTTGTGAGAAGACGATTGTATAACATATAATCCCGGTGATACTTTGTTATCGTTTGCATCACGTAAATTCCACTGAAAAGTACGTAAGCCATCACCTTGAAATTTGGGCGCAATTTCCATTATCTTATTTCCAAGGAGAGAATATATCGTCAAGGGTGTATTGTCATTGATTGTCTTTGCATCAAGTGTAATAGTCAGATTATCTTGAGCGGGTTGGGGATATATAGTGACACTTTGTTGTTCGGAATCTGAGATTGAAGCGACTATATCTTTCATAGGTAATGCTGAAGTTTGGTAAATTTCTTTTGTGGTATTGTTTTGCAAGAAACAAACTATGCGTGCATTATCGGGGTTTTTTATATTCATATCGGAGAATGAAAATGTTTGTTCATAAATCATTCCTTCCATTTTGTCAATAACAATTCCATTTGTGCCGGTAAGCATCTTTCTCATTACATTGGTGTGATTGACAATCCCATTCCGTCCTTTGTACTCAATATCTTCGGTCATGATAATATAGAGCGATGATTGTGGAGGAACAGAGCTTGCATTAAGGGATAGTTTCAAGGAATTATTATCCTTATTTGCTTGAATGGTCAGCGTGATGTCTTTGGTTTGCGTTAGCGAGTTTTGTAATTGCGTCGGGTAATTTGCATAAGATCGGTTTTGAACAGTTCCATTAAAAGCAGCGGTTGGGGTACCGGAAATAGCATAGTACTTAGCTCGCGGCAATGATTGATCTTTGGTTTCTTGATAAAGGACATCGTCCGAATAGGTATTGACATGATAGAAGATATACTCGATATTGTCGGCTATCGGCGATGGCTTAACGAAAGTGTTTAAACCATTGTACATGGACGGACAAACAGAACAATGTGAGTTTGTGAATACTTCTACGAGAACTTTTTTTGAGTTTTGTGCTTGAAGCCCCGATACGCTGAGAAACAGCAGCACTGCGAACACGGATGAGCTGAATATGGTTTTTTTCATACGATTGATGAAGTAATGGTGAAAAAAAGGTGAGAGTATAACTTGATTGTGTGTGAGTCAATGTGTTTTTCCAATGACATAGTTTTTACCGTTCTTTTATGTTCATGTTAAACTATTGTGCAAGACTACAGTGGTTCATCCTTCGTTCGGAAACAAGACCATTGTGTTTTTGCTTTTCACTATTAGTCGTAGCTGAAGCCCAATCCTTACAGCATTGCTCGTATTTTTGTAAAAAAAAATCACCTTTATCAGAAAAAAAGATTAGTACATTCGATGATTTCCCACAATCAACACTCAGAAACCATACAGAAACAGCAGAAAGCGATGAATTTGTCGCTTTTTATAGGTTGTTGTATGTTGGTGATTAAATGGTTTGCATATTATCTTACCGGTTCGGTGGTGATATTTTCCGATGCGATGGAAACGGTTGTCCATATTATTGCTGTGGGCGTAGCGTGGTATAGTTTACGGGTAAGTGTCATGCCACCAGACAAAGATCATCATTTCGGTCATGATAAGGTTTCGTATTTGTCCGCGGGATTGGAAGGTGCTTTGATATTGGTTGCAGCATTTGTCATCATCATCACAGCAGTTGATAAAATACTCCATGGATTTACGCTGGAATCTGTGTCATTGGGTGCAATATTAACTGCGGCTGCGGGAGCAATCAATGCTGTGTTGGGATTGTATTTAGTCAATGTGGGTAAAAAAGAACATTCCATTCTTGTTGAAGCGAATGGCAAGCATATTCTTACTGATGCGTGGACAAGTGTGGGGGCTGTGCTTGGTTTAGTTTTGGCGGCAGTGAGCGGATGGAGTGTCCTTGACCCAATTTTTGCTTTACTTTTTGGCGCAAATATTATTGTTGAGGCGGTGAAACTCTTGCGGTCATCAGTGGATGGCTTGATGGATAAAACCAATCCAGCATTGGAACACATAGCCCATGAAATTTTACAACAATATTGTCTTGAGCATGATGTTTCGTTTCATCGTTTGCGTTTACGAGAAACAGGACAGAGAATTTATGCCGATTTTCATATCGTCTTTCCTGATGGTACACCCATAGAGATTGCACATGCTAAAGCCACAACATTAGAAAATGAGATAAGAAATGCCATGCCCGGACAAGCAGAAGTGATGAGTCATTTGGAAAGCCGTTATCTGCCACCCAATCACAGCGAAGATAAGGAATATCTGTAATCGTAGAATAATTGTAGTAAATTGTGTAAGTTTGTTATGAGTTTTTTCATAAACAAAATGCAATATGAACATAAAAATTGTCCTCTTTGTTCTGTGTGTCGGTATATGTATTTCCGGATTTACGAGTGATTTTACTGCAATACCGCATAGTGCGGGTGCGCCCGTTTCATCAACAGGAGCACCTGAGGAAACGACATGTGCTACAAGCAGTTGTCATGACACCGCGCCGTTGAATAGCGGCAATGCAGTGACAGATTTTCATATAAATGGGCTTGAGCAAGGGCAATATTATATACCGGGTCATACGTATCGTATGCAGGTGAGTATTGCAGAACCCGAAGTAATGCGTTTTGGATTTCAGATTGTTGCAGTAAATAAAGAAGGAAAAAATGTAGGCACTTTTCTCATTACGGACGCAGACCGCACACAAAGTATGCACAATGAAATTCGCTTAACAGACAGGCAATATCTGACATATACATATGCGGGAACATCAGCGGTTGAAACAGGCAAGGGCGAATGGACTTTTGATTGGAAAGCCCCCGAAACAATGGAAGAAGTCACTTTCTATTTGGCTACGGTTTCTGCAAATAATGATGGCACTGATAAAGGTGATTATTCCTATACGATGAACAAAACGATAAGAGTAAATTCTGCAACATCGGTAGCGGAAAATACTTCACTGACTCAATCACAGATAAAGGTCGCCCCCAATCCTACCAATAAAGAAAGTATAATCGTACACATTCCCATGTCATCGGATGATGCTTCATCGTACTCTATTACCAATATACATGGTCAGACAGTTCAAGCTCTATCGGTTGTGAGAATATCAGATGATAAAGTAGAAATTCGATTGCCGCAAACTATATCAAATGGTATTTATACAGTAACACTTATGGAAAACGATACACAAGTCACCTCATCTTTTATTATTCATCGTTAAGTATCATGAGAACATCTTTACTATTGACAGCTTTTTTTGCCGTGATGATGTTGCTTATGTTTGCATCCGTACCGGAACATTCCATTAGTGCCAAAGCATCGGCTTCCCATGAAAGTTCAACGGGTGCTCCTGGCGAGTTGACTTGTGCTGACAATTTATGTCATGATACATCACCGGCACTGCCACAGGATTCGGTGGGGAATGTTAGTGAGTTGATAATAAAAGAACTTACGGACAATTTTGAATATAATAAAAAGTATGATGTTACATTACGTGTCGTCCGCCCGGGATTAAAAAGAGCAGGATTTCAGATTGTGGCTTTGGATGAATCGTACAGCAATGCGGGTCGCATAAGTCCATTGGCAAATTCAGCCACGACACAATTACAACAGAATCAAGTCTTTGGTTTTAACCGACGTTACCTTACGCACAAAGTTGGTGGCATAACTCCAACAAAACCCGATACTTTAGAGTGGAAATTTACATGGGAATCACCAATTTTTGATGTGGGAGATGTGACATTCTACTATGCAATCAATATTGCCAATAAAGATAATACCAATAAAAATGATACAATCATTACCCATCAAATCCGAATAAAAAAACCGCAAGCGAGTTCTGTTACTGAATCGAATACTTCTTTACATGTTTTGCCCAATCCTGCTCAAACAAGACTTACCATAGAGCCGAACAATGCAGATGAAAAGTTCACAGAAGCTTTTATTTTCAATGTCTTAGGTAAAGAGGTTAAACATTTTTCATTGCATGATACTTATGGTATGGCTTCTGTGGATATTCATGACTTACAAAAAGGTGTTTATACTCTTGTTCTTTTTGCGGATAATAAAAAGAAACAACATACAACATTTGTAAAAGAATAAGACTTTGTGCTTTTGTTCCGTCGGTAATTGCAGAATATGAAACACTATAAAAACCCTATACTGCACATTGTGTGCTTGATATATTGTTTCATCGGCGTATCTGTCATTTCTGCACATGACGGTACTGATACATTTTTGAAATCGTTTACGATACCTTCTATAGAGAAATACAGACCTAAAGTTGCTCTTGTATTATCGGGGGGCGGTGCGCGTGGTATTGCCCAAATAGGGGTGATTAAAGAACTTGAAAAACGTAATATACCTATTGATTATGTTGTTGGTACCAGCATTGGTGCTATCATTGGTGGATTGTATTCTGTGGGATATACCGCTGAGGAGCTTGATTCGCTTCTTTTGTCGCTTGATTGGCAAAAATTGTTTGGGCTTACTAGTGAGCAAGATCGGGATAATATGTTTTTAGACCAAAAGTTAGAGCAAGACCGCAATATCTTAACCTTACGTTTTCGTGATTTTGAATTTGTTGTGCCGCAAGCTGTGTCTGAAGGCAATCGTTTTACCACACTTCTTCAACGGTTTTTATGGAAAGCGCCATACTTACCCAATAATAATTTCAATAAGTTATATCGTCCATTTAGAGCAATAGCAACAGATTTAATTCGAGCAAGAAGCGTTTCCTTAGCTTCCGGTAATCTCGTGAATGCCATTAGAGCAAGTGCTACTTTACCCTTACGTTATTCACCTGTCAAAGTTGATTCTATGCTTTTGGTTGATGGCGGTGTGTTGGCAAATATACCTATTGAATATGCCGAGGAATTTTCGCCGGATATTATCATTGCAGTGAATACAACATCACCCTTGCATACCACAGAAGAATTAGATAAACCGTGGAATGTTGCCGATCAAGTGGTTTCTATTCTTATGAAGAAATATGAGGAAAGTAAATCCCACGCCTCCCACATACTCATCACCCCCGAGCTTGGTAACAGGTCTAACTCGGATTATCAACATTTGGATTCTGTGATGATGCTGGGTGAGCAAGCAGCATTGGCAATGATGCCTCGGCTTCAACAATATTATGACTCCTTATGTGTGGAATCCATGACAAAAGTAAGTAGTCGCGAAATGAGTCCATTTGAATCACAGTTTTCCACGATACGATTTCAGGGAAATAAGGATCCGCTGATTATACCTGCTTCTGCTCAAAGACAGATAGGCAATGCACTGCATACCTTTATCAGAGATGCTCAACATATCGGTGATGTTCAGGCACATGTATATTCTCAAGGTAAGGAAGTAAGCCTATCAATTGTACCTCAGGCAAAGAAAGAAATACGATTTGTGAGAGAAACGGGAAATCCGGAAGTTCCCCAACGTATTTATCAATCACTCATTCATTCTTCTATGTCAGAAAATACTGAATACAGATTGCAGCGTGTGGTAAAATCCCATTATGATCATCTTGGCTTTTCGCTCACAACAGTAGCTGACTGTTCATATAATCATGAAACACAAACATTGGAGTATTCACTTACTCCACAGACAATAAATGCGCTTGAGGTAGTTAATGCAAAAGAATCAGTGAAGGATATGGTCAAAAAACTACTTTCCGTGAGCGATGATATACCTCTGTATTCAATGGAGGAATTTGCTAATCGTTGGGAAGCCTTGCTCGGTACAGGTATTTTTGAATCGGCTACGGTAGAATTTGTCGTCAATAGCAAGAATGGATATACTGCCATTGTTGAAGTCCGAGAAAAGCCAAATCAGGCAATACAATTTGGTATTCGCATAGACAATGAGCGCAACACGCGTGCAGGCATAGGCTTTATCTATGATGAATTTATCGGTACAGGTATTCGCTCTGATGCAAACATAGCAATTGGGGCACGTAATCAAAATATACAGCTTGGTCTTAATTCGCAAGGTTTATTTGATTCTGATGCGACAGTTAGCATACAAGCATACCTCGATTGGAAATATATCTACCTTTACAGGAATGCTGTGAACTTACCTACCGGACAGTTTGCTCGTATTCGAGACGGAGAAATTATTGAACAAAGAATGGGACTGTTAACACGCTTTGGCAGCAGAGTAGGGCGAGACGGTGAAGTCCTTGCAGGTTTTCGTCTGGAACAACAAAGACTATATTCTATTACCGAAACAGGAGAGTTGCCTTCATTCTCACCCCTTGGTGCATTGAAAATCACTGCACGTTTTGATTCTGAGGATAAAAGCGATTTTCCTACCAATGGGCGCATCTTGGATATGTCGCTTGAAACATCATTGCTGAGTGGAGTCGGCTTTGCCACATTTTCAAAAGTGTCATTGTTTACCCGCTCAACCACGCAAGTTGGTATGATTACCATACGCCCTTCGTTTCGTATGGGATTTGCAGACAATACAACACCAATACCGGAGTTCTTTACTATTGGAGGTGAAGACTCTTTCTTTGGATTGCGAGAGGATGATAAGCGCGGCAGACAAATAGCCCAAGCATCAGTGGAAACTCGTTATAAGTTCCCTTTTAGACTTCTGTTTGACACATACTGTTCATTTCGCTATGACATCGGATCAATATGGGAAACCTTTCAGAATATTCGGATTGGAACATTACGACATGGAGTGGGAGTGTCATTAGGATTCGATACCCCCATCGGACCTGCAAGATTTTCCGTTGGTCGCAGCTTTTATTTTCAAAGTGAGCCGGATGGAGCTGTACTCGGACCTTACTTAGGGTATTTTAGTATCGGTGTACGTATGTGATTTTTTCAGATATAATGCCTATCCTGTTGAAAAAATATAATCTTATTGCAGCAAACTTTCGCGAATATTGCAATAGCTCTGATACCGTTCGGGATGAATCAACCCTTCATGAACTGCTTCTATAACTGCACAATCCGGTTCATGGATGTGAGTACATGTATTGAATTTGCAATTATGTCTGAAATTTTCAAACTCCGTAAAGTAAAAAGGAAGTTCATCAAGTGATAAATCCCAAATAGCAAATTCTCGAAGTCCCGGTGTATCAACAAGATAACCACCGTTTTTTAAAGCAAACATTTTTACAAAGGACGTTGTATGCATTCCTTTAGAGGATGTTTCACTGACATTGCGTGTGTTTTGAGCATTTTCACCAAGAAGAGCATTGGTAAGCGATGATTTTCCTACGCCTGAAGGACCGCTTAATACAGACGATTTATTGCATAATATCTCATCGAGTTCAGAAAGTCCCACTTTTTGCTTTACCGAAGTGAGGACAATCTGTATTCCAAGTGTAGTATAGACGGAGAGTTGTTCTTTGATGAAGTCTAAAGGCATTAAATCCACTTTGTTGATGCAAATAATCGGTTCCAAATCGCCCTTATCGGCAGCAATAAGATATCTGTCAATAAGTCGAACATTAAAAAAGGGTTCTGCTGCTGCCATAACAATGATGAGCTGATCAATATTACTGACTACAACTTGTTCAGTTTTGTGTTTAGCGGCAATCACTCGTGATAAGCGCGTATATCGTTGTGCTACTCTGACAATTGTCCCCGTATATGATGTTTCATTGTTCTGCAATTCAATACCAACTTTATCGCCAACGGCTATAAGAGAAGCGTCTTGATGCTCAGAAATAATAATTCCTGCGGCTTTACATTCGATCGTTGTCACACTTTTATCATAGTCATTGAGCATAACATTGACTAACCATAAAGCACCCACGCCGGCAATCACAATACCTTCATGCGTTTCTGCATTGGTTTGTTTAGTATCAACGAGTCGTGTTTTTCTATAGCTGTGCTTATTTGTCTTATTCGATAAACTATCTGAAAGTGCGGAATCTTCCTCGTCAAAGTTTATATGTCTATGCCTTGTTTTCTTCATGTTTTATGAAAATGTGTGTCAAGAAATATACACACCCTAATTAAGAAATGTTAAAAAAAATTGACAAAATTTGATGTTAGGTTGGTACTTTTTACTAAATTTACGTCAGTTTTAGAAACAAACATTCATTTTTTGTGAAATATCGTTGGATAATCCGTGAAAATAGAAACGATAGTATCATACAACAACTGACAAGTTCGATAGGTATTCCTGCAAGTCTTGCACGTGTTTTAGCTGCACGTGGCGTGGCGAGTGGAGAGGAAGCGGTGCATTTTTTGCAACCGTCGCTGAGCGAATTGCATGACCCATTTTTGATGGACGGCATGGCAAAAGCGGTTGAGCGCATAGAATATGCAATCGCACATGACGAACTTATCTGGATACACGGTGATTATGACGTTGATGGTACTACCAGTACATCATTATTGATGATGTACCTGCGAGGGCTGGGTGCAAGGGTGCAATATTTTATCCCCGATCGTCAAGGCGAAGGGTATGGATTAAGTACGACAAGCATCAATCAAGCCAGAGATAATGATGCCCGATTAATAATAACGGTTGATTGTGGCATAACATCCATTGAAGCTGTGCGCCTTGCTGCGGGATATGGCATTGAAACAATCATATGTGATCACCATGAGCCGGCAGAGGAATTACCGAATGCTGTCGCCATCCTTGATCCCATTAAACCCGGATGCTCATATCCTTTTAAATTCTTGGCTGCATGTGGCGTTGTGTTTAAATTAGCCCAGGCATTGGGTATCAATCGTGGCGAACCGGAGCGTGCATTTGAATATCTTGATTTTGTCGCTTTGGCATCGGCAGCCGATATTGTTCCTTTAATAGGGGAAAATAGGACATTAGTCCATTTCGGTCTTAAGCAATTGAATGCGCATACTCGTTCGGGTTTTAAGGCATTACTTGATGTTGCAGGTATTGCACTGAGCAATGTGAATACTGCCGATGTTATTTTTGGTCTTGCACCAAGGATAAATGCAGCGGGACGTATCGGTGATGCAAAAAGAGCAGTTGAAATGATGGCACAAACAGATCAAGGTGTGGCATTCTCGATTGCACAGGAATTGGAACGTGATAATCGTCGCCGTCGTTCAATTGATGAAACAACCTATACCAGTGCATTAAAAGAAGCAGAACGATTACTTGCTGAAGACACTACTCGACGCTCTATTGTGTTGCATAAACCGGATTGGCATGCGGGTGTAATCGGCATTGTGGCATCGCGGCTTGTTGAAAAATTTCATTTGCCTGTGGTAATGCTTACAACGGTTGATTATCATGCAAAAGGGTCTGCCAGAAGTATTCGTAATTTTGATATTCATGCAGGATTAAAATCGTGTGAAGACTTACTTGTTGAATTCGGTGGACATAAACATGCTGCCGGATTAACATTAGAAGAATCAAAAATTACTCTGATGAGAGAAAGATTTGATAATTATGCGAAAGAACATGTGACGGACACAATGTTGGAAAGAGAAATAGTTATTGATACAGAGTTATCTCTTAATGAATTATCACCGCATTTCTTCCGTTATCTAAGGCAATTTGCTCCTTTTGGACATCATAATCCAAAACCGATTTTTTACTCACGTTCTGTGCAATCGGCAAACGGTGTGAAGATTGTCGGTAATAATCATCTGAAATTCAGAGCATTGCAATCAAATTTTGTTATTGATGCCATTGGGTTTAATTTAGGTGCTAAAGCAAACTTGTGTACAAATGGTAAACCATTTACAATTGCTTACACTTTAGAAGAAAATGTCTATAAAGGACAGGTTACCCCACAATTATCTATTAAGGATGTGATACCGGATGGTGAGTTTTAGTTAAATTTCTTTTAAAATTTGGAACATATTTGAACCTTTTGTATTTTAGCGTAATATTGAATTATTGATATACAATAGTATGTTCAATTTGTTTGTGTTCATTCTGTAAAACTTGCGAATATTGTTGGATTTTGTGTGAATATTCGGCAATATACCAATGATATTAAAATCGTAATACTCATACTTTTTCAGAAAGCCCCCTCCTTTCGTTATACGGGCACTCTTCTAAAACTTTTAAGTTTATGCGTGGAAGAGAAACGAGGGAGGGCATTTTTTTAGACATAAGTAATAGTATCTTTATTTCGGGTAATTTTTCAGAAAGCCCCCTCCTTTCGTTATAGGGCACTCTTCTAAAACTTTTAAGTTTATGCGTGGAAGAGAGACGAGGGAGGGCATTTTTTTAGACAAATAGTATCTTTATTCCGAGTAATTTTTCAGAAAGCCCCCTCCTTTCGTTATGCGGGCACTCTTCTAAAACTTTTTAAGTTTATGCGTGGAAGAGAAACGAGGGAGGGCATTTTTTTTGGATTTATGATATTATATGGAAATAAGCAACAGAACTACATCTTGCCCCTGTGTGTTCAATCCAAATTTACAGATACCAAGCTAAATTTATATGATTATAATGTTATGAAAATCTATGCTATTCTGTCTTCATTGGTAATTGGTTTTGAGCAGTTAGTTCAAACCCTAATTGTTAATCAATATAATGATTATGGCAGAGTAATAGAATTCGTGGAAAATATCTCGCTTTATCTTTAATTATTTCTAAATGTTATATTGTGGAAACGCCCCTTATTTCCAATGAAGAAACCGCCGCATATTGTCAAACATTTCTTAGTTTACAATATCAAAAAAGCGATGACAGAAAACTCTATTTTACTTTGCAATCATTACTTCGCACGATTTTAATCCACTTGTTAAGAAGTGAAAAGCAATTTTTTACAAATGATTATGCCCGAATAATCTTTTTAGCGGATAAATATGGTTTTTCCCCTCACTTAAAGGATAGTTTACACAAAAACCGCACATCGTTTGCACGAATTCGCAATGGCACTCTCGCTATTAATAAAAGAGCTATAAAAAATGTATCAAAAGTTATTGTAATGGTATTACGGTTTTGCAATACCGAAGCAATACCGGATGAACTTTACTCATTTGATGATGGAACCATAATCAAAGAAAGTGATACACTGTTCGATGATACAAAGGTGATGCTTGAAGCAGGGCGATTTGATATTATTGAAACAATAGTTTTTGCCACAGACCATCCCTTTCCCGTACACTGTAAAGTACTTGCCGAAAACGGAACAGAATGGACAATACTGCTCACCCATGATTTCGACGGTCAAGCACCGCTTTTACGTCAAGGGCTTTCAATCTTTTGCACATCATTAATCATAGCTCAAACAAAACAAGCACAATTACTTACAACAGAACATACTTTACTTGTCATTGAACCGGATATATTATTTGATGTGACAGATATTGCTGAATGTTTTAGCGGCAGAAATTCATCTCTTGCCCATTATTTTGTTAAAAAACTTCTTGTACCTCAAGCAACATCCAAAGAAATGTTCATTGGTACGATAATAAACACATGCTTTGATATTTTACTGACAAAACCGGAAACACAATTGGAACAAGCACTCCGCAGTGCTTTGTGTTATAAACCAATAATGACCTTAGCTGCTCTGAAAGAGTATGATGAGCAATCATTGATGAAAGAAATTAAGGATCATTATACTGTTTTGCAATCGGTAATACCTTTAATAAAAAGTCATGTATTTACAGTTGAAGCCAGCTTTTTATCGCCCGTATATGGTTTGCAAGGGCGCGTTGATGTACTTTTGGAATATGCTGATGATACTAAGCGAAAAACTGTTATTGAATTAAAATCCGGAAAACCTCCCAATGCCTATAATCAGCGTGGTAATGTCGCATTCGGTATGTGGAAAAATCATGAGGCGCAAATAATGTGCTATAATTTATTGGTGGATTCTGCTTATCCTGAACGATCGGGTGACAGTTCGGTGCTCTATTCACGAGAAAAAGGAACTCCCTTAAGAAATACACCAAATACGATTGAGTCAAAAAGGGCAGTGCTTGCTCTTCGCAATGAAATTGTTATTGCCGAACAAGATATATTACAAAAAAAATTCGGTATATTCTCTCTTATTCAGCCCGAACAATTTGACGATTCACCGTCATTTATTCGTGATAAATTTGTGCGTGCAAGAACATTCTTAGATTCTTTGGACGATACAGAAAAAGTATATCATCGCGCTACCATGACATTTTTACTGCGCGAACACTATGCTGCGCGGCTTGGTACAGACAAAGATGAATATGATTGCGGCAATGCGGCTTTATGGAAAAAAAATCTTGAAGAAAAAGTATTGTCATTTTCGGCAATCAAAGGATTAATGCTCGATATGGAGCATAGTGATTTTGAATCTATGCATATAGCATTTTTTATTACCGATGCCCAAATGACAACATCTTTCCGTACCGGCGATATTGTTATTGCTTATATCCATAATGATATCGCATCACCGGTGCAAGGACAATTATTAAAAGCACGGATTAAAGAATTACATGAATATTCGCTTGTATTAAGTTTTCGCAATAAATTATTGCCCAACTCAATTTTTATTGATAATCAAGAAAAACAGTGGGTTATCGAACCGGATTTTATGGATGGCGGAAACCATATACTCTTTGGTTTACTCACACAATTATTGCAATCTCCACAAGAAAAACGTTCCGTGTTCTTAGGCAAACAACCTCCCCATTCTTATGAAGGATATATATTTGATGAAGAAGAATGCAGGAAAAAAAATCATTCTTTACCTGTTCTGACAAATGAGCAATATTCTATTCTTTCTCGGATGATTGCAACAGAGGATTATTTCTTATTGCAAGGTCCTCCGGGAACTGGAAAAACATCCGTCATGCTCAAATGGTGCACATATTTGTTATATGAAAAACAATCCGCTACAATACTTATTACGGCTTATACAAATAGGGCAGTAGATGAAATACTTCGTGCTGTAGCTCAAGTTATTCCCCATGAATATATTATTCGTCTTGGCAATAAGGACAGCACAGATTATCCCAATTTTACGATTGATACTATAAGCCAAGATAAATCAATTCAAGAAATTGCGGTAATTATGAAACAAGCTCGCTGCATTATTACTACTGTGTCGTCACTAATGACAACAATGGATATATTTGCCATAAAAACATTCGATGTCATGGTAGTGGATGAAGCCGCACAAATAATCGAACCATATATTGCCGGATTTGCTGCCACAATTGGGAAAGTCATACTCATCGGAGATGAAAAACAATTACCTGCTGTTATTAATCAAAATGAGCAAGTCTCCGCTATTCAACATCCATTAACCGATGAAATTGAATGTAAAGATTTTCGTATGTCTTTATTTGAAAGACTCTTGCGTTGTTGCTTACGTAATAATTGGACACATGGTTATGCTATGCTATCCCAGCAGGGAAGAATGCACTCCGATATTGCATCATTTGTTAATTCTCAATTTTATGAAAAAAAATTGCTTTCACCCTTTTCGTGGCAACACACAGCATTAGCCGATGACTATAATGCTTTACAGCAACATATTTCCCAAAGTCGCATGATATTTATTCCTGTATATTCAGCAGGTAAAGGGAAAATTCACGAAGATGAAGCAACTATTGCTGCTCATGTCGCATTACGCTATCAACAAAAACGAGGCGATGAATTTACTGAAAAATCTTTAGGAATCATCACACCCTTTCGTGCACAAATTATGGAAATTCGTAAGCGATTGCCCCAAGAACACAGTAAAAAAATTGTTGTGGATACAGTGGAACGATTTCAAGGCAGTGAGCGTGACTGTATTATTATTTCTTTTGCATTATCTACTTTACTTATGCTGCCCTCTGTAACATCAGTAATGAATATTAACGGTATTACGATTGATAGAAAATTGAATGTCGCAATTACAAGAGCGCGGCAACAGCTTATCATTATTGGCAATCCTGATATTTTATGCAAAGAATATCTTTTTGAACAACTCTTATCAACCATGGAATGGGTAGATCCTGCAAAAGCATTGATATAGTGAGAATGTGATGTTGCGCTAAGTGTAGCATTATTCATTTTTTGTAGAATATCCTCTATTTTACTATTCGGTATATCATTATGAAACACAGATTGTTTTTGTGATTATTGCAAAAAAAAGTGGTAAAACTGTTTGAGTTTTACCACTGAAGATGACTGTTTATCTATGATACATTATTTTTTCTTAGAAGATTTCTTTGTTTCTTTTTTTGCGGATGCTGTTGATTCTAAACTTCCTTTACCGGATAAAAACTCACTCCATGTATATTCCGTTGGTGTTTTTCTGCCTTCAAGAGCCAATTCCACTAAATATTTAGCGGCATGTTCAAGCACCCATTCAAAGTTTTCTTCCTGCACGGATGATTTTTCTGCATCAGGTGCCGGATTAAGAAAATCAATGGCATAAGGAATATTATCTCTGACAGCAAATTCTATAGTATTAAATTCATAGCCCAAAGCATTGACAATGGTGAGGCAATGTTTTTCTAATTCTTTTTTACGTTCATCGGTGAGTGTAAACCCTGCCACATAGCGCAAATGATGTGGGTTGCGCGGTTCATAAGGCATAATATGAATGTATTTTTTCCCTATGACATAGCAGCGATAATATTCCGTAAAATCTATGGCTTCTTGTAAAGTCATGACAAGCTGCCCCGTTTGATGATATGCAGCAAATAATTCTTGAGGATTATTGACTTTATAGACATGTTTCCAGCCCCCGCCCGCATACGGTTTCATGAATGCCGGGAAGCCGATATAATGGAAAATTTCATCCCAATTGAGCGGATATAAGAGATTGCGGAAACTTTCTGCTGTTGTGTCCGGCGGGTGCTGATAACTTGGTAAAAGTACAGTACGTGGTATGGGCACGCCAATTTTATGCGCCATCGCATAGTTGAAATATTTGTCGTCCGCTGTCCACCAGAATGGATTGTTCACCACGCGTACGCCCTGCATAGCTGCATATTTGAGCATGGCACGGTAAAAAGGCACATCTTGCGAAATACGGTCTAAAATCACATCATATTTTATCAGATCTTCCATGCCAACGCCGCCTATGCGCACAAATTCTGCTGAAACTCCTTCAATATCCATGCTATTGATTTTTTGCACTAATGCCGGTGGAAACGTTTGTTCCATGCCAAAGAGAATACCTATTGTCTTCATTGCATCACTCCATTATTTGTGGGTTGTATGTGTATGTGTTGTTATTCTATATGCAAATCTACGAAACTTACCGTACTAAAAATGTGGGTATGTCATGGGTTTGTGAAAACTTAGTGTGGCGGTATTGCTTCCGCATTGCACAATTTCCTCTCAGAATGTCTATAAATCTCCAACTTGGGAGTTTTGGCAAAAGAGTTGTTGTACTAAAGACCGGATGAAGTATAAGAAAATGTGAGTTTACAATGCCACTTTTTGTGGAATACTCCTTGTTTCTGGCTTGGTAATATGTCAAGTACGCATCTATTCATTATTTTTACAGTTAAATCTACTTAATCGGCACACTCATGGTTTTAAGTCTTTTACGCATTTTGATGATTATTGCTTGTGTAACTTCGGCATTGCAAGCACAAAATCTGTCGGGTCCGGCATCGTGGATGTACCCCAAGGGCAATTCGCAAGCTACGTATTCACAGACGGAACCCTCGCGAGCGCAAAATATTGATTCCTTAAAACTTAAATGGTCAACGACTGCTCTTTCCGGCGATATTCAACCCCTCATTGGCAATATTAAAAATAACCCCAAGATAGTCCCCGAATTTTTATGGGCACCCAATGAAATTGTGGCTCTTGTCAAAGACCGCATAGTGGTCGTAGATGGCACCGGAGAGCTACTTTGTGAAACACCGCTGCCTTCTTTTGTCAAATATGTCAAGGGCATCAGTGTATTGTTCGATACAACCAATACTTTGCCCGTGGGTCCTTTGCCACAGCCGCCACTGGTGATGGCTTTGGAAACCATAGAATCCGAGGATACCGTAGAAAAAGTGGCTTATGCTTATATCGCAGGATATGATAAACAGCGCGACAGCATTATCATCATACGTCGGCTTTCCGTTGATCTTTCTGATTTTGACTCGAACTATATTGCCGGAGTAAAGCCATTTATCGGGCGCAATATAAATGGACAAACAACAGTGTATGCGACGGTGAATATAACCAAACCCAGAATTTTACCAAATTTTACCGGATCTGCACCTTATTTCCGAGGCTTCACGCAATTCAATTTGGGGCAACCCGGCACCATATTCCCTTTGCCCGACACACGAGACGAAGTCACAAGCCGCATTACCATAGCTCCCGAAATTTCACTCTATCAACCATCGGTCGGATTTATCACAACCAACCCTTTCGATGCAATGGTGGTGACACCGCCTGTCTATCCCACACCCTATATCAAAGACATAGTTTCCAATTCTCTCACACAATCAACATTCGGTGATTTCCCTTATTTAATGAGTTTTCCCATACATGCAGCATTGCCGAACAGCTATCGTGAAGGTATTCCGCCTGTGGATTTGGCTTCATCGTTAATTACAGACAGCACTCGCAGCAGACCTCTAATACGACCTTATTATGTGCCGCTGAATAATTCCGGCGGCGGCGGTGGCACATGGTATGTGCTCATGGCTGAAGAGTATATCGGAAGAGATACTTCTTTTGGTGTATCGCGTTTGCATTTAATGAATGCTTCCGGTCAGCCATTGACTTTGCCCGATGATCCCAATACACCATCTTTTGTGGGTGGAAAAAATCATTTTTGGTCAATAGGGGTCGGTGATATGGATGGAGTATCTGCCAATGAAGTATTGCCATATTATCCCAATAATCCCGGTGATGAAATTATAGTAACTCAAAGCTCAAAAGAAGGTGCTTTTGCTGCAAATAAAATTTCCGTTTTACGGTACAGAATAGCCGCTCCCGTCGAAAAAATAAATCGTCCCGGCACATTTCTTTTTCCCTTCGATACTCTTTGTTCACAGCGCATCAACGGATGGGTGGCGGCGGTCAATGATTTTGATGGAGGCGATGACAGAAAAGCAGAAGTATTTGTCGTGGACAGATCCACCGTCCGTATTTTGAGAATGCGTAATTATGCCGATGCACGTTTTCGCTTTGGTGCGCCTTTCGACACTCTACGCACTATCGAATTACCCAATGAAACAATTACAGCTTTGGCTGTGGCGGATTTAGAAGGCGATGGAAAAAATGATATAATTATTACCACATTATCCAAAACATATTGCTTCGGCTCCTTGCTTGAAGGTTCCATACGATTAACCTCACAAAAACAGCAACAAATTCCACCCCAAACATATTGCCTTGGCGACACAGTCAATATTACATGGACAAATCTATTGCGCGGTCAAGATATTATCAATATATTTTTTCAACGTTACACAGATTCCGCACAATGGACATCCCGACGCGATACCTTATTTGCCAATGTTGCCAATAATGCAGCAACAGGGCAAGTATCATTAGTCTTAACCCAGCCGGCACTCGGCAGACAAGGGCGCATTATTATACAAAGTGCCAATAGTCCCGATATTATTGATTCATCGGCATATTTGCGTTTTGCACAATCGAAAATAACTATTGATTATCCTACACAAGATTCCACGGTGGTGACAGGCAGAACAATACGTTTCAGCGGACAAGCTTCATGCGTGGATACATTATGGTTGCAATTCCGCATTGATGAAAAATGGGCATATCCTGACAGTAGCGGCAATAAAAAAGAAGAATGGTTTACCCTCACTGGACAACAATATAATGGTGCATTTTATACCTTTGATTGGGGAGTGCCCGTGACGGCGATGTTCGGTTGCAGCGAACCCGACTTAGACAGCGTCATTGATTATCGCATTATTGGTAAAGACATTACTTTTGGTATATATGACACATCAGACATTAGGCGTTTGCGTATTGTGCCCCATCCATTAGATATAACAATTGATCCGCCGCCCGCCAAAGCAAGTGCAGAACGCACAATCACATGGAATCCATTGAATAATCCGCTTAATTTAGGATGCAATGAATTTATTTTTGCATATTCGATTGATAAAGGCAAAACATTTATCACATTAGACAGAATACCCATAACAGCGCAAACGTTTGATTGGCATTTGCCGACCAATGCCGTGGATTCTTCGGTAATATTGCGAATTTGCTGCGCATCGGGAGTCGGTAGAATAGATACACTCCTCACCAATATTGTTGTAAAATATATAAAAATGGTAGCACCTAATCCATTTGCACCTCCTTCGGAAATTGCCGAGGTCATATATTCCGTGCCGGAAGAAACCAATGTGACTGTCCGTATTTATGACCAAGCGCACCGTTTAGTAGCCGAGCCGGTGACAAATCAGCGTCGTTTGCCCAATATTGCATACAGCGATTCTTGGGATGGCACTACACAGCGTGGCTTAGCCGTCAATGGAGTGTATTATTTCAGCATTGAATTAGCCAATGGCACCAAAGAAGTTTATACAGTTTTTGTTAAAAAGAAATAAATAATTCACATAATTCGGAGATACATAATGCGTATTCTTGTTATCGAAGATGAAAGAAAAGTAGCAAGTTTTATTAAAAGGGGTCTGGAAGAAGAACGCTACATCGTCGAACTTGCAGCCGATGGGCAAATGGGTATTGATATGGCAGTTGCCAATCATTTCGATGCTATTGTGTTGGATGTCATGCTACCAAAAAAAGATGGTTTTGCTGTATTAAGCGAAATTCGGGCGGCAAGAAAATCCACACCCGTCATTATGCTCACCGCAAGAGCAGGCACCAATGACAGAGTTACAGGGCTTGATTTGGGCGCTGATGATTATTTGACAAAGCCATTCCACTTTGAAGAGTTGGCAGCACGCTTACGCTCCATATTGCGCCGTTCCAGCACAGAAAAATCAACACAATTAACGATTGGTGATTTAACGCTCGATACCGTTTCTCATGTTGCATATCGTTGGGAAAAAGAAATTGAACTGACAACAAAGGAATATGCTTTGCTTGAATATTTAATTCGTAATAAAGGGCGCATTGTCAGCAGAAGTATGATTACACAGCAAGTGTGGAAACATAATTTCGATACCGAATCCAATATTATTGATGTCTATATAAAAAGATTGCGTGCTAAAATTGAAAGACCCGGCTCGCCACGCCTCTTAAACAGTATTCGCGGTGTGGGATATAGGATGAAAGAACCCGATCCGAATGATCCACAACAAGATGATGATATGGATGAGTAAATTGCAAAAAAGCGGTAAGGTATGTTCTTCACCGCTTTTTTTATGGATAAACTCCACTGTCCGCACACGATTATGAAGATTACATGATAGACACGATACTATACATACAGCAACCCTTTCAGAGTCTAAAGATAAAAATGTATCCTGATAATCATATAATCCCTTCCATCCTGTTCTGACAATGACTCCAAATGAGCCGACGACCAACCCGATTGAGGCGATGACGACCCCGATTGAAGCGATGACGACCCCGATTGAAGTGCTTCAAGACCCCTCGTAGTCGGCTCAAGACCCCTCGTAGTCGCTTCAAGACCCCTCGTAGTCGCTTCAAGACCCCTCGTAGTCGGCTCAAGACCCCTCGTAGTCGCTTCAAGACCTCTCGTAGTCGCTTCAAGACCCCTCGTAGTCGGCTCAAGACCCCTCGTAGTCGGCTCAAGACCCCTCGTAGTCGGCTCAATTGGCAAAAAAATGGCGTTTTTTGGCAAAAAAGGGAGAAAGTTGAGGTAAAAAGCCGTGTTTTCGGTACAAACGATTCGTTTTGATATACTGTGGGATTATTCTATTGCCTTCCCCGCGGGGAAGGACGGGATGGTGCAAAATAACAAACATTATGTTTCTATTATCATGACATCCCTTCGGGATTCCACTACGCGGTGAATTTCAAAAATTCCCCTCATTGAGGGGTGTCCGCAGGACGGGGTGGATGTATTTGCACGAAACATGAATTCTATAAGCCTGTCATCCCTACGGGATTAAATTTCATTCAAGCTCCGAAGGAGCGATATAATAATAGAAATCACAGAACCACAACAGCCAATAAGCTCCGAAGGAGCGATATAGTCATAAAAATGCCATCCCTTCGGGATTTGATATTTTATTAAAACATTTTTCTATTATCATGACATCCCTTCGGGATTATTTCCATCGCCTTCCCCGCGGGGGAAGGACGGGATGGGGCAAAACACATGAAGCAGAAATATGGACGGGGTGAATATATGTTTTTTTCTATAAACGTGTAATCCCGTTGGGATTGAATTTCAAAAATTCCCCTCATTGAGGCTTGTCCGCAGGACGGGGTGGATGAATTTTCTATTATCATATCATCCCTTTGGAATTATCGGGTTATTGAGCTTGTCGAAAGAGAAGCAGCCACGATGAAGAATAGATGCATTGCTTTGTTCAAAAGCAGATTTTTCATTGTATATTCCTCATTAATGCATTATGATAATATTTTTTTCTACCGAAGTTTTGCCATCGGAGAATCGAAGAATATAATTACCGGAACTATAGAGAGAAATATCCATCATATAATCCATTTTTCCCTTGTTCATTTCCTTATTCACAAATAATGGATATGCAGAACCTTGAACGGAAAATAAGGTTAAGGAATACAATCCATTTTTTGCACAGTGCAATGGTATTGTTAATCGTGAACTATTGGGCAAAGGGTATGGGGAACCAATTGAAAAAGATTGATCAGATTCTTCTATAGTATGTGTTAGTATGTTTTTACCAAGTACAATCGCAAAATAATTTCCAACAGTATTGTCTGAACTCATAAGAGCAATGTCATGTATTCCGTCATTATTAATATCCGAAATTGATGTTAGTCCACGCAAACCACCCTTAAATCTGTCTTCCGGTATGACATACTTCATCGTGTTAGTTGGTATCCCCTCCGACGCAATAGAATAGAATAGAATATTGGGTCCCGTTTTTACATATATTTCGGGAATTTTATCACCATCAATGCTATGCTTAAGAATTTTACATTCGGGTGCTGCAATATCAACGACCGTATTCGACGGAACAATTTTATCATTAGTAAGATCAAAAAATGTTGCATACGAATCATATTTTTTTGTTTCTTTATCGGGCATGGTATTCATCGAAGCATAATAGAGTATTTTGGGATAATTCTCTGTATTGTAAAGCAAACGTTGATTATTAAATGGTCTCCATTGAAAATCATCTTTTGTATTCATATCGGGAATATAGTCCATCCATTTCGGGTCTCTATATTCATCTATTTGTGTTGCCGTCACGGATGCACTGTCTTCGGTGATGGTGGTAAATTCTAAAGAATATAAACGTATGACGGACTTCTCGGAAACCCACACACGTTGATATAAGCCATCTACCCATCCTCGGCAATAGGTGAGCAAGCGCCATTGTCCCTGCCTGTTTTTATATATCGCTTTGGCTATTTCTTCGGATTTTTCATCTAGTAATATATTTTTACTGACAAGACTATATTTCTTAAAATTTTTGAGTGTAGGATTACTGAACACAAAATGAGCAATATAGGGATTGGGCATTTGTCCTGAACCATACAAAAAGAAATCATCTCTTGCATCATCATTAAATGCATCAATCATGGCAATATTGCCATCCACTTTATATTGGATACTTGTATCGGGTTCATCATTTTTCGTTCCGAGGTAAAATTTTGTACCTTCAAAAAAATCTCTTTGCCCATCACCATTGATGTCCGGCGTTTGACTTGGACAAAAACCGAAGGGCCATGTGAATTGATTGAGAGTATCTGCAATATCGCGATTATACCACGTTTCCATTCTGTCGGTTTTATCATCCCATGAGCGTTTTCTGACAACCATAGCATTGGGCGCAAGTCCATTCCGGAAATTAGGCAGATAGCAGAATTTGTCGAAGACACCTCTGAAAGGATTGGATGTATTGACCCTCCAAACTTCAAGTTGAACGGGTTCTTGCGCTTTTGCAATGACACAGCAAAGCACAAACAAAAAGATGAGTGTGATTTTCATGGAGATTCGATTCACAAAGTGCAAAAACGTTGATTCAAAAATATGGCATTACATCTAATATCATGTCATCTCTGCGGGATTATTTCCATCGCCTTCCCCGCGGGGGAAGGACAGGATGGGGCAAAAAATGAACTTCATAATCCTATAATTGTGACATCCCTGCGGGATTCACGCTAATCATTTTCCATAGGAGCAATATGTTCATAGAATAATAGCAGCGATATAATTCATTGCGGATTTTTATATACAATTTTTTACATTTGCCACACATATGTAAATTTAACGACGGCTTGTTGTTGCAAAGGGTCTCCGTTGATGACAGTTCTCTGATCATTGAGTACAATATAGAGAAAAGAAAGAGGAGCAAATTCCCATGAAAAGCGAAAATTCCAAGTGGATAAATCTGCGGCTGTATTGTATTGCCAAAATCCGATACATTGGACACGCGGATTTAAAGCGAGACGAATTTCGGGTGCAAGTAAATGTGTATTATTATAATTCGATGCTCCGCCCACACCATAAAATTCATTCCACAGATAATTAACCGATACGGAAATATTTGGTAATGGCGCATAACGCAATCGTGTATCTAAGGTATGTAATGTCCCATCAAAATAGCCTCCGGCAGATACTTTAGCAGTGCCGCTGAGCCATGCACTTTGGTCAGAAGAATAATTGAGCGTAACCCGATTATAGGAATATGATCCGATGGAAATATTTTCTTGTGTCGGTAAAGAAAAAGGCGCAGTTAATTGTTGTTTATTAAGCTCTAATGACGTGAAAATAATGCCGCCATCTTGCATAACAAGATAAATAGGAAATAATTCGATTAAACTTTCTTGAAAAGCTCCGTCGGAAACGCCATGATACATATAAAGATTTATGCCCGGCTCAATAGAACGCAACCACGAAGGCATCCATGAAGGGCGATACACTATATAGGCACCGGGGAATGTGTACCAAATATTGGGACGTGAGATTTGTCCCATCGGCGGAGCATAATCGGGCGAGATTACGGCTTGTTTCAAATCTACGACGAATGTATTGGTCGCATATCGTGCCTGCATAAAACCTGCATAGCCATTATCTCTATTGTCTAAAGGCGTGGTACTGTATGACATCATACCTCGCACGGCAAAGGGATCGCTGACTCGCCAAAATCCATCCGCCACCCATGCAGTAGCCGTGCCGCCTTGCATCGTAGCCGATGCTCCATCATTGCGTATCATTGCCATAGCTCCCACGCGGTTGCCGGAGCCGAAATTTTCACTGTAACGAGCCACTCCGAATGTGCTTGCCGGAATATCATTTTGTGCCCTTTGTCGCACAAACATGCCTCCATAGCTGCGTTCTTCTTCTCGGCTGATAATGCGCAAACCCGCATCAATAGGCAAAAAAGTGCCATTGTCTGTTAAGCCGATGCGGCGCGAGAAAAAGGGCTCAACCACTTCCGGTAAACCAACGGAAAAAAGACTGGCACCTTCGAGAAAAAATTGCCGTCGTTCAGGAAAAAACACACTAAATCTTCGCAGATTCACGACTTGTCTATCCACATCGGCTTGGGCAAAGTCGGTGTTTACGGTAAAATCAGCGACAATATTGGGTGTGATAGCCCATTTGGCTTCGCCGCCAAATTGTGCCGCCGGACCTTGGGTAAATTTATCGGTACGCACAGTGGTATAAGGTTGAACACGCATATTCAGCGATGGCGAAGGTGGTGTGATGCCATGTAATTCTCCTGCATAGGTCATACGATAGACGCTGTAAGCCCTCGGATATATAGACCATGCCGTCACTTGATTGATATGGCGAATAATGCGAATAAAATTAATGCCCCACACGGTGGAGGAGTCTTTATAGCGCAAACTTGACCAAGGAATTTCAATTTCTGCAAACCAGCCCGAATCGGAAAAAGAAGTTCGCACACGCCAGACGGCATCCCAGTCATTATCGAAAAGCAAATCATCGAAGACTTGTGCATCACGCTGCGCACCAAAAGGCGTGACCAAAAAAGCAAGGCAATTGCGTTTATCATTGAATGCATCTATGGTGATACCGAATAGGTCATTTGCCAAGGGGTCGAAATCTCTTTGCATATTGGGAACACGCAACCCGCGACTGTCGGCAGTATCTTTACAAAAAGCACCGATAAAGAGAGAATTATCATCAAAAAGTAAGCGCACTTCCGTGTCAAATGCGGCTTTTTCGCCTTGATACGGTTCTATCTGACGAAATCCTTTGGCTTGAGAAGCCGCTTGCCATATTTTTTCTTGCAATATTCCATCCACAGTAATTGGCTCATTGGTACGTTGAGCTTGAAGCTGTTGTGCTATGGTCGGTGGTGGGAATATATCTTGACTATATAAAAGCCCGGAATGAGATAAAAGAAAGAAACAAGAAAAAAGGAAAAATCGCATAGAAGGATAGTAAGTCAATGAAACAATCTCATGCACAATAAAGTTAATCCAAAAATATGAATTGTTATCAGCATTGTCTATGAACTTTTTTTACTTAAAATGTGTGGCATCGTGGCAAAATGGCTGAAATATCGTCATAAAGTTTACTAAGTTTGTAAAGTTTATGGACACTTTTATTAAAAATGCTCTTGTGATACTTGTGTCTGTAGTACATAAACAACATCATTATATTATGGCAATTCAGCTATGTATCCTATGCAACTTCAATCCGGTGATACGATTGGGATTATTTCGCCGGCTTCTCCTCAGAGAGATGAACAAAGACTTTATGCGGGAATACAATACTTAGAAAATAAAGGGTTTAGCGTTCAATTAGGACAATATGCACTTGCACATTACGGTGGCTATCTTGCAGGCACAGATGAAGAGCGTGCTTCGGATATTATGGCAATGTTCACGAACCCCGAAATCAAAGCAATATTGTGTGCTCGCGGCGGTTATGGTACGCCTCGGCTTCTTTCCCTTTTGGATTATGATATCATTGCAGAGAATCCAAAAATATTTGTCGGTTTTTCCGATACGACCGCATTGCAATGTGCATTATATACCTATGCGGGTTTAGTGACTTTTTCGGGCGCGATGCCATCTGTGGATATGGTTGATTTTGATTCGTGGTCTGAAAAGGTATTCTGGCAAGCGCTTATGTCACCGGAATCATTGGGCGAATTACAACAGCCGGCACCCATTCAATCACTTATTGAAGGTAAGGCTCGCGGCAGATTGATGGGCGGTAATCTTTCTATGCTGGCTTCGTTGTGCGGAACACCATTTGCACCTGACTGGCAAGATTGTATTTTACTTTGTGAAGATGTGGGAGAAGAACCCTATCGTGTGGACAGATTATTCACACAATTGGCACTTTCGGGTGTTTTCGACCAAATAGCGGGCATTGCCTTCGGTCAATTTACCGATTCAGCGCAAAGACCCACAAGCGTACCGCAAAGGTCGGTGCAAGAAATTTGCAAGGAATTTGCTTCCATAGCTCAAAAACCGGCAATTATGAATCTTCAATATGGTCACACATCGCAAAAATGGACATTGCCTCTTGGCGCGATAGCTGAAATTGACGGAACAAATGGTACGATGAAAATAACTAGAGAAATATAATTTTATGTGTTCAATCAAAAAGAAAATGAATGTTATGAAAAAAAATGCGTCGTTGTGTGTAATGGTGTTAATATTGATGGGGAATATGGCATCAGCGCAGGAACTTAGTATTACGCCGAGGGATTTAACAAATCGTCCTTTAGGTTTTTCCAATGATGCAACGGCTGTCGGTTGGAATCCCGGTGCATTGGCATTGGTCTCAGACAAATTTGATTTGCTCTTTGCTTTACCGGTGAATGAAGAATTTAATGAACGGGGACCATTCTCTGTTTTTGGGAAATATAATCATTTTGCTTTGGGATATATTGCGGAATATGAAATTGAAAATGCAATTACCACTCCCGGACAATTTTATTTTGGTGTCGGCACCGAAATATTTACCAATGTCTATGGCGGAATTTCAGGAAATTGGGTTAATGCACGTCCGCAAATTGATAAAAATGAGGATAAATTACGTTACAATATGTCACTTGTTGTAACCCCGTTGCGTGGCGTTATTACTTCGTATGGTATCTCCACAATGTATTATGGCAATCATGAAGAACCTGTTCATTCATTCGGGTTAAATTATTCTCCAACACCGAATATGACAATTTTAACAACAACACGATATGCCAAGGATTTTGCCTTTAATGCTAAAGATATTGATTTTACGGCGGGTATTTCATACGGATTACTTCATAATCATATCATTACCAGCGCATCATATTCGAGTGCCTTTGAAAGAATAGTGCTTGGTGTAGAGTTTAATGTTGGCATATTTTCCGCAGGTTTATTAAGTGACCCCAAAACACCGGGTGTGGCAGACGGCATGGCTATTGTACGCATGTCTTCTTTAGATCAATTTAATAATGCACCGGCTTTGCGAGGCACCGGTAAATTAGCTGTTTCGCGCGATGCCGATTGTGTGAAAGACGCATTCAAATGGCAGAATCGTATAGTAAAATCACCGAAAGATTTGATAAATGTTATTCAATCGGCTGGTACATCGTATGATGACCTATTGGAGGATTTACAAAAATTATCTCCGAACCCCGATCAATTATTCGATAAAATTCGAGATACATATTATCCGCATACAAAAACGTTGGTTTCGCAAACAAAGGGAACATCTACGTCGTATTTTAAAGCGAGTGAACATAGTATTTATCTCGAAAAAGTGGATTCTACCGATAAACAGAGAAAAAAAGCAATTGTGCAAGTGCGTGACAGTTTCGGGCGTAATGTAAGCGGGTTACCCAAAAAAGCATTTGATATTAAAGACACCTCCATGATTATTTATTCTGTTGAACAAACGTCGGCTTCTACTTCAATGGCTGCGGATATTGTTGTACTCATGGATTGTAGCGGCAGCATGAGCAGCTCCATTAATGGTGTAAGAACCAATGTCGCCAATTTTGTCAATAATATTTCTGCACGCGGTATTGATGCTCGCATCGGTTGTATTTTATATGGTGATGAGGTGTCACAAACCTTAGAACCTACCACTTCTATCAAAGAGTTTCAAGAATTTTTTGCACAAGCACAAGCAACTGCACCCGATGAAATTTCTTCGGAAGCGATATATAGAGCAACACAAATGTCTTTCCGTCCCAATGCACAAAAGATAGTTTTATTAATTACCGATGATTGTGCTTTGCAAGAAAATGCCGATCATACCGAAGAATCATTAACAAATGAGCTATGGAATGCCGGAGCGCAATTATATTCCGTTGTTAATCCTGCAAAACATAATGCAGGTATTGTCACACGATTAAGCTTGGGACGTGATTATGATATTGCGCAACCATTTACCGAAGTATTGGATAATATAAGCGGCGATATTACGACAACGTATGAAATCACCTATGGACCAAAACCAATTGTCAAACCACAAGTATTTGTTATTCGCGGTACTGTCACCAATGATAAATCATGGGCTGTAGGAGCTTCTATTGCGGCAAATGGTAGTCAAGGAAATTCTCTTTCGGTTAAGTCAAATTCTATTACCGGTAATTATGAAATTGTCGTACCGATAACGAAAAAAGATAATTTTACGGCGGTTGCTTCTGCAAGCGGTTATTTTGATGAAATACAGAATATCAATGCACAATCGGCTAAAGTCGGTGATACTTTAATCAAAAATTTTGTTATGAGAAGAGCCGTGATTACATTATGTGGTACTTTAATTGACGAAAATACAAAACCGGTGCAAGGAGTAATACGATTAGAAAATTCTCAGACCAATAAAGTTATTGATTCCATAAAAACAAGTGCAGATGGAAAATACTGTTTTGAATTACCGGAAAACACAGCATTACGTTTTAATGCAAAAATTCAGGACTTTATCGTACAGCCCATAGAATTTAATTCTGCTACCATGAAAAAAGGTGAACAAAACATAATAAACTATCAAGTGATGAGCATAGACCATGCAATTGCATCGGGCGCAACATTCAAGTTACAGGATATCTTTTTTGAATTTGGCAAAGCGGATATTACTCCGGCAAGTGCACCCGAATTGCAACGTTTGTATGATTTCTTGCGTGAGTATCCAAAAATCAGAGTGGAGGTTTCGGCTCACACGGATGCTGTTGGGAGCGATGAAGCGAATATGACTCTTTCGAACAATCGTGCCAAATCGGTGGTGCAATATCTTCAGCGTTTGGGCATTGACGCATCGCGTATGGTATCGCAAGGATATGGCGAAACTAAGCCCGTCGGGGATAATGCAACAGATGAAGGGAGAGCGCTTAATCGTCGTGTCGAGTTCAAGCTGATTCGCTAAGTTTTTATTTTTCATTGTCATATACTCAAAGTCGTTGCCTCTGTGGTGGCGACTTTTTTTTATTACCTTTTGGTAATGTTAGCACTCTGTACAATAGAGTGCTAATGCGATTCGTCACTCTATTCGCTTCGGCATACTATTACAACATAATCCATTTTTCATAACTTAATTCAATTTGGAGGTATCCATGACAGTAACACCATTGCACGACAGAGTGATTGTACGCCCTTCCGCACCGGAAGAGGTAACAACAGGTGGCATTATTATTCCTGACACAGCAAAAGAGAAACCCATGCAGGGTGAAATCATTGCTGTTGGTCCGGGTAAAGTAACCGATGATGGCAAACAAGCGGCTTTGCAAGTTAAAGTCGGCGATAAAGTTCTTTATGGTAAATATGCAGGCACAGAAATTTCTGTTTCCGGTGAAGAATTACTTATCATGCGTGAAAGCGACATTTTTGCAGTTATTGCATAATTTCTTGATTATTAAAAAATTATTTCAAAAGGAGAATATAAAATGGCTTCAAAAATCATTAACTTTGATGTAGATGCCCGCACTAAATTAAAACGCGGTGTTGATCAACTTGCTAATGCAGTAAAAGTAACATTAGGACCAAAAGGTCGCAATGTTATTATTGATAAAAAATTCGGTGCGCCAACTGTCACTAAAGACGGTGTGAGCGTTGCGAAAGAAATCGAATTGGAAGACGCAATCGAAAACCTCGGTGCGCAAATGGTCAAAGAAGTTGCATCAAAAACAAGTGATGCAGCGGGCGATGGTACAACCACAGCAACAGTTCTTGCTCAAGCTATTGTAGCTGAAGGACTTAAAGTAGTAACAGCAGGTGCTAATCCAATGGATTTAAAACGCGGTATTGATATCGCTGTTGCTGAAATTACAAAAGAATTAAAAAATATCAGCCGTGAAGTCGGCGGTAAAAAGGAAATTGCTCAAGTAGGTACAATTTCTGCAAATAATGATTCTACTATCGGTAATTTAATTGCTGATGCAATGGAAAAAGTTGGCAAAGACGGTGTTATCACTGTAGAAGAAGCCAAAGGTACAGAAACTTCTATGGATGTAGTAGAAGGTATGCAATTCGATCGCGGTTATTTATCACCTTATTTTGTGACAGATGCCGACACTATGGAATGTGTGCTTGATGATCCATATATTCTTATCCACGATAAAAAAATCAGCAATATCAAAGATTTACTCCCGATTTTAGAAAAAACGGCACAATCAGGACGTGGTTTATTGATTATTGCAGAAGATCTTGAAGGCGAAGCACTTGCTACTCTCGTCGTAAATAAATTACGTGGTACATTGCGCGTTGCAGCAGTAAAAGCTCCGGGCTTTGGCGATCGCCGTAAAGCTATGTTGGAGGATATTGCAGTTCTTACAGGTGGTACTGTTGTCAGTGAAGAAAAAGGATTTAAACTTGAAAGCGCAACTCTTGCATACCTTGGTACAGCAAAACGCGTTTCTATTGATAAAGACAATTCTACAATCGTTGAAGGTGCCGGTAAATCTGAGGATATTAAAAAACGTATCAATGAAATTAAAGCACAAATCGAAAAAACAACAAGTGATTATGATCGCGAAAAATTGCAAGAGCGCTTGGCTAAATTATCCGGCGGCGTAGCAGTATTGCGTATCGGTGCAGCAACTGAAGTTGAAATGAAAGAGAAAAAAGCTCGCGTTGAAGATGCTCTTCATGCAACACGTGCTGCGGTTGAAGAAGGTATCGTACCGGGCGGTGGCGTAGCATATTTACGCACAGTACAAGTCCTTGATAATTTAACACCGGACAATCATGACATCAAAACAGGTATCAATATTATCAGACGTGCCATTGAAGAACCATTACGTCAGATCACAGCAAATGCCGGTTTAGAGTCATCAGTGATTGTAAATCGTGTTAAAGAAGGCACAGGCGCATTCGGATTTAATGCAGGCACAGAAGTCTATGAAGATCTTCTTGTTGCGGGCGTTATTGATCCTACAAAAGTATCGCGCGTAGCTCTCGAAAATGCAGCATCTGTGGCAAGTTTACTTATCACAACAGAAGCAACAATTACAGAGAAAAAAGAAGAAAATAAAGTTCCTGCGATGCCTCCGGGCGGCATGGGCGGTATGGATTACTAAGAATCTATACTTTAGAGAAAAAATCCCGTTTCGAGAAAATCGGAACGGGATTTTTTTTTATGTGTAACCATAAGAGAATCTATGCGTCAAGTACAGTTAATTATTACAAAAGAAATATGATGTTCAAACATACGCCCTCATTCTTGAAATATACTCTACCACTATGTGGGTGTATGATTATTGGTATCGGTACATATCTTATGTCACGAGAAGATACCATGTATTTGAAAAATGCTAATTATGAATATATGAATAATATATACGCGATGTATCCAACCCAAAATGCCGACATTGTGATGTTGGGCGATTCTCATACACATGCATTGGATTGGTCGGAATTATACAATAATCCTGCTATGGTAAACCGAGGAATTAGAGGGGATATTATTCCGGGATTTATTGCTCGATTACCCGAAATAGAAAAAATGAAACCGAAAATTGCCTGTATAATGGGAGGTATTAATGATTTGTATGCTCATTATTCTGTTGATGAAATCATTGAATATTATCGCGTACTTATACACAAAGTGAAAAACGATAAAAGAATCATTATTGTACAAAGTACATTGCCTGTTTGTGAGACATATAGCGAAGCTGAAGTAATAAATAAAAAAGTCTATCAATTGAATCAAAAGTTGCAAGATGTATGTCAAAAAGAAGGAATAATGTATTGTGATATTTATAGTGCAATATCTCAAAACGGGTACTTACCATTAGAATATAGCATTGATGGTTTACATCTTAATGCACAAGGATATAAGCAATGGCATCAAGTATTAACACCGATATTGGAAAAAACAAAAGAACATATATAATAATTATATTCTAAACCTCAATTATGTTTTTTGTAGCTATTCTTTTATCACCATCATCCTTCATATATTTTCCCATATCGCGGGAGAATAATGCGGGTAGAAGGTAACAGTAACGATACTTCGTAGGCAAGACGCTCACAACTTTCACTGTCACCGTGCATTATTACTAAAGTTTTGGGGCGTACTTCCGAAAGCCAAGCAATGATATTTTCACGGCGTGCATGAGCAGTAAAGGAGAATTTTTCGACTCTGCATTGACGGCGTATTTTTGTGTTACCCCACAGTATTTCTTGATGTCGCTCCGATTGTGATAATAATGCACCTGGTGATTGAGGGTCTTGCCAACCGACAATAGCAATGCTGAAATTCGATTTTCGCAACCATTCTCTTGCTAATTCATAGGAATTTGTTCCTTTATTCATCATACCGCTTGTTGCAACTACAAGTGAAGGTGTTGTCAGATAATTTCCTTGTAATAGTTCTTCACGGAGCAGAGGAATTTGTGGAATATCATTTACTTCAAAACCACGCTCGACGCGCGGCACAGAGTAACAATATCTGTCATAGACGGCATTAATATTTTTTGTCATTCTACCGGAATATATCGGCAAATGGGGGATTGACCCTTTTCGCATTAATTGCCACAATATGGTGAGAATTTCTTGAGATTTTCCCAGGGCAAAGGCAGGAAGTAAAACAGAACCATTTGCTTCGGTTGTTTCATTAATATATTGGGCTAAGCGTTGAATTTCTTTTTTTCTTTCCGGCGGATCGGTTGCACAATTCGTTGCTTCTGTGAATACAAGGTCACAATGATGTTTCGGGAATGATGCGCCGGGTAATAATGATTGCGGGTCAAATTGTACATCACCGGTATGGAATATAGAATATCCATGACATTCTAATGCAATTCCCGCCGAGCCGATAATATGTCCTGCATCATGAAATGTTACATTGACAGCATCCGAAGCTGCTGCACTTTGCAGAGAAAAAGATTCCTTATAGGGGAAAGCTTCAATAAGTAAATCAATTTTTTCGAGAATATCCGATGAATATCCTGCAAGAACATCATTATGCCAATAATCTCTATCCGGTGGGTTAATGCGCAATAATCGTATTGTATTTTGCAGCATTATTTGCATAATATCGCGTGTAGGTCGAGTGGAGCATAAACGCAGATGAGGAAGCGTGTGCAATACATAAGGCACTGCTCCTATATGGTCGGTATGACCATGACTAATAATCAGAGCATCGGTAGGAAGAGATTTTTGTGTAAGTACGGATATATCAGGAAAACAATATTTATCCCTTTTTTGGGGATGTAAGCCGGCATCAATAAAAAGACCATTCCCACCAAAATTGAGATATGTACAATTGGCACCAATTTCTTCAACACCGCCTATAACAGAAAAATGTACATTAGGCATGATGTTCTAAAGCGTGAGGATAATGTTTATCAAGAGCATTTTTTGCAGCTTTTTGTTCTGCTTGTTTTTTATTTTTTCCGGAACCAACGCCATATTCTTTATCATCAACAAAAACAGCTACGGTAAAATTTTTATCATGGTCCGGACCGGATTCATGTTGTACAATATATCGTGGTGCAAAAAATCCATCTGCTTGTACAATTTCAAGCAAAATACTTTTATAATTTTTTACCTGCATTTCGGGCGAATGTAAAATTGCCGGAATTAAGATATCGCCGATAAATTTTTTGGTTTGTTCCATGCCGCTGTCTAAATATATGGCAGCAATAATTGCTTCAAGTAAATCGGCAAGCATGGTGTCATTGCCATCTTTTAAGGACTTGCCTGCGCTTGGAGACAGTTGAATGTAAGTGTCTAAACCAATAGATTTAGCAACATGTGCCAGAGAATTTCTTTGCACAATCCATGAGCGCAATTTTGTTAATTCTCCTTCTTGAACGGCAAAATGATGATAAAATACATATTCAGCGACAATCATCCCTAAGATTGCATCGCCCAAAAATTCTAAACGTTCATTGCTGTGAATATCTTGTTGTGGCGCAATTTGCAAATATGAACGGTGGGTGAGAGCTTGTTCAAAAAATGCGGGATTATTGATAGTACAGTTAAGAGTACGCTCAAGATTGTGAATGCGTTCATCGTTCAATACACCGATGCGAGGAAAATGGAGTGTATGTACTTCTTGTTGATTTTTGGTTATTTTCTTTTTTAATCCTGCATAAATTGTATGCAAAATATCTTTCATAGAGTTCCCTTCTAAAAAAAACAGGTCGGAAGTGAAGACACTCCGACCTGTGATAAAGAACGATATTGGCAGCAGAATTTCATAAATTTATTGCTCGAACGATTTAAAGCAAATAGAAGTATTATGACCTCCGAAGCCGGCTGTATTATTAATAGCTGCTTTAATAGTTCTGGCTTCAGGTTTATTGGGCACATAATATAAATCACATTCGGGGTCAGGTTCTGCATAATTGATGGTTGGCGGCACCATACCATTTTTTACAGCCATAGCCGTAGCGATAGATTCGATGGCTCCTGCCGCGCCAAGTAAGTGTCCGGTCATGGATTTGGTTGAACTGACAGCAATGGATTGCGCCCATTCACCGAAGACGGATTTAATGGCAGCGGTTTCGCATTTATCATTAAATGGAGTGGAAGTGCCATGGGCATTGATATATCCAACATCATTCAAAGAAATTTCGGCATCTTTAAGTGCCAATTGCATTGCACGTGCAAGACCTTCACCGTTAGCAGCCGGTTGTGTCACATGATAAGCATCATCGGTTAATCCGAATCCTGCGACCTCTGCATATATTTTTGTCGCCCCACGATTCATAGCATGTTCTAAGGTTTCAAAAATGAGCACACCCGAGCCTTCACCCATAACAAAACCATCCCGATTTTTATCGAATGGTCTGCTGGCAGTTTGCGGAGAATCATTGCGTGTGGATAAAGCTTTCATAGAATTAAATCCACCAATACCCATAGGGCATATTACTGCTTCGCTACCTCCTACAACCATAACATCTGCATCGCCGCGCTGCATAAGCATTAAAGCATCGGCAATAGAATGGCTTGATGTTGCACATGCAGAAACTGTGGCATAATTCGGTCCTTTTAGACCATAACGAATAGCAACTTGACCTGCTGCAATATCAGAGATTAGCATAGGGATAAAAAATGGCGATATCCTATCCGGTTTGCCACCACGATCATAGAGATTTTGCTGTTGATGATGATATGTCCACATCCCGCCAATACCGGAGCCGATAATGACACCAACACGATTTCTGTCGGTTTTTTCATAATCTATGCCTGCATCGTCCGTTGCCATTACTGCTGCCGCAATGGCATATTGGGTAAAAAGATCCATTCTTTGAACTTCTTTGCGCGAAATATATAATTGAGGGTCAAAATTTTTCACCTCATGTGCAAATTTGGTATCAAAGTCTGTAGGATCGAATTTTGTGATGGGTCCGGCACCGGAACGTCCTTCCATCATGGAATTCCAGTACTCTGTTGCCGTATTGCCGATGGGTGTAACTGCGCCAACGCCTGTTACTACAATTTTGGGATAAGTATATCGAGCCATAGTAAGTTCAATAATAAAACGGAGAAATGCCATTATTTCGCCTTCTGTTCGGCAACCGACAATTTCTCCGTTTGAAGTTAGAATAGAAAATTATGCGAAAGCACGCTTTACGCTATCACACTTTTGATTCAATGTAGCTGATAGCATCGCCGACTGTTTGGATTTTTTCGGCATCGGAATCTTCAATCGTCAAGTTGAACGAACGCTCAAACTCCATGATTAACTCAACCGTGTCAAGTGAATCTGCTCCTAAGTCATTGGTAAATGATGCTGCGTCAGTAACTTGGTTTTCATCTACGCCAAGCTTATTTACGATAATCTGCGTTACTTTTTCTCTTGTTGCAGACATTGTTTTCTCCTAAAATTGAAATGAATTGAAAAAAAATGAATATGGAGGTAAATTTTAATACATAGTTAAACCGCCATCAACGGCAATAGTTTGTCCTGTAATATAATTAGCATCATCGGAAGCCAAAAATGCCACGACTGAAGCAATTTCATCCGATTTTGCGGCTCTTTTGAGCGGGATAATATCCAGAAATGATTGACGTTGCTGCTCGCTTAACTTTTCTGTCATATCTGTTTCAACATATCCCGGCGCAATGCAATTTACTAAAATGTTACGAGAGGAGAGTTCCTTTGCCAAAGACTTTGTGAAACCAATGACGCCTGCTTTCGCAGCAACATAATTCGATTGTCCTGCATTTCCGGTCATACCGACTATGGAACTGATATTAATGATTTTACCGCGTCGCTGTGACATCATAGTACGACACACAGCTTTACTGCATAAAAATACACCCTTTAAATTGGTGTTAATCACATCTTCCCATTCTTGTAAAGACATACGCATTAATAGGTTGTCACGTGTCATGCCTGCATTGTTGACAAGAATATCTATACGTCCCGATTCATTGACTACAAAATCCATCAATTGCTTCACGGACTCTTCTTGCGATATATCCGCACTGACAAATTTTACTGATGCTCCATTATTGGTCAGCTCTTGCTCTATGGCTTGAGCTTTTTCGGCATTGGAGTTAAAAGTAGCAAAAACTCGCGCTCCTTCTGCTGCAAGTTTTCGCACGATTGCTTCTCCTATACCTCGTGAGCCGCCGGTGATAACCGCAATTTTTCCCGTAAGTCTTTTTTCCATAATTCCACGTATTATGCTAATAATTGTTGAATGTCTTTTTCGGTGTCATAGCCAAGAATTTCTGCTTCAACAGTTCTTTTTACTAAACCTTGTAATACCTTACCCGGTCCGATTTCAATAAAAGTTGTGATGCCGTCAGCTGCCATATTGATAAGCGATTGTGTCCAAAGTACAGGCGCGCACACTTGTTCAATGAGGAGTTGACGCAATTCAGACGCTCTGCGTGTGGGTAATGCTGTTACATTAGTATAAACATCAATAGCTGTATCAGAGAATGGTGTCGCGGTGATGGCTTCTGCAAGTCGCTCTTGCGCCGGTTTCATTAATGGTGAATGGAAGGCACCGCTGACAGGTAATTCTTTAGCCATCTTAGCACCCGCTTGTTTAAAGGTATCTAATGATTGGCGCACCATATCGGCACTTCCTGAAATAACGATTTGTCCGGGAGAATTAAAATTTGCCGGCACTACCACAGCCTTATCGTCCGATATTTCGGCGCATAGACGGCGCACGGTATCATCATCTAAGCCAACAATAGCAGCCATTGTTCCGGGCATACTCTCACCCGCGGCATACATAAGTTCGCCACGTAGCGCTACTAAGCGTAAAGCATGCTCAAATGTTAAACCTCCCGCCGCACAAATAGCAGAATATTCACCAAGCGAATGACCGGCTGTTGCATCGAATTGTAATCGGTTTTCTGCTGCTGCCAATAATGCCATCTCATGGACAAAAAGTGCGGGCTGTGTATAGCGTGTTTGTTTGAGTATGTCCATCGGACCATCAAAACAAATACTGCTTAAAGAATAACCTAAAATAGCATCGGCTTGTGCGAATAATTTTGAGGCGGCAGAAAATTGCTCCGTAAGCCCTTTTGCCATACCCACATATTGTGAACCTTGTCCTGAAAATATACCTGCAATTTTTTTCATACCGGTAAGAATAAATTAATCAATTGCCCATCGTAAATAGATTGCACCCCATGTATAGCCCGCTCCAAAACTTGCTAGTACTATCTTATCGCCTTTTTTAATTTTTTTGTCACGATATAATTCGGAAAGAGCAATCGGTATAGTTCCTGCTGTTGTATTGCCATAACGACCGATATTTATCATCACTTTGTCTGATGCTAATCCCATTCTGTTGCGGGTAGCTTCTATGATGCGGAGATTAGCTTGATGAGGTACAAGCCATGCTATATCATCCGCCGTAAGATTATTGCGTGTCATAATTTCGGCAGCAACCTCAGCCATGCCAATGACTGCTGCTTTGAAAACACTTTGCCCGTCTTGAACTACATAATGTTCTTTATTGGCTGCTGTTTCAACAGTGGTTGGTTTGGCACTGCCTCCTGCAATCATATAAAGATTTGTTCCGCCTCGTCCATCCATATATAAACGAGAATCAAGGATTCCATAATTATCATCTTCGCCTTGTTCAAGTAATACAGCTCCTCCGCCATCACCAAAAAGAACGTATGTGGAGCGATCTTCGGGATTAAGAATGGAACTCATCATGTCGGCACCACATACCAATACACGTTTGTAGGCGCTTGATTCTACAAGAGATGCGCCAACTTGTAAGCCATAAAGAAAACCCGAACATGCTGCTGACAAGTCAAAACCCCATGCTTTAGTCAGTCCTACTTTTTTTTGTACGGAGGCAGCGCAAGCAGGAAATACATTGTCAGGTGTGATTGTTGCCACGATAATAGCATCAATGTCTTCAGGCGAAAGATTTCTTTGCTTGAGAATGTCTTCAATGCAGGGTACAATTAAGTCTGAGGTTGCTCCATGTTCCAAAAAGCGACGCTCTGATATACCGGTGCGTGTGCGTATCCACTCATCAGATGTGTCTAATTTATCTTCAAACCAAGAATTAGGAATTACATTGGGGGGAACAAAATGACTGATCGCTGAAATAATTGCTTTCATAACACAATGATTTGGTTAAAGTTCAGAGCGATGTTGTAAGAAGGATTCAATTTTTCCGGAAATATCGTGTTCTGCTGTTTCAGCAGCACGAACTAACATATTCTTGATGGCAAAAGGTGTTGATTTACCGTGTCCGATAATGACAACACCGTTTACACCTAAAAGCGGCACCCCGCCATATTGTTGATAATCCATGTCTTTGAGGACGGATTTTAAGGTTGGCAGAGCCGTAGCTACTCGAACTTTATTCCATAGATTTTGATCGGCAAAACCTGAGATTTTTCCACGCAAAACCGAGATAATGCTTTCGGCAAACTTCAGTACAATATTACCTGTAAACCCATCACAAACAACTATATGGACATCGCCTGTCATAATATCTCTGCCTTCCACATTACCAATAAAATTAAGCCCGGATTGTTGAAGAAGAGAATGGGCTTCCAAAACAACTTCATTGCCTTTGGTTGGTTCTTCGCCTACATTCAACAAGCCAACTTTAGGATTATTGATACCGATAATTTCACTGTAATAAATGCTTCCCATGACGGCAAATTCCATGAGGTGGCGAGGTTTACAATCAACATTTGCGCCTGCATCCGTCAGTAAAGTCGGCGTGCCGGAGATTGTTGGAAAAAACGTGCCGATTGTAGGACGCGCCACACCTTTTACTCTGCCCAACACGACAGTACCGGTAGCCATTACAGCACCTGTATTACCTGTCGAAACAAAAGCATCAGTGCGTTTCTCTCTCACAAAGTCAATGCCTTGATACATGGACGAGTTTCGTTTTTTCTTTACGATACTCGCCGGTTCATCGTGCATTGTAACTGATTCGTCTGCATGAGTAAGCGAAAAACGGCTTAAAGAGATACCCAGTCGCTGGGCAGCAGAGCGAATAGTCGTTTCTTGACCAAAGAACATGATATCACAACCACGATGATGAAGCTCCTCATAGGCTAATTGTGCTCCAAGGAGTTCATTGTCGGGTGCAAAATCACCACCCATTGCGTCAATGCCGATAATCAAGCGCCGACTCATACGCTAAGACAGTTATGTAAGGGTAAAGTGTGAAGCACGGTTCATGCCCGGTCACATTATTAAGCGACTGCCACTATCTGACGACCATTGTAATAGCCGCATTCCGGACATGCTGCGTGTGATAATTTGGTAGCATTGCAATTTGGGCAAGCCATTGTTGATGGTGCGAATGCTTTGTAATGTGTACGACGTTTGTCACGGCGTGCTTTCGAGAGTTTACGTTTTGGATTTGGCATGATGTACCTCTGATAAAATCAGTTTTGTGAATTGTTAAGCATATTTTTCAGCACCGCCCACCGATCATCGGCAGAATGTGCGTTTTCATCCGTAACTGTAATATTTGTTGGTGGTTGCCATTCGTGCTCGCGCCAATATGGTGCAATACGTTTTAAAGGCAATCCGAGTATAAGTTCTTCTCTTACTATAGTATCAAGAGAAATTTCCTTGCTGTCATCCGTTAGAACAAACACATTGTTATGCTCATCGGCTGCTGCGTCTGATGCTCCTAAAAGATAGGTAGCTCGTAAAGGAACTCTCATTTCTTCCTCAAACTCTTCTAAGGAAACATCACACACAAGCCGCGCGGTTGCTTCGATTTCTGCTTCCAGAATGAACCGTTGCATAAGTTTGCGAAGCGTGCCTTGTACTCTTACAGTACCGACGAATTCCTCCGCAATTTCCGCTATGTCTTGAGCATTGCATGTTTCATTAACGGTATATTCACCGTCTTTGTAACCTTGAATAAATATAGAGAGAACCGAACTCATTTTTCTTCAAAAGATTGCAAAAATAATGTTTTTTGAACCTTTGGCAATGCTTTTAGTCAAAGAAACAAGTTTTCCGATGAAATTTACTCTCCAATGATACCAATAAAAAATAGCAATATGCGCACGATTACAGAGCAATAAGCCGTAATTTTGCGCATTGTGTTTAACTAAACTAAGCGTATGAGAATACTTTACCTTTTCTTCCTCTTCGTTCTGTCTTCCAACATAGTAATGGCACAAACGCCCGCCAATGATGAAAGTGTTGCCGAAGGTTTTGCTTTATCTGTTCGCGGTGGGGCATTGCTCAATTCTCATGTTGGCAATTTCTCTTCTTTTGAAGGTGCTGCCGACTGTGCTACATTTACAAAAGGAAACGGAAGCGGGCTTATAGGTTCATTTGGCTATGAGTTGCCTTTGAGTTCTATGGTTCATTTCACGCTTGGGTTGGGGTTAAGTAATCGTTCTGCTGATTTAGAAAATACCGTCACATACCCTGCCAGAGATGCTCAAACGCTTCAGACAACATCGCTCACATTGGCAAATACGCTTTCAGCTTCACTTTCCTATCTTGAGCTAAATGCTGAAATACGTCCGACTATCTTTGAGAAGCTATTATCGGGACCCTTGCGTGCTTTAGCCGGTGTGCGTCTCTATATGCCATTATCTCATAGTTTCACACAAAGTGAAAGAATAGTATCGCCCGCAAACGCTGTTTTTCTGGGTGACAGTCGGCAGCAAAGAGCAATTGCAAGCGGAGCAATGCCCTCAAGAGCACAAATTGGTTTCGGGTTTTCTGCCGGTTTGGAAAATATCCTTACAATCTCCCGGAATATTGGATTGACTCAGCAGATAACGTATGATTACAATGTGACACCTGTCACAAACGATGCTGCGTGGAATATTTCTTCTCTTGGCTTTCAGCTTGGACTACGTTTCTCATTCGATAAACAAATAGAAAAACCTGTGCAAATTATTGAGGAAGTGAAGCTACCTGAAGCACCGGTTATTATTACTAAAAATGAGGCAACACCCGAACTTGGAATTTCAATTCGTTCTGTAAGAGCTAAGATCACCTCCGGTAATGAAGTTCTTTCTTTACCGCCATTAGTCAATGCAGTGTTTTTTGACCAAAATTCTTCTGATATTCCCGAACGTTATAATACTTCACCTAATTTTCCGAGTGATGAACTTACATTCAATGCTTTGCAATATCATACTTTTCTTATTGCATCCATTGTTGCAACAGTAAAAAATAATCCTAATGCAAAAATCCGACTTATAGGCAACTCTTCGGGCGATGATGAACGTGGAATTTCACTTTCCGAAGCACGTGCACTTTCTGTTAAACAAGCATTAGTCAATGCGGGTGTACCTGAAAATATAATTAAGACAGATGCAAAAGTATTACCGGATAATCCTTCAAACCAACAATATGTCACGGGTCGTGAAGAAAATAGACGTGTGGATATTATTATGGATAATGTTCCTCTTAAAGCGTATGTTTCAAGACGACAATATGCTGAAATTAAAGGCGATGTCATAGTTGGTATTAAAGGCAATAATATGAAATCAGGCACGAAACTACGATTAAATGGTGCTTGCTTAACACCGGCGACAGTAACGATGCCTACGGATTCTGCTAAAATGTCTTTTCAATGCCGTTTCGATAATAATTTAATAAATTTCCCTTTAGAAATTAAAGCTGCTTCTGCATTTGCAAATGCTTCAACGGCAGCCGATGTCTCACTTAGTGATATACCCACAGAAAACATAGATTTAAATCTTGAAAATTTTAATGCTGTTTTGCGCTTTGCATACGATAGCCGCTCATTAACTGCCGAGAATAAAGAGTTATTACGACAGATGGCTAATATTATCCCTGCAGGTTCAACTGTGACTATTTTAGGTGGTGCCGATGCTACAGGGGGCGAAGACTATAATAGAAAATTATCACAAGACCGTGCCGAAGCAACAGAAAAATTCATCCGCACGATTTCCGGAGATAAATTTACAATAATTACCGCAGTTTCGACAAATAAATATCCGGAAGATACTCCTGAAGGACGTTTCTTAAACAGAAATCTTCAGATAAAAGTCAGTAAATAATATTTAGTAGAAATTATGGCATTGTCCGAACCTAAAGTACTTGTAATTTCCGGCATTAGAGAACGTTGGAAAGCATCGGAAAGACATAATGATGCCGCAACCATGAATGGTGTTGAAGCATGGGTTTATGCGATGAATGGAGATTATATAGGTGAAAATACTATTGCCGAAAAAGATATTGCCCGCTATGATATTATTATTTGTAATACGAATGAAGTATATACACCCAGACGAGTAGAAAAATTATTGCGATTATGTGAATCTCGACCTGCTCATACGCAGTGGGTAACTTTAATTGAAGGATCTGCATCCGATTATCTTATTCCATCGCAAAAAGTAGGCAATCTTTTACAGTCTTCTTCGCTTATAAATTGTATTAATCGTCACTCTGTACCATTATTTAGGGCATTAAGTTCGACACCCACCGAGTATATTGGTATCCCATATCCGTTAGATGAAATTGCCCGCTATCGTGTACCCATTGAACAAAGAATAAAAAAAGTATTGTGCTGTGGATTATTGCTCAAACGCTGGAATGATTATTATGCAGCCAAATCAACAGGATTAGCATATTATGGCTATGAACGTGGTTTTTCCCGAAAATTGCGATATATGGTAAAAAATTGGCAAACGCATCGTGCTGTGTTTAATAATAAAAAAGCATTTCAAACAATAGATGCCATCTATCAAGACCCTCAGTTGGAAATTCGTAAACTTTCTTCACTGCATGATTATTTTTCGCATAATGCCTATGCTTGGCTATGGATAAATCTTGATGAGCGTTATACATGGGGGCGTTATGTTCTTGATGCTGCTGCTCTTGGTATTCCAATTATCTCTACACCTTCCACTGGTCATGCCCCTGAACTGTTTCCCTTAACGATGGTTGATACACCCTTTTCACTTGATAAAGCCGCAGAACTTGCAAAAATGCTTGTGAATGATAGAGAATTTTATCAAACCGTTGCCGATTATCCTTTGGCGAAAATGGATTATCTTCGTCCCGAGAACATGAAAAATACTTTACTTTCCTACCTGAATATCTAAAAAACGGATAGTTTTGCGCAAAATGGAACAAAATTGCCCTTTGGTCGGTATAAGTGGCAAGTTTATATTCAAATGGTGTTTTATGCGTATTACATGGTTTATCGTGTATTGTTTTTTCTCTCTTTCTGTGATGAATGCCGCTCAAGACGGCTTGGTGTGGAAGAAGAAGATACATCAAAAATCACTTTCATCATTAACCGCTTCAGATGCAGGCTATGGTGTCTCAGTTGCAGATGATACAATTAAAGTATGGAATCTTCTCACAGGTGATAGTGTGAGACAATTCTATAGAAAAGGGGTAACTTCAGCTACAATTGACACATTGTATAAATTTATTATATATGCCTGTGAGGGTAATTTTAGCTATAATCCTAAAATTAATGTTTATGATATAGTTAGTGATACAATAGTCGGTCAAATTGAAATAGAAGAAGACAAGAGCGACCTCTGGTACAGCTCTGATATTACTTATACAACAACAATTGGCAAAGGTGGTATGCCATTTCTGGTGAATGGAAAAATTTTAATTACCAAAGGACAAAGTAGCTGGAATTACGGTATGCTTACAATAGCACAATATGATACGTCAATAAATTCAATTACTCTTACTCAAGCAAGTACATTATATCCAGATAAACTACGAATATCTAACGATAAGAATTATATTTACGGACATTTTTATTCATCATTAACATACTATAGTTACCCTAACGATTATTATCATGAAAGCAAGGCAGAATTTTCTTTGTTTTCATTAAGTAATTTCTCTGTTAAAAGTACTATTGATTTAATAAAGTCTAACAATGACATAAAATACCCTAATTTATTATCACACAGTAAAGAAATGATTTATGCCGGTTCAACTGTTTACACATATCCTGCGTTACAGATGATACGTGAAAGCATTCTCCCACACGAGGTACAAATAGAACAATTATCGGATAATAATCATTTACTATGTTTACCAAAATCTGGAGTTCCTGCTCTTGGAATATGGAATACATTGACAAGATCGTGGGAACATCAATATAAAGGAGATAGACAGGTCTTGTTAGCAATAACATCAAATGAAAAATATTCAGTAACGAGTGATGCAAATGGTTACGTTTCACTTTGGAGATTACCCGATTCTCTTAAAAATGATTCACTTGATGTAGATTTTATCTATCCTGATTATAAACTCTTTGTAGGAGATGAAGTAGTATTGAAAAACTATACCTATCCTTACACTCATCAATATTCATATTATTGGGATTTAGGAGATGGCCGAGTTTCAAAATCTATGGATACAACAATATCATATTCAAAACAGGGAACATATCTGATTACATTGTATGTTTCATCAAATAGTGGAGTAAAAACAAAAAAATCTCATGTAATCACTGTATATGATAAGCCTGAGTATCTATTTGATATTATACGAACGAATACAAAAAAGAATATCACTTCGTTGGATTTTTCAAAGAATAATACATTCTTAATGTTTACTTCAAATAACAACGTATTCTCTTATGAAATTTCGGATAGAGCATATAAGTTATTATTAGTAGATAGTAATTTTTTTTATTCTGGTTATCTGTATGATAACAAAGCTGTTGTGTTGTCGAAAATTTATACAAAAGATGTTGCTAAAAATGGAGCTTATTCTACTTCAATACAAAGACCTTCTGTACGTTACCGATTACTTGATTTAAACTCAGGTAAGATTGTCTCTTCAAAAATATTTCCATTTTTGTTAGAACATTATGAAGTAGAGCCATACTGGTGGAGTATGCATAAAATTAATGAAGAAACGTGTCAGTATTCTGTTTCTTTTTCTCTTTCGCGCGATTGGTTTGCAATTTCGGCGAATGTTTTCTCAGAATATAGGTCTTCGGGTATGCTTGATATAGATAAATTTAGCACACGTGGAGATATTCTCCATTTCGATATCAATAATTTGATATCCTTGGATAATCGTACCACCGATAAACCGAATCCTTGTGTATCGTATCTTCGCTCACCTATAACATCCTTAGATATTGAGAAGAATGGGAAATATATAGCTGCAAGTACAGACCGATTTTATGATCGTCTCGGAGAATGTGCTCCCTATCCTCCCGCGATTCTCATTTCTGAAAAGGGAACAAAAACAGTGCTTAAAACACTCAATGATAATACTTCCTGCGTGCGTTACAGCGTTGATGGTTATCATCTATGGACTACGAATGGAATATGGGATATAGACAGTAATCGCAGAGTTGTGACTTTACAATCCGGGTTAAAAGGTCAATTTGAAGTTCTGCCCGATGGCGATCATGTTGTTGCCGTATCACCCCCGGTAAAGAATGCCGTCGCGGGTATCTATAGCATGCGTGAACAACAGTGGAAAGCCTATTTTTATGGAAGCACTGCTTTAGGGATTATAGATGTGAGCGCAATGGCTGTATCATCCGATGGAAAGTATTGCGCACTCGGTTCAAGTACTGGTAGTGTTTCCTTGTGGCAGATACCGACATTATCAGTGAAGCCGGTGGCAGATTTTCGTAGTACGAAGCGTCGCGTTTATGTGGGCGATACGGTGCAATTTTTTAATATGAGTGTTCCCTATAATGGTGACCTGAGTTATGAATGGGATTTTGGTGATGGAACTAAGTCCGAAGAACGTGACGCATTGCATCTCTATCGCAAACCGGGAATCTATACCGTGGGATTGCGCATACGTAATAGAGAAGGGGAAGAATCGGAGAAACGGAAGTTAGAGTATATAGAAGTAGAATCAGCGAATAGGGTAGAGTCTTCGAATGAATTGTCTGTTCGGGTGTATCCTAATCCCTGCGATGATCTACTCTATGTGGACTACAATGGTGTTTATGATGTGATGATATATGATGTACAAGGAAATGAAGTGTGTAAGTCTTTACAAAAAAATAACTTGTGTTCTATTGATACTCATTCATTTTCGCATGGATTGTATAGTGTCAAATTGCGTACAGACTCCGGTTTGTTCTTTTTCCGCTGTATAATTACACATAAATAATGGACGATTGTGATTATGTTGTCAAATAATAACATGGGCTATCAGAGAATATGGTTGTAATTTTGCAGAATTAGCAGCAGAGTGCTGTGTTTTTTTGACATATTCATTACGTGTATTTTATGAAACTACGAGGTTTTTTTGTACTCGCTTTCACACTTCTTCTTACATCGGCAGCATTTGTTCCCAAAAAGACAATCACAATCAAGGGTTCTGATACCATGGTGATACTCTGTCAGCGATGGAGTGAAAAATATTCAGAAAAGAATCAAAATGTGCAGTTTCAAGTAACCGGTGGCGGCTCAGGAACAGGCATAGCTGCTCTTATCAATGGTACGACAGATATATGCGCATCAAGTCGTCCGATTAAACCTGCGGAAGTAGAGCAATTGAAAACCAAGTTCAATACCAAAGGCATAGAAGTCAAAGTCGCTCGTGACGGTCTCTCTATTTATGTTCATAAGTCTAATCCTGTCAAAAAATTAACAATTGAACAGGTTATGAAAATTTTTACAGGCAAAATCACCAACTGGAAAGAATTGGGCGGACCTGATAAAAAAATCATGCTTTATAGTCGTGAAAATAACTCGGGTACTTATGAATTTTTCAAAGAACATGTTCTCAATAAACAAGATTTTGATTCGCGCGCTCAGCACATGCCCGGTACAGCCGCTGTAGTGAATGCAGTTGCCAAAGATGTCAATGGCATTGGTTATGGTGGTGCTGCTTATGGTAAAGACATCAAAGAACTTGCCATTGCCTCCGGTGCGGGCAAAGAGTATGTGATACCAAATGAAGCTAATATTCTTTCCGGTAAATACCCTATCTCAAGGTTTCTGTACTTTTACTTAAAAGAACGTCCGCAAAATGAAATGAAAGCGTTTATTGATTGGGTAATTGCTAAAGATGGACAAAAAGTAGTAAATGAAGTCGGTTATTTCCCTATAAAGAAATAATGATATTTGTGCTGTGTTTTTTCACAGTAAATTGCAGTCGAAATTATTATCAATGCTTATTCCGCTGCATTGTTATGCGGCGGATTTTTGCTGAACACTAAAGACTTATTGCATACTATTTATTTATTGCATGGCACCTCAATCAACAGGTTCACATCCTTTCCGTCGTCGTAAAAGACATATTGGTGAGCGGATTGCCGAATTTTTGATACGTCTAACGGCATCTGTTTCTATCTTGATGATTTTCCTCATTTTAGTCTTTGTTCTGCGTGAAGCATGGGGCATTGTTTCTTATTTAAGTGGTTCGTCGCCAACTGCTCAAACTGAGGTTACTGTCCACAAATCTAATACTGATGCACCCGAAACGTATGGGGACAGTCAACCGGATTCCTATGGTGAAGAACCCGCTCCGGCAAATGAACCCGAATCCTATAATCCTGATGTTCAGGAAACCATCACCGACACTTCCGGAATTGTCCCGACTGAAACTTCTTCTTCCGATGAACCCGAATCCTATAATCCAGATGTTACTGACTATACTGCAACGGATGCAGGAACAGAAAAAGAATCGGAGCCGCTCATAACGAAAACATTGTCTCAGAACATTGTCGGTGAAGTGTGGCAACCGATTTCGTCTGAACCCAAATACGGTATAATGCCTCTTATACTTGGAACAGCAAAAACGACATTTCTTGCTATACTTATTGCAGCACCTTTAGCTATCCTTGCAGCTATTTATACGGCATTTTTTGCGCCGCGTCGCTTACGCGAAATAATGAAGCCGGTCATAGAATTGCTTGCAGGTTTTCCTTCCGTTGTTGTTGGGTTTTTCTGTTTGATGCTTGTTGCGGATTTTGTTCAATCTACATTCGGTGTTGAGTATAGATTAAATGCCATTGTTGGCGGTATAGGTCTTGCCATTGCAATTGTGCCTGTTATATTTACCATCACAGAAGATTCCTTGATGTCGGTGCCAAAAACATATCGCGAAGCATCGCTTGCACTTGGCGCAACTGAGTGGCAAACAGCTTTCAAGGTTATGCTTCCTGCGGCTTTGCCCGGTGTTGTCGCGGCTGTTCTTTTGGGTGTGGGACGTGCATTCGGTGAAACCATGATTGCATTAATGGCAACAGGAAATGCGGCAGTCTATTCGGGTAGTATGCTTGAACCTGTGAGAACATTAGCTGCAACTATCGGTGCGGAAATGGGCGAAGTAATCTGGGGATCTTTGCATTACAATATACTTTTTATGCTTGGGGTATTGCTCTTTCTTGTAAGTTTTACAATCAATGCTTTGACAGAATTTTTTGTGAAAGGTATGTTAGCAAAAAAATTCCAAGGAGAGGCATAATAGTATGGCAACTTTACGACATTCCGGAACAACACGCAGCGAACTGAATAAAAAGCTTTTTGGCTATTTTGCCGTTGGTATAACCGTCATTGGTGGTTTTGTAGTGTTTGGAACAGCATTGTTTATGTTGTTACATTTTCTTGTTAAAGGGCTGCCGCATATTTCTTGGGAATTTCTTAGCCAGGCACCACGCAATAATAATACCGAGGGGGGCATTTTTCCTGCTATTTATGGCACTACATTTTTAGTGCTCACTATGGCATTGCTCGGAGTGCCTGTAGGTACTGCAACTGCTTTATATTTAACGGAATATGCGAAACAAAATTCATTTTTTGCCAAAAGTGTACGATTTGCCGTTAATACACTCGCCGGTGTTCCTTCCATAGTTTTCGGCTTATTCGGTGTGGGCTTCTTTGTGCAATTTGTGGGCGGTGGGCTTGATGGTCTGATAGGAAAAGGCGGCAGCAGTGCTGTTTTTGGTCATCCGGCATTGATTTGGGCTTCTGCAACATTGTCCGTGCTTACATTGCCGGTGGTCATCGTGTCGGTTGAGGAAGCATTACGCGCTGTGCCTCGCGAATTGCGGGAAGCATCGTTGGCATTAGGGGCAACAAAATGGCAAACTATCTGGAAAATAGTATTGCCAAACTCACTTACGGGTATTCTGACAGGTTCTATTTTGGCTGTAGGGCGTGGTGCAGGCGAGGTTGCGCCGATTATTTTTGTAGGGGCAGTGTATTCTTTACCGGAGTTACCAACTTCTGTCACTGATCAATTTATGCACCTTGGCTATCACCTTTTTGTGTTGGCAACGCAATCGCCGGACGTAGAAGCCGCAGCTCCTCAACAATATGCAACGACGGTAGTCTTGCTATTATTGACATTTGGTCTGAATTTTACGGCAACAATCATACGTTCTCGCATACGAAAAAAACGTCTTGCTTAATAACAGATATTCTCAAAACTACGAAATCTCATATATGGCAAAAGAACAGGATCACAGTAAAATCCACACCAAGGATTTTAATTTTTATTATGGCGATAATCGCGCTTTGCATAATATCTCCGTCGAAATTCCCGAACATAAAGTCGTGGCATTTATCGGACCTTCCGGCTGCGGCAAATCCACATTTCTTCGTTCAATGAATCGTATGAATGATGTTATTGACGGCACTCGCACAGAAGGCATCATTCAAATCAATGGTATTGATATTTATGATAAAACGGTGGATGTGGTCGAATTACGCAAATTAGTCGGCATGGTGTTCCAAAAACATATACCCTTCCCCAAATCTATCTATGATAATGTTGCTTATGGATTATATCTGGGTGGTAAAAAGCCCAAATCCGAAGTTGATGATATAGTAGAACAGAGTTTGCGCCGTTCAGCATTATGGGAAGAAGTCAAAGATCGTTTGCAAGATTCAGCAATGAGTTTATCGGGCGGTCAGCAACAACGCCTTTGTATTGCTCGTGCTGTTGCCGTAGATCCGGAAGTCTTGCTTATGGATGAACCATGTTCTGCCTTAGATCCTATATCTACCGCTAAAATTGAAGAGCTCATAGGCGAATTGAAAGATACCTATACCATAATTATCGTTACCCATAATATGCAACAAGCTGCACGCGTCAGTGATTATACCGGATTTTTCTATATGGGTAATCTCGTCGAATTCGACAAAACACGCTCAATTTTCACGACACCGGCAAAAAAAGAAACAGAAGATTATATCACAGGGCGCTTTGGTTAAGTTTTACCGCATATTTTTGCTACATTTTTACGGGATATATACACTATGCATCGCTCATTTGAAGATGATCTTGATAAACTCAGAACGCGTTTGATACGCATGGGAAGTTTGGTGGAAGAGCAAGTAGAACTCTCTTTTCGTGCCTTTTTAGATAATAATGCGGAATTGGCGAAGCTGATTCGCGACCGTGATGATAAAGTTGATAAACTTGACATCAAAATTGACAAACAATGCCAAAAAATATTCGCTTTGCAGCAGCCGGTTGCGCGCGATTTACGTTTGTTGCTGTCCGCTTTGAAGATTAACAATGAGCTTGAACGAATCGGCGATGTTGCTGTGGGAATATCATCAATGATCCTTGATGGCTATCCGATGGCTGATTTGGCAAAAGAATTTAATTTGGACACCATGACAAAAGCAACCTATAAAATGGTGAAAGCCAGCTTAGATGCTTTCGTAAACAATGATCCCGATTTAGCTCGACATATCTTACCTTCGGATGGTAAAATTGATGAGATGGAACGTTCAATTTCTGCTGATGTGGTACTTGCTATGAAAGAGAATCCTTCTCTCATTGAACGTGGGGTGCGCTTCCTTGAAGTGCTTTCCAAAGTGGAGAGAATGGCTGATCATGCCACTAATATTGCAGAGTGCGTCATTTTCCTCATTGAAGCACGTATGGTCAGACATTTGTCTGTTGATGAAATATTAAGCCAAACAGGGGAAGTGCATAATGAAGCCGATAATGATACATATTCGGATGACGGTTTGTAAAGTGCTGCGTATAATAATTTGAAATTTATGGATTTGTCGTGGTTTAAATCTGTACATTCCATGCGCTGTTTCGGTGTAGCATGTTTTCTTTTACTTTTGGGGACTCAACTTTCTTTAGCCCAAAAAGTCAAAAAAACAGTATCCATTTCATTTTCCCATCAGTTATTTGATTCCTTATTGCAACACAATGTCCGCGGCGGTGAGCCATATTATCAAGGATTTGACACACCGACATTTTACCGTTATTGTGATTCTCTTGCCACAGTGCACTTAGATAAGTTGCATGACAATGAGAAAACTGCTTTTTGGTTGAATGCCATTAACAGTTGTGTTATCAGAGCCATTCTTTTGCGCAAAGGTATGCGTTCATTGGCGAATTATCCTGATTTTTATACGAGGGATACATTTGTGATTGCGGGGTACAGAAATTCTTTAAGTGGATTAATTTCTAAGGCATTATCGCTACATCCTCATCCTTATTTCGTTTTTGGTATCTTTCATGGCGCAAAAAGTGATCCTCCTTTAGTATCAAGGGCTTTTCATCCTCATAATGTTGAATCGGTACTCAGATCGCATATTCGTACCTATTTGCGTTCCGACGATGGAGCCATACTTGATATTCGTGCAAATGTACTTTCTTTACCATTGATTTTTAAACGATACAGCGAACTGTGGGGCACGGATAAAAAAAAATTACTTGTCTTTGTTCGCCAATTTTTACCACCTGAAGCAGAAGCATATTGTGCCGTTCATGGCGATTCTTTGATTGTGCAGTATAGCCCGGACAATCCTTTGCTCTTGTATCGTCAATCATCACCAAAACAAGGTACTATCAAACCGTGGGACAAGTAAACATATCATACAATGGCTAATATAGGAACGTATCTGCGCGCAGCTCGACCTTTTTCCTTTACTGCATCCATTACTGCCGCACTCTTCGGTAATGTTGCTGCATACTATCATTTTTTCAATGACTTACGCTTTGAATTTAATGTGATTTCTTGTGTGTTGTCCACTGTCGGATGCGTCTGTATTCATATTGTCAGCAATTTTGTCAATACTTATCACGATGAAAAAAGCGGTTTAGACCGTGTGCCCGAAGCAGCTGGTGCCGACAATGCAATAGTAAAAGAGATACTCACAGCGGCTGAAGTGAAAAGAGCTTCATATATAGTCTTTTTTTGTGCTTTTGCCATAGGATTATACTTTATCGTGCTGTGCGGTTTACCCATTGCTGCTCTGGTTGCTTTTGGGGCAGTGTCGGCATGGGCTTATACCGCGCCACCTTTTCGATTAAAGTATCGTGGTCTGGGCGATATACAAGTATTGCTATCCTTTGGTGTATTGATGATTGTAGGTGCATATACAACTCAAGCATATTCTGTGGCGACATTTATTGATTATGGACGTATTGTCATGATGTCACTTCCATTAAGTTTTCTTGTTGATGCGATACTTCATGCCAATAATCATCGGGATCGTGAAGTGGATATTTTATATGGAGCTAAAACATTAGCCACTCGCATATCTGTATCGGCATCCGAACACTTTTTCCGTTTTCTTGTCTATGCTCCATTTGGATTGATGCTGATATATGCCTATTTCGGTATCATGCCTCTGTGGTCGCTCTTGTGCATGGTTTCGTTCATTCCGGCATATACAACAGTAACAAAGCTCATACGGCGTTCTGATTATCCTGCTGATATATATAACCTTATCACGGCAGATACCGCAAAAATCCATCTTTTTTTCGGCATACTTTCTCTATTGGGTTTGCTGATTTCGACATTGTGATAAAGAAAAATCGTGTTTTTACTCACTTTTTTTTGTCGAAATAGGTGAAAAGAGGGGTAAAATTTCTATTTTTGACAGATTTTTTCGGCAACTTTAGCCGATTTTACTGATTATATTGATAAAGGAGAATGACCTAATGAATTTCTTTTCTGATCTCGAAGGTTACGGTCACGAACAGTTGATATTCTGCTCAGATCCCAAATCGGGGCTGCGTGCAATTATCGGTATTCACAACACTGTTTTGGGACCGGCATTAGGCGGAACACGAATGTGGGCATATAATAATGATGCGGAAGCAATCACTGATGTTTTGCGTCTCTCGCGAGGTATGACCTATAAAGCTGCCGTTGCGGGGCTTAACTTAGGCGGTGGCAAAGCCGTGATAATAGGGGACTCACGCACACAAAAAAATGAAGCTTTGTTCAGGGCTTATGGCAGAGCTGTCGAATCCGTTGGTGGTCGCTATATCACCGCCGAAGATGTCGGAACAACAGTGCGCGACATGGAATGGATTCGTATGGAAACCGAGTTTGTCACAGGCGTAAGCGCACTTGGCGGCAGCGGCGATCCTTCGCCATTTACTGCGTATGGTGTCTATAATGGTATTAAAGCATGTGCTAAAAAACAATTTGGTACGGATAGTCTTGCAGGCAGAACAGTTGCTGTGCAAGGTGCGGGCAATGTGGCAACATACTTAATCGGACATTTGACCAAAGACGGTGCGAAGGTATATGTGTCTGATATTTATGCTGACAAAGCCCAAAAGATTTGTGCTGAATACGGTGCTGAATTTGTAGAAACCGATAAAATTGCTTCTATTGATTGTGATATTTTCTCGCCGAATGCGCTTGGTGCAATTCTTAATGATTCAAGTATCCCCGAGCTTAAATGTTCCATCGTTGCCGGTGGTGCGAATAATCAACTTGCTGATGAGAAAAAACATGGCGAAGCACTCAAAGCTCGCGGTATTCTTTATGCACCCGATTATGTTATCAATGCAGGTGGCTTGATGAACGTTGCCTCCGAAATTGATGGATACAGTAAAGAAGGTGTCTTACATCAAGCGGAAGGCATTTATGATATTATGTTGCGTGTTTTTGCTATGGCAGAAGAACGTAATATTCTTAATCATGAAGCATCGAATTTGATTGCCGAACAACGCATAGCTGCTATTGCAAATATTCATAGCAATTATGTAGGCAAACCAACAATCAAACGATAATATAGCATCAATGGTATTATATTGAAAGCCGCTGATACAATTGTACAGCGGCTTTTTTTTTGTTAATATTCTTTAGCACCATGCTGACTTTCGGCGAAAGAAAAGGCATACACTTCTCCCAGTCGGTGAGAAAAAAAGAGGGGCGCATTTTATGATGTAATTTCTTAGAGATGATATGGTACTCGAGAAAAGAAATACTCTAAAAATTCCCATCTTGAGGAGTGGCGACATATTCAGATGGGATGGAAAAAATCATTTCGGTTCTCGTTATTCCTATTTTAGCTTTTGTTTAGACACGTTTTCACATAATCAATATGCTTAATATTAGTATTCGTAGTATTCTCTTTTGTAATTCGGTACCATCATGGGTCTCTCGAATTACACCGTCTGTTATTAATAATATAATGGGTGAACCATTAAGTGTACATAAACAAGATTTATATCTTGATACCATAGTAAAGTTGGAACAACTTGATTATGGTGCAATGCGTTTCATTTATTATGATGGTGTTGTTAATAGAGTATTTTTTAGATTCTTTGAGCATCATAGCAATGAATTAGGTAAGATACGAATTGTTGATTATGATGAATATGCAAAACTCACCCTAAGTCAGTTTGCAATGTTTCTAAATCGTCATAAAATGGAATACAAAGTATTGTTACCTTTTGCTGATGATGGCCTAATTATTATTAATGTAGAAACATTTATAGGTGTTATCATGTTCGATTTTAATCTTGTTGGAACAGTGTGGAAATTTGTCAATTGTGATTTTCAAATATTCGATTACACAAGCCATCATGAGGTAACAAAAGCAGAACCCAAAATATCTTGACGAACATACGGTGTATGGCAGTAAGCGTTTGCAAGTGCGCAATTATCCGGGTGTGGGGCAATCCAATCGGGTGAGTCTCAGTAATGTGGAAGTGCCGAATGATCAAATACTGTATAAGCGCGAGATATTTGCCAAGCATTATGAACTGTGCGGTCATCATATTTATGAAAAGCAAATGCAACTATTAGAAGGTTTAATTATTTAAAATGGAATCAATTAAAAAAACAACATTATTTTTCTTTACAGTATTGATAATTATTAACTCATTACTTATTGGAAGTTTTTACACAATCGTATTTATCATTAGTACTAACCACAAATTTAGCATTATGGTGTGGTTGTTCGAGAACTTATACGTTTATGTTTTGATTACATTATTTTGTTTAGGATGTTCTATGTTTATAGGAAACAAAATGTTAAAGATAATCTCTGTAACTGTAGGGCTTTTAGGAGTAGTTAGTTATTTCCTTCTTGCTCATGTTACACATCCTCATTAAATTGAGTTATGTTCGAGTAAAATAGTTGGCATGAAATATATTACAACAAATACAAATTATACCCCTTCGGTATGGCGCAACCCGGGCGAAATCTCAATAGCGCAGACTATAAATTTGGGTATAATAGAAAGGAAAAAGATACAATGAATGAAGAAAAACCACGAACCGGATGCAATCATAATCCAAAGGGACAGAACTGCAATGAGAATCATTAAATATTTATTGTGCATAATTGTGCTTTGCACTTTCTTTACAAAGTATAGTTGTTATTCCGGGGAAAAATGTAATAACTTTATGACATGTGAAGCGAAGCGTCTTTATGAGGACAATGTTGATTCAGTGCTTGTTGAATTGAAGTTTACAAATTATAGTAATGACACTTCTTATATTGAAGCTTCACTTTTTGAAGTTTATCTTATATCCGATTCGTTATGGAGATTTTATCCTGTAGTATTCGATTCATTAACTGCTTTAGGTATTACAGTAGAACCTGATTATAAATATAAGTGTCTAAATAAATATCTTACTGATAAAGCTATACCACTTTTCGGGAATATTAAGGGGAAGAGAAATATGCCTCGTGATTATAGAGATGATAGAAATAATGGTTTCTTTGATTTTTCTATTACTAGGTTTTCCCCAGTGATTAAGTTGATTATATCAGAGAGTTTTTTTCAGAATTGTCAAGGTGGTCCGTATTTCTATGTACTTCCCCAAAAATCGCTTAAAATAGTATTAGCGTTCGATTATAATGATGTATTTTATAAATGGAAAAGACAGATGACATTTCTATTTGACTATGTTTATGATATTAATGTGATTAAAGAGAAAGAACCTCAATGGCCTTGCCCTTATAGACAATGTGCTGTAACAATTGATTTTTAGATTCACTAAATATTAAGTACATTGCTTTTTTACTAAAATACTGATTTCATTGTTCTTCACAAATTTAACAAGAAACCAACACACAACCATGAAAAGAGAGAATACACAGAAAGCGATGATATTATTGATACTGTTTTGTATCATAGCATTTCCGCACTTTGCCTTTGGGCAAAACGGCAATCAGTCACCGCCACAATTGAAGAAGAATGGTTCCCGTCTTTTGTTAAGCAACTGTATAAAGATAAATAAATATGAAAAACAAATTTCGCATTAATTATAGCTATGTAGTTCTTCCATTAGCCCTAATAGCAGCAATATCCGTATTGCTGATTTTTAAGGAGTATAATGTTGTTGAACATAAACAAAAGTATGTTCTTAAAATGCCTCCGGAGTTTTTTGATAACCATACTTTAGCAATCGGGGATAAATTTGAAAAAGTAGCGAAAGTTGTAAACTTACGGCAAAATTGGTATTTTGATGAACTAAGTGGTGAAAAGAAATATTTTAGTGGAGCTTATTTTTCTGAGACAGGGTGGTACTATTTTGATACAATGGGAAATTTAGAGAGTTTGTCCCTTCAAATTTTAAATAAAGATTCTTCAAATAAAGTTGATTTTTATAGAAAGAACTTTCATATTCTTAAAAAGTATTATGGTAATAATTTCAAAATATATCGTGATAAAAGGAATCTTTCAACCCTTGTTTTCGAGTGGAAAGTAAATAATGAGTATGCCGTTTTTGTGGAAGGTTATGATAAGAAATCAGAAAATCATAACGATGACGATACATTCTTAAGAGTAGAGTTTAACAATGAAAATTCTTTATCTCAAGAGTTACGCACGACAAATGAGACTTTGCAAAGTTTAGGTTTTGAATAATCATTCTTCACAAATTTTACAAGAAACCAACACACAACCATGAAAAGAGAGCATACGCAGAAAGTGATGATATTATTGATACTATTTTGTATTATAGCATCTCCGCACTTTGCCATTGGGCAAAACGGCAATCAGTCACCGCCACTGTTAATACAATATGAAACATCATTGAACTTCACTTAATCAATAGGTCTATCCTCAAAAGGACTCTATTTGGGATATACAATGAAAAAAAAACTATCAGGAAAAATAAAGAACTCTCTGAGTTATATTATGCCGATGCGTGTGAAAAATTATCACTCTGCAATTAATGGCTTAGTGGAAATTAATATTACCGATGGTACAAAAACACTTGATACCCACAGTTGTAATTATTCGTATGGGTCTTTGCAGAAAATATTACAAAAAGGATTAGAAGAGATAGAATCTATTGATTCGGTGAAAAATATTCTTATTCTGGGTTTGGGTGGAGGATCGGTAATACAAACCATTCGTGAAGTCTTTCATTCCAAAGCACATATCACTGCTGTTGAAATTGACCGTCTGATGATTGATATTGCACAACAAGAATTTGGTATTGACCGTTATGCCCCGCTGACAATTATCCACGATGATGCTATTGTCTTTATGCAACATTCAACGCAATTGTATAATCTGATAATTGTGGATGTCTTTGTGCAAGAAACTATACCGGAAGAATGTCTGTCTGCTGATTTTCTGAGGCGCATTGCTCAGTCTCTTACCATAGGCGGTACTATCATTTTTAATACAATGCGCGATTCCATCGAAAAATCCACACTTGACTCTCTCTATGACTCTTTCAAAAACAATGGGCTTTCTGTGCGGATCATTGACCGCGTGGATAAAACGAATACACTTATTCTTGCAAAAAATTTTAATACACACAGTGAATGAATCTATATTACTAAAAATCTTTTTTGAGAAAAATCTTACGTGCCATGATAAACGGAATACAACACCAGATCACCAAGCCGATGATAGACATCGCAATACCTGTTGCAGAGCCATACAATGCCCTGTATAAAGCTCCTGTATATCCCATCAAAGCCGACTGATCAAGCAATAAAGTCAGAGTAATTCTTGCTAAATCTAAAGGGTTCAAAAAACTTGCAACAAGTGCGGGATAATCGGTAGGATAATCGCGAAAGACAAATAATAAAAGTAAAAGTAAGGCATCATACAATAATGCAGTAGCGAACCATATCATTAAAATATAGCCAAATCCTCGAGCTTTATCTTCAATCGCCGTTGTAATCACCATTGCAAAACCGGTAAATATAATCGTAATTAAAATGCCATTCAACAGCAATACTAACGAATGTATAAGAGCTGTTGTATCGCCAACGCTGTGAAAGAGCAATGGCACTCCTGCGCCAAGAACAAATGCCCCGGCTAAACAAAGAATAATGGAAAAAAAAGATGAGTGGAAAATTGAAGAACGTCTAATGGGCTGACTTAATAATAACTCGGTAAATTCGCGTGACGAATAGGAATGCATCGCGCTAAACATAATACTTACCAATGGAATAGTAATCAGCATAATATTCATGACACTGATATGCACTTTTGACGTAGTTCCGCTAATCCGAAACAGACTTTCCGTTAGTACGAAAAACAGCAAGGTATAGCCAAAGAGCCATTTACTTCGAGCAATATTTTTAATATTATATTTTAACAGCTTCAGTAACATAGGAAAAGTAAGTTATTGTTGTGGGGAATTACTAAGCATATAGGCGATTGCTCTTTCGAATGTCCTTTGAGCTGTCATTTGTAATAAATATTCAGGGCTGCCCTTGAAAATTATACTGCCTTCGAGCAAAAAAATAAGTTCATCAGCCAGTTCTTCCACTTCATGTAAAATATGTGTTGTAAGAATGATAGTTTTACTTTTATGTTTTTCTTGCAGTAAATATTCTTTTAATCGTAATGTCATTCGCGGATCAAGTCCCACTGATGGTTCATCAAGAATTAAAATCGGAGAATCAAACATTAAAGCCGCTACTGCACCTACTTTTTGTCTTGTTCCGCCGGACAGTATTTTCATCGGCTTTTTGCGATGTTGCTGCAACTCGAACAATGTAATCAAATCTTCTTTTTGTGAGCTGATATTGAGCCGTACATCTTCTATCATTGAAAATAATTCATCAATAGTCAGATTATCCGGGTAACGAGCAACTTGTGCCATAAATCCTATGAGTTGACGATATTCATCAGAATTGGAAATTGTTGTCCCATTGATGGTTATTGTGCCGCTTTCAGGTTTGACAAGTCCTAAAATAGATTTAATCATTGTTGATTTTCCGGAGCCATTCGGACCTAAGAGTGCTGTTGTTTTTGTTTGAGAAAATTCAACGCTTACATTGTTCAGCACAGTTTTTGTACCATACGATTTGGTGATATTTTCAAATTGAATCATATTTTATGCGATATATAGCATAGATGGTGAACTATCAATGAGTGTGTCCGGTGTGACCGAAGGAAAAATACTTTCCGCCACTTCCAACAATGATATGAGAAAACTACGTAGTAAAAGCATTGCTGGAGGATTTTGTTCGACTAAATAACAAAATAATCGCACGGGATGATAGGGAATATCACCCACAGAATCTTTGTTGATGTCATAACCTGTATATTTGTCCCAATAATTTCCCGTAAATACACTATAATTAGAAAAACTATTGGTAGCAATATCAAATGTATTTCCCAAAAAGTTATTTTTAGAGAATGTATTGTCGGTGCAATCAGCCATCAAACGTATTGCCCAACCATTTTCGATAAAGTCATTGTATTCGACAATAATTCTACCGCCGCCCTCTGCATAAATACCGGCAGTGTTATGTGAAAATGTATTGTCCTTAATTGTGCCGTCAGTAATGTCTTTCAATAACAATCCATAAGCTGCGCTTCCTTGATTATCTTCAAAAATATTTTGATACATTTCAACATGGTGAGTGTACATTACAGCAACACCAGCACCATTATTTTTAAATATATTTTTTTCATATTTATCATGATGAGAAAACATAAAATGTAAGCCATAACGCAAATTTTTCTCGCTTCTATTGCTTGTCATTTGACTTTCTGTCGTAAATTCAAGGTATATACCGTCTCTTTGTTTTTCTATGGTATTATATTCTATGCGGTAATTATTGCAATACCAACAATGTATGCCATTGCCCGCTGATGCTTCGTCCAATGTTGAGTTGCCACGAATACTATTATGTGATATAATGTTGTGCGATGATTTGCCGCTATAAATAGCATAACATGTGTTTTCAAAAATATTATGTTCTATAACGCAATAATGTGAGAACTCAAGTCGAATCCCAGCTCTTTCATAGAGGTAGCTTATGCCGGTATTGCGTAATATCAGTCCCGATATTTTTACGGAGTCAGACCTGATTAAGAGAATTTCACTTTTATTATCTCCATCAAGTACAGGCCTTTGTTGACCCAAAATAGTAATCGGTTTGGTAATTGTAATCAAACCTTCAATATATGTGCCTGCATGGAGCAAAATTGTATCTCCCGCTTGTGCATTATTAATTGCATCAGTCAATGGTTTACCCAATTTTGGATATACGGACATAGTCTTTGATACTAAAGGATATACCGAAATAAGAGCAATAATAACAACTGTACATAATCGCATGATCAGTTCCATTCTTTTGCTATAAGAAGTTTTACACCATCCCAATAGAGGATTTTTCCACCATTTTTGTTAAGGAATTCATCGGCTTCCGATTTTGATGCAAAAGCGGATATATACATACCCATCGGACTTGGAATTTTATCTGATTGTAAGAAGATAGATTTGTCCGCAGGAAAAAATTCACCCGGTTTATTGTAAATATTTACCCAGTGTCCGGCAATATCTTCTTTTTTTATGTTATTTTCTATATAATATCCCGCCATACATTCTATGGCATCGAATTTGAAATATTTACCTTTTGTCGTTTTATATTGAGCAGCAAAACGATTATCGGCTATAGTCATTTTGCAGTTCGCACATTCTTCTTTACCATAGTCAATGGTATCCGGTTGTAGAGAACAAGAAGAAAGTGCGGTTGTACTCAATAAAGTCACAATCATCATAGGCATTAATGTAGGTTTAGATTTACTGATAAACCATGCACAGAGTGCCAACAATATTGATATACCGACAAGATAACCGCCAATATCAGGGAATGAATGTGCGGTAAAGTTTAATAATTGCTTAGTACCTATCAAAGGGGGTTGATATGACATACCATCAATTTTAATAGCCGCATGAGGATCAAGGTTATGACCATAATCATATTCCCACATATAAAAATCAGTTAAACCTATTGCGCCAATAATAATAAAGAGAATAGCCCATGAAAGAACAAGTTTTCTCGAAGCGACAATCCCTATAATAACACCGGACAAAGCCATAAATCCGATTATATAGGGCATATACTGTAATTCTTTTATACTTTCGGGTTCAATCCTCTTCATCCCTATATAATGATTAAGATTATTGATATTATTGAGGTCGTTTTCTTCATTACCTACAATCGTATTCACATGAATTTTTAACCCAATACCTTCGGGATATTGCGGTGCATCAAGTGAAATACTCCATATTGGGAAAAAGTACACACCAATTAAGAGTAATGATCCGATTATCATTATAAGTTTTGATGAGATTTTCACTGTTCTATTCCTGATATTATACAATAGTTTTTGACAAATCACCCTCTCTTCATTATGTCACGGAAGGTGCGAAGTAACGTGTTTGAGAAGAGAGGGATATTGCCTTATAGATGTCTTTTATTATTTTTTAGCAAGAGTATTTGCTTTTAATTCTACGGATGAATTTGCAGGTGATACTCGTATATATCCTTGCATTTCTTGATGCAATGCAGAGCAGAAATCAGTACAGTAGAATGGATAGACTCCCGTTGCTTTCGGTATCCATTTCATTGTTTGTGTTTCACCCGGCATAAGTAATAATTCAGAACAGTCTGCTCCGCCTTTTACGGCAAAACCGTGGGGCACATCCCAATCCTGCTCAAGATTTGTCACATGGAAATAGACGACATCGCCTAATTTTACACCCTCAACATTATCCGGTAAAAAGTGTGAACGAATAGACGACATATAGATATGTACATCATTACCTTTTCGTTCGACTTTTGCTTCTTTTTCGCCAAGTGTTGCGTAGGGGTGTTTATTTTCGGTTAATTTATACGATTTCAATGAATTTTTCTTCAACAAATCTGCAGGACAAGCTTGTGCATAGTGTGGTTCGCCAATAGTTGGAAAATCAAGAATCATTCTCATTTTATCGCCCGAAATATCATATAATTGCGCCGATTGTGTTAATTCAGGTCCTGTCGGCAAATAGCGGTCTTTTGTAATTTTATTCATACCAATAACGTATTTACCGTGAGGCTTACGAGTATCTCCACCCGGTACTAATAAGTGACCTACCGAATAATATGTTGGCGCGCGATCCAATACTTTGCATTCTTTGATATCCCATTTTACAATTTCCGATGACACAAAGAATGATGTATAAGCATTGCCTTTACCATCAAACTCTGTGTGCAAAGGTCCTAAGCCCGGTTTTTTCACTTCACCGTGCAAAACTGCTTGATAATTCAACACAGGAATTCCATTAAAATCGCCGTCAAACTTTTTGGCATTAATTGCATCAAGCATTTTCGTAAATGAATATACAGGAATTATTGCTGCCAATTTTCCGCCGCCAACAATATATTCACCAGTTGGATCTACATCACATCCGTGGGGTGATTTGGGCGTTGGAATATAATATACAATTCCGGGGCACTCCGCCGGATCAATGGTCATAACATCGGTAAGTGTTTCACTTTTTGCTGTGTGAGTTGATTCGTCATATGTATTATGGATATATGATGCTTTCATCATTTTACCTTTACCTTGTGCAATATATTCCTCAGCTTTTTTCCAGTTTACGGCTGCAATAAAATCTTTGTCTTTTTGACTTGCATTGATTTCAAGCATTGTATTGGCTTGTTCGGAATTATAACAACTGAAGAAAAACCATCCATGCGACTTATCTTTGCCGGCACGGCTAAGATCATAGTTAAATCCGGGCATTAAAATTTGAAAACCTAATGACATTTCGCCTGAATTTTTATTATCACATTTGACAAATGTTAAAGCCCCTTTGAAATTTTCTTTATATGTTTCTATTGGTACATCGGTATTACCGGAATATTCATTAGGGACGCTGAAACGTGTAGCCGACACAATATATTCAGTATTTTCTGTAATAAACGGAGATGCGTGATTTCCGCCTGTATTAGGAATCTCAATTACTTCGGCGGTTCTGAATGTACGTAAATCAATCCGCGCAATGCGTGGTGTATTATTGGCATTTGCAAAAAGCCAACGTCCGTCTTGTTCTCCATTTGTGACTGACAGTTGCAAATGATGCAAATCATCCCATTGAATAAAGCCATGCGATGTATTGAGTAATGGTTTTGTTTCCTCAGAGTAGCCATATCCTTTTTCGGCATCTTGAGAAAAAACGGGAATAACGCGTAATAATCTGCCGCTCGGCAAACCATACACACCAATTTGCCCACTGAAACCACCTGACATAAAAGCGTAAAAATCATCATGTTTTCCCGGCGGCACAAATGCCTCATTGCCTTGACCGGAACCTGTGACGGCTGTTTTGTCTGTTGATGGACAACCAATCATGAAAAATACGAGTGCTGTAAGAACAACACCACTCACAAAAATTGTCGTTAAACGACGCATACAAACTCCAAAAAATAGTTAATAAATTATTGTTGAGCGATTTCTCGCAAATGTTCCAGCACCGATCTTGCGTCTTTTTCATCCACTTGCATATTCGGCATTTTTAGCATGTATTCTTGCAATAAACATTTGACGGTATCATCATTATCAATCATTGTCTCGGTATCTAAAATCATATTCATAACATATTCCGGTGTGCGTGTCTGAGTCACTTTCCGTAGCGGCGGACCCACATAACGCTCATCATATTTATGGCAGCTTGTGCATGTTACGTCAAATATTCGCAATCCTTGTTCAGCCATTGCTTTGTCTATTTCCGGTTTGATATCCACATGTTGAATTTTACCATAAGACGGTTTTGTTTTTGTTACTGCGGTCTCCTCGGTTGTTCCTGTTTGAGCATTATTTTCCGCTTTGTTATCGGATGAATTACAGCCAATAAATGACACCATCATGATAGTGAGAGTGAGTATTCCGATTTTTTTCATGGTTGTACCTTTTTATTAAGTTGATGTTTTAACGATTGTTCTTTTTTCTATTTCTAGTGCTTTAGGAAATAAGAGATTATTTTCCAAATGAATATGCTTTTTTGTGTCATGGTAAATTTCTTCTAAAATAGCATAAACTCTTTTAAATGAATTACAAGCACCTGCCGGGGGCGTAAAATTATTGGTAAGTTCACGCAATAATGCAAGTTCATTGCCGGTGTCGGCATGTTCTTTCGAGAGCGAAAATTCAAGCTGTTCGATACTGCCAAAATAGGGCGGAGCCATTGTACGCTTCTCTGCGGCTAAACGATACATCTTTTTGATAAAGGGGAATAATTCTTCCTCTTCTCTGAATAAATGGGCAATGAGTGTGCTTGCAAAACGCTGATAGACTGTACGTACTTCATGCAGTATAGGAAATTTATTGCCATGATGATCGGTAACATGCTCTAACAGTTTGCCTAATGGAACAAGATTCTCCTTTAAAAAATGATGATGGTTTTCTACAATAAAATCCACTAAAAATTCGGGCGACCATACGTTGTAATGCAATGCACTGAAAAAATGCTGTTGTTGTTCAGCATTGAGTTCGCCCATAAGTTCATTGACCGAAATATTCTTCGTTTTACATGACTCGGCGAGTGTGACATTGCCATGACAGCAATAATCAATATTGTACTTTTCCAGAACAAGCCGATTGTTCTCGGAATATGCTGCAACATCTGCAACACGTATTTCAGTAATTTCAGTCATAAACTTGCTCCTTGTAGATAAAAGACTATTTTATCTTAAATTATAGATAGTCACATTTGAATACGTAAATCTAAATCATTCACTTTCTGAGCAATTTTGTCAAGTGTTGATTCTTGAAACATTGCCATTAAGCGGATACGCTCCTGTCCCCATTGTTGGTGGAAGGGGCATGGCTTTTTATCATTACAGCCGGAAAACCCGAGTAAACAATCCTTAAATAGTTTTGGTCCGTCAATTACCTTGATGATGTCAAGTGTTTGAATTTCTGATAGTTCCTTAGCTAACCACACGCCTCCATTTGCCCCTCTGGTAGAACATAACACACCACCTTGAACAAGCGTAAACACTATCTTTGACAGAAATGTGGGCGATATACCTAGAGATTCGGCTATAGAAGATACTCGCACTTTCTTACCCAACTGCTGGGGCAGGGATAAGTAGATACAAGTCTGTATGCCGTATATGCAAGATTGAGATAACATTGTTTTAATTCAGATTACTTTGTCCGAAATTAAGAAAAACTTTTCAAATATGCAAGAAAAATTTTAGTTTTAAGACTCTTTTATCTTTATTTCGTAGTTTTGCATACATTCTTTTCACTTTTTGCTTCCATTTTCATGAAAACAATCATTGAGCCATTCAAAATTAAGAGTGTCGAACCATTGCGATTTACGACCGAAAGCGAGCGTACGGACTTGCTGCGTATTGCCCATAATAATCCATTTTATTTGCGTTCTGATGATGTGTTGATTGATTTGCTCACCGATAGTGGCACAACAGCGATGAGCAGTAAGCAATGGGCGGCGGTCATGGATGGCGATGAAGCGTATGCGGGTTCGCGCAGTTATTTTGCTTTTGAGGATATTGTACGTGATTTGACGGGATTTTCTCATATCATCCCAACGCATCAAGGGCGAGCAGCCGAAAAAATATTATTCTCCATCATCGGCGGTGAGGGAAAATATATTCCCAATAATACCCATTTTGATACAACACGCGCCAATATTGAATTTTCCGGTGCAAAGGCGGTGGATTTTCTCACGGATATTGGTAAATCGCCGGAAACAATTGCTGATTTTAAGGGCGATATGGATATTCCCACCTTGATAGATTTTATTGAAGAAGTGGGACGTGAAAATATTCCGCTCATCATGATTACCGTTACGAATAATAGCGGTGGCGGGCAACCCGTTTCTATGGCAAATATTCGTGCTGTGCGTCGTGTGTGCGATACCTATAATATTCCATTATTTTTGGATGCTTGTCGTTTTGCGGAAAATGCCTATTTCATCAAATTGCGTGAACCCGAGTATGCCCATAGGACAGCACGTGATATTGCGCGCGAAATGTTTTCTTATGCTGACGGTTGCACCATGAGTGCAAAAAAAGACGGCATGGTCAATACGGGAGGTTTTTTGGCGATGAATGATGAAGAATGGGCAATGAAAGCACGCAATGTTCTTATTATTACGGAGGGATTTACCACCTATGGCGGCTTGGCGCGGCGTGATTTGGAAGCAATGGCTTTGGGACTTGATGAAGTGCTTGATGAAAATTATCTTCATTATCGTATTCGTTCAACAGAATATTTTGGTGAAAAATTAACTGCTGCGGGAGTTCCTTTGATGTTACCCACAGGAGGACATGCCATTTATATTGATGCTAAACGCTTTGCGCCGCATATTCCTGTCCATCAATTTCCCGGGCAATCGGTGGTGTGTGCTATTTATCGTCATGGCGGTATTCGCAGTTGCGAAATAGGTTCTTTGATGTTCGGAAAAACAGATGCCCACGGAGTTCATCAAGCACCGCCGATGGAATTAGTGCGTTTGGCTATTCCGCGACGTGTTTATACACAAAGTCATATTGATTATTGCATTGAGGTTATTTGTGAAGTCTATGAACAAAGGCATCATCTTCGCGGTATGACATTGCAATATGAAGCACCATTTTTACGGCATTTTACTGCACGTTTGGAATATATATGAGAGAGTAGTGAATTTTAGAGAAATAAAGTCCTCAAGTCATGACAGATATGAGGATTTTTTTTGTCTGACAGTGATTGACTTTATCGTAAGAGTATAATGTGAGCTAAATTTTTGAGTACAGATATATGAAATAAGTCTGATAGAGCGTTTGGGTAAATAATGACATTTATCATACTCTATCATAAGAGAAATGTGTACTTTTGTTGTGCATGAAAAAAATTATTATCATCATATCGTTATTGAGTATTGTCTTTTCGGCAACGGAACTCTACCAATTGTTGAAGATACCTGTTTTGATTGTTCATTATATTGAGCATCAAGGTAAAGAGACAGATATGGGGATAGTAGAATTTTTTATGCTTCATTATTCCAAAGCGATAGCTGATGATGAGGATGCCGACCGTGATATGCAATTACCGTTTAAAACACATGAATGTCATGGACAATCCATAGTAGCAATTCAACTACGTGATGAACCCTTACCATTACAAAGCCCAATTCATGAAATGCGTCTTGTGCGAATAATAGTTAATGAAGAGGCATTGCCGACTAATTTTCTTCATGATATTTGGCAGCCCCCTCGTACCCTTTCCTGATTTCTTTTCTTAGTTATATCCCTATTTTTTTCAAGCTGACACCATAATTGGGGGTCATGGCATATATGCTGTGATGTCCGCAATATGATGTGCCATATATCTTGATAGTATTCTGTGTTTTTTTCATTCAACAGGAAAGTAGTATGTTATCCGCAATTATAGATTTTTCTATTAACAATAAAATTATTATCGGTATTCTGACTATTGCTCTTATTATTTGGGGCAGCGTGAGCGTCATGAATTTACCGATAGATGCCGTACCGGACATCACAAATAATCAGGTACAAATAATAACAATTTCTCCATCGCTTGCAGCACCGGAAATTGAGCGATTGGTAACATTTCCGATAGAGCAAGCCAATGCGAATATTCCCGGCATGACAGAAATACGTTCATTTTCCCGCTTTGGACTTTCTGTGGTCACTATTGTTTTTAGCGATGAAACGGACGTATATTGGGCACGCCAACAAGTCAGTGAACGAATGCAAGCCGTACGTTCGCAAATTCCTGCCGATGCGGGTAATCCTGAGCTTGGTCCTGTGACAACAGGTTTAGGCGAAGTATATCAATATGTGGTAAAAGCAAAACCCGGTTATGAACAACAATATTCGCCGATGGAATTGCGCACAATTCAAGATTGGGTGGTGCGCCGTCAATTACTGGGTACGCCCGGTGTTGCCGATGTGAGTAGTTTCGGCGGTCTGTTGAAACAATATGAAGTAGCGGTTAATCCGCTGATATTGCAAAGTATGGGCTTGACTATTAATGATGTTTTTACCGCATTGGAAGAAAATAATCATAATACGGGAGGAGCATATATTGAAAAAAATTCCACGGCATTATTTATTCGTAGTGAAGGGTTGATACGCGATACCGCCGATATTGCCAATATTGTCATAAAACATCTGCCGGGAGCAATGCCCATTCTCATAGGTACTGTAGCCGATGTACGCATAGGAAATGCGGTGCGCTATGGAGCGATGTGTTACAATGATGAAGGTGAGATAGCGGGCGCAGTTGTGATGATGTTAAAAGGTGAAAATTCCTCACGTGTTATACAATCCGTCAAAAAACGCATTGAAGAAATACAAACAATGTTGCCCGAAGGAGTAATTGTTGAGCCGTTTTTAGACCGTACAAAAATGGTGAATAATGCTATTTCTACTGTGGAAACAAATCTGATGGAAGGTGCATTAATCGTTATTTTCGTTCTGGTATTATTTCTCGGCAATATACGCGCCGGACTCGTTGTTGCTTCGGTTATACCATTATCCATGTTTATTGCAGTCATTTTTATGAATGCTTTTGGTGTTTCGGGTAATTTAATGTCACTCGGTGCATTAGATTTCGGATTAATTATTGACGGTGCGGTGATTATTGTCGAAGCTGTACTTCATCGTTTGATACATAATAAACATTTTTCCGATGGAACGCTCTTAACGCAAGGACAAATGAATGATGAAGTACGTGGTTCTGCACGCCGTATGATGAGTTCAGCCGTATTTGGACAAATAATTATCCTGATTGTGTATTTACCAATATTGACACTCGAAGGTATAGAAGGAAAAATGTTTACACCAATGGCGCAGACAGTGTCTTTTGCGATTATCGGAGCATTTATTTTATCGCTGACGTATGTGCCTATGATGTCATCATTATTACTTAGTCGCCGCATACGACATTCCATCACCATAGCAGATCGTATGATGACATTATTTGATAAATTATATGTTCCGACATTACAAAAAGCCATGCGTTATCCTTTGATTATTTCCTTTGCTTCATTGGGCGCTTTTATTGTCAGTGTTATTATTTTACTTTCGATGGGCGGTGAATTTATTCCGGAATTAGAAGAAGGGGATTTTGCCGTTGATACGCGATTAATGACGGGCAGTTCTTTAACGGCTACCATAGAGGCAACACAAAAAGCAGCGGGTTTACTGAAACAACGTTTTCCCGAAGTAGAAAAAGTTGTCACAAAAATCGGCTCCGGCGAAATTCCTACCGATCCGATGCCTATTGAAGCAAGTGATATGATGGTTATTTTAAAAGATAAAAAATATTGGAAAAGTGCCACAAATTTCGATGAACTTGCCAATAAAATGGGTAATACACTCAGTGAAATTCCCGGTTTGTCGTATGGATTTCAATTTCCTGTGCAAATGCGATTTAATGAATTAATGACCGGAGCACGCCAAGATGTTGTCTGTAAAATATTTGGTGAAGACTTGGATACTCTTGCGAACTATGCTGAAAAATTAGGCGTCATTATTCAAACTGTGCAGGGTGCAAAAGATATTTATGTAGAAAAAGTAACAGGATTGCCGCAAATAGTGATTACCTATAATCGCGAAGCAATGGCACGTTATGGCATCAATATTCGAGAAGCAAATAAAATTGTCCGTGCAGGATTGGCAGGTGAAAGTACGGGTATGGTCTATGAAGGGGAGCGACGCTTTGATTTAATGGTGCGTATTGATTCATCCAAGCGCACCGATATTACCGATATAGGCAATATACCGATAATGACGGCTTCGGGCGTGCAAATTCCTTTATCGCATATTGCGTATGTGAGTATTAAAGACGGCGTAAATCAAATACAAAGAGAAGATGCAAAAAGGCGTATTATTATTGGATTTAATGTGCGTGAAAGAGATGTACAATCCCTTGTGGAAGAATTACGGAGCAAAGTAAATAAATCAATGACCTTGCCTGTGGGATATAAAATTACCTATGGCGGTCAATTTGAGAATTTAGAAAAAGCAAAACAACGCTTACTCATTGCTGTCCCTGCTGCTCTTATATTAATTTTAGTGATGCTGTATTTTGCATTTCGCTCATTACGCTATGGATTTCTTATTTTTACCGCAATTCCATTATCCGCCATTGGTGGAATTATTGCCCTGTGGTCACGCGGTATGCCATTTAGTATTTCTGCGGGTGTCGGATTTATTGCATTATTTGGTGTTGCCGTTTTAAATGGTATTGTCTTAATGGCAGAGTTTGCTCGATTGCAACAAACAGGTTTGCGTAATTTACCATTTATTGTGATGCGCGGAACACGATTGCGCTTACGTCCTGTTTTAATGACGGCAGCCGTTGCTTCTTTGGGATTTTTGCCGATGGCATTAAGTAATGGTGCGGGTGCTGAAGTGCAAAGACCCTTGGCAACAGTAGTTATTGGTGGATTAATCACATCAACATTATTGACTCTTATTGTATTGCCCATTATGTATATTCGCATGGAAAAAATGATACATTCGCGCCATCATCGTAAAAAAATACATACTATTTCAGCAATCATTATTTTGAGTATAGTAAGTGCCACACCTGCCTTGACGCAACCTATTTTAACAGAGGAAATGGCTTTACGTATGGCTGATACATATAATGGTGAATTACGGCAATCCGCTGCATATACGGCGGCGGCACAAGCCCTGCGAGGGGCATCGCTCACTATCCCCAAAACAGATATAAGTATGGAATATGGCAATGTCAATACTTTTAATACAGATACAAAAATATCTATAGAACAAAGATTTGCATTTCCTACATTCTATAGTGCACAAAATAAATTAGCTACAGCCCACGCAGAAAGTATTGCCGAACAAGAACGTTTAACAAAAGCAGATATATATAAAAAAGTGAAAATGTCGCTGCTCATGCTTTCACGGCTTGAACAAGAAAAAAAATTATTATATTCTATGGATACCATGCTTTTGCGTATATTGACTTCCGCAGAACAACAATTATCCGTCGGTGATATTTCTATGATGGAAAAAAATGCAGTGTTATTGCAAAAAAATTCCCTTTATACACAAATACAAGAAAATAGAGCTTCGATTGCTTTTTATAAAAGTGAATTAGAAGTACTCATTGGTTCTTTTGATTCATTTTCCGTGCCGTCACTGACAGTACGTGCCTCCATGAGTGACAGTACCGTGTTTTTACATCCCTTTGAATCGGTGGCACAAAAAGAACAAGAGATTGCATCCGCACAGTATAGCGTCGAAACATCATTATTATTACCTGATATTCGTGTAGGATATATCAATCAATCATTTGTCGGTTGGCAAAGTGAGGGCGGCGCAGAGCGATTTTATAATGCACGACAAAGATTTTCTTCCTTGACTATAGGAGTATCTGTACCGCTATTTTTTACGGCACAACAAGCAAAGCGTGAATCGGTGGCAATACAACAATCGGCGGCTGAATTACAATTACTGCACAGAACACGCATACGGCGGCACGCATTAAAGCAATTAAGCGAAAAGCAACGCACACTCCGTTCTTTGATTGATGAAATGGAAAATAGTGCTTTACCTGCTGCCCAAGATATGGCTCTCCGTGCACAACAAGCATGGAATATCGGCTCATTATCATTATTTGAAATGGCATATATACAACAAAATGCGTGGGAATATCAAAAAAAATATATTCAAAACCTCGCTGAGTATAATACAATCCTTATTGACATTGAATTTTGGAATTTTTCACGTTAACTATATCTACAATTATGAAAACATATTATCTTATACTTTTGACTCTTATTTTATTTGTTGTATCATGCACAGATACACAACAGAATATACCTGCGGAAAAGACCGCCTCAGCATCCGATATTGTTTCGGTGACAGAACAGCAAAAAAACAATGCAGGCATAAAATCTGCATTGCCCGTGATAAAACCATTAACGGCATTATTACATGTGAACGGCTCCGTTGATGTTCCGCCGCAATCATTAATTTCTCTTAGTGTACCATTAGGCGGATTCCTCAAAAATGTGACGGTGTTGCCCGGCAGTTTTGTGAAAAAAGGACAAGTCATTGCCACGATGGAAGATATGGCATATATCGAATTGCAACAGCAGTATTTGACGGCGCGTACTAAATTAGAGTATTTTGAAAAAGAATGGCAAAGACAGCAAGAATTATCGAAAACAAAAACAGCCAGTGAAAAAACAGCGCAGTTTTCTCAATCGGAATGGCAGACACAAAAAATAACCGTCAAAGCATTGGAAGAAAAAGTACGTTTACTTGGCATACAACCCGATAAATTGCAGGATAATACTATGTCGAGAAGTATTTCGATATATGCACCAATTTCAGGATATATTTCTACCGTAAAAGCAAATATTGGAGCATATATTCCCCAAGGTGATATTATTGGGACATTAGTTGATCCATCTGATATTCATGCAACATTAACCGTGTTTGAAAAAGATATTGCCTCCATAAGCATTGGGCAAAAAGTACGGATACAAAAAGCGGATAATCCGAATATATTCTATGAAGCAACCGTTTTTCTCATTTCTCATAATGTGGATGAACATAGAAGTGCACGTATTCACTGTCATTTTTCGGAAAAACATGAGGAATTATTACCCGGAATGTTTCTTTCTGCCGATATAGAAATACCAAAAAATAATTGTGTGACCGTATCCGAGAAAGCTGTTGTGCGAAAAGGCAATACCGAAGGTGTTTTTATTGAAAATCATGCAAATACATTTGCCTTTGTCGCCGTAAAAACGGGTATAAGACATGCCGGAGAAGTCGAAATTACGGCTACGATGTCGGGCAATGATATACGCGATAAACATATTGTCATGCAGGGTGCATATTCTTTACTTGGCATTATGACCAATAGTGGTGGTGAATAATGGGGTAGCAATTGGAGTTAGTTTGTTTGATGTGTATATAGAAGAAGTTTTGTAGTTTTGAGAGAACATTGGGTGATGAAGGGTTCTGATGGAAGTGGTCTCGTCTTCTGTTTTGGATGATGCACCGTGTTGCTTGACACTTTGCTGCCCACTATGTTTCGTGACACTATTGTTACGTAAAATTGTTGTTTTCTTGCGAACAAGGGAATATTACACACATTTTTAAGGAGATACTATGTCGAATCCTATCAATGAGAGAACATTTGAAAAAGCAGCAGCTGATCTGAAAAAGCTACTCTTTTCCGTGAAGTTAGGTGATGTTAAAGTACAATTGTCCGGCGAATCTACGATTGATGCTAAACATTTTAAAGCAGTTGTGCGAACAGATGATCATTCCGTCTTTTCTGTTGTAACAGACAACTATAATCTGATTACCAATCAACAAGCTCTGGAATGGGGTAAAGAGGCGTTTCATAAGTTATTTCCCCAAATAGACGTTAAGGATATAAAGCCATATCGGATTCATTCTCCTTCAACGCAGAGTTTTTGCCATATTCAATTGATTCACCATAAAGTAAATTTTCAAGTGTTTGATCAAGACTTGTGGTTACCTTTTATACAGATTTCTAATAGCTATAATCGTACCTATGCTCTGTCATTTGAATTAGGGTTTGTGAGAAAATTATGTAACAATGGTGTAATATTTAAGAAAAACACGGTTGAGATAAGGGCGGTGCATACTAGAACAGCTGACTTTGAAATGAAAATGAATGTTGGAATCGAAGAACTTCGTAAAATGCAAGATGAGTTTATTGTTTCGATGAAAAATCTACGTCGTTTTTATGTTGATCCTCGCTATATAGTACCATTAGTTTGTAAAATATTAAAATTTGACTTTAATCTACAAAACAAAGATAAAACTGAGCAAACCCTCTTATATGATGCAAACTATGAAGAACCAAATGAGGATAGAAGACAACTCGATGAGCTCGAACAAGTGGTTAAGAGATTAGCTGCAAGATATTTTAGTGATATGGGACATAATGCCTATGCCGTATTTAATATTGTTACAGATTTAATCTCGAATGAACATGAAAATATAAAAAAATTTAGACAGTTCACATTACATTCTACGACATACTATCATAAACCTATGGAATGGTTGATGGATTTTGTTGATAAAATTGAAAAACCGGACTTTGATATGGAACAATATCTGAAAGACTATTTGAAGTATGCCGCTTAACACTTTGCTGCCCTTACGAAATAGCCGGGCAGACATTTCATATATTCTACTTATAAATACATTATGGCGATAAAAAAATCCGAATTATACAGCTCACTCTGGGCAAGTTGCGATGAGTTACGTGGAGGCATGGATGCAAGTCAATACAAAGACTATGTATTGTTTATGCTCTTTATTAAATATATTTCCGACAAGTATGCTGAGAGTGATGATTTTGCTCCGGCAGTGACTATACCTACCGGCTCAAGCTTTAAAGACATGTTGGATTTACGGGGTAAAGATGATATTGGTGAAAAAATCAATACCCAGATTATTCAACCTCTTATTGATGCTAATTCTCGGTTAGCGCGCAGTGATTTCCCTGATTTCAATGATCCTAATAAATTAGGAGAAGGCAAAGCAAAAGTTGATCGATTAACCAATCTTATCAATATTTTCAACAGTCCGGCGCTGGACTTTTCTAAGAATCGTGCTGATCATGATGATATTTTAGGGGATGCCTATGAATACTTGATGCGTCATTTTGCTACTGAAAGCGGAAAAAGTAAAGGACAATTCTATACTCCGTCTGAAGTCAGTAGAATCTTAGCTAAAGTGATAGGTATTAGCTCTAAAAATTCTGTTGCTGCAACTACTGCTTATGACCCCACATGTGGCTCGGGTTCTTTGCTTTTAAAGGTAGCTGCCGAAGCAGGTAAAAAAATTACTCTTGAAGGACAAGAAATGGATGTTACTACATCAGGTTTGGCAAGGATGAACATGATTCTCCACGATTTTCCAACGGCGAATATTATGGCAGGAAATACAATTTCTAATCCTAAATTCTTAGATGGTAATAATTTACGCACGTATGATTATGTGGTGGCAAATCCTCCTTTCTCCGATAAAACGTGGAGTACCGGTATAGTCCCGTCTGCGGATTCATACAAAAGATTTGAATGGGGGACACCCCCTGCAAAACAGGGAGATTATGCCTATTTACTCCATATTATTCGTTCTATGAAAAGTACTGGTAAAGCCGCATGTATTTTACCGCATGGCGTATTGTTTAGAGGAAATGCGGAAGCAGGTATTCGGCGAAAATTAATACAATCAGGCTTTCTGAAAGGCATTATAGGATTACCGCCTAATTTGTTCTATGGAACAGGTATTGCCGCATGTATTCTTGTCTTAGATAAGGAAAATGCCCATGCTCGAAAAGGTGTTTTTATGATTGATGCTTCAAAAGGTTTTATGAAAGATGGTAATAAAAACCGCCTTCGTGAGCAAGACATTCATAAAATTGTTGATGTGTTTACGAAAATGGAAGTTATTGATAAGTTTTCCCGAATGATTCCTATTGATGAAATTATACATCCGAAAAATGATTGTAATCTCAATATACCGCGCTATATTGATTCTGCTGAAACCGAAGATATTCAAGACATTGAAGCACATTTATGTGGCGGTATTCCCCAATGTGATATTGATGCTTTGGACGATTATTGGAATGTTTTGCCAAATTTGCGAAAAATACTCTTCAAAAAAGTTCGACCCGCGTATTTTGAGGCAAAAGTAAAACCGGAAGATATTAATCACGCTATTGTCAGTAATAAAGAATTTCAAGAATTACAACAACAAAATACAGAAATTTTTGATAAATGGAAAAAAGACATCATCGTAGCTTTGCACCAATTTAATAAAGATTCCCATCCTAAAGATTTGATAGAACTGATTTCTGAAAAATTATTGGTAGAATTTAAGAAAGCTAAGCTTATTGATCCTTATGATGTATATCAACATTTGATGGATTTCTGGAATAATACTATGCAAGATGATGCTTACTTGATTGCAGCCGATGGGTGGAAAGCTGAAACAAGAAGAGTAATCGAAGAGGTAAAAGCAGGAAAAAACAAAGGAGAAATAAAAGACAAAGGATGGGTTTGTGATTTGTTGCCCAAAGAATTTATTGTTAATAGATTTTTTAGTAATCAACGTGATATTATACTTACAAAACAGGCTGAGTTAGAACAACTTGACGCTGAATTGCAGTCACTTCTAGACGATAATGGTGGCGAGGACGGTGTGTTGAAAGATGTCACCACAAAATTAGAAGCTGAAAGTATAAGAAATGAATTGATGCTTTCTTTATGGAATGAAGAATATCCAAAAGAATATGCAAAACATGATGCACTCTTAAAAGAAATACAAAAATTAGAGTCGCAGTTAACAGAATTGCGTATCAATGAATTTATTGTCAAATTACGAGATAGTAAAGGAATGTTGAAAACTAAAACTATAAAAGAAAGACTTCAGAAATCTCATGATGATGCAGAAAAAAATATTCTGAATTCTTTTGTCGAATATGATCAATTGTTGAAAGAAAATAATAAGTTACAAAGACAAAATATGGTAAGTGTGAAAAATTATTATATCAGTCAATTAAGTCTTGATCCTCTACCCGAAAAATTTTCGGATTTATATGCTGTGGTCTCCTATATTGAAAAATCAGAAATATTTAGCGAATTAAAATCTGAAGTGAAGTCTTTGGAAATAGATTTGGATTTCTATGCTTATGCAAAGTATCCTGAATTATCCGAATCGGAGATACAGTTAATTCTGATTAAGGATAAATGGTTGCCCTTTATTCAGAGCGTTGTTGTAACCGAAATGGACAATATCAGCCACCGACTGACGCAACGTATTAAAGAATTGGCTGACCGTTATGAAACACCCATGCCAACACTGACAGACGAAGTTCATGCGCTGGAAGAAAAAGTACATGCCCATCTTCAAAATATGGGATTTGTATGGAAATAGTAACACACAACAAAGAATATCACTTTCCCCGACTTGGCAGCAAAGTACTTATCCAAAACTTCAAATCCGGTCTTCCATCCATCGAAGAAATTGAAAAAGAACTGCACTATGAAAAATAATACGACTTTTAAACAGACAGAAATAGGAATGATTCCCAGTGATTGGGAGGTGAGAAATATTGTTGAAAATTCAACTATGAAAGCTCGAATAGGTTGGCAAGGGTTAACTGTATCTGAATATTTGGATAAAGGAGATTATTTGTTAATCACTGGAACTGATTTTGTTAATGGAAAAATAAAATGGGATAGTTGTCATTTCGTTGAAAAATCAAGGTATGACCAAGACAAAAATATTCAAATCAAAGAAGGCGATATATTAATCACCAAAGATGGAACTATAGGTAAGATAGCCTTTGTTGATGAATTGCCTTTACCTTCGACTTTGAATAGTGGTGTTTTTGTTATTAGGCCAAAGAAAAATGACAATTATTTACCTAAATTCTTATTTTATATTTTTAACTCTTTGTTCTTCAATGATTTTTTGAATCGTCTAACGGCAGGTTCTACAATAGTTCACCTTTATCAAAAAGATTTTACAAGTTTTAGTTTCCCTCTTCCCCCCACCCTCGCCGAGCAAAAAGCCATAGCCACCGCCTTAAACGATGCTGACGCTCTCATTCAAACATTAGAGCAACTCATTGCCAAAAAAAGAAATATCAAAACAGGGGCAATGCAGGAATTGCTCAAACCAAAAAAGGGGTGGGAGGTGAAGAAGTTGGGGGATTTAACAAAAGTATTTACAAAGCAAACAGGGTTTGATTATACTGCCTACATCAAACCATCTTTGGTAAATAACAAGACTGACGATACTATTCCATTCATTCAGAATAAGGATTTCAATAATAAATGGATAAACTTCAACACAGACTATTACATACCCAAATCTGTTGCGTTTAACTTCCCGAGAATACTCTTAAATGAAAAATCTCTCTTGATTTCAATTTCTGGAAGTGTTGGAAATGTTGGAGTTTATGATTCTAAGGAATTAGCCTTTATCGGTGGTGCTGTTGCAATTTTGAAATTTAAAAATCCAAATCTTATTGATTGGGTTTGGATTTATTTAAAATCAGAGCGAGGACAAGAAAAACTTTTTGGAAATACAAAATCCAGCTCTCATGTGAATTTAATTTTAGATGACATTAGAAAATTTGAAATTGAATTTCCGAAGGAAGAAGAACAAAGCCGTATTGCCCGCATCCTTTCGGACATGGACAATGAAATTGATGAATTGGAAAAACAATTGGAGAAATACAAAATGATAAAGCAAGGTATGATGCAGAATTTATTGACAGGCAAAATACGATTGATTTAATTCATTGAGATATTCCACGCAATGTCATCATCATCACAATAATAATGGCAAAATTTCAGAATAAATATCGTAACGAATCGGCACGGGCACAATGGTGGGATTATGGCAATGAGGGTGCCTATTTTATTACCATCTGTACCAAAAACAGGGAACATTTTTTGGGGGAAATCATCAATGGCATCATGAATTTGTCGCATTTGGGTGTATTGGCGGATGTATTTTGGCACGAAATCCCCCATCATTCCCCAAATGTGAAATTGGGTGCATTTGTGGTTATGCCCAATCATATTCATGGAATTTTGATATTGAACGGTAACGTGGGGACGTTGCATGCAACGTCCCCACGACAACGACAACAACGACAATCGTCATTGTCACAACCGCCCAATACGGAAACCATCACCAAAAATCAACAAATGGCGAATATTTCGCCGCAATCCGGTACGGTTTCTGCCATTATTCGTGCATATAAATCTGCCGTAACCAAACACGCCAATCGTTTGGGCATAGAAAATGGTTGGCAACCCCGTTTTCATGATCATATTATTCGCAATGACATCGAATATCAACGTATTCATAATTATATTGTGAACAATCCTGTCAAATGGGAAAAAGATACATTATTCAAAAACAAAAACTATGATGAATAACATTGGCAAATTAGAAAGAGAAACCCAAAACAGGGTAATACAATTATTCCAAAAGGAATTGGGATATGAATATCTCGGCAATTGGGAAGAAAGGGACAATAATAGCAATGTGGAAGAAAAAAAAGTATGCAATATATTAACCGATTAACAATATTATTATGAAACGATATATACGTCTCATGTTAGGTGCACGCAGTATTCATTTACATGAATGTATGCAAGGTAATTTTATAGGTGTAGATTTTGATATTCGTCAAGATTTAAGTGAAGATTTATCTGATGTTTGGAAAGATTTCAATAAGAAGTATATACCAATATGGCTTGCAAATTATCCGGATAAAAGTAAAGTAGCGGCGGGCTTGGCTTGTGGTTCTTTGTGGACTGTTGCTAAGGGACTAAAGCGTGGAGACATTGTAATATCACCTGATGGTTTGGGCAAATATCATGTTGCAGAGGTTTTAGATGAATATAGCTATCATGATGGACAAACTTTACCACATAGAAGAACTGTTCGTTGGTATGAGAAAACAATCGATAAAGTACAGATGTCGGAAAATTTAAAAAGAAGTACAGGATCAAGTGGTACAACGTCGGATATATCTGTTTATGCTTCAGAACTTGAAGAACTTATTGGCGGTAAACATACCTCGCAGATAGTATCATCAGATGGAACAATAGAAGATACGACAGTATTTGCTCTTGAAAAGCATTTAGAAGATTTTTTAGTTGCTAATTGGGATAAAACTGAACTTGGTGCAAAGTATATTATTTATGAAGAATCAGGCGAAATGATTGGCAAACAATATATGACCGATACCGGTTGCATAGATATACTTGCGATTAGTAAAGACAGAAAAGAGTTATTGGTTGTAGAACTTAAAAAAGGCAAAGCAAGCGACAATGTGGTAGGACAAATTCAACGCTATATGGGTTATGTATTAGAAGAATTGGCGGAAGAAGATCAACAAGTAAAAGGTGTAATCATCGCATTGGAGGAAGATAATCGCATACGCAGAGCTTTGGCTGTAACGAACAATATTGAATTTTTTAAATATCAAATAAGTTTTAAATTAGTAAAATCATGAGACCTGAACGAATAACACAGCAAAGGGTTATAAGACTTTTTACCGATAAGTCCCATCTTAATTATTTAGGATACAAATACTTAGGTAATTGGCAGAGTCATAGTAAGAATAAAAATATTGAACAGGAATTGTTCAATAATAATCTTAAAAGAAGAGGATATAGCGATGCACAAATATCCGCTGCTCTTTTGAAATTACAAACTGCGGCCGAAACAACACAAACAAGCTTATACCAGGCGAATCTTCGTACTTATAATTTATTGCGATATCCGATTTCGGTACAGACATCAGTAGGTAAACCCTATGAAAATATAAGTATCATTGATTGGGAAAATATTGAAAATAATGATTTTGGGATTGCTGAGGAAGTAACCTTAAAGGGTGGTTTTGAGAGAAGACCCGATTTGGTTATATATATAAATGGAATAGCAATATGTGTTATTGAATTAAAGCGAAGTTGTGTAGAAATAGGTGATGGAATCCGGCAAATTATTACTAATCAGGAAGATATTTTTAATAAATTCTTCTTTTCTACAATTCAGTTAGTTCTTGCTGGAAGTGATTCGCAAGGTTTACGTTATGGCACAGTCGGAACAACTGAGCAATTTTTTGTAGAATGGAAAGATGAGACAAAAAGTCAACTTGGTAGAGTCGAAGGCGAAATATTGGATATACCATTATCTCAGATATGCAATAAACAGCGAATTCTTGATATAATTCGAAATTTTATCATTTTTGATGGGGGACAAAAAAAATTACCACGCCCACACCAGTATGCCGCTATGAAAGCAGCACAGGAAAGGATTCGCCGAAGAGAAGGAGGTGTTATATGGCATACGCAGGGCAGCGGTAAAAGTATTTTGATGGTATTGCTTGCAAAGTGGATTATGGAATATGACCCTGATGCTAGAATATTAGTTATCACTGATCGCGATGAACTCGATAAACAAATTGAAGGTGTTATGCGAAATGCGGGAGTAATACCAGAAACGGATCCGTCACCTCGGATTACTTCAAGAGCAAAATTTATTGAATCTATATCAGCGTCAACACCTCGTTTATTATGTGCTCTTATCCATAAATTTGACTCAACAGATTTGCAAGGTGAATTACCAAATGTAAATGGTAGATTTTATGTGTTTGTGGATGAATGTCATCGTACTCAAGGTGGTAATATGAACAAACAAATGAAACGATGGTTACAACATGCAATATTTATTGGATTTACCGGTACTCCATTATTACGAAAAGATAAACAAACGACACGAGAAGTTTTTGGCAGTAATATTCATACTTATAAATTTCATGAAGCCGTAAAAGATGGTATTATTCTTGATTTGAAATACGAAGCTCGTGATGTACCTCAACAATTAACTTCGCAAGAAGCTATTGATAATTGGTTTGAGTTTAGGACGAAGAACCTCAATAATTATCAAAAAGCAATCGTACGTAAATCATGGGCTAATATGGAGAAATTGATGAGTGCACGTGAGCGAAAGCAAAGAATCATTGCAAGTATAATTGAGGATTTTACATATAGTCCAAGACTTAATAATGACAGAGGTACAGCTCTTTTGGTGGCTGCTTCTATTTACGATGCCTGTCATTATTACCGATTGTTTTATGAAACAGATTTTGGAAAGTACTGTGGCATTATCACATCGTATGAACCTAATCACAATGCTATATCCCGGGAACCAGCTAATGGCGATGAACGATTTAAATATGATACATATACGAGATATGTTTTGCAAAATAATCAAACTACCAATCAATACGAAGAAGAATGTAAAAAACGATTCAAAGATGAACCCGCGAATTGTAAGTTATTGATTGTAGTGAGTATGTTACTTACCGGCTTTGATGCTCCATCATGCTCGTATATTTATCTAGATAATGATAAATTACATGATCATAATTTATTTCAAGCAATATGCCGCACTAATAGATTAGACGGAGAAAGCAAAGATTATGGATATATTGTAGATTTTAAGGAATTATTGAGTGATGTACAAGAAGCTATTGCTGTTTACACATCAGAAGAGTTAGATACTGACGATGGTAGCACAAAAGAAAATAATGTAGAATTAAAAAAATGGCTTGTTGAAGGAAAAAACAGATTAGATGTTGCCAGAGAGGCACTCAAATATCTTTGTGAACCTGTTGCTTCTCCGAAAAACATAGAACAGTTTATTGCGTATTTCTGCGGTAAAGCAAACACACCGGAATCATTAAGTGAGACAGAGCCTCTACGTATTACATTTTATAAATCTGTTGTAACTTTTGTTAGATCATTTGCTGCGATATCAAATTATTTGTCTGACGCAGGATATTCAAACGATGAAGTTGTTATGATAGAAAAAGAAGTTGAATTTTATGCTGAAATTCGCAAAACAATTAAAAACTATTCGGCTGAAGAACTTGATATAAAACCTTTTGAAGCAGATATGAGACATTTGATAAATACTTACATTAAAGCTGATCCTGTTGATCCTTTGGGCGAACTTGATAAGTATTCCCTTGTCGAAATGATTGTAGAAACAGGTATCAATGACGCAATTGCTAGGAAAATTAATCAAAAAAATAATTTGTCAAAAAAAGCTATAGCTGAATGTATAGTAAATAATATTAGGCAAACTATTATAAGAGAACATCTCACAAATCCGATGTTCTATGATAAAATGTCAAAATTGTTAAATGATCTAATTGATCAACAAAGACAAAGCGCAAAAGATTATGAAGATTTCTTAAAAAAAGCAGAAGAATTAATCAAAAAAATGAAAAATGGAGAGAATTTCCTTAATGTTCCTGAAAGGCTTCAAGGAAATCTGGAAGCATTAGTTATTTATAATAATTTGCCGGGTATTTTGTCACAAACACCACGACCTTTTATTACTGCTGAATCCCCTTCGTTTTATACAGAAGAGAATGTTAATTTAGCATTAGAAATAGATAAAGTAATGCGTGAGAATGCTCCGGCAAGTTGGCGAGGTGATCATGCACGAGAATTACAAATTTTAAATGCTTTGTTTCCCATAATGCAAAAGAATAGAGATACGACACAAGCATTGTTGGAATTACTTAAGAATATGAAAGGATATGAATGAAAGACATAATTCAAATCGGAGATTTAAGCGTTTACCTAATAAGAAAGGATATAAAAAATGTTCACTTATCGGTACATCCTCCTGATGGTCGTGTTTCTTTATCTGCTCCATTGAATACAAGACCCGATGTAGCTAGAGCTTATGCAATATCTAAATTACAGTGGATAAGATCACAACAAATAAAAATGAGTAAACAATTACGAGAACCTTTACGCAAGTATATAAAAAGAGAGTCTCACTATATTTGGGGACGACGCTATTTACTTAATGTTGTCCACACGGAGGGTAAACAAAAAGTAATCATTGATCATAAATACATAAATTTATTTGTAAGGCCAGGTGCGAGTCAAGATAAACGAGAAGAAGTTTTTTATGAATGGCAGAAAAAGCAATTACATAAATTTGTAGCAGAAATGATTGCCAAATGGGAACCTATAATGCAAGTGAAAGTACAGTCATATTTTTTGCAAAAAATGAAAACAAAATGGGGGAGTTGTAATCGTAAATTAGGTAATATTCGGCTCAATACAGAGCTTGTAAAAAAGCCCAAGGATTTGGTAGAATATGTAATTGTTCATGAGTTAGCACATTTAATCGTTCCTGTTCATAATGAAAAATTTATTCAGTTATTAGATAAATTCTATCCTCAGTGGCGTGAATCTCGAATGGAACTAAATGAATTACCATTAGGGTATGTTGAATGGAAATAGCCCCCCACAAAAACAAAAAAGGCGGTAGAAACCGCCTTTTTTTTGATACGCAATGAAGCAAAGAATATTGAAATATTCTTAGCTGAGTTTTGCACGAATTTTCTTTTCGGACATACCGCGCAAGTAGTATAATTTAGCACGACGCACAGAACCATTACGCACAACGGTAAGGTTTTGGATTGTTGGTGAGTGAAGAGGGAAAATACGCTCAACGCCCACACCGTTCGATACTTTACGAACGCGGAATGTTTCGTTCACGCCTGAACCACGACGTGCTATTACGATTCCTTGAAAATTCTGAATACGCTCTTTTTCACCCTCGATAACACGAACAGCAATGTTCACTGTGTCACCGGGACGAAAACTCGGCAACTCAACGGCTTTACCGTCATTTTTGGTAGCGCGGATTTCAGCAGCTTTTGCCATTGTCATCTGCTCAACGAGTTTTACTTTTTGCATTGTTAGATTCTCCGTCAGAAATATAGCTTGCAAAAATACGGTATTCATTTGTTTTAACCAAAGTTATCTGTTCTTTTCTTGTAAGTTCTGTGTCCGCATGGTTCTCATCCAAGCCTTTTGGATACGATAATGCTGCGATAATTTGTGATGTCCCATTGCACATATTCCCGAAATTCATACCCTCTTTTTTGATAGTAATCAATGAGATGCAATGCTTGCTCGGAAGTGTCTAATGCCAATTCTTTTGCATCATTATGTGCTGCGATTGCTTCTGCTAAGTCCATCATAACACTGCCGATACCATGTTTCTGTAGCGAAGGATGCACAGCAAATTGACCAAAATGCCAGACATCCGGACGACGATAATAGTCGCAATGTGATGTCGATGAGGATGGGTAAAGGGTCAGGGTAGCCACAAGCTGTTTGCCATGTTCTGCCACAAATGTATAGCCGGTCAAACACCGCTCCTTTGTTGTTGCGCTGTCTTGATGTGTAGCAAGAAAACGAAGTCCCATCTCGGCAAGCGGTTGATATGACCGATGGAGGAGTGATGTCATCTGCTCGAAAGAATCCTCTGTTCCCAAAGGGCGAATATTGAGCTTTATGCCCAATCCATCAATACTATAGACATACGGCAACTGCGGCGCTTCAGGCATCATAGTAATTTCTCTGCCTCCTGTCGTATGATATCTGCTGCTTTGGAAGTCTGCTCTTTGCTGATTTGAAAATGAAATACCGCACGATACAATCCGGGACGACCTCTCGAAATCAGAATGCCTTTTTGTTTGCACCGTTCCGTAAAATCCGGCGCATCATGGGCAAGTTTAAAAAGGACAATATTGGTTTCCGGCATTGTCACATCAATAGCTTCGGACTCATTGAGTATATGAGCAAACCGAGAAGCATTCTCATGATCTAAGGGCAATAATTCCCGATGATATTTGAGAGCATGAAGTCCGGCAGCCGCCAAAATTCCCGCTTGTCTCATGCCGCCGCCTAACATTTTACGCCATTTTCTGGCAGCAGTGATATGGGCTTGTGAGCCGACAATCAGTGAGCCGACCGGTGCGCCCAATCCCTTCGATAAACAGACGGATAATGTATCGAATGGCGCTGCATAGTCGGCAATGGAAATCCCAGTTGCTGCTTCCACATTCCACAACCGAGCGCCGTCGCAATGGAAAGCACAATTGTTGCGCTGTGCCACAGCAGCAATTTCCATAATATTTTGTAAAGAAATTATGGTGCCGCCATGCCGATTATGGCTATTTTCCAAACAAATAACTGCTGTGCGAGGGAAATAATAATCTCCCGGTCTTATGGCATATTCTATGTCTTCAGCACGCATTTCTCCTTTGGGAGAAGGCACACAATGCAATTGCACACGAGCAATAAGTGATGGCGCGCCCGTTTCATAATGGAAAATATGCGATTCACCTTCTACGATGGCTTCATCACCTGCATGGGAATGTAATGCTAAACATATTTGATTGCCCATTGTGCCCGAAGGGACAAATAAAGCAGCTTCTTTACCGAGTAATTCTGCGCCATAGTGCTCTAATTCATTTACGGAAGGATCTTCGGAAAATACATCATCGCCAACATTGGCATTGGCAAGAATGCTGCGCATTTGTGCTGTCGGTTGCGTGACCGTATCGCTGCGAATATCAATTATCATGGGTAAATATTTTTTGTGAATAATATATAGAGAAGAAGCAGATTGGCTTTGAATTTTTTGGTGTCACAATTTCTTATAAATCATGAAATTATCTACATTCATTTTTATAGTACTTTAAAATTTAACTATTATCATTCTTTTTTTTTATATGTCGGTGTAAGTATGCGCCTATATTTAAAATTCAAACATTGTCATGGTCAATCCCACATAGGGCAAAGCAATGCGTTCCGATGGCACTAATTGATCTGCTCGCCAAGAATCTTCCGATGAAATAGTGCTTACATTGCCGACAGTTGGTTGTGTGGTAAGTAAAGTACCGATAACTAAATCACCGCGTCGAAAAACCCTAATGCCAAGTCCTGCAATATAATGTCCTAAAAATTCCCGTGAACGAGTAAATACTATACCACCTTGCATACTTAAACGTGACCAAAAGCGTTTGTAAAAACGTGATTGCCATGGCATTTCATTATATGTCCAAAGAGGGTCACGCCCCAAAAAAAAATTTAATCCCAAAGCTGCTGCCGGAAATATTTCTGTTTCGGATGGTTCAAGAGTTAATACTTTATCATCAAAAGAAAGAAAACGAGGTTTATCGCGAGAGGATAATCCTACGCATAAACCCATGCCTATATAATCACGATGGAAATCCTCACCGGGTAAGGGGATGATGGATGGCTCTATTGTTGAATTATAAGGTAAACGAAAATATTGTGCTCGTAAAAAATAGTGTGGAATATTGGGCAATGGCTCATTCGACAGATAAACTGTGGTATTATTATTCGGCGAAAATAAAGAAGTAACTCGATCGGCTAAAGAGTATTGTGAAGAAAAAGGAGGAAATGCTCGTAATTCGACAGAATAATGTTCATTGGGATTATCGTCGAACATTATAACGCACACAATTCCTTCTTGAAGTATGGTATCCACTATTTTTTTTGTACGTGTGTCGAATATACCCCATTCATCTGTTTGTCCCACGCCATTAAACAGTACAATATAATCGGGTTTGCGATTAATGTCCGTTATTTTGGAAAAATAGGTGTCGAAAAGATGAGTTGTTTCAAAAAATGTATAAATAAAGTCTATAGAAGGATTTCCTTCCATACGTGAATGTAATGCGAAAATATCTTGCACCGGCAATAATGTCCCTTCTGCGTCGGTATTCATTGATCGGGCATATAAAGGAAACTTTATGCACATAGAGCATAGAATTATGATGAGCGTCACCATATAATAATGATGAGATTGTACCGAAGTTTGTTCAGATTTCATATCAAATAGTTGAAAATAATCACGGTATATGAATAAATTTTGAAGGTAATTGTTTACCGAGAACAAAACATGCGGCATTACTCTCCGATGAATAATATTGTTCTGCATTGAAATGAAGAATGGTCGTAAATCCATTAGCAAGCCAAAAGCGCAAAGCAGGATAATTTTTTAAGGATACCCGCAACGACATTTTATTTATAGTATCAATTGATAACTTTTCTTCGATAGATGTTATGAATGTTTTACCAATATTTTTTCCATGATATTCGGGATGCAATATCATGGCGCTTATCCACAGAGTTCCATTGTCGGGATAATGAGCAATACACTGAAAATAGCCCATAATCCGGGATGTTTCATTGTTTTTAAGACAATAGCAATAAGAGGCATAGTGCATATCATGTTCTGTATGATATATTTTGCCCAATATTTCTTGATAATATTCTATTTCACGTCGAATAAAATTTTCATCTACATCATAGAGATAATGGCAAGCATTATATAATGCTGTTATTTCATCGGCATCATCAATTTTTGCACGCACGACAGTCCATTCGTCGGAGCATTGCCATGTTACGGGTAATATTTGTTTATTTATCATCGTTGAACGCTGAAATAATGTATTGTTCCATATTTTTTTGAATATACTCCATATACACCATTAGCATAAGAGGACACATTCACTATTTTTTCAGGATTTTCCTGCAAATATTGTACAGGCATTTTTTCTCCCAGAATAGAATAAATTGTTAACTCCTCATCGTCCATACCTTGAATATACAGTGCTGAGCGTGTGGGGTTTGGATACACATTCACGCCATTATGTTCATTTGTCATTGTCACCGATGCCGTTGCGCCAATGACTATATCATCAATATACCAGCCGTCAAGTTCTTGGGATAAGTTGGAACGGAATCGGAAACGTGCCAATATAGTATCTGCACCCGACAAACTCACTATTTCATGTTTCCAATCATCTGCTGCTAATATGGTATCAGCCCAAGGAGCGAATTGTGAATTATTAAATGCTGCCACAAGTGTCCATGTGAGTCCCATGTCTGTACTTTGTTCTACGATGCCCGAATCGGTAGGATGAATAATTGCTGCATGACGGAATGACATACGTGTTGAGCCACCTTGAGTCAATACAGGAAATAATGCTATACTGTCACGCATACTGCGTCTATATCTTCCTTGCGGAGATTCTGTTAATGAGCTTGCGCTCGCATAGCCGACATTTGCCAAGCCCCATGCGGTTGAAGTCCAATATTTGCGCAATGTTCCCTCTTCAAAATTATCTGCATAATTATCGGAAATCGCACCTGTATAGAGAAATATCGCATTGCTTTGCGCACTTTCATTGGATGGCGTTTCACTGTCCCGAAGAGTGACACTATAAGAATACCAACCACGAACAGGCGGTGTATCATTTATCATAACCGTTTTACCGGCATCTGTGGATGCAATGTTTATTTCTTTGATAAAAATACCATCACGGTATAGAGCCACAGCACGTGCATTTACCATAAGGGTGGTGCTGTCTAAACGATAAAGGGGAAGTGCTACACTTAAATTGACATTCACATCTTGAGAACCTTTGGCTTGCAGTAAACGAGGAGTACCGGGCTCACGTGAACCTCCAGAAAAAGCTCTCGAATACACATACGCACTTGAATCACCATCGGCAACGATACGCAATGAATAATCATAACGCTTAAATTTCTCTAAACCTGTATCTAAAAAACTCGTTGTAGTGCGCGGAAACTTTTGTACACTTTTACCATCGCGCATTAATTCATATTCATAGTCACCAATGGGTTTATTAAATCCTCGCATAGTTACTTCAGCCCAATCCAATTGAATAGCGGTGCTGTTTTCCGGTAATGTTTTGGCTATAAAGCGCGGTGGGGGAATTAACCCATTAACATTTACTATTGCCGTAAATACATCATTGTCATTGATGTTTTGGCGAGCATTGCGCATATCCACCCATGAAGGATAGACAATGCCATTATGGAAAGCACAACCATTATAATCTCCGGCAAAGCCATTACCTTGAAACGGGTTTCTTCGTAAATCGCTTTCGGCATCCGATATGCGTTTATCATACCATGTGTCGCCGCCATCACTCGAATAACTGACATAACAACTTGTGAGTATATTTGCCGGATCGTCGCGGCTGTCCAAATACATGACCGCCAAATCACCATTGGAAGGATCGAGTGCTATCCATGACCAGAACTGATCATTTTTTGTGTCGCTATGGACAATCTTTGCCGCACTCCATGTATCGCCGCCATCTGTACTTCGTGAAAAATAGACATTTGGTATGGAATCAGCTGCCCATACAAGATAGAGCCACCCCTTGCGATTGGGGGTATATATATCGCACACAATAGAGGGATATGATTCGGCACGAACACGACCTTTTACTGTGTGGCGTATGCCTTCATTGATTCGGCGAGCTGTGCCCAAAGGATTATATCTCTGGATGATGCGTGGTGCGCTGAATGTTTGTGCGCCATCGGTGGATTTGGCAAAACCCACGCCCTTCACGATACCATGATTCCATACCACATAGACCTCACCCATTGGTCCCGTAATGGTCAGCGGAAAACTTTGACCAAAAGTTGTATCCTCAGAAGTACCCGGTAATCGTTCACTTACTCGTAAAGGAGTGCTCCATGTAGTTCCTTTATCTGTTGAATACGTATTCACAATTTGTGTGGAAGAATCTCGACCTATCACTCGTTTCCACGGAGTATAAACTCTGCCGAAATATGGTGAGGTGGGTGAATTATCCACATGTACATAATATTTGTCTTCAAAATTGGAGTCGGGAGTTTGCGGACCGGTATGTCGAATAACCGCAAAATGTGATTGCCATGTTACTCCTTCGTCTGTGGTGCGTGCTATAAATACACCATTTTCGGGGGAAGCTGTGGCACGATTGCCAAAACCGCCATACATAAGATATCCGGTTCCGTCAGCAGCAAACATAACGGATGGGTCATTACTTGCACTCCAACCTGTGGCAGGAACGCCCAAATTTTTATTCGTCCATGTGCGACCGCCATCAGAAGAAACATATACCCACCGCGCACCATTATCGCGATAATCCACAGCCGCCGCTATCAGATTTTTCGGATTTTTAGGGTTTACCGCTATGGAAGATTCATTTTGTACTATCAGCCCCGAAGCCGGTTCATTCACAATAGTATTCACATCCATAAACTGTGCGGCATTTGCATTATCCGGTAAAACAATTGCCGGCATCATCGGCAAAGACAATGCTTCTGATGATTCGATAATCGGCGTTGGGTTTGCCCATTCCATCCAACGTTTAATCCGTTCGGCGGTTTTTTTGGCTTCTCGCTCGGCTACAGTGGTCTGAGAATAAGCCGATGTCATGAGCCCTATAAATATTATACAAAACAGAAATACTTTTTGCATACCCTTATTTCTCCTTGATTTGGTATATTGATGACAAGCAAACTACGAAATATGAATGAATCGTGCATACTTCTACTCAAAATCTGTTCTTGAGCGATAGTGTTTACTGGAAAAGATTAACATTCAATACATCTTTTTTTTGTGCATATAATCACAACATTGGTAAAGTCTGTTCATGAAATTGATACTCCATTAGGTACTATGATTAATTGTGCTTTAATATCACATCACAGTATGTATCTGATACTCCGGTGAAGACTTTTTTAGGGCATATTTGCTGTGTAAAGTTATATTGTCGTCCACTGAAGTTTGATTGGTTCATTTATCATAGTATTGTTTTGTAATTTGCATGAACTTTTACACTTCAGATGGAGAGAATATGCTTTATATTTTATTGATACTTCTATGCAGCAGCACGGCATACTCGCAGTTAGTGTCCCCCCTTTCCACCCCCGCACCTTCAGCATCTATGCCTTCATGGTGTAAGTTTATGTATGCTGAACCATTGAATATGCTGGCTTTAGACAGTGCTTACCGCGAGTATTATGCTCATCATCCATTTGTAAAAAATAATTATACACGCTACTATAAGCGGCTGACTTCCATTGCTCAGCAATATCTTACCCCGGATGGATTTGTGTATCCTAAAACCTTAGATAAAATACAAAATTCAATGTCAAAAGGGGAAGAAGCATTACATCAATCGGCTGAAATACAATGGAAAGCCATCGGACCCAATGAAACATATTTTTCTCCGGAAAGTAATCGCGGTTTGGGTGATTTATGTCCTTGGCAAGCAAATATTTATGCTTTCGATATTTCTGTGACCAATCCCAATATTCTTTATGCTATGGGTGAAACGGGCGGATTGTTTAAGACCACAAACAAGGGATTGCAATGGACACAGCTTGAATCAGGTGTTAACTCCAATGGGGAAGCAGTATGTGTGCATCCAATGAATCCTTCAATATGCTATATCGGTGTTGATGGTGGTGTTTTGCGCACTACGGACGGTGGTAAAACATGGACATTTATCTGGAAAATGCAGGGTGCATGGGTCTATGAAATCAAAGTGCATAACAACAATAATCAGGTTATACTTGTGGGAACCAATAAGGGCTTGTATCGAAGTGATAATGGCGGCACTTCATGGAAGCAGATATTGCCTAATGCGGTATGTGATATAAAAATGGCGTTTGGCAATAATTCCACGTGCTATGCAATGCAATTTGATCCTGCAACCAAACGATATGAGTTTTGGAAATCAACAGATGCCGGCGCTACCTTCTCGGTGCAACGTAATGGTTGGCTCAATACAATAACCAGCACCGGTGGTGGACGTATGACCATTACCCCGGCTGATCCAAAACGTATTTATGTTGTGCTTTTAAGTGATTCGTCAAAACCGTATTTGCTGCGTAGTAATAACTATGGTGACACATGGGCAATTACGGCTATTGGCACAACCACTGATTTTCCAATGAATAATGGTCAAGGGTATTATGATTTGGCAATTGCAGCGTCCCATACCAATGCCGATGGTGTTATTGTCGGAACGCAGACTACATATCGCTCGATGGATGGAGGCAAGACATTTTCTGCTGTTGGCGGTTATGCCGGACCATTTCCCATTCACCCCGATTTACAAGATGTAAAATGCAACGGTAAGGAAACATGGATTGCCACCGATGGCGGTTTTACATATTCTACTGATTTTTTTGGCGAGACAAAAAATGCGCAAGCGCGGATAGTAGGATTAAATGGTGCGGATTTTTGGGGCTTTGACAGTGGTTGGAACGACGATGTGCTTGTTGGTGGACGATACCATAATGGCAATACTGCATGGCATGAAAACTATGGCACTAAATATTATCGCATGGGTGGCGGTGAAGCTCCCACAGGATATGTGAACCCAATTCTTAACCGCCATACTTTTTTTTCTGATATAGGTTCTTATTCTATTTCACCGGATATTAATGGCAATATTATTTCTCATCCGGTGGGTAAGTTTCCTAATGAAAGCTATTATGCGATGGAATATAGTGCAATGGTCTGGGATCCGCGATGTTATTCAATAGTGTGGCTTGGTAAAGATAATGTTTTATGGCGCAGTGACAATAATGGACAGTCTTATGACAGTGTATTTGCATCTCCCGATAAAGCAGCGATGCTGGAACATATTGTCATAGCGCGAAGCAACCCCAATGTGATGTATGTGAGCCAAAGAAGTAATTCACTTGGCGACGGAAAAATATGGAAAACCACCGATGGAGGAAAAACATGGAAAGAAACGGGCATCACGCCGGGAACAAATGGGTGGGAACGCCGAGTAAGTAAAATTACTCTCAGTGCTACAAATGATAAAGAATTATGGGTTGCCTACCGTGCCGGTGGAAAAAATAATAAAGTATTTCATAGTGTTGATGGTGGAGAATCTTGGACTAATTTAACCACTTCATTAATAGAAAATGAAGTTATCAGCGATATAGTGCATCAGCAAGGCACTAATGGCGGTGTATATATAGCTTGCGATCGCGGCAGAATGTTTTATCGGAATAATGATATGAACGAGTGGGTCTTGCATGGAATAGGATTACCAATTGCACATTTTACACGTTCCTTAAAACCATTTTATCGTGATAATAAAATACGAGCAGGTTCTTCGATGGGAATTTGGGAAATACCGCTGTATGAGCACAGTAAACCTATTGCACAACCGAGTGTTGATAAATTTACCACTCGCTGCCAAAGAGATACTTTTTTCTTTGATGATTATTCGGTATTGGAACGAGCCAATGCGCAATGGGAATGGTCATTTCCCGGAGCTGTTTATGTAAGTAACAACAAAATACGCAATCCGAAAGTACTGTATGGAAAACAAGGTGTTTATCCTGTGACACTTACCGTAAAAAATGATTATGGATCAGACACGTACAATAATATGGCATTTATTGAAGTATTTCCACTGGAATGCAATATAGACACTCTTGCCGATAAAGCACTTTCATTGAGTAAAACAAATGATGTAGCAACACTTCCGGCTATTCCTGCTCTTAAAAATGCCAAAGGATTTACGACAACAATGTGGCTTAAACTTGATTCAATACAATATTCATTTTCGCAGTTACTTTCTAATTGGTCAAGTGATGTCGGATTTTCATTTGGATTTTCTTTCCAGGGCTATCGTAAAAATACCAATATGACATTTTATTGGAAAAATGTTCCTTATCAGTTAACATCTCCGTTTAATGTACCGATTGGTGATTGGGTGCATGTTGCTTTATCCATTGATACAAATAAAGTGACATTATATATGAACGGAGAGCCATGGGAATATAAAAATAATAATGCAAATTTTAAGAATTTTGATTTATCTTCAACACCATGGGAAATAGGTGGCGGTTTGCCCGGACAAGGTGGTAATTATCGTGGACAAATTGAAGAATTACGGATATATAATAGAACATTTTCTACTGATGAAATTCGTAAAACTATCCATATAACCGAACAGTTAGATAATACTTCATTAGTTGGGTATTATCAATTTAATGAAAGTACCAATACACGATTTTACAATAAAATGGGGGCTATACATGCAGTGAATAGCGGTGGATTATTAGTCCCATCAACAGCACCCGTTGCGCGCGGTATTGGAGAACTTGCTGAAAAAACCATGAATGGTTGGGAATTTCCAAAGGTCGGATTATTTATTTCCGATAAAGAAAATGGTCAGGAAAAGTCTGAAATGGGTGCTTATCGTTTATTTGCACAACCCGATACTATGCCAACAATTGATGGGAGTCGTGAGTTTACAATCAGCTACTGGATAATTAGAACTTGGTCAAATACCAAACCCGTCGCTGCCGATTCTCTTGTATTTTCCGGCATAGGAAAAATATCAGCTGCCGACGCTTCTTCCCCTCAGAGTTTTATTGTCGGTAAGCGTTCATTTGCGAACGAACATAGAAAAACGTGGTTTTCTATAGTGCCTACTCGTGCAGATGCTTCACGTCAGAGCATAACTATTGCTGCTGATTCTACTATTGTTGGGCAATATATTATTGCAGCTCCGTACAGCTTACCCTCAAATGTTGAAGAGCAAAATTCTGCGACAATGATGCAGCTATTGCCAAATCCTACAGATAATACATTGACAGTTGTAATTAATGATGATATTCCGGTAACTATTCATATAGTCAATACGATGGGGCAAACGGTGATGACAGAAAAGAGTACTGCAAAAATTGTTAAACTGAACGTTTCTTCACTTCCTACTGGGTCATATACTGTTTATGTGGAGAATGGAAGTTCGGTGTCTAAAGAGCAATTAATTCTAATTCATTAACAATAGTAAAAGTCAAAAAACACAAAAAATAATACAAATCGGATAAACTGAATTAATATGAATTTCAGAAATAACCAAAGTAGTTGGTGATGAAGATTATTGATAGTATGAATAAAAAGAAAAAACATTGTATCAAGATGTTTTTCGAACGATGTAAAAATTATTAATATACAATACTAATGTTGAGGAGCGAATGTATGACTGAACAAACAACAAAAAAAGAAAGCCCTGTAAAAAGATTGAAAAACAATATCTACTTCAAAATTGGGACAATTATTATAATTGTATTATTACTTTTGGTTCCTACGTCAATGATTGAAAGTCTAATCACTGAAAGAGAATCAACCCAAAACTTAGCCATTAGTGAAGTCAGTTCAAAATGGGCAGAAAAGCAGACAATTACAGGTCCCTTTATTTCTATTCCATACAATCGTTATATGAAAGAATCCACAGGTAAGGATTCCGTTCAAAAAACCGTTCAGATAAGAGAATATTTACACATCCTGCCGTCACAGCTTAATATTTCAGGTACCATAAACCCGGAAAAACGATATAGAGGAATTTATGAAGTTGTAGTGTATAACTCTAAGCTCAATATTTCCGGAACTTTTACTATGGTTGATGTTAAATCTATGGATATTGATCCCCATAATATCCTTTTTGACAAAGCGGAATTTGTTGTCGGTATTGATGATTTACGAGGAATAGAAGATGAAGTCAATCTTTTATGGAATAATGAGAAAATATCATTTAATCCGGGTATAACATCAAGCGATGTAGTAAATACAGGCATAAACGCTTTACTTAATATTGTACCGAGTGACAGCACCGTGTATAACTTTACTCTAAGTTTAGATCTTAAAGGAAGTCAGCTTTTATATTTTACCCCTGTTGGCAAGGTAACCGATATTGCATTGACATCAGAGTGGTCGAATCCAAGTTTTAATGGTGCTTTTTTGCCTGACAGTCGAGAGGTAAACGAAAAAGGTTTTGTAGCCAAGTGGAATGTGTTACACCTTAATAGAAACTTTCCTCAGAGCTGGACAAATAATCGGCATACAATATATAATTCATCTTTTGGTATAGACTTACTCTTGCCTGTTGATAACTATCAAAAATCATATCGTTCGGTTCGTTATGCGATATTGTTTATAGGACTTACATTCTTAATCTTCTTTTTCATTGAAGTATTACATAAAGTGTTTATTCATCCTATTCAATATATCCTTGTTGGTGTTGCTTTGATTGTATTCTATACACTTTTGCTCTCTATTTCCGAACATCTGCATTATAATTTTGCATTTATAATATCAGCAATCGCCACACTTTTACTGATTGCAGGTTATGTGCGAGCTATTTTGAGGTCCGGTAGCTTCACTATGCTCATTTCGGGGATTTTGACAGTGCTTTATACTTTTATTTTTGTCATTATTCAGCTTCAAGACTATGCTCTGCTTATTGGAAGTGTCGGACTATTTATTATCGTCGGGCTTGTTATGTACTTCTCTCGTAAAATTGACTGGTACAGCTTGAATCTTAATGATAAAAAAGAATAATGTACAGATGCTCATATACTCCGTTCAGTTAACTAATCATCGTTATAGTTTGTATGAATAATCAAATCAAAAGAATCGTTTTCAACACCTGTCTATTCTTTGTTTATTTTATTGGTTAAATTTGTAATCTAACACAAAAAGGTATGTTCTATGCGCAAAAATAGTGTATTGATTGTTCTGTATTTCATAGGTTTACTCTGGTCAGCAATAAATCCGCATGACTATTTTACATGGTTTCTTGAAGTGTTCCCGGCAATTATCGGTTTCATACTTTTGGTCTTAACATATAAAAAATTCAGGTTTACATACTTGACATATTGTTGTATTTTACTGCATTGTTATGTGTTGTTTGTGGGTGGTCACTATACGTATGCGGAAGTACCTTTGTTTGATTGGCTGAAAGAAGTATTCAATCAAACGAGAAACAATTATGATAAAGTAGGGCATTTTGCTCAAGGCTTTGTTCCGGCAATAATAACGCGAGAAATATTTATCAGAAAATCTGTTGTCAAGCCATCATGGTTGTCTTTTTTGACTATTTGTGTCTGTTTGAGTATTAGTGCTGTGTATGAATTTTTAGAGTGGTTTGTTGCTCTTATGACAGGGGAGTCGGCAGAATCGTTTTTGGGCACACAGGGTTATATTTGGGACACACAGTCGGATATGCTATATGCCACTCTGGGAGCAATGTCTATGATTCTGCTTATGTCATCGTACCAAAATAAGCAGATTAAAAAAATGAATAATTCGCCATCGTAAATAGTCAAAATGTTCTACCCAAACATTGTCTGCATTTTTTGTTACTATTTTTTATTAAAAAAAATCCCAATGATATATCATCATCGGGATTGCATTAGAATATGTGAAGAGTATTATCTTCTGAGAGCATCATTCACGGCTTGTATCGCTTTTGAGATAGCAGCAATAAATGATGCAGTTTTCATAAGAGGTTCTTCTACTTTATTTTGCACTTTCTTTTGCAATGTCGTCACTCTTTGCACCATATTGTCCACATTCTGAAGACTATTTTGCATTGTGTCCAACTGTATGTCAATATGTTCCAATGTTTCGGTTGTTTTTTTGAGTGTCGAGTTTACCAGCTCAAGAGTTGGTTCAATTTTTTTATTGGCATCTTCCAATACTCTTTGCGTTGATTGCAATGTTAAGGCAGTTGTGTCCAAAAATGTTTTTGCTCGTCCCAAAAAAATAATGACGGATATGCACATAGCGGCGAAACTGCCAAGAGCAAGGAGTGCCACAATAGAGAGAATCGGATTCATGTTGCTATTCTCGTGAGTTAAAGAAGTTCAGTATCTTGACTTTTTGCTGATGCCATTTCTTGTTTGAATGCTTCTGAGCCAACTTTTACTGCATCCATGATTTTCGCTGTATTATCTTGGATTATTTCTTTTGCTGACGATGCCCGAAAACGTGCTTCTTGAATCATTCTATCGGCGCTATTCATAAGAGAGCCGGCTTGTTCTTTAGCATTTTGGACTATTTTGTCGGCTTGAATTTTACCTTCATTGACACCTGTGAGAATTTGTGTTTGTTTTTCCCCTATGATGTCTTGTGCTTTATCTATCAAATCGCTGGATTTACGAGAAATATCCTCGCGTAATTCTTTACCGCTTTTGGGAGCTAATAATAATGCGGTAATTGCTCCGACTGCCCCGCCGACAATAGCCCCGAGTAAAAAACCTTTTGAATACGAATTAACAATTTCTTTTCCATCTTTGCTCATGGTCTTGCTCCTATTAAAAAAAATGATATGTTCTTATATGTAAGTTACCATTGTTCCGGTAACACTATGGAATGACCTTGTGCGATAAGAATCATTTCTGCAAGCTCGCGCACTGCTCCGTGACCTCCTTGTTTGCTGCATATATATGACGCCAATATACGCACTGATTCAACCGCATCAGCAGGACAAACAGCAAGAACTCCGGTTTGCATTGCCGGTATGTCATTGATGTCATCGCCAATATATGCAATTTCCTCAAATGTCAAGCCAAGTTTTTCACAAAGTTCAGCGAGCACTTCATTTTTTTTCTTTGCACCAAGATAGACATGAGGAATGCGTAATTTTTCTGACCTTTTTTGTACAATAGATGTAGTCTCGCTTGTGATGATGGCTGTATGAATACCCGCAAGATGCAGTAAAGTTATGCCCATGCCGTCGCGTGTGTCGAATCGTTTCATCGCATCACCTTCGGCAGAATAATACATTGCTCCATCCGTTAAAGTACCATCCACGTCCATTGCCAGTAAACGAATTGCTGCTAATCGCTGTTGTAAAGATTCATTCATATCGTCAACTTCATTCTGTGGAGTATTGTAGAAAAATACGAATCCGGCGGACAGTGAATATTCTGCTTTTCGCCGTCGTTTTCATAGTAAAATTCCAAACGCTGTGCATGAAGTAATAAACGATGACATCCGAAATGTTCTCGTGCCAGTGCATTTGTTTTGCCATCACCATGTTTTACATCACCCACAATAGGATATCCTTTATATGAACAATGCAGACGAATCTGATGCCATCGTCCTGTTTTTGGGAGTGCTTTTATCAAAGAAAACCGAGATGAGGCATAACGTTCACTCGGAATATCAAGTTCTGAAAGTGCTATCGGCTCTACAATAGTGACCGCCTCTTTTCGCTCAGCTTTATAGGGCGTGTTGATGGCATGGTCAATACATAGCTCCGTCAGTATATGTCCACGCACAACAGCAAGATATTCTTTTGTAATGAGTTGTTCATTGAACTGTTGGCGAATATATGACGCTGTTTCCGGTGTTAATGCAAAAAGAACTATCCCGGAAGTTGCGCGGTCAATTCTATGCACGGGATACAAATATTCTCCGGTGAGAGATTTAACCTGATGCATTAATGTCGTTTCATATTTATGTATATCGCTCGGATGCACCGCCATATCAATGGGTTTATAGACGGCGATATAGTGTTCTGACCTTTCTAAAATGCGACATTCTTCGGCTTGTATCATAAAAAAACGTATAAAATTTCATGTTCTCCGTAATTTTGACAACAATTTACGAAAGCATGATGAATGATACCTAAAATTTACTATCAAATTCAATTTGAAATTCTCGAAGAAAATTATGATATAGCAGTTGCTTTGCTCTCTACATACCCCATCACAGGCATAGAAGAAGGGTTGGATGAACTTACAGTTACCTTAATTCATGGCATCAAACCGGAGGATGTGTCGGCGGATATGATAGCTGTTTTGGAGAATGTAGGCATAAAAGCCACTATCAAAGGAATACACGATATTGTCGAACAAAATTGGGAGAAGCAATGGGAAGAGTCATTGCAGCCCATCAAAGTTACCGACGATATATGGATTACACCTTCGTGGAAAAAAGACGAAGTTCATGGCAAATATGTCATTATCATTGACCCTAAAATGTCATTTGGAACAGGATACCATCCCACAACAAGAATGGTGTGTCGTATGGTTGAAGAATCGGTAACTCCACAATCGCAATGGTTGGATGTGGGCACAGGAACAGGTGTGCTGGCTATCCTCGCCGTTAAAGCCGGTGCATCCTCATGTCTTGGTTTCGATATTGATGAATGGTCAATAGAAAATGCAAAAGAAAATGTTACCATAAATAATGTAGAAACGAAGGTGTCTATAATTCAACATGATGTGGCTGCTTTCCCTTATGAGAATTATCATGGGATAGCTGCTAATTTATATCGTAATCTATTATTACCCGCTTTACCGTCTTTTTTTAAAGCATTATCACTTCATAATGGAATTCTGATAGTTTCAGGAATCTTGGTGTATGATGCAGATGAAATAATTACTGAAGCAGAAAAACAAGGATTTATCCTCGATTTAAAATTAATCGAAGGTGAATGGTGTGCAATCAGATTCTCATTGAGGATGTAATAATGAAATTGTCCACAGCCGAAAAACCTGTCATTGCAGGAATTGATATTGGCACGAATACTATATTATTGACTATCGGCTATATTGTTGATAATAATACAGTACATATCCTTCATGATGAAGTGCAGTTTGCGCGGCTTGGGAAAAATGTTGATTGTACAGGGTATATCGAAGAAGAGCGCATTATGGCTGCGGAAAATATTCTGAAAAAATATGCAGAAATATGTATAAACTTTGATACTGATGTGATATGCGCTGTTGCAACAAGTGCTATGCGTGATGCCCTTAACGGTAAAGAAGTACAATCACGACTTGAACATGCTTTAGGAGCAGCGGTAACAATTATTGAGGGTGAAGAAGAAGCACGCTTATGTTTTCTGGGCACTGTACCTCATAAAGAAAAAGCTATGGTTATTGATATTGGCGGCGGCAGCACCGAAATTATTATTGGAACACATGAAAAAATAGAAGCAATGTACAGCATCAATATCGGCGCAGTGCGATTAACCGAGCGTTTTTTTCTACAATTGCCACCTACGCAAGAAAATATTTCCTGTGCGATAGAGTGTATTCATAATGAATTATCCCATATCTCTATAGAAAATGATTATCCGGTTTATTGTGTTGCCGGAACCCCCGTTACTTTAGCAAGTATTGCTTTAGGTTTGGAATCGTATGATTCAACAGTACTTAATGGCTATGAGTTATCTGCATTAGTCATTACAATCATTCTGCAACAACTTTTGCATTCAACGCGCGATGAAATACTTCAAAATCAAGGAGTTGTTGAAAATAGGGCTGATATTTTACCTGCGGGCACACTAATTTTGGAAACATTGTTGAGAAAATATGAAAAAAGCAGCTGTTTTGTAAGTACAGGAGGTGTGCGTGTGGGTCTGATAAAAAATTATTATATACACCAATATTAAAGTATGAAAAACACCTATGGAAACACCAATAGCAATTCATTGGTTTAGACGTGATTTACGACTTGATGATAATCATGCATTATATAGGGCTTTACGCTGTGGATTACCTGTGATGCCAATTTTTATCTTTGATTCGACAATATTAGATGAACTCAGTGATAAAAGCGATGCTCGAGTCACCTTTATCTATGACACGCTCAAAGAATTAGATAAACAATTACAACATTATGGTTCATCCTTGAAAATATTCTACGGTAAACCTTCGAAAATATGGGAAGAAATTACTAAAGAATATTCGGTAAAAGCAGTATTCTTTAATAGAGACTATGAACCTTATGCCTTATCGCGCGATACGATGATTGAAATTGCTCTTCGTAAAAAAGGTATTGATGTCTGGCATTACAAAGATCAGGTAATATTTGAACAAAATGAAATTACAAAGGATAATGGCTTACCTTATACTGTTTATACACCATACTCAAAAAAATGGCGACATACTATAACCGAAGAACATTATCAGCCATTTTTATGTAAACAGTATTATAGTCAATTTTTAAAAGTCAAGATTCCATTTCCCAACCTTGATATGATTGGATTTTCACGAACATCTATTGCATTACCGCCTTGTACTATTGATATTGCTCAAATTATGCGTTATCATACTACCAGAGATTTACCGGCAGTGGATGATACAACCCGTTTGGGTATTCACTTACGCTTTGGCACTATTAGTATTCGTTCTTTAGTTACAATTGCATTACAAAGTAATGAAACTTTTGTCAAAGAATTACAATGGCGTGAATTTTTTATGCAGATTTTATGGCATTTTCCGTATGTTGTCCATAATGCATTTCGGCCTGAATATGATGCGATACAATGGCGTAATAATGAAGAAGATTTTATTGCTTGGACGCAGGGAAAAACCGGTTATCCTCTTGTTGATGCGGGTATGAGGCAATTAAATGCTACGGGATTTATGCATAATCGTGTACGTATGGTGACGGCAAGTTTTCTTTGTAAACATTTGCTTATTGATTGGCGCAAAGGCGAACATTATTTTGCAGAGAAATTATTAGACTTTGAACTCTCTGCCAATAATGGCAATTGGCAATGGGCTGCCGGCACGGGATGTGATGCAGCACCATATTTTCGAGTATTTAATCCGACAATGCAACAAGAAAAATTTGATTCTGATTTTCGATATTGTAAACATTGGGTGCCTGAATTTGGCAGTACTGCTTATCCGGCACCGATTGTAGAACATACTTTTGCTCGGGAGAGAGCATTGCAAACTTATAAAGCGGCATTACAATCACATATATAATTTTTTTGAGGATTTTTTATGGCTTCCAATAAAACGCAACCTACAGATATGTCTGTAGAAGATTTTTTACAATCAATAGCTTCAGAAAATATTCGCAAGGATTGTTATGAACTATGTGCAATGATGCAGGATATTACAAAAGATAAACCGGTTATGTGGGGAAATTCAATGGTCGGTTTCGGGCAATATTCATATAAATATAAAACTGGCAGAGAGGGTACATGGTTTATTGTCGGTTTTTCGCCAAAGAAGAAGAATATTTCTGTGTATTGTATGTCGGGTTTTGAAGAGCATGGACATTTACTTGAGAAATTAGGTAAGTTTACAATCGGGGCATCGTGCTTGTATATAAATTCTTTGGGTGATATTCAGAAAAGTATTCTTCGCGACCTTATTCGTGAATCGGTACATATCATACGAAAAGCATATCCTGCATCATAATGAAAAATCACAATAGAGTGAATAATGTGGTATTGCAGTATAATAGATTTGTTAAAAATCATTAAATAACCTAATAACCTCAAGAAAGTCATTCATAGAATGACTTTCTTGAGAGAGCCGATAAATTTATTACAATTCTCTGCGTAATCGTGCTACAGGAATTCGTAATTGTTCTCTGTATTTTGCAACGGTGCGACGAGCTATATTAAGTCCCAATTTTTTTAATTCTTTTGTGAGTTTTTCATCGCTCATGGGTTTACCCTTTTTCTCACTATCAATAAGTTCTTTAATTCTTTGTTTTACAATTCTCGTTGATATTTCTTCACCATCGTCTGAGGGTAAAGATTCTGAAAAAAAGTATCGTAACTCAAAAGTCCCATACGGAGTTTGAGCAAATTTTCCATTGACAATACGACATATTGTCGAAACATCAAGCCCTGTATCATCGGCAACATCTTTATAAATTAAAGGTCGTAATCCTTCTTGACCAATTTTGAAAAAATCCTTTTGCAATCCCGCAATACCTGTCATCACTTTCAGCATGGTAATTTTACGTTGGTGAATCGCCTGTAAAAGAAATTTTGCATCATCGAATTTTTTTCGCAGCCAATGCTTGGTGTCCTTATTATATTTATTGACACGCGCATCTTTTTTTAAACGCTCATACATTTTATTGACCCGTAATTCGGGTATGCGTGAATCATTGATGACAATAATTATATCGTCAGTTTTTTCATCATAGTCAATAGAATAATCCGGAATAACCGTACTTGACATACCAAGAGAATCACCTTGACCGGGTTTGGGATTAAGATGTCGGATAATATCTAAAGCTGATTTTAATTCCTCTTCATTTATACCGAGTGATCTCATAATGATATGGTAATGCTTCATGGTAAAGCTGTCATACGCTTGTTCTAAAACGCGTATTGCATTTTTATGGTCATCATCGTGATTATCACTCATATATAATTGGGCAAGAAGACACTCTTGCACGGAACGTGAGCCGACGCCGGGTGGATCTAATTGGCGAATCATCGAGAGAACTCTTTCAATGTCATTCATCGAAGCCAATGGTAAAAGTCCGGCATTCGTTGTCGGTTTCGATGAAATTTGCGGACTGTTTTTCTTAAATAAAGTTGCGCTTGATTTAAATGTTGCATCAAGTGCATATTGCAGCGCCGGATTACTCGCATCATCCGTCGGCTGCTCTTCTTGTGTTTGTGCCTGTTTTTCTTGTTTTATGATTTCATGGTTAATATCTATGATTTCATCATTGATTTCTTCCAATAATTCTTTTAAGTCTCGACGTAAATATCCGTCATCATCCAAATTACCAATAATACATTCACCAATTATTCTTTCGATGCGATTAATTTCGAGTAGGCGAAATTGATCTGTAAGTTCATCAAAAAAACTGCGATGTTCTTTAATTTGAAATCCAAAACCATTGTCATCATCATCATCAAAATCACGTGGCTGATCACTTATAGTATTATCTTGCCACGCTGTTTCGTAAAATTCAAAAGGATCTGTTACCGATTCATTCAATTCGGTACTAACATAGTCTTGATCATCAGATCCATACGAATCGTTATCATCATACAAATCGGGTGAAGCAGAAAATACCTGCTCATCTTTTTCCGATTGAGGAATAAATTCCGGCTCTTGCAATTCCTCATAATTATCAATTTCGTTCACCTCTTCGAGCATTGGATTTTCCTCGATTTCTTGGCGAATATGTTGTTCCAATTGAAGAATAGGCAATTGCAGTAATTTGAGATATTGTATTTGCTGCGGCGTAAGGGTTTGTTGCAATGAAGTTGTCAAACTCAAAGACATTTTCATACGATTTCTCCCGATGATGTCATGGAACTCTGTGCATGGGTCAATAATCTGTTATACCATTGCTCTCCGTAAAGGCGAATAATCGGTTCTTTTAAGAAGTGTACTATCGCAACATTGTTTTTTTTGCCATTTTCTATAGCTTCGTGACATTCATCAAAGGGTTCGTATGACAAAAAATCACCACCGAAGTTTCGTACTCTTAAAGGGAACAGATGGCATGAAATGGGTTTTTTGAATGTTGTCAGTTCATTATTATATGCTTTTTCAAGTGAGCATTTTGCGATATTATTATCATAATAAACAAATACGCAGTCTGTATTGTCAATACAGTGGGTTTCAAGTGAACCATCGTCATTTGTTTGTACAAAACCATGTACGCGAATATATTCTGCGGATTCATTTGTAAGATAAGGGAGTGCATGAGGTAATGCTGACTCTATCTGCCGGACTTCCGACTCACGCAAGGGGGCACCCCCGCCACCGGACAAAGTGCAACATGCTCCTTTGCATTGTTGGGTATCACACAGAAACTGATCTGTGATAATCCGTTCATCTATGAGAATGGAATCAATAAGAAACATAATCCCCCGACCTGTCCTTCGATTACTATACAAAATGGTATAATTTTTGATGCTGCTGTGGCTAAACTACAAAAAAAATCTGAAAAAACATAGGATTTGTTATTGCTTCTGTTATATTTGCCCTTTCTCTGTGTCAAAACATCTCAAAAAACCTCGAATGTTACATTCTTTTTACCGAAGAGAGCAACCAACTTTTCATACATTGTTTGTGATAATTCTAAATTTGCCGATGCTGAGGTAAATCGTGAGACAATCGCTCCTTTATCTTTGAACAAAAATGAAAGCGAGCTTTGTTTTGCACTACCCTTTGCTAATGCAGCAAGTGATTTCATAATATCTTCGCTTGTTTCTGTCAATTCAATTTGTATGGTATAGCCCTTTGCATATTTGGGCACAGTCTCGCTCATGGGGATAATTTCATCGGCAGTTACTTTCATTTGATCATTTTGTATCTCAATTTTTCCGCGCACCAATACGACAGAGTCTTCAATCAAGAGATGGCTGTAAAGTTTATAGGTATCGCTCCATATCACAATTTCGCCTTGTGCAGTGAAATCTTCAAATTCGAGGAAAGCTATGGTGTTTTCGCGTTTATCTAAACGAGTGCGCACAGATTTTATCATGCCGCATACTTGACCGCCCTTACCAATAATCGGATGTTCTCGCTCTTGTAATGTGATGTGAGAAAAAGCCGCGATATGCGCCGACCATTTATTGAGCGGGTGACCACTTATGAATAAGTTGAGAACATCTTTTTCTTTTTTCAGACGTTCACTTTCGCTATATGGCGATATATTAGGCAAACGAGGTTCAACGATTGAGACCGCATCGTCACCGCCGAACAGAGACTCCATTGTGTTATTGCCGGAAGACGCTAATGCTTTTGCATAATCAAGCACATCATCTATTGCGACATACAGTTGAGCACGATGTCCGTTTTTTAAGGGGTCGAAAGCACCTGCATGAATCAAAGCCTCCAGCACACGGCGATTAATATGTTTGTAATCAACCCTTTTTGCAAAATCAAAGATTGAAGTGAATGGTTTTCCGTGTGGCAGATTGTGCGGGTTATCATTCATTCTTGCTGCAACCATTGCATCCACTGCCGCAGTTCCTACTCCTTTTATCCCGGCAAGTCCAAAGGAAATGGTCTTTGAATTGATGGCTTTAAATTGCGGGTATGAACGGTTCACATCGGGTGGCTCTACCGTAATACCAAAATCTTCCGCTTCGTTTATCAATCGAACAAGTTTTGCCATATCGTTTAATTCGGCAGTCATATTGGCAGCAAGAAACTCAGCTGTATAATGTGCTTTGAGCCATGCTGTCTGATATGCCAGATATGCATACGCCGTTGAATGAGACTTGTTAAAGCCATATTGAGCAAATTTTAAGATTAAGTCAAAGATTTCGGATGAAAGTTCTTCGGAAATATCATTTTGCATTGCTCCGCGTATAAAATCTTCTTTCAATTTCAACATCGTGTTCGCATCTTTTTTCCCCATAGCTCGCCGCATGGTATCGGCTTGCGCTAAAGTAAATCCTGCAAGGTCACGCGCCAATTGCATTACTTGTTCTTGATATACAATGATTCCATAGGTTTTCGATAGCGATTTCTCCATAATCGGATGAAGATAGGTAATTGCCTTGCGCCCTTGTTTTCTGTCAATGAAGTCGGGAATATTATCCATCGGTCCCGGTCTGTATAAAGCATTCATTGCAATCAAATCTTCCAAATTTGTCGGTTTGAGCTTGGCAAGATATTCAGCCATTTTATCCGATTCAAATTGAAACACGGCTAAAGTTTTACCTTTACCAAGAAGTTCATACGTTTGGACATCCTCCAAATCAAGAGCATCCACGTCAATGGTAATGTTATGATTTGTCTGAACTTGTTCAATAATATTGTCAAGAATAGATAAGGTGCGCAAGCCAAGGAAGTCCATTTTGAGTAATCCGGCATCTTCGATGTCTTTCATGGTAAATTGTGTTGCATTGTGCCCGTCGGCTGAGCGATACAGAGGTACATAGTTCGATACATCGCCCGGAGCAATGATGACACCCGCAGCATGTAAGGAAGTGTTGCGAGCAAGCCCTTCTAATGTCAGAGCATAATTGATGGTTTCGCGAATTTTCGGATCATTGCTGTCTTGTACCCAACGCAGTTCAGGTAATTCGAGAGCTTCTTTCAATGGCGTAACTTTTCCCTGAATTACCGGAATTTTTGAAGTTATGTCGTTGATAACGCGGTGATCAATACCAAGGACTCTACCCACATCTTTCAGCACAGCTCTTGTGGAGAGTGTACCGAAGGTTATAATTTGTGCAACCGATTCCGCACCATATTTTTCTTTCACATATTCAATGACCACATCCCTTTTTTCATCATTGAAGTCAATATCAATATCAGGCATAGAGATACGATCGGGATTTAAAAAGCGTTCAAAGAGCAAATCATATTTGAGAGGGTCCACATTGATAATACCCAAAGCGTACGCCACAACACTACCTGCCGCTGAACCCCTTCCCGGTCCGACGCTTACTCCTTTTTTTCTTGCTGCGGCAATAAAGTCTTGTACAATAAGAAAATAGCCCGGGAATCCCATTTTTTTGATAACATCAAGCTCAAACTCAACACGTTCCAAAATTTCTTGTGTCATTGTTTTGTAGCGTTTTTCTAAACCTTGATATGTGAGGTCTTTTAAGTATTCATCAAGGTCTTTTGCTTTTGATTCCGGCGGAATAGGGAATATGGGCATCTTGAGATCTGTTTTGAGATCCACATCACACTTTTCGGCTACTTCCATAGTATTTTCAATGGCTTGAGGGAATTCCTTAAACAACTCTTTCATTTCCTGTTGAGTCTTGAAATACATTTCCGGTTTGCCATATCTCAAATTATAGATATCCACCTGCCCCGAATTTGCTGCGGATACATCACGGATGTTGAGCAATACATTGTGTGCAACAGCTTGATCTTTACGAATATAATGGCAGTCATTTGAACAAATGAGGGATATACCGACTTCGGAAGCAATACGAGGGGCTTGTGCCATGACAATATCATCACCGGGCAAACCATGATTTTGCAGTTCTATGTAGAAATCTTCGCCGAAAGTTTCTTTATACCAGATAGCATTGCGTTTTGCTTCTTCGTAATTTCCTTCAATGAGCGGGGCATTAATAACGCCGGACATACAAGCTGACAATGCAATAAGACCTTCACGGTATTGAACAAGCAACTCTCGGTCTATACGAGGTTTATAGTAGAAACCTTCTGTATGACCTAAAGTACATAATTTCATCAGATTTTTGTAACCGATGTCATTTTTTGCTAAAAGCACAAGGTGATAGTAGTTTCTTTGTTTATTGCCTCCTTTGCGAGCAGTTCTGTCGAATCGTGAACCATTGGCAATATAGACCTCGCAACCAAGTATGGGTTTGATGCCGGCTTTCTTGGCTTTTTTATAAAATTCATAGCACCCAAACATGACACCGTGGTCAGTGAGTGCAATAGCATTTTGCCCGTCTTCTTGTGCTGCGGCTATTAATTGGTCAGGCGTGCAAGCAGCATCAAGAAGTGAGTAATGTGTATGGTTGTGTAGATGGATATAGTCAGACATTGAAGATAAAGAATGTATCAAAAATATGAGCAAAATTACTTAACACTAAGGTACCGTGACTATGAAAAAGTGATAATCGGAAGATGAACAAGCATTCATAATGAAAAATTCCGTCCAAACTCATCTTCACATCAAATACTGAAATCAACCCAAAAACAGGCAAAAAATTGCCCAAAACAGGCATTAAAGTCAAAAATTTTTTGTGGAATGTAAAATATGTTTGTTTAGAGAATATGTTTCTGTTAAATTTGAGAAAAGTAAATGTGCATGTATGCTTGAGTGTACTTGCTGAGAGTAATAGAGTGTTTCTGTTTTCTTACGATCCAAATATTAAGGAAAGGGAGTTATATAATGCGTAAATTCTACGTGGTGGTACTTTTGTTAGTAGTGAGCACCGGATGGTGGGGCTGTAAAAGTATTGGAAGAGGTGGTAGTGGTATTAAAGCTGAGGCGGATCCGTTGAATCCGGGGGCAAAAGCGCCAAGAATCTATGTCGGACCTGTTGCCGGTTTTAATAGATCTCTGCATTCGGGTGGTTTGCAATCACAGTCATTGCCGGCACCTTGTCCGGAATTTGATTCAGGTACTGAAAATGGTTTTTATGCGGGGATGACAGGTGAATACCTTCTGGGTGATCCGGTTAATTCCAATTCATCCATTATTGCGCGTTTGATGTATGATTATCAGCCGGCATATTTTACCGTAGCAGGAGATCAATATCCGTCGAACTTTGAAATCAATGGTCAGTCACAAGTTAAAGATACAAAGACCGAGCATATTACCGAAGTGAAATACGCATTATTGAATTTTGAAATTATGTATCGTTGGAATATTCCCGGCACATACTTCGGTTTCAGCGCAGGTCCACAAATCGGTTTTCCTATCAGTTCAAGTATGCGCCAAGATTTTCGCTTAGTGAACAATCCGGAAAGTCCTGCTAGGTTTACACAAACACCGGAAGAACTCGCAAAATCGAAAGATTTGAAGACAAATTTTGTTCCTGTCTATTCTGATGAGTCTCAAACAAATATTATTGTGTATGATGGTGCTGTGCTCAATCAAAATGGTATGCGTGCTGCAATCAAAGCCGGTGTGCAATATGAAATTCTTTTGAGTAGATTTATTTTGGTTCCGGCAGCTTATTACAACTTTGGTTTAACAAAAATGACTACAACAGATAACTGGTCTGTAAGTGCTTTGCAAATAGGTGCTGACTTGCGTGTTGTTCTTTAATAAAAAACCACTATTTCGATTTTACTACACCCGTATGGTTTCATACGGGTTTTTTTTTGAATGAGGTGCATAATGCAACAATTATGGGCTCCGTGGAGATCGCAATATATGAAATCATTTTCCGAAGATGCTCCCCAGAAAAGTAAGTGCTTCTTCTGTGAAGCAGCTCATGCAGATAGTGCCGATGACAGGAAACATTTGGTGGTTTATCGGGGTAAACAAGTCTTTGTTATCTTAAACCGATATCCTTACAATACCGGTCATATTATGGTTACACCTTTTCGGCATAGTGGCGATATTGTAGAGTTAACTGAGGAAGAATCTTCGGAACTTATGTCTTTACTTCGTCTTGCTTCGAAAGTTCTGCAATCGGTATATTCACCGGATGGCATTAATATTGGAGCAAATTTAGGACAAGGCGCCGGCGCAGGAGTACCGGGTCATCTGCACTTTCATCTATTACCGCGTTGGAACGGTGATACAAACTTTTTACCGATTATTGCCGAAACAAAAGTGATCTCCGAATCATTGGATGAAACCTGGCATAAACTGAGTGCTGCGTTTATTGAGTTGCAGAGCCATTCTCAGTCGGGGTGATCTTCGGATTTTGCGGCTCATCATCTTTCTTTACCTTTTGTAGAAACTCACGAGCATATTCCATTGTTTTGCTTGATGTATTCAAATGAAGCGGTAAAGTACCCTGTTCTTTCCAATCGCGGAAAAACATAACCAGAACCGCTGTAACTGGTACCGCAATAAGTAAACCCCAGAAACCAAAAAAGTGACTGAATATAAAAAGTGATGCTAAAAGAATGATGGGGTGTAAGCCAATTTTTTCGCCTAAAACCCTTGGTTCTATACCATAAGTATTCACAAAATGTAAGCCATTAATTACGCATGTTACTGTGATGACATCGGTAGCAGCATTTTCCGGATTGATAAGTAAAATGGTAACAATGGCAATAATCATACTGGCGATTGTTCCAAATATCGGTATCGGATTCAATAAACCACAAATTATACCTAATACGATGGGGTAGGGTACGCCAAAAAGAGCAAACAAAATTGATGATATTGTACCAATAAAGAATGCGGCAACAATTTGCCAGCCGATATATGTTCGGACTATCGCATTGATTCTTTCTACATCATTGAACACTTTTTTATCTTTTTTAGTCAGAATATCACGTAAAAGAGTTTTTAGTTTGGGTAAATCTTTCACAAAATAAAATGACAGAATCGGTATGAGAATAACATTGAGCACCTGTGAAGCCAAAAGTGATAAACTTGTTAATAGCGATGCAAGTGCTTGTAATATAGAAGTAAAAACACTTTCGATTCGTGGTGCAAATTCATTTTGAACTATGTCTTTCAAGGTGTCTTTAGGTAATCCTAAGCCGTCAAGCATACGATAAAATTTACGACTTTCCAAAAACTTCTGACTATTGGTGACAAAAGATGATACTTGCGAAATAATATCATCTAACTGAGAAAACACCGCCGGAAAGACAAAGATTGCAATCATTGTGACAATCCCTCCCATGAACAGAACAATGGTCAGAGCAGCTAACCAGCGAGGGATTTTTTTTCTTTCAAGCCAACTGACGGAAGGATCAGTGAGGTATGCCAATAGAAATGATATACCAAAAGGTAATAACGCAACCCCCAAATCTTGAAATAACCATAAGACAAAAGTAATTAAGACTAAAAGTAATGTCCTTCGTACGATGGGGTGTTCCTTACGTAATGGCATAAGGAGAAATATTGTTATACCGAATAAGGCAAGAGGACTTGCTGTTAAACCTGTCAGCCAAAGAAAATAGCCGAAGCTCAACGTTGCAACGATAAAGACAATAGGTAAAAATTGTGAGAAGTTCGCCATTGATTTTGAGGTATATTCATAAAGCGGTATCGCAAAAATACCGCTTTATGATAAAGAGACAGGAAGGAATATGTTTTTTTATGTGATGTATCTGAAAACAAAACTATATACCTGTTTAATCGGCGGTAACACAAATCTGGTCATAAGCACCTATTAAAGCATTGGCAATCATGTCGGCACTTGCACCCTCAATGTTGTGGCGTGGTAAAAATCCCACCAATTGACCATCTTTTAATATTGCCACTGATGGAGACGAAGGGGGTTGTTGTAAATATTCGCGTACTTTTTGGGTAGCTTCCACATCTTGTCCGGCAAATACAGTAAACAAGTATTCCGGTTTCACTGTATGTTCTAAAGACTTCACCACACCCGGTCTTGCACTGCCTGCTGCGCATCCGCATACAGAATTTATAACAAGGAGAGCGGTACCTTTTTTCTGCATTGCATTATCTACATCTTCAACGCTGCGCAATTCTTGAAAGCCATGACGAGTTAATTCTTCGCGCATCGGCTGTACTATAAGTGGATCATAAGCCATGATATTTTCCCTAAAATGAAATAAAGATGCTCTTCAGACGATAACAGAAAAAAAATAGTGACATTTTGTGATGGATGAATGATATGAATGTACAAATCAAGAAACTTTATACCGATGGCGGTGGCAATAACTATGCCTTACCACAGTACGCTACCGAAGGTTCTGCCGGAATGGATATATGTGCTTTTACCGATGAACCAATCATAATTGCTCCCGGTTCAATAGCTCTTGTTCCTACGGGGTTGGCAATTGCTTTACCCCAAGGTTTTGAATGTCAGGTACGTTCTCGCTCCGGTTTAGCTGCCAAACAGGGTGTGTTTTGTCTTAATGCTCCGGGAACCATTGACAGTGATTATCGTGGTGAGATTAAAGTTATCCTTGCCAATTTCGGTAAAGAAGACTTCACTATTCGCAATGGCGATCGTATTGCACAAATAGTTATTGCTCGCTATGAGCATATCCAATGGGAAATAGTAGAAACTTTGGGGCAGACACAACGCGGCGAAGGCGGTTTTGGCAGTACCGGAACACAATCATTTGCATAAATACTTTTTATCATTAATTTTGCATCATGAAATACGGTAAAGCAGTCTTCACAGTCATACTTATTATTTTTATTCCGATTTATTCGGGTGGAATAAGTGTGGTTAAACATTTCTGTTGCGGTACTGTTGAAAATACTGAATTTCTTTTTGGCTTACATCAAGGTACAATATCTCAAGATAATCATCATGCCAATGATGAAAGTGCATGTTGTGAAAATACGGAGCAAGAAGATTGTTGTAATTCTGAAAATGACGATAATCAATGTGGCGATGAAATACTGACTTTCGACAGTAATGATTCTTGGCTTATATCACCGATGACATCATGGGATACAATAGTTGATATTGTCGTTTTGTCAATATTTTATGTCTTTGATTTACAAAAAAATACTACTTTTCTTACCTCTGAATTTGTAGAATCAGATATTCCGCCCGATAAAGAATTAGCTCACACTATTCAAATTCTTCGACTATAAGATTTTCATTTTTTTCTTAATTCAAATGTTGTAATACTGCATTGCGGTATTACTTTTTATCCATTTTAATTTACAAAAAATGAAACTATATTGTAGTATAATATTCGTGTTTCTCTCCGCTATTCTAACAGGAAGAGCACAAAACTTTATCATTGGTAAAGTCACTTCGGCACAAGATAAAACACTGCTTGAAGGTATAAAAGTACAATGGAATGGCACCGCCAAAGGTGTGCTGACAACAAAAAACGGTGTATTCCGCTTACAAGAGTCTCCACAAACACATGAGCTGGTAATTTCTGCAATAGGTTATGTGACAGATACTTTTCATGTTCATGATTATAGGATAGGTGATACACTCGCAATTTCACTACAACCCAAAATATCGGAAGAAGTTGTTGTAGAAGCGGAGTCGGATGCAACGACTATATCCACTGCCACCATCTTACCGACAGAAAAAATGACCGAAAAAGAATTTAAAAGAGCAGCTTGTTGTTCACTTGCCGAAAGTTTCGAGACCAATGCCACAGTTGATGTCTCGTATTCCGATGCGGTAACAGGTGCTAAACAAATAGAAATGTTAGGTTTGCAAGGAAGTTATGTGCAGGTGCTTACCGAGTGTTTGCCTACAATTCGCGGTTTAGCTTCATCGTATGGATTGGAGTATATTCCCGGCACATGGTTGGAAAGTATTTCATTATCTAAAGGCGTGGCTTCGGTTGTCAATGGTTATGAAGCAATGACGGGGCAAATGGAGATTGAATTAAAAAAGCCACATGAGAGTGAGCGATTGCATCTCAATGCTTACTTTAATCCTATTGGGCGATGGGAGGGTAATTTGGTACATTCTTACAGTTTTACAGAGGATTTTGGGACAACATTATTGGCACATGGCACTATTATGAATAATACAATTGACAATAATGGCGACGGCTTTCTTGATATTCCACAGCGCAGCCAAATTAATATTTTTAATCGTTGGCGTTATGCGAATGAATATACGATGGTACAATTGGGAATAAAAGCACTTACCGAAGAAAGAATTGCCGGTGAAAATAATTTTAGAACATCACAATCAATTGCTCGTTGGAATCCTTATGGCATAACGGTAAATACAGAACGTTATGAAGCATTTTTTAAAAGCGGTCATGTACTTGATGATAATGAAAAATATCATTTGGCATTTTTCGGCACATACCAAACACATAGTCAGAGATCATTATTCGGGTTACGTCATTATAACGGTAAAGAATATACTGTCACTGCACGGGCTGTGTTTACTGCAAAATTCGATGATAATTTTTCGATTGTTTCCGGTACAAGCTATCTTGCTGATAATATTGAAGAAATATTCGATGTGTCTAATCTAAGTCGCACGGAAAGCGTACCCGGAATATTCGCTGAGGCAACAATAAAACCGGAAAAAAAATGGACAGTATTAACAGGTATTCGCTATGACAGACATAATATTGCAGGTGATTTGATAATACCGAGGATGATGGTTAAATATGATATTGATGAACAATCAACAATTCGATTTTCTGCAGGTAAAGGACTGCGATTTGCTAATATATTCGCAGAAAATGTTGCATTTTTGGCAAGCTCACGCACTATCACTATTCCCGTCTCATTACAACCTGAAGAATCATGGAATATTGGTATAGGAACTGTCGTTTATTTTTCGGTATTTGATAAAATGTTTACCCTTGATGCAGATATTTTCAGAACGGAATTTATTAATCAGGTAATCTCGGATCTTGACATATCGCCTAATGTCGTATATTTCACGAATACTTCCGGCAGTTTTTCCAATAGCGCGCAAATCCGTTTACAAGGCGAAATCTATTCTGCTCTGACTCTTGCTGTGGCATATCGTTTTAATGATGTGCAATTTACGACAAATGGTACTTTGCAACAGAGGGCACTTTATAGTCCGCATAAATCATTTTTTAGTATATCATATGCGCCGAGTGATTGGCAATTTGATGCAACATGGACATATCGCAGTGGAGGAAGAATTCCATTCGTTGCAGCTAAACATTCTCTTGGTAGTGATGAAAGTCATGATTATGCCACATCTTTTGATGGCTTTTCGATTGTGAACATGCAGGCGCAATACACATTTATGGGTGTTGAACTGTATGCAGGAGTAGAAAATTTGCTCGACACAATGCAGCATCACCCAATTATTGATCCCCAAAATCCGTATGGAGAGAACTTCGATGCCTCCTTAGTATGGGGTCCGATTATGGGCAGAATGTTCTATTCAGGCATCAGATGGGTTATTGAGTGAGAAATCAATCATAATTTTGTACAACATTTTTATACGTTCAAGAAACAATCAGATGAAAACATCCTCAATCCCGCCTCTTGCAGGTGTGTGTGTCATGATAATCAGGAAACTCGTGCAGACCGGTATCTTCTTGCTATTCATGGTACTATGTGGATATTCCAGTGATGCCAGTACGGATACTTTGCTTATACGTCGCCCTGCTGCAACGGGAAAATCCCAAAGAAAACCGGATACATTGTCGAAAGAACGTTCCCAATATCGTGCGCAAATGCTCAAAGAGTTGCAACGCGATCTCGATGGCATTCTTGAAGGGGCTGAAATTACAAATACTAATATTGGTGTTTCAGCCCAATATACTGAAACAGGTGAGTTTCTCTATCGCCGTAATGATGAGAAGAATTTTATACCGGCATCGAACTTGAAACTCATCACTACAGCCGCAGCTTTAGAGTACTTAGGTAAAGATTTTCGCTATAGAACCCTTTTTTACTTAGATGGCACAGCCAATCGTGGCGGTGAATTTATCGGCAATATTATCATTCGTGGAGGCGGTGACCCAACATTGTCGCAGTTCTTTTACCGTGATGCAACATTCATCTTCGATGCCGTATTCAATAAACTTGATTCATTGGGGATAACCTCGATTCGGGGAAATATTATTGCCGATGATACCTATTTTACTGATGAGCCATATCCGAAAGGATGGTCAATTGAAGACATCCCATTTGCATTCTCACCCGAAGTGAGTGGCTTAAATTATTATGATAATACAGTGGAATTTCATTGTGAACCCGGTATTGCCGCCGGTGAAAAACCACATATAGATATTGTTCCCGAGAATGAATATGTGACATATATTAATGATTTAATTACCACAGATTCTAATTATGCTCCCACAGCCGAAGGATTACGCAGCCCGGAATCGAATTCTTTTATTATTTCGGGTGGCATACCTTTGCGCAAAGAAAAAAGTAATGTTATTATACAATCTTCCATTCATAAACCGGCATTATACTTTGCATCCATACTGCGTTCTGAATTGGAACGTCGCGGGATTAGAATACGTGGCTCACTTCTGCAATCCAAAGAAATGTATTATTTCCCGAATTATCCTTCATTGGTATTGCTTGCAGAACAATTTTCACCTGCTTTATCGGATATTGTTCTTATTACAAATAGATTCAGCCATAATTTATGTGCGGAAGTATTATTAAAAACTATAGCAAAAGAAAAAACTGGTATAGGTAGCTTTGAAAATGGTATAGAGATGATTAAAAAATTTCTGACAAAATATGGTATCAAAACAGAGAAACTTAGTATAGCGGATGGTTCGGGGCTTTCGCGGCTTAATCTTTGTTCACCGCTTTCCTTTGTTAAAGTACTAAATGCGATGTATAATTCTCCTAATCGGGATGAATTTATTGCATCATTAGCTATACCGGGAGAGCGGGGTACATTACATAAACGATTGACAAATTCTCGTGCGGAAACGAATATTTTTGCGAAAACCGGCAGTATGGCATCTGTCTCCACAATTTCAGGGTATGCACTTACACGAGATCGCGAACCTGTATCGTTTTCAATCATGTTTAATGGATTTACCGTACCTTTTTCGGTCATACGTTCTTTAGAAGATTTAGTGTGTATGCGACTTGCAAGTTTTAGTAGGAAATAATATTTTATGCCATTTTTTAGCGCAATAACTACGGCTGCAGATTGTAAGGCACGCGCCGGAATTCTTCAAACAGATCACGGATGTATCGAAACGCCCATATTTATGCCCGTCGGCACTCAAGGAGCTGTCAAAGCTATAGAACACAGAGAATTAGATGAGCTTGGTGTGCAAATAATATTGGGAAATACCTATCATCTTTATTTACGCCCCGGCAATGATGTGCTTTCATCATTTGGTGGATTGCATCAATTTAATTCTTGGAATAAACCCTTACTGACCGACAGTGGCGGCTATCAGGTGTTTTCATTAAAAGATTTACGAAAAATAACCGAAAAAGGTGTTGAATTTAGAAGTCACTTAGACGGCTCAAAACATATTTTTACGCCGGAAAATGTCATAGAAACACAAAGAATAATTGGCTCGGATATTATGATGCCTTTAGATGAGTGTACGCCATATCCGGCTACATATGACTATGCCAAAAAATCCGCTGACATGACAGTACGTTGGGCAAAAAGGAATAAAGAGGCATTTGATAATTCATCACCGCGCTATGGTCATACACAATTTCTGTTCGGTATCGGGCAAGGAAGTACATATCCCGATTTACGTCGAGCTTGTATGAATAATTTAGTGGAAATGAATTTTGACGGTTACAGCATTGGTGGATTAGCTGTTGGCGAATCCGCCGAAAATATGTATGAAATGACTGATATTTCCACCGATTGTATTCCGCAGAATAAACCCCGATATTTGATGGGAGTAGGTACGCCTGAAAATATACTCAATGCCATTGAGTTAGGGGTTGATATGTTTGATTGTGTGATGCCCACACGCAATGCGCGCAATGCGACATTATTTACATCTCGCGGTAAAATTAATTTGCGGAATGCGAAATATAAGTTCAGCAACGATATTGTGGATCCCGAAGTGATTACCTACACAAGTTCTTTTACTTTAGGGTATTTACGTCATCTGTTTATTGCACAGGAAATTCTCGCGCTTCAATTAGCAACTATTCATAATATCGGGTTTTATCTGTGGCTTGTCAAAACAGCACGACAAAAAATACTTGATGGCAGCTTCCGTCAATGGAGCAAAAATTTACAACAAGACATGAGTAAACGTTTATAATATTTTTTACGAAAGGATACACTATTTATGAAATTAGCATTTTTACTTCTTGCAGCGGCACCAGCTATGGCAATGGCTCCTTCACCTCAAGGTGGCGGCGATGGCATGAACAGCATGATTTCGACATTATTAATGTTCGGTTCCATTATTTTTATTTTTTATTTTATGATTATTCGCCCGCAATCGAAGCGTCAAAAAGAACTAAAAAAAATGTTGGATGAAATGGCTAAAGGCGATAAAGTGGTAACGGGCGCAGGTATTCACGGAACTATCAGCGATATGAATGAAGGTAAAGTTCTGATTCAAATTGCAGAAAATACCCGTGTTTGGTTCGACAAAACAGCAATTGTGACAGTAACAAAAAAATAAAATTCATGAGAAAATTTGATACAATAGAATCGGCTGTCGCTGATTTACAAGCCGGAAAAATTGTCATAGTTGTGGACGATGAAGATCGTGAAAATGAAGGCGATGTTATTTGTGCATCACAATTTACCACACCCGATATGATTAATTTCATGGCAGTTCATGCGCGCGGGTTAATTTGTACCTCAATTACACAGCAACGTGCGGAAGAATTAGAACTTACTTCAATGGTTGCCGATAATACAGCTTTGCACGGAACACGCTTTACTGTGTCGGTTGATTATGTGCATGGTACAACATCGGGCATTTCTGCTCATGACCGTGCAGCAACTGTACAGGCACTTATCAATCCGCAATCAAAGCCGGAAGATTTTGGGAGACCCGGGCATATTTTCCCATTAGTTGCTTGTCCCGGCGGAGTATTGCGTCGTGCGGGCCACACGGAAGCCGTCATTGATTTGATGAAATTAGCAGACTTACAACCATCCGGAGTGCTTTGTGAAATTCTTGCAGATGACGGCACAATGGCGCGCGGTGAAGAATTATTTGATTTTGCCGAAAAGCACTCACTCAAACTTATTACGGTAAAAGATCTTATTGCCTATCGTTTAGAAAAAGAGTCTTTGGTACGCTTTGTTGCCGAAGCACAGCTACCCACCGAATATGGTAATTTTCAAGTAAAAATATTTGAAAATATAACCGATGGTAAAGAGCATTTAGCTCTGGTCAAAGGCGAAATTTCTGCTGATGAACCGATTTTGGTGCGCGCACATTCTGAATGTATGACCGGCGATATTTTCCATTCTTTGCGTTGTGATTGCGGTAAACAACTTCATCGAGCAATGGAAATGATTGAACATGCCGGAAAAGGTGTAATTCTCTATATGCGTCAAGAAGGTCGAGGCATTGGACTTACCAATAAGATTAAAGCATATTCTTTGCAAGAACAAGGCATGAATACCATCGAAGCAAATGAAGCTCTCGGATTTAAGCCCGATGCACGTGACTATGGTATAGGCGCTCAAATACTTAATCAACTTGGGGTTAGAAAAATGATGCTTATGACCAATAATCCGACAAAAAGGGTAGGATTGGAAAGTTATGGTTTGGAAGTTGTGGACAGAGTTCCCATAGAGATAGAACCTGTGCCCGAAAATGAGGAATATCTCAAAACCAAAAAGTATAAAATGGGGCATATTCTCAAGCATCTTTAGGGTTGATAAAAAAGCAATTTCAATAAAATCAAAAAGTTATGTAAATAATGTTAATGATGTTCTGGTGAATGTCTGTTGAGTTATCTTCAACTTATACACAAATGGGCGATGTGCATCGTCAATCCACATCGCTTACAGAATAGATAATCTTCTGTAATTTTGTCTTAAACTCTTCACATATTATTATTATTCAAAGGTTAGATTAATGGCTAATGCGCTTCATTTCACAGATGATAACTTCAAAAGCGAAGTTCTTGAATCATCTTCACCTGTCTTAGTAGATTTTTGGGCAACATGGTGTGGTCCATGTCGTATGATAGCACCAGTTATCGAAGAACTTGCTGCCGATTATGAAGGAAAAGCACGTATCGGAAAATTAGATGTTGATAACAATCCCAATGTTGCTATGGAATATGGTGTACGCTCCATACCGACATTATTGATATTCAAAGACGGCAAAATCGCCGACACTATCATCGGAGCTGTGTCAAAATCATATATTACCGAACGCCTCGAAGCAGTCGTCGCATAAGATACAGACCATGAGTATCGTTTACCCGACATACATTTCAAATATGCATGTCGGGTTTTTATTTTTTGTGAATACTTTTTAATCAATGGCGGGAGAATCTTTCGATGGCACGTCCTCGACTTTTAGAAAAGGAAGAAATTACGTATTTGATGGGCAAGCATCCATTGTGGGAACATCATGATACGATAATTATTCGTTATTTTGCACCTTCAAATTTTGTGAGTGCAATAGGATTAATCAATGCAATAGCTATTCTGGCGGAAAAAATGGATCATCATCCCGATATTCATTTGACCGGATGGAACAAAGTGCAAATTTGCTTATCTACTCATGACCAAGGTGGCTTGACGGAATTAGATTTTCGTTTGGCAGCCGAGATTGATGCAATTCAAGTATAATTTTTTTTTCATATTTATTTCGTGATGTATGATTCCGATTATTGAAGATGTTATAGCCCGTGAAATTATTGATTCGCGCGGCAACCCCACTGTCGAAGTTGATATTATTCTTGATGATGGTTATATGGGGCGCGCCGCCGTTCCTTCCGGTGCCAGCACAGGTGAGCATGAAGCATGTGAATTACGCGATGGCGATCCTGCTCGTTATCTGGGCAAAGGAACAACCAAAGCCGTTGCGAATGTCAATGAAATTATTGCTGATGCTCTTATTGGTTTGGATTGCTCTGACCAAAGACAAATTGATACACTGTTGCTCACTTTGGATGGCACGACAAATAAATCAAATTTGGGTGCCAATGCTATTCTGGGTGTATCATTAGCTTGTGCAAAAGCCACTGCTGCATGGTATAATATTCCATTGCATCGTTATCTGGGCGGTGTTAATGCTCGTGTGTTGCCAACACCGATGATGAATATTCTAAATGGTGGTAAACATGCCGACAATACAGTGGATATTCAAGAATTTATGGTGATTCCAAGCGGATTTTCCACATTTTCCGAAGCATTGCGCGCGGGCACTGAAATATTCCATCATTTAAAAAATGTATTGAAGAAAAAACATTATAATACTTCGGTGGGTGATGAAGGCGGATTTGCTCCATCATTGCAATCAAATGAAGAAGCGTTCGATGTGATTCTTGACGCAATTGCGGCTGCGGGTTATTCTGCCGGAGATCAAATTCAATTAGCAGTGGATGTTGCAGCAAGCGAAATGGTGCATGAAGGAAAATATCGCATGTATAAATCAACGCAAGAATTAAAAACCTCCGATGAAATGGTGGAATGGTTTGTGCGCCTCTGTGAAAAATACCCAATTATTTCCATCGAAGACGGGATGGGTGAAAATGATTGGGATGGGTGGAAAAAACTCACAAATGCACTCGGGCAAAAAGTACAATTGGTCGGCGATGATTTATTTGTGACAAATCCTGATTTTCTTGCTCGTGGTATCCAACAAGGTGTGGCAAATTCCATTCTCATTAAAGTAAATCAAATCGGCACATTAACCGAAACGCTTACGGCAATGGAAATGGCACAGCGCAATCGCTATACGACTGTCGTGTCGCATCGTTCAGGTGAAACAGAAGATGCAACTATTGCCGATATTGCGGTTGCAACTAATGCGGGTCAAATAAAAACAGGTGCGCCAAGCAGAACTGACCGTGTGGCAAAATACAATCAATTATTGCGTATTGAAGAATTGCTTGGAGCTGATGCAGAATATGCCGGCGACAGAGATTTCCGATTATTACAATCATAAATTTTCTTATGCTCTATCCCTTCAATATATACTGAGGGGATAGAGTATAAAATGTCAATAATGTCGAATATGAAAAATTTGCAAACATTATTTGGGATTACAAAACAAGAATTAATAGCTGTCGCAATTATTGTCGGTGGTTTACTCTGTGGCATTGCTATAAAAATGTTTCTGCCCCAAGAAAGCAGTCATTCGCATTATTCGACAATTGAAAAAGAAATTTTTGCAATACTTGATAGTGTGGCATCGCAACAACAAAGTACATATTCGGGAGTGGGACTGCAAGGCAATGCTCTCGATACAGCAGTGTACAATACAACGCCCGAAGGAAAAGCTGAGCAAAAAAAATCTAATTCATTACCTACCAAGCCCATAAATCTCAATATTGCAACCAAAGCAGAGCTGATGATGTTGCCCGGAGTGGGAGAAAAAACGGCTGAAAAAATAATAGAATACAGAAAATCACAAAGATTTTCATCTCCCGAAGATATTATGAATATTAAAGGAATTGGTGAAAAAAAATTTGAAAAAATGAAAAAACATCTTACAGTCGAAAAAAAACGATAACATATATACTATAATCGGTGATGATGATGGATACAACACTTTCTCTTTATTTTGGCGCAGACCGCACATATATTACTAAAATACAACCCGGGCAAAAAGGGCTTGAATTAACTGATATAGGTGTGATTGCCGAAACCGTAAAAAGCGATACCGATTATATGGACGCACTCACACGTTTGGAGTCATTTTTACCGCAGATGGCAGAAGGTGCTGTCAGTGCGACTATAGCTGTTCCTGTTGATAATATTTTTGTACATCAATTCCCGGCATTAGACACTTCCGATACCAAGCAATTACGGCGAATGCTCGAATTTGAAATCAAAAATGCTTATCCTCAGCATTCATTTGATGATTTTACATCGGCTGTATATCCGATGTGTCCGCGTTTAGACGGCACCGCAATGATGGTTGCCATTATGATGGAAAAAAAATATTTGATGGCTTGTGAATTTATTCTTACCATGACAGGCGTACCATTAAAAAATATTCAAGCAAGCCACTTTGCAGCAAATGGAGCATTATTGTATAATTACCCCGATGCCCATAATAGTATTTGTTTGTTGATTGGCATGCAAGAAAATTACTGTGATGTGAGTGTCTTAAAAAATGGCGAGTTAGCATATTATAATTTATTGGTTATACCATCGCCTGAATCATTTCCCGAAGTATGTGAAAAAGAAATAGAAAAATTACTCTCAGGTTATGTCCCATTTATTGATATGTGCTTTTGCTATGGACCTGCATTGCAATCAAAAATATTAGAAGCTGCGCGGGCTGCGGTTTCTGTGCCTATGCAGCGATTAAATCCTTTCCGTATGATGACAAGTCGTTTGCAAGCAGATGAAAGAGAATTTTGTGCAAAAGCGGCGCATCTTTTTGTTCCGGCTATTGGAGCATCATTGCCACAACCGATGATACAAGCCGAAGTTCGACTTGGGTGAGACATTCTAAAAATATTATAGAGCATCAAGTCGGGTAATTTGATGAAGAAGATGATAAATAAAAGATAAGAAGTTATGAGATACATACATTATACTGTATTCGTTCTGTTTTTTTTTGTAGTATCAGATATGTATGGACAAGTATATCTGAAAGAGGATTCAAATAAACGGATGAAACCCGATTCATTATTTGAAGAGTTTGCTTATCCGGGATTGCCTCCCGTCTTACATTCCGAACTTATAGATTTTGTTTACTATGGTAAATATTATATAATAGATATATATGTATCTGTTTATATTACAACTGGTAAAAAAAATGAAATAAAGAGTATAATAATCAATCCGTTATATAATATTGGCAACAGTATTCCCAAAGAAGACAAGTTTTGGATAATGTTAGAAGATAGCATTCGTACAGCAGTAAAAAAATGGAAACCTCGAACATGGTTCTATCCTGATGGACATAATCCGGATAATCCATATATTAATAAAAAAAGTGAATTTCGTCCTTATAGAGGATATCAGTTTCATTTTATTACACTAAGTTGGAATTTTGATTCCCATTTCAGTCCAATGCCCGGCTTGACATATTGGTTGAATATGCCCGAAGGTACTATTCCACCCGGTCCGGAGGAAAAATAAATATGAAATTTCTTTTTTTGATGATAACAATATATCTATTTCCTTACGGCAAAGTCATCGCAAATGATTTCTCTTTTATCCTCAATGGTAATCTCTATTTCTTTGATAGTACATCACAAGACTATTACAAGATAAACTCAATAAATAATGTTTATGTTGTTTCAGCAACAAATGATAAAATTTTTGTCATTACCAATCCAATAGAGTATGGACGAATGAGCTATTATCTCCATGAACTTATAAAAACAAAAAATTCTTATAATAGAGATACATTTAAGCTCAACTTTATTTCTGAAGTTGCTAATCCAAGTCTTAGCTGTGGGAATGAAAATAATCTTGTGTTTCCTATCGCACAGAATATATATGTATTTTATAATCATGTTAATAAAACATCACGATATTTCTCCACTAGATTAACGCCCTATGGTTTTGTGAATAATATGTTTGTCTTTCAAGGATACAAAGACGTATTATACTGCTTAGATACAACAAGTCTGGAAATGTTTTTATTAGATGACAATGGAGGTGGATTATATGATATGTACTACCAAAACAAAGGAAAATATTTTTCAGTTTATGATAGACCAATGATGTTTGAAATATATCGAAATACTGAAATATATACATGGGATAATAATAAATGGATCTGTCATGAATATGACTTGTCTCCATGGAACCCTCCGTACCCTAAAAGTATTATAATCAGATCAGGATTAACGGTTAGTAATGTTTCTAATGACATACTTATTGTAGGTTTTACATTATTAGAGGGTGATTTAGAAAGTAATCAGAAGAATGCAACAATGGCAATTGTATTCCTTGAGCTTAATCTAAAGACAGGACAGAGAAAGCCATTACTACGAATTGAAAAATCAGGTGGGTTAAAATTAGAAAGCTCAATAATTCAATGGAAAGAGTAATCAAAGATATATAACTATGAAATATTACTGTTCTCTGGTTTTTTTCATAGTTCGTTGTTGCGGGACATTGTTTTCGCAAGATGCTCACAAAGGCAAGGAGTTTTACTTCGAAGGATAACGTTATTTTCTCTCGTCAAGGATTTATCGGCAAAGAGCTTGACAGCGAAAGTGATTGCCGATCATGGTGTGAGAAATATGATTATATTACAGGTAGGTTTATGGCGGTTTTTACTTTACAGGAAGATCGGCTGGAAATTAGTTAGCTGCAATTAATGCAAAACATGGAACATGGGGCGGGTTACATTCTCCGAAATCTGTTTTTGATTTATTGCCTGGAATGGTAGATGCTTTTGGGGAGAAAAATCTTGATTTCAATGAAGATATTTATTCTCAAAGAGTTATAAATCTTGGTTGGAAGAATAATACATGATTCGGTCTGTTTGAAATTCAAATAGACATGTAAAGAAAAAACATAAATAATATGAAAGATAAGACGATAAAGGGTGCTTTGTTTGCAGGTTTAAAGACAATAACGATTATAGCGGGGATCGTAATTTTCCCATTTATTGTATTTATTGTTGTTATGTTATGGGGGGCATCGCCTAAGACAACCGAGACGGTTATTAGTAACCAGAATGGAAATAAGATTATAGTTGAGCATACAGTTTCAGGATTTATAAACGTTAGATATATCGCAAAGGGGTATGTTGAAGATGAGGTAACTGGAATAAGAATTGAAGTGTTTTCTACTAATTATAATACTGTTTTGTATAGAGTTACTAATAACATTGTTGTTTTCTATGTTTATTCCGCAACAAATCCTAGTGTGAAATTTCGAGACTTTCAGAGTTGTAGTGTTAATTTTGTTGAACATAGTTTGTTCAATTCAATGATGGATTCCAATGATTCAAGTGTAAAAAAATTCTCAATATATAATTCAGGAAATTGAATAGAGAAAATTAGAGAGTTTTATATTTAGTGGTGGTGCTAATTTCAAGACCGGTTTGTCTATCAAAATTCCTTAAAAAATATATTATGAAATTTATATCAAATTATCCTTCTAGAAATGAGCCGATTATCATATTGATTAATATTATTTGCATCTGTTTTATTATAGGAATGATTATTCAAGGAGATTTTCGAGTTTTCTTATTGTTATCAATATTATACCCATATTCTATGTTTACTACCTATATGATGTGCGACGTTGTTTATAATGAATATGATAAACGTTTTGAGGTGAGAAGGCAGTTTAGACAAAAAGAGGACTATCATGTAGCAGAATTTGTTAAAATTAAAAAAGTATTTGGGGGGTATTATGCAATACTTTTTAATGATGGCAGTAAGTATTATTTTCAACTAAACTTCAAAGACACCTTTAAAGATCACTTCTCTTTAGATGTTGATTTTAAAATTGACCGTGAAATGACCAAAGAGTTTCTTGCAATTGCAAAACAGCATGAAGGGGAAAACAAGTAATGTGTTTGTATTCTTTATTAAATAATAAGTCATTAAAGATGTTTTCATCATTGAATAACTTGATAGATGGGTTTGAAATATTGAAAAGACGACAAATACCTATAAATTAGTATATTTACACATCAATATAATAAAATTATGAATAAAGATTTTAATTTTAAGAATATATTTCTTTACACAGCAACAATGTCAATGGTAGTTACAGTCTTCGCTGCATTAATATATGGAGTTTTTGATATACATGCTGAGAATATAACAATGAATGGCAATCCTACCTCCGGTTGGTCAGCAAGTGCTACTATTTTGCTTGTTGGATCTTTGGGTACAATGTTCTATTCATCAGTACTATCGTTGTATGTACTGGCGGGCAAAAAAATATTTGAAAGCGTTGCAAACTTAAGAAAAGAAATCAATACAGATCAGCAAAATAATATTTAGAAACACAAAGATATGTTGAATATTATATATAATCTGATTAACACTTTGGGAAGTTTCTCATAAAATAAAACACTCCCCTCAGAAATCATTACGGATATTTGAGGGGAGTAAGTAATCTTATACATTATCCATGAAAACCGATTTTTGTATGTGTACCATCGCAAAATGGTTTATTGGAAGAAGCACCGCAACGACAAAATGCTGTTACTTTATGTTTTATTATCGGTTCATTGTCACCATGGCGAATATGAACAGTACCATAGACTAAAAGTGGACCATTTGGTAATGGCTCGATAATTGTTTCCGATTCAATACTCTCTGATTTTTCTTCTATTACATTCCCATCATTTCTTATGTAGGATAAAGCACCGGAAGGACATTGCTCTACTTGTCGAATTATTTCTTCCGTTGTGCCGCCTTCGGGAGTTACCCACGGTTTTTTTCTCGGATCAAAGACCGATGGTAAACCGTGAAAACATTTAGCGGAATGGCTGCACATTGCGGGTTGCCAGATAACGGTAATTTCACCATTATCATATTTTTTTGTGATATTTTTCATTATGACTCCGATAATGTTGTTGTAATTGTGACTGTACCGGTAAGTATTTTTGCAACCGGACATTGCTTTGCTATATGAAGTAAACGTTCTTTTTCCTCATGACCGAAATTTCCTTCGCAATGAATAATTCTCTCGATTCTTGAGATTTTACCATCTGTACTATGTTCTGATTCCATCGAAAGATCAATGGTTAATAGAGAAAAAATCCAACCTTTTCTTTCTGCATACATTGTTAATGTTATTGCCGTGCAAGAACCAAGTGCAGAAAGTAATAATTCATTGGGTGATTGTGCAGTATCTGTTCCGCCAAGTTCTTGTGGCTCATCGGCATAGACAATATGCTGTCTTGCCTGTGAAGAACAGCGATATTTATCCAATATTTGTATATGAACTTTTTCTTTCATTGTTATGAGATTGTATTAATTGTGAATAAAGAACAGTTATATCGTTAATATAGTCGGAAAATAGACGCGGCGCACCCATTTTTTGTAGTAATGAGTGTAATTTTGATTGATCTGACACTAATAATTGCAAAATATTGTATAATTCTTGCGCTGAACCCGGCGTAAAAAGATAGCCATTACTATCATTATGAATAAAATCAGTGTAACCTCCAATAGCTGAAGCAATCACGGGTACACGCGCCGCTAATGCTTCTGTCAAAATAAGTCCGCCTGTCTCTTCGCATAATGAAGGTGCTACCATAATATCTGCCTGCTTCAAAATATTCGGTAAATCATTGAGAGAATATTTCCCATGAAAATGTAGAATATGGTTTGTATCCAATGATTGCAGATAGCGAATATATTCTTGTGAGCCACCTCCGTAAATATTCACCGAAATGGCATCAGGAGATAAATACTGCACTGCTTGCGCAAGAATATGGACTCCTTTTATTGGCAGTAAAGCACCGCAATAGAGAATAAAGAGTTTTTCTGATGTGTTTTTATTCTTTCTTACTTTTCCGACACTATGCCATAATTGTTCAGTGATGGGAGATGCTTGGTGTATTACTGTTATAGTGTCATTAGTAAATCCATTTTCTACAAGTAATTGCTTTGTACGGTGCGATGGAGGAATTATCCTGTTGCCGGAATCTGAAAATAAAGAAATAGTGTGAGAAAGACGTGAAGAATAATGACTGTATTCATCGCTATTACCAACACATTGTGCGCATTTTTTTCCATCGGATGAAGGTCCGGAGCATTGAGCGCCATCTTTGTTAAGAAGATACAAACGCGGGCATAAAGTCCAATAATTATGTGGAGTAAAAATATATGGTATAGATTGTTTGCGTGCAGTTTCTACAATTGCCAATGATAAACCGAGAAAATTGTGAAAATGAATAATATCGGGCGAAATTTCTTCCAAGAGATTTTGGAATATTGCTTGCACTTTGGCATCGGCTATTTCTCTTTGTGGATTTTGCAGGTCATAAAATACAGTAGCTCGATTGAATATTCCATATAAAGAAATATTGCCATCTTTTTGACGTACAACGGAATAGGAAGGAAGTGAAGAATCGGTATAAGCAGCAGCGTACATAACATGCACTTCATAACCCTGTTCGGCAAGCGCAAAAGCAATTGCACGCGGTAATTGTGTGCCGCCGCCTTCTTCATTCCATCCATACATTGTCATCAGAATCTTTTTTTTTGATGCGAGAGTAGGAATAGTATTTTCCGGAATAAATGTGGAAACTCTTGGTAATAATTTTTTTGCTGTCAGAATTTCTTCATCAGTGACTGGTACACCATCCATACCTATATATCCATCCCAGAAAACTTGTTGATGATCATCCGAATATTCAAAATTTCCACATTCATTTAATCGAATTCCCTTTGCCATACGTGCTTGCAGTATAACCAGATGATTGAACTGCGTCATACGAAAATGAAGTGCGTACAGGCGTGTTCCATGTTCCAAAGATTTTTTAACCAATTCGATATTCGATTGTGCTTCGATTGAGGGTAAAGCCGCTTGCAATAAAGAAAGACCTTGATCGAAATTATTCATGCAAAAAGCTATCACTCCCGCATTATTTGCTAATCCTTTTTGAATCGCATTTTCTTCTTGTTGCGTTAATCCATCAATATCAATAGCTTTTTGATAAAATTCAAGGGCAAGTTCATAATCTCTGTATGGACTTAAAGCACAAAGATTGCCCATATCCCACAATGCTGACATTCTTGCCAAAGGTGTAGAATCGTGAAGTAATGCAGGATATAAATCTTCCAATGGAATATTTGTACGATATTTCCGTAAAATATTGAGAGTTTCTTGAATTGTTTTTTGTGCATTATCATATCCACTGACACTATCATTTCTGGATAAAAATAAACCAAGCGTTTCCTGAATATGAGCGGCTTTATATTTCCAAGCAACATGAATAAAAAAATCATAATCACCTGCAATAGACCAATCTGAAGAAAATAATCCAATTGTAGTATGAACTGATTTACGCCACATTGGTTGTGCTCCGAAACAACTGCTGGATAATTGTGTTCCAAGATTAAAATCGGGTAAAGAATAGCGCAAATGGGGTGTGCAATTATCAAATGTTTGATTTTCTACCGAAGTGACAAAGGAATCTGCATAGACAATACCAATATCGGGAATACAATCTAAAGCGCGTGACAAAATTTCTAAACCATCAATTCTGTGGCGGTCATCAGCATTAGTATTCGTAACATATTGTCCTTGAGCCATTGCGATGCCACGATTCCATGCTTGATAGACCGTTTCTCTTTGCTCCGTTTTTATATATCGTATATGTTGATACTTCTCTATATACTCTTGAATAATTATTTCTTCATTTTGAGGAGAATTGCTATTAATAATTATAATTTCAAGTTGATTTTTTTTGTAGAGTGTTTGATTGATAAGATTCTCTAAACATCCCGCAATAAATTTTTCCGCATTATAGAGCGACACAATGGCACTTACTTTATAAGTATCGGTTGTTTGGGGTGTTGTAGTCGGAATATCAATAAGAATTTTTTGTGAAAGCGCATGAATGAGTTTATTTGATATTATGGAAATATTGGAAATAAGAGCATTAATTCCCTCCTGTTCACCTTCTTGGAATATAGTTGAAAACTCATTAACAAATATCCGTGTATTGTTGCGTACATACTCTGAAAATAATGAGCCATAGTGAAACCATAGCTTCATATTATAGTTCATCGGGTGCTGAATATGAATGGCAATAGGGGAGAGAATTTGTTTTACGGAACGTCCACAATTTAATGGACAAAATACTGCCCAATAATCCCACCATGGTGCGCCCAGCGCATAGTCTGTTGCAGGATAGCAAGAAATGAGAGATTGGTCAAAGAAGAAGTAATCATAACCGTTTTTGTACATTATACCATGTTCCGAATGTGCATCTACAACATCCAAACGGCTACCAAAGAGAAAAGAATCTTTTATGTTCTCACGAATAAAAGAAAGAAAAGTATTATCTGTTCTTAATATGACATCAGAATTTACAATAGCACATATTTTTGTGTCGGTATCTCGAAAATAATGAAGAAAATTATCAAAGAACTGAAGTGGTTTACCGCAAATATCAATTGCCGTTTTATTGCATTCATAAAAGGTAATCATTGGAAAATGTGCCGATAGAGACTCAATTTCTTCTTTCGAGCTAAGAGAAAGGACATGAAATCCTAATGAAATCCATGACTGCACTGCTTTTTTTTGTTTTTCTATATCAAAAGGTGCAATTGTCGTTGCTATAGTAATTTTATCGTGTGAACCGGTTGAAATATTATTAATTTCGGAGAATTTGATTGGTGAATGCAAACTCTCCTTTAGAGAAAAAAATCACTTTTTTCCTTTAAAGTCGGCATAACACTATCAATTGCATTGTTCAGCAGTACAGAAAAATGTGATGGATTATATTCACTAATCCTTTGCTTCCCTATTGTAATAAGTTGCTGTCTTATGGCATCATCTGTCCAAAGTTGAATCATTACCTCTGCGATATTTTCGGCAGAATTAGGATTTACCAAAGCCCCTGCATCACCAATATGTTCGCGAATACCACGAATATCTGAACTAATAACGGGACAACCCAAACTCCATGCCTCAGAAACGGGAGTATTTGTCGGTCCAAACATTGTTGGCATAATTAATCCACATGATTCTTGATATAGATGGGGCATATCTTCATCGGGAACATATCCCAAATAACGAGTGAGGTCTTGTACTGCAAATTGTTCTGCTAAATACATCGCTAAATAATGTATTCTTTCACGAGCTTCGGCTTCTCCCCCTGTTCGAGAACCGACAAGTGCAATGGGCATATCTATACCATGACGAAATCGTGCGATATGTAAAGCGTGAAATAATCGTGCATGATTTTTATGCATCCAAAATTGTGCAGGATAGAAAAAGAACTTTTCGGGTAAAGTATATTTTTTGAGAAAATTATCGCGATTAAATTTTTTTGTACTTACTGTGGTATATGCCGGCGGCAAAGGAAGGATAAATAGTTTATCCGCTGTAATTTTATCACCATAATAGTGAAGAACATCCTCTTTGCCAGTTTCGGAGTCCACAAGAATACCATGAGCATATTTTGCACCATTGCGGAATAAATACTCACGCCATTGCCATGTCCCTAATGCAGATACTTCCGGAAAATTTGGTTGTATTCGATGCTGTAGGTCATGAAAAGGCATAATATAGGGAATACCGCTTTCAAAGGAAATAAGTTCAGGCGCAGCAAAGAGAAGTAAGTCAATATTATGTTTTTTGAAAAAGTTATATGCACCTCGGTTTATGCCGTTTTCTGTTAAATCAAAGCCGTCTCCGCTTATTTTTCCTTGACGATGTTCATTGGTAGTCCACAAATGTTGAGGATATTCGATAATGTCCCAATGCTTAGGAATATATGCCGATAATGGACTATGAGGAGCAAGAATCGCTATAAATTTTTCCTTGCGTTGCGATAATGCTCTAAACATAGAAACAGCATATTGAAATACACCACCTGCTGTTTCATTAAAACTTGCAAAAAATCCTATTGTCATTCTATTACTCCTCATTTGGTATTTTTTTTATGACCAAAACATAGTAAATGCCATGTTTGGTCGTTAATAAGTGTGTCCTGAGTAAAACTGTCAAAAATGGAAATATCAGTAAATCCGGCTTCCGTAAGAAAATATGTTATCTCATTGACAGAAAAAAAACGATTGTTCTGTGTCTCTTGTATTTTAGTATATGAACCATTTTTATGTAGTTCAAGAATAGTAAAGTCAATTTTTGCCACGGATGATATTGTGTCGAGTGAAGTTTCAGAAATGCGTATCAGCTCTGTATCGCCAATATTCCATTGTTTATAGCGAACAGGGGAATATCCTTTAAGCATCGCCGCAGAATGCCACACTTCACAGCAGAAAATACCGTCGGGATTCAGTAAAGAATATATATTACACAAAGTATTTTTAATATTATCATTTGTCAATACATATCCCAAAGAATCAAAAAGGCAGACTGCATAATCATACTTATGGAATTTATTTGTATCTAATTCACTCATTGATGCAAGAGAGAAGGATACATTCGATTTCTTTTCTAATATTTTTCTTTCAGCTTCTTGTATCATATCGGGTGAATTGTCTATTGCTGTGACAATATACCCTAATTTTTCAAACTCGAAAGCATGATTCCCTGTACCACATGCTGCTTCAAACAGAGCACTTCCATGCCCATTATGACAAAAATACTTATGAATAAATTCAGATTCATTTTTGTAATTTTTATCCTGATAAAAAATATCATAGAGTGCAGCATGTCGTCCAATATATGAAATCATGACAAACACTCCTTTATCATCGAAGAAATATAGGTAATTTGTTCTATTGTTAAAGCACAACCGGAGGGTAAATATAATCCCGTTTGCCATAGATTCTCAGCAATAGGGCAGGGAATATGACGCCACCCTTCACTATCATAAAAACAAGGTTGTATATTCATAGGACAAAAAAATGTTCGGGTTTCAATTCCTTTTTCTTGAAGGTATGATACAAGCATATCTCTTGTCACTATTGGATGATTTCTCAATACAATTGCATACATCCAATAGACGTTTTTAGCCCAAGACATTTCTGCGGGTGTTTGAATATACGGTATTGTTGATAATTGTTGTGTATATTCTGCACTAATTCTTCGTTTGTCCTCAATAAATTGATTGATTTTTTTAAGTTGTGCTATACCCATTGCCGCTTGATAGCCTGTCATACGAAAATTATGTCCGGGTAATTCATGATAAAATCGTGGCTTTGTAAATGCAAGATTGCGTAATAATCGTAATTTTTCTGCCAGTATATCATTATCGGTGACAATCATTCCGCCTTCGCCAGTTGTAATAATTTTATTGGCATAAAAACTAAAACATCCCATATCACCAAAGGAACCTGTCATTTTCCCTCGCACTGTTGCCCCATGAGATTCCGCACAGTCTTCAATTACCGTGAGAGAATATTTTTTTGCAATGTCCATGAGTGCATCCATATCAACGGGGTGACCAAATAAATGAACGGGAATAATTGCTTTTGTTTGTGGTGTAATATTTTCCTCAATTTTGTCAAGGTCAATATTCCACGTGATGGGTTCTGAGTCTATCGCTATCGGAACAGCACCATTATGATAAGCAGCTAAACCTGTTGCAATATTTGTGGAGGCACTGACCAAGACTTCATCTCCACGACCAATACCTGCAGCTTGTACTGCAAGATGCAAAGCAGTTGTACCGCTCGAAACGGCAATGCCATGTTTAACACAGCAAAAATCCGCAAATTGTTTTTCAAACTCAGGAATATAACCGCCGAAAGAACCTGATATTTCTCCTTTGCGAAGCGCATCAGTGACATAGGCAATTTCTTCTTCATCTATAATAGGTTCAAATACCGGAATCATTTTTTTTTGCCTCTACAAATATTTTATCATTTTCGATACCCAGATATGGTCCTTGTTTAACACTGATACATTGCATATCTTCAATGACGCGTATTGCGTGAACGCCATGAATAAGGACAATACCATCACCGGCATATAAAGTAATTTCGCGTAATAATTCTCCGTCATCCGTATATAGTTCCACAGCAACGATACCTCTTTGAACTACAAACATTTGTTGTAAATCCACAATTTCTCTTTTGAATGGTTTATGATAATGCGGTGGTTCAATAAATCCTGCATCATGCGCCAATAAACCGAATTGAAATGATGATTCGGGTGGAGAATAGAATATTGTATGGGAGACTTTTACATCTGCTCTAATTACTTCGGCATAACGAATGCCATTATGTTCAATGCGTTCTGCGCTCATGATGATTATACCTCAATTAATGGTAATTCTTTTATTACGGCAAATTGCACTTCCGGTGAACCATGTCTGAAACGTGGTTTTGCCGGATAATATGCCATTTGTGGCGGTACTTCAATAAAAATACCTTCTGCGACATCTTTACGTACAAAAAATGAATTATATCCATTTGAATCACAGCCTATAAGTATATAGCCCCGCGATGACATTAATTTTGCTAATGCGGATAGCGATGCACCGTGATAATAGCCGCTTTTATGATAGTTCATACGATAAAATTCAGGATCATAAGGAACAGTCACAGAACGCTCAGGACCAAAAGTAGGATTATATTCCAAAATAACGACGCGCGGATGCAATACATTTAATTTTTCTAAAATCCAATAATCATTGCCGTCAATATCTAATGACATGACATCAATTTCTCCTGTGACACGATGGGAAATTAATAATTCATTGATATTATCTGTTGTGACGAAACATTGTTCAACACGGACTTGTGGGCAATGTCTGTAAAAATGACGTGCATTGCGGACTTGCTGATCATCACCATCCACAAGAAAACCTGACCATCCATGATTTATGGATAAATTGGCAGTATTACATTCATCCCCATTTCCGATACCTATTTCCATGAATTTTTTGTTCGTTGTACCGACACGAGATAAAATTCCCATTAATGTACCATCTTCACCGCTTTGCGAAAATATCTTAAACTCAAACTTACGCAACATTTCTATCTGTTGTTTTATATTCTGAATATATGCGGATGATGACTCAATATACGGCTGTATTGCTCGTGAAGCCATTGAAGCAGTATAAAGGACTTGTTCATTATGGGGTGCTACTTTTAATTCACCAAACATCGCTATAAATGCCTCGCTCATTTTACCCGTTTTCCATAAACATAATGAACGCAGATATTGTAAATTAGGAATTTGCGGATAATGTATGATGGCTTCATCTAATTCAGATAAGGCGGATTCGTGATTATTTTGCTGCATATATTGTACGGCATTGTTCATTAACTGAACTGCTTTATCACGTAAAATATCTTCCGGCTGTGTCGTTGCAGAAAATGGGGGAGTTCCTTCAAGTGTCATTGTTATTGCCTTTGCTGGAGTAAGTTCTTTTTTGTGGATAATGTCGTTTGTTTTTCGAACAAATGTATATGTAATGTCATAATAGTCATGCGAAAAATCTTCACTAATTACTAATGATGATTCGAGATGCCATCCTTCAGCTATAATAAGTGACAGAAATTCTTGTTCATTAAATATTCGTTCTACTGTTTCAACATTATATGCTTTTTTCTTTAGTAATTGGGTGCTTGTTTTTTTGCAAATCGGTGTTCTGTGATAAATAAGAACGTTTCGGGCTACACGACTTGTTTCTTGGATATGTTTACCATAATCAATTTCATATAATATTGCACCGGATGAAAAGACAATATCGAATGATGCCTTAGGAAAAGGTAAATTTTTTGCATCAGCTACAGTAAAAGAGCATTCTGGATAATAGTCTTTTGCCATAGCAATAAATGATTCAGAAATGTCTATGCCCGAATACTGAAAAGTCTTACCAAGTACATATTCCAACACTTCGGAATAATAGCCGCTTGAACAGCCTATTTCCAATAATGAAGAGCCGTTTTTAAGATGATATCGCATTGATTCAGCGGCAATGCTATAAACTCTTGATGGGGAACCTTTATATAATTCTTGTAATTCATTATGGACAAGTGCTCTTTGTCTAAGCGGGATATCAGGATTTTTCCATCCATTGAGTAATGAATCATCTAAATCTTTTGTATCAATGAAAGTGTGACCCGAAGAAACTTGAGAAATAGGGATATTGACTGCGGAAAAGTCCTCAGATTGATAACGAAGATGTCGCTTTAACCATTGCGATGTTTTATTCATACGCAAATGGTAACTGTGATCGCGTAAAGTTCTTTGTCTTCCTGCTTCGGCAATAATTTCTGCTTCTTCGGGATGCGAGGAATAATAGCGAACATATTCAGCACATTCTTCCGGTGTGGAATAAGTAATTATTTCTTTTCCTATGACAAATAAATCTTCAATATTACTTTTGTGGTCAGTAATAAGCAAAGCACCACACCCTGTTGCTTCAAATAATCGCATATTATTGGCATAATCCTCAGCAAATGCTCCATGTCTATTGACCGTTATTTTCGATTGTTGCAAAGTCATAAACATATCCATTCCCCAAACTTCACCGTGGTGTTTTGCACGAATGGGGGAGGTAGGAGGTAATGATTCTGCTCCATAGCCCCAAAATTCACAGTCCGTTGATGTTGCCAATAGTTCTAATAAACGTAATGAGTTCGTGTGTATGGGCGAAATTCCTCCCACAAAACTGCATGTGACAGGACGAGTATGATATGGTATAATATCAGTAAACAGTGATGATTCAAATGCTAAGGGTTGATAATATGCCTTTATTCCCATTGCACGAAATCTTTCAACAAAATGCGGTAAAGAGGAAATGAGAATATCAAAGCCATGATAATAAGTTCCTTCAAATAAAGGACAAGCAATTTGACCTACAATTAATGCAACATAGGGGCGTATTGCTTCAATATATTCTTTTGTGGCAATTGATATATCGTGGAAATAAACAACTGATGGTTTTTCTGCTCGTATTTGTGCAATGCTAATTTCCAATCCTGAAGTCGTATGTATATGATGTGCTTGTGCCCATAATGCTTGTATTGGTGCGGCATTGAGAATTAAATCTTGCGTTTTCCAACCATGCGAATGTAAATTTTTGGAATAAAAATCACTGTCGCCGAATCGAGATGCAATAAGTGAATCTTTTTGAATTTCAATAGGAGCATTGGAGAGATTCGGAAATTGTTTATAATGTTTTTCTAAAAATGCAGGATAATAAAGATGAAGAATAAGTGCATATACATCATTCTCTTTTTCTGTTTGTATAGTATGTGGCTGGTGAGTTACAGCACTACTCTTCACGGTATTATTATTGCTGCGTTTTCGTACTTCGACCGTAAACTCATGTTCCCAATACAGCATTGTATTTATCAGATGTGATTTGAGATAAATTAATGCGGAAAATGCTTTCTCACGCTGTGTTTGCGGATTAACATGCATTTGCAATAAAATATCATTGTCTAATCCTTGTAATTCTTCCGGAGTATATTCTGTGAATATTAATGTTCCATCAATATTTTCAACAAAATAGATATGATTTGATACTTTCCCTGTATGAAGGAATAAATCTTTTCCTCGTGTCGGTGTTTCTATATATCCTCTTTTTGCAATTCTCATTAATTCTTTACAGGCTTTTTCGGGATTGTGCGTGTGTTCAAGAACATGAGAACAATAGACAAAATCGAATTCTTTATCGGCAAAGGGCATATTCTCGACATCACATTCATAAACAGGTTTGCCATCAAGATACTTAAATGGAACACCTGCTCTTCCATATAAATCATCTTTTACCGCAAGATCAGCAAGATGGGTAGCAAAAGGAAAAGGTATATTCCCGCTGCCAATATCAAGTACTTTTTCGTGGGGTTCAATACCAAAGTTAAAATGTCTGCCTTGATAGAGCCAATAACGAGAAGTTGTATCAGGTAATGACTGATACACATCATACAATTCGCTGAGTATCTCGACGGATTGATGGGGCACAATGCTCATAAGTTGTTCATACAAATCAAAGGCAGTAAAGAAATCTTTACTTTGAACAGCATTGCGGGCATGACGCAGTATCACATCCGGTGTTGAACCGTCATAGCGTATAGGATTACGTTTGCCTCGATTTACAGTCATTATCTCTATCCATCTTTAGTTCGTATGGTTATTATTCACCATTACAGAGGTGATAGAGGTATAGTTGCAAACGATATGCCATTCATGGAATTGTAAGTATTCTATGAGTGTAATCTTGCCCGATTCTTTTGGGATATACCATTGTTTTGCATAGTTTTGAATCAGAATGTAACAATAATCAGTGTATAGTTTCTTCGGTTGCATTTGGGGTACAGAAATTATATAACCTTTTTCTTGCACATATAGATATGAATAACACTAAGATTCTTTTACGATTATTATTCGGCATTGCTTCGTTTCTCCTTGCATTTGCGCCGGTTGTAGCATCGAATAAATGCGGGGAAACACTTATACTTGATGGAAGCGAGCCGGTTGTTTCCTTTGGAGTTGATACTACACGTCATTGGTGGGCATTGACACAACCATTTTCAAATCAGACGCGTTTATGGGTGGATGGCGCAAAAACTGACGTATATCAAGAGTTAAAAACGCCAAATTTTTCTCCTGATGGCGAATCGTGGGCTACTTTCGGCTTAAATGTGAATGGTGTTTGGAATATTGTCTATAAAGATTCGGTTATTCCAATCATTGCTACCGAGCCGCGCGGTGTCTATTATGGTCGTAATGGTAATCCTGCCATTGTCTATGCACAAGGAACTATGGAAATGATGCGATGGAAAGGTCAGGAAATTGCATTGCTGCAAAGAAGCGGTCCTATTGTTGTTGATTGTTATGGTAATTCATATATGTATGTCTCACAACGGTCGGGAGGCAAGGTCATAGTCACTTCTCGAGGCGATACACCCTTATACGATGATGTGAAAATTATTGGAATATGGCATGATGGCAGACCATTGTATGTGGCGGCAAATGGTTTGCAGTGGCGTGTGTATTTAGGAAATGAACCTCAATCACGGTATTATGATATGATTTCGCAGTTTGCAATAAATCAAGAATGTACTATTGCGGCATTTGTCGGAAAACAAGGGCAAACATCAACGGCTGTTTTACTCAATGATGAGTATTATGAGCCGATAGAAAGTCAATCATATCTATCAATTGAAAATTTAACTCTGCATCCTTTAGCTCCTGTGTACGCATTTAATGCAATAAATCAGCAACAAATTCCCAAAATAGTTTTCAGTAGTACCGAATATGCCGCAGGCAAGGAAACAAGTAAACCCATGTTTACTTATAATGGCGAAGAATTACTTTTTCTTACTTTCGATACAGATTTCGGTATCAGTATCAATGGAAAACGCTATGTTATTCAGCGTGGTATGGATTTAACAAATCCTTATTGCGTAAAACCTTATAGTAAAACAATGTGCTTTTCTTCGGGTGTGGCAATGGTAATGCTGAATTTAGAAAAAAATACTGCTTTTGCGGGGCTTATGGTTGACCAAACAAGCACACCGCGCTATAATCGTTTTAATGGTCGTTATGAATCCATCGGTAGAATAAATAATCGCCTCTATTTAATGCATTGTACGCCTTGAGTTTACTGTATTATGGAAAAAGAACTTCTATGAATAATTCGGAGTGTTGCCATTTCTTGTATAATTACATTGTATATACCGCTTGAAAGCCCTGTTAAAGGTATGGATGTTTGTGTACCAATATTATGAATACGTGTCAGTAGATTTCCATGAATAGAATAAAGTGAACATTGCAGTTTTTGCGGTGTATCGGTACAATGAATTTCAAGTACATTATTGTTTCTGTGAATTGAAATATTTGCATTATCTCCGATGTCTTGTACAAATAAACCCGGGGTATTCGGTCTGCCCGGTGTTCCACCATTATTCCCTGTTGCATGCCAATGTTCCGGTAAAGTATTATCCAAAACAGGCGATTGTAATTCCAATGATTGTCCTGTGCCATCGGCATTGCTGTCCCAAGGAGAAATAATACCATAGTGAACACTGTCAATGAGAAAATTCTCTGCATTAAAAAGCCGTACTTGATCGCCGCGTCCGAAACCAAAATCAAATTCCCCGATAATTTTTGTCGGTCGTGGATAATATTGTAAAAATTTTGTTGTGTCTTCCGCTATAATAATGTATTCTTGAGGGTTAATAATCGTATTCGGTGGAATAATAAATGAATGCGAATTGTCATTGTCACGCAGAATCCATGAACCGATATTATATGACTCATTGCCATAATTTGTTAATTCTATCCAGTCTTTCATATCTTTACTGTCGGCTGCTTTATACATGATTTCATTAATGACAATAGGGATGGCATTACCCATAGTTGTGGAATCTTGTACAAATTCGGCAATAATATTCATTGATTCTGTATCCGGTAACATTATCACATTTTTATCTGTGGAAATAATCGAATCCCCTATGCGCCAGTGAAGGAATTTCCATTGCGGATGTTCAGTAATGGATAATGGTAAAGGAACATCTTGAAAAAAGACGGCTTGTTGCATTTGGGAGGTTGCTATACTTTTGCTTACTTTAATCGTTCCCGATGCATTGGGAGGGTGAACGGCAACAGATACAGAACATATTCCGCCAAGCCCAAAACGCTCAATGCTTTGTTGTCGGACAATATCTTGTCTAACTGTCGCAAATTCACGCAAGCGTTGTACTTCGTGGTTCCAATCACTTGTAATCATATGCCACCTTTTTCTGTGGTCCTGCATTTCATTTTCGACTATTGACGTTAACGAATCAATAATGCGGATATAGTTCAGGGTAGAAAAATGTGTATTTAACTCATCTGAAAGAGTAAGTAAAAAAGAGTTTTTATATGTAGTATTGGAAAAAAACTTTCTCCATAATATTGTAGATGTCGGTGGATTTGACCAATTTAGTTTTTCCGGACTCAGTAAATGATACAATGTGTTATAATTATAATCCCAGATTGATGCTTGAGCTAAATCGGTATCATACAATATGAAGCGAAAAGGATTATGCCCTTTATTGTCATACCATAGTTTTACATTATTTCCCGGAAACTCTCTGTTTCCGATAAAAATTTGCAATGCCGTATAACGATAAAATTGAGCCATATCAAACAAAGCAGAAAAACTATTAAAGATAGAATCAATTGTGAAGTTCGCATTTTCTAAGTTCTTAATCATTGTATTAAAAATCTTAGAGTTGCCATGTAGTGGATTACCGTATATGCCAACTATTGAAAAATCTTCTTCATCTAACAAATAATTACTGGTGATATATTCATCACCCGAATTTTCTTGAATAGTATAGTGTCCCCAATATTGACCATTAATGTAAACTCGTGTTGGAGAAAATGCTTGATAATCAATACCTATATCTTTTGCAAGAGTTGCTGCAATATTGTCGCGCATAGAAATAGACCACCAATCTTGCCCTCCATTTCTTAACATAAATTTATTATATTCACCCGATTTTCTATCATAGAGATTAGACTGTAAGGATGACCTACCATACTTGTTGCGAAAATCTATATCAAATGCTTTCTGTGGTAATTCACGTGAATAACTTCCCCGTAATGAACATCCCGCATTTTCATAAAATTCCCTTTTGTCTTTTTTAATGTATTCAATAGAAACAGGTATTTCGACATTGTTGTAAGCATTTGTTTTACCTGCCGAATCATAGAGAATACCTATGGAATCACCCCACCAAAGTTTATCGGGAGCTGTGAGAAATATGGTCGGATATTCTTTTTTGTCTTCAAAAATATAAGTATATGTCTGAACTTGGCTTGGAATCTGATTATCTTTATATTTCCGTAAGCGAATGGTCATTGTTTTGTTAATATACAAAGTAGAATCATGGGGTAAGATAGGTGATGTTTCATCAGGCACTTCATTATTTGCCGTAAATCGTATAATATCATCCTTAGAATGTAATAATTCCGTTGTAAAAGGTGAGGTTTTTATCCCCGAATTTTCACTTAGCTCCGGCAATGAGCATATTGTATCTGCTTTGTGGGAATTTTTATAACCGGGTGTGGCGTAAAATAAAAACCCTTGGCGCAATAGTGAATCGCGTCCCCATGTCCGATTGCCCGGGATATCAGACCAAGAAAGAGTGTCAATGAGTTTACCGTCGGGATTCCACAGATATAGCTTTTCTTGGGAAGCAGATAATTGAAATGGAGCGTGAATTTCTTTGTTTTTACTTTGTGATGCCGGTTTATTTGTTTTAATATTTGCAATGAGTGGAAAACCATTCGGATATTCTTTATCATTGATACGTAACTCGCTATAATGTAATCGAAGCTCTTTACTATAGACATAATTTGTAGGCGCGATTGCGATACCGGCAAGAAATTCTTTTTGCGGAAATGGAAAATACAACGATTGTTCTTCTGCCCAATAATACCCGTCAGCAGAGGCTGCAAGACTAATTGTGTCCCCCTTTTTTTGAAGTTTTAGCCAACATTGCGGAAATTTAACTTCTGCCGGATAAGGATGCAATTTAAAATGTAAACCATCAGCATTAGGATTTGTGCTTGGCTTTTGATGGATAATTGTCGTTTTATTACTGAGAGCAGCGATTCCGATATAGCGTGATGTTTCATACGTATTGTCCCGGAGTAAGAGCACGGCTTCTGTCGGTACGGAATCATGGTGAAGGGAGTTGATTCTTACGGTCATGGTAAAATCGCCGGACAGAGGCATATATGCAAAGGTGTTACGTTCCCATGATGACCATCTGCCAATCCAAGCAGCATCACCAATTAATGTTGTGACGGGATGGGTATTCTTGTCTTGGGTACAAAATACCATTGCGGATTGCCCTTGATTCAAAACGGTATCGGGTAAGATATATGCTTTGTCAAAATTGTTTTTGTCAGAAATTCTCCATCCTTTAAGGTTAACTGTTGCCGAGATTGCTGTCAATTCTAACCAATCCGATGAAGCATGATTTCGGTCGAGAATGGTGCCATTTGCCGGAGAAATTTCTGTAACGATGACTTGTGCAGCCGCCCCACATATAGTCCATTGCAGTAAAAGTAAAGTGAAAAGAGTTGTTTTTATCATAGTATTTTTTCTCTTAATCTGTTCATACACTATGTACCATCAAAGCGTAATTTTGTTCCAAAATCCGCATATCTTTTTCAAGCTTTCCGGAAAGCGCATGTTACAAATTTTGTTTTTTGGTGTTATTACATTGTTGTCTGTGCTTAATGAATGATGAAAGAGAAAAATAAGAATTTCATCAATAAAGACAAGCACATTGCATACAAATTTTGTAGTTTTGAAGTAATATACTACTTTTTTTGCGTCTTATGATACTAAAGTCATTCTTCACTATTATTGTTTGTTTCATAGTTGCTCCTTCCGTTTATGCACTACCTCAATTTGCAGTGTTAACAGGCAACAAATGTATTTCATGTCATATTCAATCGCACGGAGGAGGTTTACGCAGCGATTTGGGTGCATATTCGTATATTGATGTTGCATTGATAAAACCCGAAAGTATTGGACTTGGCAGTTTGTTTTCCCCTTTTGAAGAGAATACATTTTTCGATGGTAAACTTACCGTAGGTGCTGATGCGCGTTTCCAAACAGTGCGTGCCCACAGTTCGCCGGACGCAGAACGAAAGTATTTCCCCATGCAGGGTTCATTGTATGCACAGTATGCTGTTATGAATGAATTGAAGGTAGAAGCCAATTACAATGCGGGGCATTCCTCCAAGAATCGTTATCCCGGTCAGCAGGCATGGGCTGCATCGGTGTTGTTTCAGCCCGATGTTGATTTACCTATCTTGAGAATTGGACGATTTTCTCCCAATGTTGGCATTCGCTATGATGACCATTCCAAAATGACACGCCAATTTTTCTCACCGACAGGTACGAATTTGAGTACTAATTTTCTGCCACCTGCATTTGCGGAATACGGTGCGGAGCTTACCTATGATTCTTGGCATTCTATGACGGCATCGTTTGGTGTGTTTGGTTCTTATGCGATGAACGAGATAAAGGTACAAAACAATGGAGGGGAAGCTGTCCCAATCATTTCAGCGTCCAATATGCCGACAATGGTGGGTAGAGTTGAGTTTATGGACCAATTTTTTGAAAAAGCACTTTATACATCCATAGGCGCATCGGCTATGGTGAATGACGATTTTTCTAATATACGTGGATTTGGCACAATAGGCCTCATTGATAAAGTAGCATTAATGATAGAATACTCAGAAACAGAAAAGCGCAATGTGCAAAAAACTTCGGTTTTATCGTTTGATGGAATGTATCCCATAGTGGAAGGATTGTCTGCAACTGCGCGTTATGAAACGGGTAAAACCGTTATTGCAAATGGTAATACAAACAATGTATATTCCATTGTGCTTGGCGCACAAGCATTCGTTTTACCACATATCGAATTGCGTCCTGAATACAGAATACTTGATACGGAAAATTTTCGCTCATCGCGATGGGCTATGCAAATTCACCTTTTTTACTAAGCTCTCTACGAGGTATTATCATGAAATGGAATCTGTTGCTTTTTATATCAGTCTGCGGCATAGTCGTTATGTTTAGCTGGTGGTTCAAAGACGGTCAGCAAATTTATACAAAAGATAAAAGAGAAATTGTTATCAAAGAAGTTGATCCTATTTTTGGAACAACAGTTGAAAAAAGGGATTTTGTTGAAGATTTTCAATTAGGACTTTTTCCCGGCGATGATGAAAGTATTGTCAATGCCTTCAAATCGGCAAGTGTGCCTTCATCATTATGTGTGGCACTTTCATTTTTCTCTTTCTTTATGATGCGAAGAGAAAAAGCACTACGAAAAAGGGAAGAAATGCGTCATGCGAAACATAATGAGCATCATAAGCATCATAGTCATACTCATCACAATCATTCACAACATTAATATAAGGAATGTATCTATGAAAAAACGGTTTATGGTATCTTGTTTAAGCGCTTTAGTGCTTTCTACGCCTGTATGGGCAGGAACAGGATTGAATAATGGAATTGCAGGACAAAAAATTGTCATGATTACCGATAAGGTCGGCAGTAATATGATGAAATTTTTGAGTGATGCACCATTAGAAAAAATTGCCGGAACAGCTAAAGGTGTATCCGGTCAATTTACCCTTGATGCTTCTAATCTTGAAGCCACGACAGGTACAATCACTGTGCAAGTAATGTCTATGAAATCCGGTGTCTCTAAGCGTGATGAACACATGTACGATGAAGAATGGCTCGATGCAGAAAAATTTCCTACCATTACATTCCAAGTGCTTAAACTTGAGGGCGTGCAAGTGACTTCAGATAATGGTATCACGATCAAAGCACAAGCTGTTGGTAAATTTACCTTGCACGGTGTGTCAAAAGAAATGAAAATTCCCATAACAATGAAATATGTGAAAGAATCCGAGGCAACAAAAAAACGTGCTGCGGGCGATTTAGTGATGATTAATGCCAATTTTTCGGTTGCTTTAAAAGATTATAATGTTAAAGGAAAAGGTGGCATTGTAGGCAGTAAAGTCGGTGAAACCATTCAATTGGAAGCTGCATTATTCGGTGCTACCGGAGAAAAATAAATAATAATTGTGAATTTATGAATACATTACCAATATTAGAAAATCAGCAAAGAAGAGACTTTTGTAAAAATGCCCTTCTTACAGCCGGTGGTGTGCTTTGCAGTGGGGTTATTCTCTCAGCATTGCAAGGATGTGAAACAGATGTAAACAAAGTATCGCTCACTCCGACGGGCGATACTTTTACTATTAATACCGAAACCGATGAAGAAATAAAAAACTTGATTGACGGACAAGGGATAAAACGTTTGATAATGCAAAATAATAAATCATTAAATAACAATATTCCTGTTATTATCATAAAAGTTTCTGCTATGGAATATAAGGTGTTTACCTCTTTATGTACACATGAATCAAATCCAATGGAGCCGCCGGACCCCAGAAAAGTCGGAGATCCGTTTGAAGGAAAAAATATATGGTGTAAATTCCATGATTCTTTCTTCGATTTGAATGGTCAAGTTGTGGAAGGACCTGCCAAAGTTTCTCTGCGTGAATTTTCAACAAGTTTCGATTCAACAACAAAAATTCTTACAATCAATGGTTAAATTTTTTACGAGGTTTTAATTATGAAAACGTTATACTCTTTAGTATGTATTGTCGCAATGACAATAATGTTTTCTTATAGTGTCCGAGCAAATAGTGGTGGTATTATAGGACAAAGTCAATCCGGTTGTGGCACATGTCATGGTGGTGCTCAAAGTGCCAATACGGCAGTAAATGTATTACCTCTCGGTACGACATCAATTTCGATGACACCGGGCGAAACCCGTAATTTTCAGATTGGTGTCGCTCATGCCAGTGCACCTACTTCAGGTGTCAATATCAGCATTGTCAATGCCGGTGGTGCTAATGTAGGAACTTTTACGGCAGGAACAGGTTTACGGCTTAGTAATGGACAACTTACCCATTCTTCACCTCAACCGATTGGCGGTACTCCACGTCAAACTATTTATTCATTTTCTTGGACAGCTCCTACGGCTGCGGGCACTTATACCTTACGTGCGGCGGGAAATGCTGTTAATGGAAACGGGTCGGAAGATTCCGGTGATAATTGGCGAATTATGAATCCAATTACAATTAATGTATCAGGTTTAACATTGGATGCACCTAATGGCGGCGAGGTCTGGTGTCGTAATGGCACGGGCATTATAAAATGGACTGCCGCTGGTATTTCACAAGTGGCTCTTGACTATAATCCCGGTGATGGTTCATGGAATCCGATAACAGTGGTCAATGCAACCCCCGGTCAATATACGTGGAATTTGCCTTCGACTTTACAACCCGGTGGAAATTATTTTGTACGTGTTCGTGCTGTCGGAGGCAGTGAGGTAGATCAAAGTAATGCAGCGTTTTCCGTAGGATCTGCGCCAACTATTGTGACAGATTTAAAACCGCGTGATTCCGTTTGTTTTGGTGCAGAACGCACTTTTAGAATCACTACGGACAATAATACGCTTTATACATATCAATGGCGCAAAAATGGACAGGATATACCCGGAGCGAATGCCGCAACGTATGGAATCCAAAATGTTGATCCTTCTCATAATGGTACATATAGTGTAAAAATTACGGGGTGTGGGCAAAATGTTTTTTCAGCCGATATGTTTTTCTTCGGATTAGAAGCACCACAAATTACTCAAAGCCCTGCAACAACTTCAGCATGTGAAGGTAAATCGGCTACTTTATCGGTAGAAGCTACGGGTTGGAAATTAGCGTATCGCTGGCGACGCAATGGTAAAGACGTTGCCGGTGGAAATAAAGCTACTCTCGTAATTGCAAATGTAAATTCCAATACTGTGGGGGAATATGATTGTGAAGTGCGTGGTGGATGCGGCACAAGAATTAATTCGGAAAAAGCAACATTATTTGCCACAGGGGCACCTAAATTTAATGAAATACCGAAAGATACTGTATTCTGCGGTGGTGTGCCGCAATCATTGGAATTACCAATAAATGATGAAGATGGTTTAACCTTTGCTTGGAAATTACAAGGTAAAGCTCTACCTGCTGTAACATCAAAATCAATTACATGGACTAATTTGAGTGTTGCCGATACTGGTGAATATGAAGTGACCGTCACCAATAGCTGTGCCTTAAAAACAACGGCAAAATTTAAGGTACGTTTATCGCCTGTTCTTTCCATTACAAAACAGCCAGAAGCAAAAACTGTAAATGTAGGTGAATCATTGGTATTGTCGGTGGAAACAAATGCAAATGCTCAATATCAATGGTGGAAAGATGATCAACCCATTACCGGTGCAACCTCAAATCCTTTGATTATTAACAAAGTAAAAAAATCCGATCAAGGAACATATAAATGTGTTGTGACAGGAAATTGTAATGAAGTAAATAGCTTGACTGCGGATATTGTGGTCAATGGTTCTATCGGCGCTGTTCTTGCTTTTCAAGATAAAGATTTTAGATTTAATTGCACATCCCTTGGAAAAAGTAGAACATTTTCTTTACCGAATTGGATTATTAATTCCGGTGATGTTGATTTATTGGTGCCTGCAATGACACTTTCCGGAGATACTGAAGATTTTACTATCGCATCACCGACAGCCCCAATGACTGTTGCGCCAAAAGAAAGTAAAGCTCTGACTTTTACATTTGCTCCTAAATCATTAGGTCAGAAAAAATTAGTAATTACTTTTTCGGGAAATACTAATGGTAATGATTCTGTGATGACTTTAACCATGCAAAGTTGTGAAACATCAGTAGAACCTGCAGAAATGATTATTCTCAAACCAATTCCTAATAATCAAACTTCCGATTCTGTAGTGAAGATTTGCAATACTGGTACGAAAGATTTTGAATTAACCAATGTTGATATTTTTGATATGCAATCCGGTATTTCAATAGCCAATCAAGATAATTTGCCGCGCTCAATGAAAATTGCGGATTGTCATAATATTACTATACGTTTTGCACCAAAAACAGAAGGACCGCGTACTACATTGTTAAATTTCCGTGCAGGTGCTGAAACTCATTCTATTATCGTGATGGGGTCAACCACCGTTTCATCAGTAGAAGAAGAAATACCATCGCAGCAATTTATGAGTCTTTATCCTAATCCTGCTTCCGATAATATTACTTTTTCTATGCAATCCCAATCCGGAAAAGCAGAAATTATTATTAGTGATATTGTTGGAAATGTTGTTGATAGAATTACAATGGATTCGGCGGATTTCACGTGGAGTACAGAGACTATTGCCAATGGACAATATTATGCTCTTATCCGTATGGGTACTTCATCGTTCACTTTACCGTTTACAATTATTAAATAATTTCTTTATTGTTTTTTGTTTTTTTATGAAAATTTTTATTAAAAGCTCATTGATAGCAGTAGTAATGCTCTTATGTTCCGATACTCTTTTTGCAGATAGTGGCGGAAAAACCGGTCGCACAGTAAGTGGTTGCGGCGATGGCGGTTGTCATGGTCAGAAAAGCTCTGAAACAACCGTTGATATTCCCACAGTTACGGGCGGTTCAATGAATGTAGAACCCGGAGCAACCAGTACAATTATTTATTATCGTTGGACATTCTTCCAAAACTTCTGCCGGATTTAATCTTAGAATTTCTGATGCATCTAATCGAAATGCAGGCACCATTACTGCCGGCGACGGAAGCCGTTTAGCGGGTGGTGGAGAATTAACTCATCGTTCCCCAAAAGTAATGGAAAGCGGTCAAGCACGCTGGGATTTTTCATGGACAGCACCAACACAAGCAGGAACATATACTATTCGCGCTGTTGGTAATGCCGTCAATGGTGATGGTGGTGCGAATGCGGCAGATTTGTGGAATGCATTAGAACCGATGACACTTAATGTAGGTACAAGTTCAATTGCTGATGAATTAGAAAAACATGATGTGCAAACCATGCCCAATCCGACGAATAGTTCTGTGACCATAGAATATGCTTTACCTCAAACATCTATGGTACAGATTACCATTAGTGACATGGAAGGAAACACTGTATTGCAGACAAGTGCGGAACAGCGCGACTCTGGAAAAAATACTTTTCTGTGGAATGGATCAAATGCCCAAGGTACAGCAGTGGCAAGTGGAAAATATTATGCAATTATACGGTATGATGAGAAATATATTCATGTGCCGATTGTAATACAGCGATAATACTTATCACCTTGGTTTTGCGCAAAAAAGCACCTTACTTTTGTAGGGTGCTTTTTTTATGGTAAAGGATGACGATATGTTTCAGGGATTGTACGTAGGGTGAATAACGTTAATGCTGAACACAGAATCAGATACAAAGCAGGCATGAGAAAACTACCCGTTGTATCAATCAATAATTCCGAATAGAAGGGGGCACTGCCACCAAAAAGCGCAATGGCAAGATTGTAACCTAAAGAAACGGCTGTAAATCTGATTTTTGCAGGAAATAATTCTACTAATGTTGTTGCTACTGCACCCAATAAAGCGGCTTCAAACAATGCGAATGCTGTAATGACGATAATCATATCGGTAAGATTACCGCTTTGCAGAACGTAAAAAAGAGGGACAGCGAAAAGAAAAATGCCACCTGCACCAAAATATAAAACTTTTTTTCTTCCGACATGATCAGAGATAATCCCCGCTACAGGAATTAATGCTACAAGAATACACATGCCGATAGTATTGCCAATAAGTGCTTCATTAAGAGCCATTCCTATTTTCGTATTCATAAACAAATAAATGTGCATAAAACCGATATAAAATGTAGCAGTTAATGTTGCTGTAATACCAACAGATTTCAGTAATGATGTGCGGTACGTTGTTAATGCTTCGGTTAATGGATTTTGTGTTACCTTACCTTCGATTTTTAAATTTTTGAACATTTCCGATTCATGAAGACCGCGTCGCATATAGCCGCCGATGGCTGCGATGAAAATACCTCCCAGAAATGGCAAACGCCAGCCCCATTCAATTATTTCTTGTTTGGAGAGGGTATTGGTCAAAAGTGCGCCGACCGCTGATCCAAGTAAGATACCGCCAATTCCGGCAAAAGTAGCCCATGAGCCAAATAGACCCCGCTTTGATGGAGGAGCATGTTCTACCAAATATGACACTGAACCGGTATATTCACCACCGAGTGACAGCCCTTGCAAGAGGCGCATAAGGGTTAAAAGTGCAGGAGCGAAAAGCCCTATTTGTTCATAGGTTGGCAACAAACCCATAGAAACCGTCGGAACAGCCATGAGTATAATTGACAAAATAAGTGCATTTTTACGACCATATTTATCGCCAAAATAACCGAAGAGCACACCCCCGACGGGACGCATGATGAAACCCGCGGCAAAAACGCCATATGTTGCCAAGAGTGCAGCCAAAGAATCTCCTTGAGGAAAAAATTGCTGCGCAATAATAGTGGCAACATAACCGTAAATACCGAAATCATACCACTCAAGCACATTGCCAACCATACCGGCAATCAAAGCACGTTTGGCATGTGGGGTAATACTGTGTTGGTCTGATAATGTAGTTGTCATAGTAGGAAATAAAAAAAGCCCCATTGCTGGAGCTTGGTTTTGATAGTCGGGGCGGTGGGATTCGAACTCACGACCCCCTGCTCCCAAAGCAGGTGCGCTAACCGGACTGCGCTACGCCCCGTATCAAAGAGTCGCAAAAATCGGAAATTTTTTCATATAAATCATCATTTGAGGACAAATAATTGTGAAATTTTTTATGGTCTTTATCGGAACATTGCTACTAACTGTTGCTAATTCAGTACTTGCGCAAAATGGTAGTGATATGAGAAGTTTTCGCGAAAAGGCAGATATAGAAATGGCAAAACGAAATTATAGTGAAGCGGCACTCTATTATGAGCGATGGCTCGAGGCAATGCCGCGTGATGCAGAAGGTGCTTTAGCTTTGGCGCGATGCAAACTGATGCTCCAAGAAAATGAGTCAGCAATCTATGCATTTGAAAAAGCTGCACGCATCGGTTATGCACGACCGGAGATTATCAATGCCGACACCGCATTTCGTCGTTTGGTTGGGCAGAAACGCTTTGATAAAGCACGTCAGCTCATTGAACAAAATAAATCCGATATGGAGATATTCCCATTTCGCTATGTGCCGCAAACTCGCTTAGGACGATATCGCATTGCCTATCCGCCTGCATACTCGCCTAATAAACGCTATAATCTCATTGTCATGCTTCATGGTAATGGTAATGACCCCGTCCTAATGTTACGTTTAGCGCAGCAAATGTCAATCGAAGATGCGATTGTCATTGCTCCAGAAGCGGCATACTTAAAGTTTCGCGAATCTGCATCAACGTTTGTAGAAAAATATTCAGCGGCAGGGGAAGATAGAAATTTCCCTGATTCACTCAAAGATGAGGTTATTGATTTTTCTGCACAATGGTACCATAGCATTATTGAGGATGCTCAATCCTTTTTACCATTAAAAACAGCATTGCCATTGATTGTAGGTTTTTCCCAAGGTGGTTTTTATGCTTCTGTTATTGCAACACGCTATCCGCATCGCTATGCCGGCGTGGTTACAATATGCGCGAGTATGTATAGCGAAGGAAAAGTTATTGACAATTTGAAGAATCTCAGAAAATATGGTATGCCGGCTTTGGTGATGCATAGCATTGATGATCCTGTCGTACCGTTTCAGACGGGAGAATTATTAGCGGCAGCGATGCAAAATGAAAAGATTGATGTTGAATTTTTCTCTTATCAAGGGGGACATTGGATAAATAATGAAGCATTGGAAAATCTAAAAACCTGGATAAAAAGTCATTTACCTAAGTGATAGCCAAAGCAGAATATAACATATTTTTAGAAATAGTTGAAATATAGTTTCTTCCGTAAAAATTCTATTGCGGAGAGAAATAAGTACGCACTATTAATCAAATGAGTATTCTTTAATTCATCGTCTGAATCAGAAATTCATTGGGAAAAAAGGTCAACCACCTTAACTCTCGAAGAGGCAAAGTAGATGGACAATTTAAGGCAAAGGATAACAAACCATAACAAAGAATTGTAATTAATATTGCCATGACAATTGTTCATTGTCACCGATATAGTAGTGATTGCCGCTGGTCGTCGTAAGATCAGTTATTCGTTTCGTTTGTGGCTCGAATATCGTAATTTTTCCGGTTAATTCAACAGAATTGAGTGCTGCAATATATTTGCTGTCGGGGGACCAAACGGGCATTCTGAAATAGCGTCCGCTCACATACAGTTGAGTAGGATTTGATCCATCAATACCCATTGTCCATAGCTGCCCATCACGAATAAAAGCGATGAAATTACCATCAGGACTTACACTTGGGTCGCTCACATTCGGAAAATCAGGACCGACACGTTTCATTGATGAAAAATCTGGTGTTACTTTATAAATTCCATTGTTCATAGATGTCCAGCCGGCAACCACAATAGAACCATCAGGTGACCAACTTGGTGAAATCATTGGTTGTGATTGGTTGTAATCGCCAATAGTTGCCACAAGTGAGCCATCGCTACTGTTTATAACGTATGAATTAGGGTTATACACATTATCACCCTCGTACACAATGTATTGTTGATTGTAAGATACGCGAGGTCTATTCATGTACTGTCTATATTTGGGTCCTGTGTAATCAGTCCCTGACAATATAGTATTCCTGTTTGCGCCTGTCATGTCGCTGCGCATAAGTCGAACTATCGGATATTGTTCTACCGCAAGCATGTCTCCATTTGCAAACATATCGGGGTGCCGAGCATTCGTAAATAATTTGGCAGATGTTATAGTGCTAAGATTTAATCGGTACATTTCTCCGGCATGTGAATAGTAGATAAATCCCTTAAAACTTTTTGTATCGGGGGCTGTCGTGTCAGAATTCGAACAACCTGAAATTAATACTATACAGCATAATAAAACTATGCTTACCATTCTTTGTAACATTGCTACTCCATATAAATTGTTAAAATACTTGTTACATTCGCTTTTGAAGTGTGTAAATAGAATGTATTTGTCTTTTGATACATTATGACTGTACATAAAAAATATCTCATTGTTTGTTGCTTATGCGTATCTACACCACGAATTAGCCGGTTTTAGAGTATTCAATGTTTTAAGTCCATGCAAATAAAGAAAATGAATCCTGAAAATCGTTGTGATAATTTTAATTGAGGTATAAAATCACAAATTATGTATTTCTCACATATTCCGGTTTATGGTGTTTCGAGGTATTGTGCATCGCAAAGCTTATGTCCTTCAGGTGTGGAAAGTGCATATTGAAAACCATCTTTTAAAGAAAATGCACCGTAATTACCATGAATATCAAGAGCAATAAATCCTACCTGATATTCAGACCAATCTTTTTGTTGTTGTGCAAGTCGTTTTGCCGCCATTATGCATGCCTGTTGGGCAGTAGCACCATTGCGCATATATTCGACAATAAGAAAAGAACCACACATTTTCATAACGGATTCACCGCGACCTGTTGCTGCTGCTGCGCCCACTGAGCCGTCCACATATAAACCTGCTCCGATAATAGGACTGTCACCAACGCGACCGTGCATTTTCCATGCTATCCCGCTGGTTGTGCTGGCTCCTGCTAATAATCCGGTAGAATCCATGGCAAGCATACAAATAGTATCGTGATTTTCCCAATTTATTTCCGAAAATTCCTGCTTTTTTTTCCATTGCTTCCATCGTGTACGTGCATCGTCAGTCAATAGAAATTCTCTGTTTATTCCTTGTGATTCAGCAAATTGTGACGCTCCTTCACCTACCAGCATCACATGATTCGTGCGTTCCATGACACGCCGTGCAAGTGTAATTGGATGTTTAATATCTTTCACATACGCCACAGAACCACAATTACCATAATGATCCATGATGCAAGCATCCAAAGTGACAATACCACTCTTGTCGGGTAAGCCGCCATAGCCGACACTTCGTACTTCGGGGTCTGCTTCGCAATGCCTTACGCCATGTTCAACAGCATCTAATGCAGTGCCGTTTTGTGCAATAATTTCCCAAGCGACTTTATTCGCAGGTAATCCAAAATTCCATGTTGAAATAGCTATCATAATTATTAAAAATAAAAATTAAAGAGTTCCCAAAAGTGGAAGTATGGCACCATTTATTCCCTTACCGGCATCGGATGATAAAAATACCATTGTTTTTGCAATATCATCCGGATCAGTCCAATAATGTTCCTCACCATTTTCAGCCCATGATATGTTTGATTTTGTGCGAATAATGCCCGGCACAATACAATTAGCGCGAATATTATGATGCTTACCTTCTTCGGCTGCCGTTTTTGTTAATGAAATTACAGCAGCTTTGGCAGCAGAATATGCACTTTTATTCACTTGGGCTTGTAGTGCAGATTGTGAAGCAACAGTGATAATGACACCGCCATTATTTTGAGAAAAATACCGCATTCCTTCCCGAAGTATGAGAAATGTGGAAAGTGTATTAAGCGTGAACATATCGTGCAATGTTGCTGTTGTTGTGTCTGTAAGTGGAGTGCCTGCTTTTATTCCTCCTACAAGATGGATTATCGCATGATATGTATGGGAAGAACATAAAGAAATAACATCGTTTTCATCTGTACTGTCACAGTGTATTTCAGTAATATTTTTATGATTGCGTAATGAATCGTGAAGGGGAGTTCGATGTGTGGCAGCTATAATATTCCAATCATTTTTCAAAAATTCAGCAATGACGGATTGCGCCACTTCCCCTGAAGCACCTGTGATTATGACATTTTTTTTCTCCATAAGATTACATCTCATATTGTCGCAGTTGAACATTGCGATATTTCATTGTATTATATCGTATAGAATCAGATTTGATGTGCCGCAAATAGACCATAATATTATCTGAAATTAATAGACTTTTTTTAGCATGTAAAAATAATGAATACAGTAATAAATCATTTAATCCAATAATTCTTCACCCTGCATTTCATCTTCGATATCTTCACAATCGTATTGACGTTTTTTTCGCGATGCCTTTGGTGAAGGCGATTCACCGCCGGATAATGCATTGATTGCTTTTTGCTCGAGAGCTGCACGTAAATTCTTGTCACGTAACCGCATTTTTTCGTCAGTTGTTCTGTCAAAATACATAATACCATCCACGAAAGTGTGTTCCACACGTGCAAAATTGGATAAAGGATGGGAACTCCATACAACGATGTCTGCATCTTTTCCTTTTTCTAAACTGCCTGTTTTGTCTTGTACACGTAATTGAATTGCAGGGTTAAGAGTTACCATTTTTAATGCTTCTGTTTCCGACACTTTACCGTATTTCACTGCTTTACCGGCTTCTTGATTCAAACGTCTTGCCATTTCGGCATCATCGCTGTTGATAGACGTAACAACGCCTTGTTCATGAAGTATTGCGGGATTTTGCGGTATGGCATCATAGACCTCAAATTTATATGCCCACCAATCGGCGAAAGAAGAAGCCGTTGTGCCATGTTTTGCCATTTCAGATGCTAATTTATACCCTTCAAGAATATGGGTAAAGTTCTGAATTTTAAAATTAAATTCTTCAGCAAGACGCATGAGCATTAATATTTCGGACTGTACATAAGAGTGACAATGAATGAATCGTTTGCTTCGGAGAATTTCCAAGAGAATGTCTAATTGAATATCTCGTCGCGGCGGCAGTGAATTTGCTTTATCCTTTGCAGACATTCCATCATACTCTTTCATTTTTTTCTCATATTCGAGAGCCGCTTGAAAACCATCGCGCATAATTTCTTCAACACCCATTCTTGTCTGCGGATAACGTGATGTAAAGTTATCGCCCCAATGACTTTGTTTTACATTTTCACCAAGAGCAAATTTAATTGTACCTTCGGCATCAGCAAATTTTATATTATCGGCATCGCTGCCCCAGCGTAATTTTATTAATTGTAATTGTCCGCCTATCGGATTTGCCGAACCATGTAATAAATGGGATGAAGTAACACCGCCCGCTAATTGTCGGTAAATATTAATATCGTCAGGTTGCAGAACATCGCCAATGCGTACTTCGGCAGTGACTGCATGAGTGCCTTCATTGACACCGGATTCTATGGCAATATGTGAATGTTCATCAATAATACCGGGTGTTATATGTTTACCTGTCGCATCAATCACGGTGTCTGCTTTTGAGGAAAGATTTGTGCCAACTGCAGCAATTTTCCCATTGGCTATTAAGACATCGCCTTTTTCAATTATTTCTCCATTAGCAGAACAAGTCCAAATTTTTGCATTTTTCAGCAATACACTTTTCTGAACCGGTTTATCACGTAATCCAAATGGTGAATCGGGCATTAATGTGCGATGTAAAACTGTAGGTTTAGGCTTTTGAATTGTATCTTTTGTCGAAGCCACAAAGGCGGAATCACGGCGAGCAGTCCATGTAACACGTTTATTGTCCGGAAAAATAATAGTACCTTTTGCCGATAAAGAATCCATAGTACCGGAAGCACGTAATTTCCCTTCATAACCCAATGAGTCACCGGAAAATGAAAATTGCACTGAAGTATTTGTATATGAAAAATCGGCATTAATATCTTTAGTGTTGGCGCTCATTTTGGCTCGGGGATTATTGCGCTCTCCGCTTATTTTTACGGTAAAGTTTTGGGGAATAGTTTCAATAGCTACAGTCCATTTCCCACGAATATCATACGTATTATTTTTTTTGACTGTAAATTCTTTTCCGGCGACAAATGTTGAATATATTGAGGTTTTTTCATCAAAAATATCACCGTCTGTCATGAGTAAATTAGCTATTTTACCTTTTTCTAAAGAACCTAAGATATCAGCTATACCAAGCATTTTTGCGGGTTGTTGTGTCAGTGCTGCAAGTGCTTTTTCTTTTGATAATCCATAAGAAATTGCTTTTCGAATATTAGGTAAAAAGTCTGATTTGTTTTTTAAGGAACGTGTAGTAAAGCTGAACGAAATGCCTACAGAATCAAGTCTGTAAGGATTTGCCGGAGCTGCATCCCAGTGCAGTAAATCTTCAAGAGAAATATCTTCGGCGCGTTCGGCGGTAGAAACATCCGGCACAGCGGGGAAATTTACAGGAAGTATAAGTGTGGGTTTTATAGGAGTAAGAGAAGATAAACGACGATATTCAAAGCCATTGCCGATATACGTAATTGGTAAGGAAAATTCTTTTGCAATTTTATCACCTCTTACAATGGTATGTTCATTATTTGTTTCAAAAAAGAAAGTTCTTTTTTTATCAAGGTCGTCGGCAAGTGCTTCCAACGATGAGTTTATCTCAGGTGGTGTTATTGCGGACATTTTTGCTATGGAATGGGCTTTTCCATACCATAGAGCATCATAGAATGCCTGACGTAATAATGCAATGCTGCCCATCATTGATGATGGGTACGGATTGGGTGAATTTCCTTTTCGCAGCGACATCCATTGCCCGACAGATTGACGTAGCGTGATTGTTGAGGCACTGCCTTCTTTCATTAAAACGATTGCCGAATGACCGCGCAATATACCATCGGTTGCATTGCAATGAGCTGCACCAAATCCTAAGGACATCCATTCTTCGGCTGTTTTGGCATCCACATTCGCATAGTCAGCAATATTCTTTTCCGGGCGAATGGCTTCATTCCAGTACTTAGCTCCTCTGTCCAAGGGTTGTGCTTTTCCCGGATTGTCTTCATCTTCAGACCCGGTTTTTGCTCCTTTGCGGTTCATATCCATATATGGTTCAATAAATGAGGCATAAACCCACATACCCTTTGCGGAACGAACAGTTGCAGCTTTAGGAATACTTAGATTTGTACCGACATTTTCAATGATGCCATTCTTAATAATAATTGTCCCATTTGTAATCTTTACTCCCGGTGAAGGAACAATTGTAATATCCGTAAGAGCATAATATGAGTTCTCCTTTGCACGTAAGCCGTCAATATCAGCCGTTTGCACAGGAATTTGTGCATATACCCACAAAGGCATCATCAGTACGATAATAACTGTAAAAACAAAGTTTTTCATAGCATTGGTTTTTATGTGAACAAATTAACGAGCAAAAATACGGTTTTCGCTTCTACGTGGTGAAAGGATGCTGTGTGTTTTCTTATATCAAAAGAGAGAATCGGGTGGTCTTTTCACCGTAGGATCAACACCAAAAGTGCATGAGACTATGAGCATGAGTGACAGAAAGGGGAAGATACCCGATCCGTTATCAATCAGTTCAGTCTGGAGCTAAGAGTATGATATTCAAATGTTGTCTATTTGTCCGCTGCTTCGTACTTTTGTTTATTATATCAAATTAATTTACGAAATATGAATGTCGCAGACTATATACGTACAATCCCCGATTTCCCTAAACCGGGTATTCAATTTCGTGATGTAACGACACTTTTTGGCAATCCACTTGGCTTACAGTCAGCAGCAAATGAGTTAATTAACCTTTCACTCAATAAAGGGATAACAAAAGTTGCGGGTATTGATGCTCGCGGGTTCATCATGGGGGGGATATTGGCACAAGCTCTGGGAGTGGGTTTTGTACCAATCCGAAAAAAAGGTAAATTACCCTATCATGTCTATCGCGAAGAATATGCTTTGGAATACGGTACGGACAGTATCGAAATCCATCAAGATGCGATTGAGAAGGGTGAAAAAGTATTATTGCATGATGATCTTCTTGCTACGGGCGGTACAGCAGTAGCAGCAGCACGTCTGATAGAAAAATGTGGAGGTGAGGTTGTGCAAATTTCTTTCATTGTTGAATTACCTTCTTTGGACGGTAGAGCTAAGTTATCTTCTTATGATGTGCATTCATTAATTGTTTTTGATGGTGAATAATATAGCCAAGACATGGGTGTATGATATGTCTCGCCATTATTGCTAAAGTTCTATTTCAAACGGCATAAAGCCAAATTTACTTTTATAGTTATGAAACAACACGGTTATTACAGATTCCCGACCCTTCACAATGAAACTATACTTTTTGTGTGTGAAGATGATTTATGGATTGTACCATCTGATGGTGGCTTAGCTCGTCGTCTTACGTCTAACCTTGCGGAGATTACGCGCCCTATATTATCGCCCGATGGTAAGCGTGTTGCCTTTACCGGTCGTGAGGATGGTAATGTTGAAGTGTATTGTATGAATAGTTCGGGTGGCTTGGAAAAGCGTTTGACATTTCTCGGAGCTAATACTCGTACGGTGGGATGGTCACCTGATGGGGATATTGTGTTTGCATCCAATGCACAACAGCCATTTGCTGCATCAATGAATTTACATAGTATTAATCCCGATGGAGGGGCAACAAAACCCTTGTGCTTTGGGATTGCTCATTCAATAGCGTATGGTAATAATGGGGCAGTGGTATTAGGGCGCAATACTCAAGACCCTGCTACATGGAAGCGCTATCGTGGTGGTACTGCAGGGTTTTTTTGGGTGGACAGAGAAGGTAATGGTACATTTGAAAAACTTTGCGATAGTATCAATGGTAATTTTACTTCGCCTATGTTGGTTGGTGACACCTTTTATTTTATTTCCGACCATGAAGGTATAGGTAATATTTACAGTTGCGATTTATATGGTAATGGATTGCGACAACATACATTCTCGCGTGAGTATTATGTTCGTCATGCTCAAACAGATGGAAAAAATATCGTGTATCAAATGGGCGGTGATATATATGTATTTACACCGCAAGACAATGTTTCGACCAAAGTAGAAATAGAATTTTATAGCCCTCAGACACAAAGTCAACGCAAATTTGTTCCTGCTGCACAATATTTACATGAATTTTCAGTACATCCCGATGGTCATTACCTCATTGCAACGACTCGTGGTAAACCTTTTGCTTTTGGTAATTGGGATGGTCCTGTGCAACAAATCGGAGAGCTTGATGGGGTGCGTTATCGTTTAACGACTTGGCGTGGGAATACGAAAGATTTTCTTACGATTTCGGACAAAGGCGGTGAAGAACGTTTAGAAATTCATGGTACAGAGTTCGATAGTCAAGTACATCGTTTTGAGAATCTGGATATTGGTTTGGCAAGCGAATTATGTGTGAGCCCACATCATGATTATGTAGCTATTACCAATCATCGTTTTGAATTATTGCTCATCAACCTTGTGGATGGTTCGATGGTAGAAATTGATAAAAGTCCATACAGTATAATAGGGGGTTTACAATGGTCACCTGACGGTAAATATCTTGCATACCATTGTTCCACGACCAATCAGACTTCATCAATATCATTATGTACACTTGAAACCAAACGTATTCATCGCCTTACGCCTCCGCGTTTTCGTGACTATATGCCAAGTTTCGATCCCGACGGAAAATTCATATACTTCATTTCCTATCGTGAATTCAATCCTGTGTATGATTCAATGCACTTCGATTTAAATTTTCCGCGTGGAATGCGACCTTATGCCATTGCTCTTACTAAAGATATATCATCACCGTTTATTCAACAGCCAACACCGCCCGATAATGGGAAGAAAAAAAGTGAAATGGTTGACATAGATACTAAAAACTCAGAACAATCACTTCTCATTGACTTAGATGGTATAGAAAATAGAATAGTCGCTTTTCCTGTGCCGGAAGGACGTTATACGGGAGTGTATGGGCTTAAAGGTAAAGTGATTTTCGGTTCAATGCCTGTGAGGGGATCATTAGATGCGCCTGCTCCGGGAGATATTGCTCCACAGGAATCGGGTGTATTGGAATTATATGATTTTGAAACACAAAAACGTGAACAAATAGCCGCCGGTGTGGGTAATTATTTGTTGTCTGCCAATTATGATGTATTGGTATATCAAAGTGGTAATCGTCTTAGAGTACAGAATATCAAAACACTTGGTAAAGAAAAAGATACCGGTGATTTTTCACCCGGCAGAAAGACAGGATGGATAGATTTGTCACGCATCAAACTTTCTGTTGAACCGCTTGCTGAATGGAGACAAATGTTTGGTGAAGTATGGCGATTACAACGTGAACATTTCTGGACACCCGATATGTCAGGCGTGGATTGGTATGCAATGAAACAACGCTATGAGCCATTGCTTGAACGTATAGCGTCACGTTCCGAATATGCTGATATCATTTGGGAATTACTGGGTGAACTCGGTACTTCCCATGCTTATGAACGTGGTGGAGATTATAGAATGCCTCCCACATACAGGCAAGGTTTATTAGGTGCATCCTTTACCTATGACGATTATGAACAAGGCTATCGTATTACCGAAATAATGAAAGGGGATCCTTGGAATGAACGTTTAACATCACCTTTCCGCCGACTTGGCATCAATATTACAGAAAATGATATCGTTATTGCAGTAAATGGTAAAAAAGTCAGTGTTCATTGTTCTCCAATGGAATTATTGCTAAATCAAGCGAACAGCGATGTCAATATTACAGTGAAAAGCTCAGCTGCAACAGAGCATAGAACGGTGAGTGTGAGAGCTCTATCTAATGAAACTCAAGCACGTTATCGGGATTGGGTAGAAAATAATCGCGAAACTGTTCATCGTTTGTCCAACAATACTGTTGGGTATGTACATGTGCCGAATATGGGACCTGTCGGTTATGCTGAATTTCACCGTTATTATCTTACCGAGATTGAGAAAAACTCACTTATCGTTGATGTGCGTTTTAACGGCGGCGGCCATGTTTCTCAATTGTTATTGGAAAAATTAGCAAGAAAACGTTCTGCTTACACAGTAAAGCGATGGGGGAGTCCCGATCCATATCCACGTGATTCTGTGGCAGGACATTTGGTGGCTTTAACTAATGAGTATGCAGGTTCAGATGGTGATATATTTAGTCATACCTTTAAAAATATGGGACTTGGATTACTCATCGGAAAACGTACATGGGGTGGGGTGATCGGAATATCACCGCGGTATATTCTCGCTGATGGCAGTATGACAACTCAACCGGAATTTTCATTTTGGTTTACAGATGTAGGGTATAAAGTAGAAAACTATGGTACAGATCCCGATATACTGATTGAGATTGCACCACAGGATTATCATAATGGTACTGACACTCAATTACGAAGAGCCATAGCAGAGATTATGTCGTTAAATGAATCACAACCATTTCTGATGCCGGAGTTTGGTGAAAAACCGAAGGTCAATGTCTAAGCAATGCATCATTGTATGTGATTGGAGTGTTAATGGTCATAGTACACTCGTAAAGCTGTTATCATTATTTTATATCGCATTATTGGGATATTTTTCGTATTTTTGTTGAAGTGGTTTAATACTGCATAAAAGGAATGGGCTGGCAAAGCCCATTTTTTATTACTATTCATTTCAATGAAGATACTCATACCGGAATCGGTTCATACTATGATTCAAGATATATGTACTCAGTATGGTGCATACTTACTTGAACTTTCTGCTAAAGGGAGCAAAACCCGCCCAGTTCTTGAGATTATCATAGATACTGAACATGGAGTAATGCACGAATTGTGTCGCGACATAAGCAAAAAACTTGATGAATTTATCGAAAAAGATGATTTCTTATCGGGATTAAACGGTATAGAGGTTTCGTCGCCCGGAATTGATCGTCCTTTAGAATTTCAATGGCAATATACCAAGCATATCGGGCGTGATTTGCGCATTGCCTTAAAGGCAGGCGGGCATGTGGACGGAACATTGATATCGTTACAACCGGAATCGTTGGTGTTGCATAAAAAACAAAACAAGCAATCAAAAAAGAAAGTCCAAGAAGAACAAGAATCAGTAATTCAATTTGCCGATATTAACCACAGTATTGTTCAATTACGTTGGAAATAATTTTCTCATTACTAAATAACTCGATGCATCATGGCACGTCGTAAACAGAAGCCGAAATTTGACAAAAAACTTATTATCGAAGCATTCGCTGAAATGGCGCGAGAGCGCAATATTGACCGAGATTTATTGCAAGGTATTCTTGAAGAAACCTTATCACTTATGGTGAAGAAAAAGTATGGTCAGGATGCCGAAGCCGATATTATTGTCAATATGGATAAGGGCGATATTGAGATATACTTAACACGTACAATAGTTGACGAAGTAGAAAATCCTGCTCTGGAAATTTCGACAAAAGAGTTATATGAAACAACAGGTGACACCTATGAAGTAGGCGATGAATTTATCGAAGAAATTACCTTGGATAATATTGCAGATAGTTTTGGCAGGCGTTTAGTTGCCTTGGCTGCACAAAATCTCGGTCAAAGGGCACGTGATATTGAAAAGGATAATATATTCAATGAATATGCTTCAAAAGTAGGAGAAATCATCGTCGGTGAAGTATATCAAGTGCGATCAAGCGGCTTGCTGATTATGCACAATAAAACGGAGATGCGTTTGCCGCGTGAAGAACAAATTCATAATGAACGCTACAAAAAAAATACGACTATCCGTTGTATTGTAAAAGAGGTACGTCGTCTTACAGGCAGCGGCATACCGGATATTATTTTATCACGTTCAGCAGATGAATTTATGGCTCGCCTTTTTGAGGTGGAAATTCCGGAAGTATATGATGGTATTATCGAATTGAAAGCCATTGCACGTGAACCCGGTGAAAGGGCAAAAGTTGCTGTTATCTCTTATGACGATCGTGTGGATCCTGTGGGAGCATGTGTTGGTATGAAAGGTATTCGTATTCACTCCATCGTCCGTGAACTTAATAATGAAAGTATTGATATTATTGAACATCACTCAGATCCACGAATATTTATTGCACGTGCTTTATCGCCTGCAAGAGTACGCGAAATTATTATCAATCCCGAAACACGGAGTGCAACAGTTGTGGTGCCTGATGATCAAGTATCCTTGGCTATCGGAAAAAACGGACAAAATGTACGTCTTGCATCTAAACTTACCGGATATTCTCTTACCTTAATAAAAGAAGGTAGTGAGGATATTGAGCTTATTGAGTTCAAGGACGAAATTGGCCATGATATGTATATGCGGATTATTGAATTGGAAATTGATACTGCACGCGAGTTCCTCATGGCTGATATTGATGATTTATTATCACTTGAGGGAATGACAAAAGAATTATTGCTCGAAATCCGATCAATTATTCTGTTGGAATTTGAAGAAAAAGAAGATCCGGCAATCCGCGAGGATATTATGCGTTGGGGACTTGAAGGCGGTGATGAGGAATTCAATAATGAAGGAGAAGATGAAGCCATTTCAGAATAATTCTGAAATACTCATATTCTCGGTTACTATGGTAAAGAGATAATCACGCCTTTACTTTTTATAGCAGTGATTTTTTTTCGATGTGCTGTGAAGAAAGATACAAAGCTCATCAACACTTATTTAATTATCGGTAGCACTATGGCTGCAATGCAAAGTACGAAACTATTTAAACTCGCTTCTCAAATCAATATCGGTAAAGATACCATCGTGGACTTTTTACAGTCGAAGGGCTTTAAAATAGAAAATAAGCCCACGACAGCTCTATCTGATGAGATGGTTGATATTGTAATGGAAAAATTTGCGAAGGAATTACGCGCCGTCGAAAAGCAAAGAGAAAAAATAGAACGTCACAAAATTGATAATCACAAGCACTCCGATATTGTGAGCGTTGATGCTGTTTCAGAGACGGCTCCGGCTCATGCCGAATCTACAGAACAATCAGCCGGTAATGCAAAAAAAACGACTCATCACGAAGGTGACAATGTTGATAAATTCAATGGTATTCAGAGTTCGGTAAGTGAATCCGTTACTTCTGCCGAAGTTCAATCAACACCGATTGTACCGGCTGAGGAAATTAAACCGATTGCTCCTGAAGTACATATCCCATCCGCTTTGGAGAGGAGAGAACTCAAGGAAAAAATTGAAGATACGCAGCACATTGAAGAAATAATTGTTGAAAAGATTGCACATACGATTCCTCCCATAGCTACTACAGAAGAAATTACTCCCAATAGCGAAGCTTTACATCAAGCAGAAAAAAACACTATAGCGTCGGATGTAATTCAAAAACAAGAGCTTACACACAAAGATGAAACGATAAAGGAACAATATATACAATCAGAATCAGTTCAGCAGGAATTGCCTCATGTGATTGCAAAATCTGAAATGATAGATGTCGTAAATAATGAATTGTCCGACAATATTTCAATTAAGGATGAAAACAGAACGATACCTTTGGAAGCCCCTTCACACATTGAAGCGGAAATTCAAGCAGAAGCGGTTTCTAAAGATTCATCGCAACCTGTAACCTCTGTTCCCTCAGAAGCACCAGCGGAAGAACAGCAAGAGACAGATGATTCCGGTGGAAAACGCAAGAAAAAACGTTTTACACCCGTGGAATATGAAGCCGGTAATTCTAATCAGTTACGTGGTCTTACAGTACTTGGAAAAATAGATCTTAGCAAGGGCGGAAGTAACTCACAACAAAATGATGGAAGAAAAACACGTAAAGATGGCGGAAAAATAGGAGATCGCAAGGATGATCGCCGAGATCGTGATAAAAAATCTGATCGTCGTCCTGACCAACGTGATGCACGTCCCGGAGATCGTCGTCCCGACCAACGTGATGCACGTCCCGGAGATCGTCGTCCCGACCAACGTGATGCACGTCCGGGAGATCGTCGTCCCGACCAACGTGATGCACGTCCGGGAGACAGAAATAAAACAGGACGTAGTACCGATGCTGCAAATTCAGTTGCTCCAAAAACACGGGAAAACTCAGCGATTCGAACGCAATCAGATGAAAAACCAACTAATATTCCACAATTAAGTGGTGCTGAGCTTGAATTGGCAAAATCAAAGCATAAGTTTGGCAAACGTGGTGTAGGAGTTGAAACAATTGCATCCAAAATAGGTGTTGCTTCGAAGCAGGATGATAAGAAAAAGAAAGTTAAAGGTAAGAAATCCATGCGTGAGGTAATCACGGAAGAAGAGGTGGAACGCGCAATACGCGAAACACGTCAAGGTATGGATGAGTCATCTACGATATCGCAACGTAGCAAATTGCGTCAAAAACGTAAGTTAGAGCGTGAAGAAAAAGAACAACGCCGTCAGGAAGAGCTTGATATGGAAGATACCATATTACGCTTAACGGAATTCGTATCTACAAGTGATTTAGCGAATTTAATGAGGGTAACCACCTCCGAAGTAATCATGAAATGTATGAAACTCGGACTTATGGTGACAATAAATCAACGCTTAGATAAAGACACCATCACACTCATTGCCGATGATTATGGGTTTACCGTCGAGTTTATTGATGAGCAACATGTTTCCAATATCGAAGACGATGAAGACAGTGAAGAGAGTCTTGTGCCGCGACCACCGATTGTAACTATCATGGGACATGTTGACCATGGTAAAACATCATTACTCGATTATATCAGAAAAGCAAATGTAGTTGCGGGTGAAGCCGGTGGTATTACACAACATATAGGTGCCTATCATGTGACTTTGCAAAATGGTAAAGAAATCGGTTTTCTTG